>Ga0066461_1000087_pt1 | contig 49988 bp, 40 predicted proteins | sample LakWasMe91_HOW11_2_FD_59572 | JGI IMG/M metagenome (GOLD analysis project Ga0066461, IMG submission 59572) | Freshwater sediment methanotrophic microbial communities from Lake Washington under simulated oxygen tension - Sediment Metagenome 91_HOW11 | ecosystem: Environmental > Aquatic >...
CGACATCACCTACGGCACCAACAACGAATTCGGTTTCGACTACCTGCGCGACAACATGGTCTACGAAGCGGGCGAGCGCGTCCAGCGCAGCCTCAGTTTCGCCGTGGTCGACGAAGTCGACTCGATCCTGATCGACGAGGCGCGCACCCCTTTGATCATCTCCGGCCAGGCCGAGAACCACACCGACCTGTACTACAAGATCAATGAAGTGCCGCGCATGCTGACGCTCCAGATCGGCGAAGAAACGCCGGACGGCAAGGGCAAGGTCGAGGTGCCGGGCGACTACGTCAAGGACGAGAAGGCGCACACCGTGCTGCTGACCGAAGCCGGCCACGAGAACGCCGAAGCGATCCTGACCAAGATGGGCCTGCTGCCCGACGGCGCCTCGCTGTACGACGCGGCCAACATCACCCTGATCCACCACCTGTACGCCGCACTGCGCGCGCACGCGCTGTACCACAAGGACCAGCACTACGTGGTGCAGAACGACGAAGTGGTGATCGTCGACGAATTCACCGGACGCCTGATGACGGGGCGGCGCTGGTCGGACGGCCTGCACCAGGCGGTCGAAGCCAAGGAAGGCGTGCGCATCCAGAACGAGAACCAGACCCTGGCCTCGATCACGTTCCAGAACTACTTCCGCATGTACGGCAAGCTGTCCGGCATGACCGGCACGGCCGATACCGAAGCCTACGAATTCCAGGAGATCTACGGCCTGGAGACGGTTGTGATTCCGCCCAACCGTCCTTCGCAGCGCAAGGACCGCCAGGACCAGGTCTACAAGTCGTCCGAAGAGAAGTACAACGCCATGCTGGTCGACATCCGCGACTGCTACGAGCGCGGCCAGCCGGTGCTGGTCGGTACCACCTCGATCGAGAACTCGGAAATGCTGTCGGCCATCCTGACCAAGGCCGCACTTCCGCACAACGTGCTCAATGCGAAGCAGCATGCGCGCGAAGCGGAAATCATCGCGCAGGCAGGCCGTCCCAAGATGATCACCATCGCCACCAACATGGCCGGCCGCGGCACCGACATCGTTTTGGGCGGCAACGTCGAAAAGCAGATCCAGATCATCGAAGCCAATTCCGATCTGACGGACGCCGACAAGGCGCCGCAAGCGGCCAAGCTGCGCGACGAATGGCAGTCGCTGCACGACCACGTGGTGACCGCGGGCGGCCTGCACATCGTCGGCACCGAGCGCCACGAATCGCGCCGGGTCGACAACCAGCTGCGCGGACGTTCCGGGCGCCAGGGCGACCCTGGCTCATCGCGCTTCTACCTCTCGCTCGACGATTCGCTGCTGCGCATCTTCGCGGGCGAGCGCGTGCGCGCGATCATGGACCGCCTGAAAATGCCGGAAGGCGAACCGATCGAGGCGGGCATCGTGTCGCGTTCGATCGAGTCGGCCCAGCGCAAGGTCGAAGCGCGCAACTTCGACATTCGCAAGCAACTGCTCGAATACGACGACGTGGCCAACGACCAGCGCAAGGTGATCTACACCCAGCGCAACGAACTGCTCGAGACGACCGACGTTTCCGAACTGATCGCGTCGCTGCGCGCCGGCGTGTTCACCGACATGGTGCGCACCTTCGTGCCGGCGGAATCGGTCGAGGAACAGTGGGACATCAAGGGGCTCGAAGAGACCCTGGCCAACGAATGGCAGTTGCAGGTTGCGCTGTCCGGGATGCTGGCGGCCGATCCGACCCTGAACGACGACGACATCCTCGAGCGGGTGCTCGACGCGGCCAACGAATCGTACAACGCCAAGATTGACGTCGTGGGCAAGGAAGCGTTTGGCGGCTTCGAGCGCAACGTCATGCTGCAAAGCGTGGACAGCCACTGGCGCGAGCACCTGGCCGCGCTCGACCACCTGCGCCAGGGTATTCACCTGCGCGGATACGCGCAGAAGAATCCGAAGCAGGAATACAAGCGCGAAGCGTTCGAGCTGTTCGGCACCATGCTTGACCTGATCAAGAATGAAGTGATCCGGATGGTGATGACGGTGCGCATCCAGTCGCGCGAGGAAATCGACGCGGCCGAAGCGGCGCTGCAGCAGGCGCACGTGGAGAACGTGAGCTACCAGCACGCCGACTTCAACCCGAATGCAGCGCCGGAAGAACTGCTGGCGCCGACCGCGGCTGCGGCGGGCCGCGCTGGCGAGGACGGCCACGTGGGCATGAAGGTAGGCCGCAACGACCCATGCCCTTGCGGCAGCGGCAAGAAATTCAAGCAATGCCACGGCAAGCTCGCATAACGCCGCGTGCCGGATAAAAAAGGCGGGGGAGCGCAAGCTCTCCCGCTTTTTTTTGGACTCTTCGCCGGTTTCGCTCTGTCCGGCATAGCCAAAAAAACAGCCCCGGCTCTCCTTTTTTCACCCAAGCGGTACAATAGCGGCTCCCATTTCCTACGCTAGAGAACACGCCATGGCCGTCAATTCCCCTCTGCCCGTCGCCGCCGACCTGAAGCCGGTCAACGGCATCGACATCGGCTTTGCCGAAGCCGGTATCAAGAAACCCAACCGCAAGGACCTGCTGGTGCTGAAGCTGGCTGCGGGCGCCACCGTGGCCGGCGTGTTCACCAAGAACCGCTTCTGCGCGGCCCCGGTCCAGGTCAGCCGCGCCAACCTGGCGGCAGCCGGCGCGGGCGGCGCGCCGATTCGCGCGCTGGTCGTCAACACCGGCAACGCCAATGCGGGCACCGGCGAAGCGGGCCTGGCGCACGCCAACCAGACCTGCGCGGCGCTGGCCGCGCTGCTCGGTTGCGAAGCACAGCAGATCCTGCCGTTTTCGACCGGCGTGATCCTCGAGCCGCTGCCGGTCGAGCGCATCGTGGCCGGCCTGCCGCAGGCGATCGCGAACCTGAAGCAGGACAACTGGTTCAACGCGGCCGAGGCCATCATGACCACCGACACCCAGCCCAAAGCGGCTTCGCGCACGGTCGTCATCGGCGGCCACAGCGTGACCATGACGGGCATCAGCAAGGGCGCCGGCATGATCCGCCCGAACATGGCGACCATGCTCGGCTATCTTGCGTTCGACGCCAGGGTCGCGCAGCCGGTGCTCGAGGAATTGGTGCGCCACGCGGCCGACCATTCGTTCAACTGCATCACCATCGACGGCGACACCTCCACCAACGATTCCTTCATGCTGATCGCCACCGGCGCCGGCAGCCTTGAGGTGAACAGCACCGCCAGCGCCGACTACCCGGCGCTGCGCGACGCCGTGACCGACCTGGCGCGCACGCTCGCGCAGATGATCATCCGCGATGGCGAGGGCGCCACCAAATTCATCACCATCACGGTCGAAGAGGGCGCCAGCGTCGAGGAGTGCCGGAAAATCGCCTACTCGATCGCGCATTCGCCGCTGGTCAAGACGGCGTTCTTCGCGTCCGACCCGAACCTGGGCCGGATCCTGGCCGCCATCGGTTACGCGGGCGTGGACGACCTCGACGTCACCCGTCTCGACATGTACCTCGACGACGTATGGGTCGCGAAAAACGGTGGCCGCAATCCGGACTACCAGGAAGCCGACGGCCAGCGCGTGATGAAGCAAAGCGAAATCACGGTGCGCGTCAAGCTTGCGCGCGGCTTAGCGGGCGCAACGGTCTGGACCTGCGACCTGTCGCACGAGTACGTGAGCATCAACGCCGACTACCGTTCGTGAGCGCCATGACCCCGCTCGAACAGTTCCTGCTGCGCGCCGAAGCCCTGCTGCAGCGCGTGGAGGCGGTGCTGCCGCCGGTCCACGCCCGCGAGCCGGACTGGAAGCGCAGCTTCGCCTTTCGCTGGCGTAAGCGCAACGGCGCGGCCAGCTATCTTCAGCCGGTCGCGCATGCGTCCACCATTGCGCTGGGCGACCTGCACAATATCGCCGCGCAAAAGCGCGAGATCGAACAGAACACGCGCCAGTTCGTGCAGGGCCGCCCGGCCAACAACGTGCTGCTGACCGGCGCGCGCGGCACCGGCAAGTCCTCGCTCATCAAGGCATGCCTGAACCAGTTCGCGGCCGACGGCCTGCGCCTGATCGAAGTCGACAAGGCCGACCTGGCCGAGCTGCCCGACATCATCGACCTGGTGGCAGGCCGCCCCGAGCGCTTCATCGTGTTCTGCGACGACCTCTCGTTCGAGGAAGGCGAAGGCGGCTACAAGGCGCTCAAGGTGGCGCTCGACGGCGGCATCACGGCCCAATCCGACAATGTGCTGATCTACGCGACCTCGAACCGGCGCCACCTGATGCCGGAACGGATGTCCGACAACGCCAGCTACACGCACGACGAGGACGGCGACCTGCATCCCGGCGAGACGGTGGAAGAGAAGATCTCGCTGTCCGAGCGCTTCGGGCTGTGGCTCTCGTTCTACCCCTTCAAGCAGGACGACTACCTCGACATCGTGGCGCACTGGCTGGGCAGCTTCGGCTGCGATGCGCGCCAGGTCGAAGCGGCGCGCGCCGATGCGCTGCGCTGGGCCTTGCAGCGCGGCTCGCGCTCGGGCCGGGTGGCGTGGCAGTTCGCCAAGGACCACGCGGGAAAAATGTCCAGTGAGTGAAACGAAGGCGCCGCCGATCGACGTTGCCGTCGGCATCCTGATCCGGCCCAACGGCGACGTGCTGCTCGGGCAGCGCCCGGCCGGCAAGCCGTACCAGGGCTACTGGGAATTCCCGGGCGGGAAAGTCGAAGCCGGTGAGGCCATCGTCGATGCGCTCAAGCGCGAATTCGTCGAGGAACTCGGAGTGCACATCCTGAGCGCGACCGAATGGTGCGGGGTCGAACACGTGTACGAACACGCGCATGTGCGCCTGCATTTCTTCATCAGCCGCGAGTGGCGCGGCGAACCCCAAAGCCTGGAAGGGCAGGCATTCGCATGGCAGGGCGAGGTCGGCGTCGCGCCGCTGCTGCCGGCCACCATCCCGTTGCTGCAGTGGCTCGACCTGGTGCGCCACGAACAGCGGCAATGAACCGAAACAAGCGAGCAAGCGCATGAAAGTCATCGTCCTGGGCAGCGGGGTTATCGGCACCACGTCCGCGTATTTCCTGGCCAAGGCCGGGCACGAGGTCACCGTCATCGAGCGCCAGCCGCAGGCCGGGATGGAGACCAGTTTCGCGAATGCCGGCGAAGTCTCGCCGGGGTGCTCGGCGCCGTGGGCCGGCCCCGGCATCCCGCTCAAGGCGCTCAAGTGGCTGCTGCAGAAGCACAGCCCGCTGGTGGTGCGCCCCGGGCTCGATCCGCACATGTGGCGCTGGATGGGCCAGATGCTGATGAACTGCAACCAGAAGAGCTACGAGCGGAACAAGGGCCGCATGCTGCGCCTGGCGCAGTACAGCCGCGCTTGCCTGGTCCAGCTGCGCGCCGACACCGGCATTGCCTACGACGAGCGCAGCCAGGGTACCTTGCAGGTGTTCCGCACCCAGCACCAGGTCGACGAGGCAGCCGGCGATATCGCGCTGCTCGAGCGCTACGGGGTGCGCCATGCCCTGCTCGACCAGCACGGCTGCGAGGCCGCCGAACCGGCGCTGGCCAGGGTGCGCGGGCGCTTCGTGGGCGGCCTGCAACTGCCTGATGACGAGACCGGCGACTGCTTCAAGTTCACCCAGGCCCTGGCCGCGCTGGCGCAGGGGCTGGGCGTCAAGTTCCGTTACGGGGTGGAGATCAAGCGCCTGTCCGTGGACCAGGAAAAAATCACCGGCGTGGTCACTTCGAAGGGCGAACTGAAGGCCGATGCCTACGTGCTGGCGCTGGGCAGCTACTCGCCGCTGCTGCTGCGCGAGGTCGGCATCGGCATCCCGGTGTATCCGGTCAAGGGGTATTCGATCACCCTGCCGGTCATCGATGCGCAGGGCGCGCCGCAATCGACCGTGCTCGACGAAACGCTCAAGGTCGCGATCACGCGCTTGGGCGAACGGATCAGGGTCGGCGGCACGGCCGAGATCACCGGTTATGACCTGCGCTTGCGCGACGAGCGGCGCGCGACCTTGCTGCACTCCGTAGGCGAGCTGTTTCCGGAGGGCGGGGACAGCGCGCAGGTGGAGTTCTGGTGCGGGCTGCGCCCGATGACGCCGGACGGCACGCCCGTGCTCGGCCCTGCGCGCTATCGCAACCTGTTCCTCAACACGGGGCACGGCACGCTGGGCTGGACCATGTGCTGCGGTTCGGCGCGCGTGGTGGCCGACCTGGTGTCAAGGCGTCAGCCGGACATCAGCGTCGAGGGCTTGTTCATGGACCGCTACGGCAGGTAGCGGCAGCTTCTAGCCCGGCGGTTTGTCGTCCTCGTCCAGCGGGTCGGACGGTGCGGCGCCGGGAATCGTGTACTTCTCGTCGGCCCAGGCGCCCAGATCGATCTGTTTGCAGCGCTCGGAGCAGAACGGGCGGTACTTGTTGGCCTCGCTCCATTCGACTTTCTTGGCGCAGGTGGGGCAGCTTACAACGGTCATGGCATTCGCTTACATCGTTAAAAGTTACACAGCGTGAGCTCGAACGGCACGTCCTCTTCCAGCGGCTTCGGCTTCAGGTCGCCGCCTTGGGTGGTGAATCTCACCCACAGCATGTATTTGTTGGCGGAAATTTCCGGGATCGCGCCCAGGGTTTCGTCGAGCGTCAGGCGCAGCATCTGGTACACCTTCCCCTGCAGCATTTGCTGATAGCTGCCGGCGCTGGCAATCATCTTGACCGGCGCACCGGAGTCGCGCAACAGGCGCAGCACCAGGGCCAGTGCATCGAACAGCGGGGCGAGCGGCGCGAACCAGTTGACGATGTCGTTGAAACGCTGTTCGGCGCTGCGCTTTTGCCAGGCGTAGTACGAGGGCAGGTCGAATTCGCAGGCACCGCCGGGGATGATGGTGCGCCCGCGGATGCTCATCAGCCATTCGTTGTCGCGCACGTTCTGGCCGGTCTTGCCTTGCGACGCAACCAGCGCGGAACTGACCTTCTCGAGTTCGCCCAGCACCGAGTCGAGCATGTCGGTCGCGACGTTGGGATTGGAGCGGTAGCCCAGCAGGCTTTGCTTCTGGCGTTCCAGTTCCTGCAGCAGGTCGGACTTGAGGTCGGCGCGGCCGGCGACTTCAAGCATGTCGAAAATGGTGGCGAGGGCAACGTGGTGCTGCATTGGATGTTCTTGTTGGACAAAGAACTTGAACTTCTCATACAGGTCTTCCAGCCGCAACAACGTGCGTATGCGCTCGTTGAAAGGGTATTCGTAGACGATCAAAATGACATCCCTTTATAGGTGGGCTGGAGAACGATCCCGTGATTCTGTATCAAGCTGCGCAAAATTACAAACGTTCCCTGGGCTGTGCAGCCATTCTTTCAGCGCAGTCGAGATAAAACCGGTGCAGCCGTTCCACCTGGGGAGCGAGCGCTTCGATGCCATCGTCGTTGCTGATGACGTCGTGGGCGCCGGCCAGCCTGGCCTGGCGCGTCACCTGTGCCGCCATGATGGCCTTGACCTGCTCTTCTTGCAAGCCATTGCGGGCCATTACGCGGGAAATTTGTATATTTTCGGGACAGTCGATGGCCAGCACCCGCTCCACCTGGCCCGGCCAGGTCCCCGATTCGAGCAGCAGGGGCACCACGAAGATCAGGTAGGGACCGTCGGCAACGGCCGCCGCGGCATTGGTCGCATCGCGGATGAGGGGATGGAGGATCGCCTCCAGGCGCTGCCGGGCAGCGGGGTCGGAGAACACCAGGGCGCGCATCCTGGCACGGTCGAGCGCGCCTTCAGGGGTGGCGAACTCGGGCCCGAACTCGGCCACGATGGCGGGCATCGCCGCGCCGTGCGGCGCGGTCAGGGAATGGGCGATCAGGTCGGTGTCGATGACCGAGGCGCCGTGCGCGGCGAACATGTCGGCCACCGTGCTCTTGCCGCAGCCGATGCCGCCGGTCAGGCCGACGCTGAAACGACCCTGCTTTTTTTCCATGCGATTGTTCTCGGCCTGCACGTTGTCAGCCCAGCATGCCTTGGGTGAAACGCGCGATCGGCGTTCCGTACAAAAGAGCAATGAAACCCGCAGCCGCCAGGTAGGGGCCGAACGGGATCGGCTTTTCGCGTCCGTGTTTGGCGAACACGATCAGGCTGATGCCGACCAGCGCGCCCACGACGGACGAGAGCAGGATGATGGTCGGCAGCATGGTCCAGCCGAGCCAGGCACCGAGGGCTGCGAGCAGCTTGAAGTCACCATAGCCCATCCCCTCCTTGCCTGTCGCCAGCTTGAACAGCCAGTAGATCCCCCAGAGCACCAGGTAGCCGGCCGCCGCGCCGATCACCGCCTCGCTGAGCGGCACGAAGGTGCCGTTCAGGTTGACCAGCAGGCCGGCCCACAGCAGCGGGAAGGTCAGGTCGTCGGGCAGCAGCTGGGTGTCGTAGTCGATCATCGTCATGGCCAGCAGCGAGTAGCCGAAAAACAGGGTCGCCAGGCCAGCCCAGCCGCTGCCGAAGGTCCACACCAGCAGCGCCGACAGCAAGGCGGTGGCCACTTCGACCAGCGGGTAGCGTATCGAGATGGGCGCCTTGCAGGCGCTGCATTTGCCGCCGAGCATAAGATAGCTCAGCACCGGGATGTTTTCCAGCGCCGTGATCTGGTGCCCGCAGTGCGGGCAGCTCGAGCGCGGCACCATCAGGTTGAAGCGGTCGGTGTGCGTCAGTTCCTTGCCGCTTTCGTGGGCCACGTAGTTGTCGGACTCGCGCTGCATCATCTTCGGAACGCGGTAGATCACCACGTTCAGGAAGCTGCCGATGAGCAGGCCGAACAGGCCGGCGGCCAGGCTGGCGCCAAGACTGGCTGGTGCGGCAAACAAAAGGGTGTCCGGTAGCATGTATGTCCCAACGCTAAAAAATGAAAAATGTGCTCTACATCAATCTATTTTAGGGGTTTTTCCGCCGCTTGTGGGTGTTGCGCCCTCTGCCAGGCGGAAAACGCCGTCCCGATGAAGAGGTCGCCGTCGTAGCTCAGGTGATTGGTGTCCCTGTACATCAGCCTGCCGTCCTTCATGCCCCAGCAAAACTGCCGGTCGCATAGTTGCATGGCCGGGGAAAACAGTTCGACCGTTGGGAACTCGCGCAGCACCTCCGCCAGCATCGCATCGTGCTCGGCGCCTGCCTTGTCGAACGTTGCGCGTGCTACTGCGCACGGGACTTTGGTGTTCGAGCTGATGACGCCGGCGCGCTTGATGCAGGCGCGCGGGTCGAAGTCGAGCCAGGCGATGTCGTTCATGAAGATGACGTGCTTGCCGGCCTCGGTGAAGCGCTTGAAGGTTTCGCGCATGGCGTCCGTCAGCGCCGGCCAGCCGCTGTGCAATTTTACCGCCGTCGAGATCAGCACCGTCTTGATGCTGGGTGTCGCCAGCGCCAGTTCGAGCATTGGCTGGGTCGCCTTCTGATACTCGTCGTCCGCGGCCGGAAGGCCCCAGAACGGATGGCGCGTGCCCAGGAACAGCAGGTTGTCTCCCTGCTCGCGGTAGTGGCGGGTCAACCCGGCCACCACATGATAACCGTGGCTGTCGCCGATCAGGGCCACGGTGGGAGGGGCGTGCACCTTGTCGAGAAGGCAGTACTGGTAGAGCGTGGTAAACCCGTAGCGCAGCTTGCATGCGGCCGCGTTGTCGGCGTCTTCCACCAGCACCAGCGCCTTGTTGTTGTGCTGGTTCTCGACAATGCCCGGGCGCAGCGGCAGGCCGGCGTTGCGCCAGACGTAGGCGCCGCCAGCGGCCACGGCCAGCATCAGCGCGACCAGCAGCGCGACCGGCCAGCGTGCGTGGCTGACGCGGCGCAGCGGCCGCTCCAGCAGCCGGTAGGTCAGCCACGCCAGCGCGATGGCGAGCAGCACGGCGGCGGCGCGGATTGCCGGCCGCGGGAGTCCCGATTCGACGATCTGCGCGAACGAGAGCAAGGGCCAGTGCCACAGGTAAAGCGGATAGCTGATCAGCCCGAACCACACCATCACCCGGTTCGACAGCAGCACCCGGTTCGGCCACGCGCCAGGACCGGCTGCGATCAGGAATGCTGCGCCGCAAGTGGGCAGCAGGGCCGGCCAGCCGGGAAAGCTGGCGTCTTTCGTCACCAGCACGAGCGCCAGCGCGATCAGTCCCAGGCCGGACCACGCCAGCAGCGCGCGCGGCAGCGGCGCGGCGCCAGGCGCGGGTGGCTTGAGCAGGAAGGCGGCCAGCGTGGCGCCGATCCACAATTCCCAGACCCGGCCGGCGGGCAAGTAGAAGGTGGCGTTGGGCCAGTGCGCCAGGCCTGCGACGTTGAGCACGAACGACAGCAGCGTGAGCACGGCGCTCACCGCCAGCAGGTTCAGGCGCCACTTCCAGGCCAGCAACAGCAGCACCGGCCAGGCAATGTAGAACTGTTCCTCGATGCCGAGCGACCACAGGTGCAGCAAGGGCTTGGTTGCGGCCGCGGTATCGAAATAGCCCACCTCGTTGAACAACACGACGTTCGATACGAAGCCGGCGCCACCCAGCATGTGCTTGCCGAGCTGCTTGAATTCGTCGGGGAACAGGGCGAACCAGCCGAACAGCGAGCAGGCCGCCAGCACCAGGACCAGGGCCGGAAAGATGCGCCTGATGCGGCGCGCGTAGAACGTGCCGAAGCTGAAAGTGCCTTGCGCCAGGCCCTGCATGATGATGCTCGAGATCAGGAAGCCGGAAATGACGAAGAAGATGTCGACCCCGACGAAGCCGCCCGCGATCAGGTCCGGAAAGGCGTGGAAGGCGACCACCGACAGCACCGCCAGCGCGCGCAGGCCGTCGATGTCGGGGCGGTAGGCCGGATGGTCGGAGCGCGGCGCGATGCGCACGCTCGCGGCCGGTCCGGAAATGACGGGGTCTTTATCTATTCGCATGATCGGGCAGTGTGCGTTTCAGGTCGTCGCTCACGAGGAGGCCGCCCGCAGTATAGACGATTTGGCAAGCATGGCGGAAGGACGAGGCAACAGGCTGGTAGAGCTTGCGACCAACTAAAAAAGTATCAACGATGTTGACACGTAATCCGGGCGTTGATACAGTGTGTATACGGAGCTTCAATAAAAGGGAAATATCATGGTGGCAAAAGCTGTAGACGCATCGATCAACCGGTGGGGAAATGGCCTCGCCGTCCGCCTCAATAAGGCGGTGGCGAAGGCGGCTGGCGTGGCCGAAGGGACGCCCGTTCGTATCATCGCCGAACCTGGACGCATTGTCATCGAGACTACTGTGAAAAAGAAATCATTGAACGACATGCTGCAGGCATTTAGCCTGGAGCTTCATGGTGGGGAACTCATGGCAACGAGTGCTCCTGTGGGTGAGGAGATCATTTGATGACTCCTGCTGGCTGGGTTCCTGATCGATCCGAGATTATCTATATCCAGCATACTCCTCACGCTGGGACCGAAATGCCGGGAGTCCATCCACTCTTGGTTGTCTCTACGAAGCAATTTAATGAGAAAACCGGCATCGTCATCGGCTTTCCGATGACGCATGCTGAGAGACACAAGACCAATCCTTTTGCTGTTGCTGTGCAAGGTCCAAAAGACGAGGTGGGCTACGTTGTCACAAATCAGCCGAAATCGTTCGATTGGAGGGCGCGCAACGCCGGTCCTCATCCATGGGGTGGTGGACATACCGAGGCGCTGGCAAAAGCGCTCGAAATCCTCGATGAAATTTGCGGCTTCTCTACAGAATAGCGTTCTTGCCTTTACAGCGCATAGCTACACATGAATTGCCGTCACGGGCGCACAATGAAGAAAGCCGCCCTAAGGCGGCTTTCTGGTCTTTCTGGTGTTAGTGGCGCAACGACGCCCGCACCCTGCAAGCGCGGCCTCAGACCACCGCGCCCAGCTTAAAGATCGGCAGGTACATGGCGATCACCAGGCCGCCGATCAGTACGCCGAGAATGACCATGATGATCGGTTCCATCAGGGACGACAGCCCGGCCACGGCTTCGTCGACTTCCTCTTCGAAGAAGTCGGCGACCTTGCCCAGCATGGAATCGAGCGCGCCCGATTCCTCGCCGATGGCCACCATCTGCGTCACCAGGCTGGGAAATACATTGGCGTTCTGCATCGCCACCGTCAGGCTGGTTCCGGTGCTCACCTCGTTCTGGATTTTCCTGGTCGCGTCCAGGTAGACCGCGTTGCCGGAGGCGCCGCCGACCGAGTCGAGCGCTTCGACCAGCGGCACGCCGGCCGCGAACATGGTCGCCAGCGTGCGCGTCCAGCGTGCAATCGTGGCCTTGCGGATCACCGTGCCGAAGATCGGCGCCTTGAGCAGGGCGACGTCCATGAAGCGCTGCACCTCAAGCGAACGGCGCCATGACTGGAAGAAGAAGTAGATCGAGCCGAACAGGCCGCCGAAGATCAGCCACCACCAGGCCACGAAGAATTCCGAGATCGCCATCACCATCAGGGTCGGGGCCGGCAGGTCGGCGCCGAAGCTGGAGAATACCGACTTGAAGGCAGGCACCACCCAGATCATGATGATGGCGGTGACCACGAACGCGATCGCCAGGATCGAGACCGGGTACATCAGGGCCGACTTGATCTTGGCCTTGATGGCGATGGTTTTTTCCTTGTAGATGGCAAGCCGGGTCAGCAGGTCTTCCAGGATACCTGCCTGTTCGCCGGCCCCGACCAGGTTGCAGAACAGCGGGTCGAAATACAGGGGGTACTTGCGGAATGCATTGTTCAGGCTGGTACCGGTCTCGATGTCCGAGCGCAGGTCCAGGATCAGCTTGGCCATCGATGGATTGGCGTGGCCCTTGCCGACGATGTCGAACGATTGCAGCAGCGGCACCCCGGCCTTCATCATGGTGGCGAGCTGGCGCGTGAACAGGGCGATGTCCTTGTCGGTGATCTTCCTGCCGCTGCGGTGAACCTTTTTCTTGACCTTGGTCACCATCACGCCCTGGCGGCGCAAGGTCGCCTTGACGATCGCTTCGCCTCCGGCGCGCAGTTCGCCCCGTACGGTCTTGCCGGACTTGTCCTTGCCTTCCCAGGCGTAGACGATTTCCTTGACCTGGGTGCCGGCCGCGGCTTTCATTTGTGACGTTGCCATATTCTTCCTATTCGTTGGTGCACCCGAGCACTTCTTCCAGGCTGGTCAGCCCTTGCCTGACCTTCATCAGGCCGGAGCGGCGCAGCGATTTCACCCCTTCCAGCTCGGACTGCGCGGCAATCTCCATCGCGTTGCCGTGCGACAGAATGATCTTTTCGATGGCAGGGGTGATCGGCATGATCTGGTAGATGCCGACCCGGCCCTTGTAGCCCCCGCCCAGGCAGCGCTCGCAGCTGCCCGGCCCGTAGGGCTTCCAGTCGCCTTCCAGTTCTTCCTCGCGAAAGCCGGCTGCCAGCAGGACTTCGCGGCTGGTCTCGACCGGCTTCTTGCAGGTGCACAGGCGCCGCGCCAGGCGCTGCGCGGTGATCATGATGACCGAGGAGGCAATGTTGAACGGCGCCACGCCCATGTTCATCAGGCGCGTCAGGGTCGATGGCGCGTCGTTCGTGTGCAGGGTGGAAAACACCATGTGGCCGGTCTGGGCCGCCTTGATCGCGATGTCGGCCGTTTCCAGGTCGCGGATCTCGCCGACCATGATGATGTCCGGATCCTGGCGCAGGAAGGACTTGAGCGCGACCGGGAAGGTGAGGCCGGCCTTGTCGTTGACGTTGACCTGGTTGACCCCGGGCAGGTTGATCTCGGCCGGGTCTTCCGCGGTCGAAATGTTGATGCCCGGCTTGTTGATCACGTTCAGGCAGGTGTACAGCGACACCGTCTTGCCCGAGCCGGTCGGGCCGGTCACCAGCACCATGCCGTAGGGGCGCTGGATGGCATCGAGCAGCAATTCTTTCTGATCCGGGTCGTAGCCGAGCGCGTCGATGCCCATCTGGGCTTGCGTCGCGTCCAGGATACGCATCACGGTCTTTTCGCCGAACAGGGTCGGCAGGGTGCTCACGCGAAAGTCGATGGTCTTGACCGGCGACAGGATCAGGCGCATGCGGCCGTCCTGCGGCACGCGCTTTTCAGAAATGTCGAGCTTGGCGAGCACCTTGATGCGCGAGACCAGCTTGTCGCGGATCGTGATCGGCGGCTGGGCATGCTCGCGCAGCACGCCGTCGATGCGCAGGCGGATCCGGTAGAACTTCTCGAACGGCTCGAAATGGATGTCCGAGGCGCCCATGTTGACCGCATCGATCAGGATCTTGTTGAGGAACTTGACGATCGGCGCGTCTTCGATGTCGTTGGCGCCCGTATCGGCAACGGTCACCGGTTCTTCTTCGGCGAAGGTGATGTCCTGTTCGTCGCCGATCATCTCGTTGATGTTCTGCTCGGCGGTCTTGCTGATCGCCGCGAGCAGCTTGAGCAGCACGTCGTGCGCCACGATCACCGGCTCGACCGACGATTCGCTCTGGAACTTGATCTGGTCGAGCGCCTGGATATTGGTCGGGTCGGAAATGGCCACCGACATCTTGTTGCCGCGCTTGGCCAGCGCGATCACGCGCTGGGCCTGCATCAGGCGGTCGTCGATCGCCTTGGGCGGCAGCGCATCGAGGTTGAAGCCCTGCAGGTCCATCTGCGGATAGCCAAACGTTTCGGCGCAGAACGCGGCCAGCGCGCGTGCGTCGATGCTGCCGGCGGCGAGCAGGGTGTCGATGAACTGGCCCTTGTCGGCCGCGGCTTTCTTTTGCAGTGTGTCCGCCTGTGCCGCCGTCAGGCGTCCGGCCTGCACCAGCGCACGGGCCAAGCCCGACATTGGCGTGCCTGAGGTCGGGGTAGGGAGGACTGCTGCCATATGGACACGGGGGTAAAAGGAGCCGATGAACGACAAACGCGCCGGCCCAGAATGAACTGTATCGGCGAACTGTGGTCGATCATGCCTTCGAGCATGACATTTGTAAAGTGTTTGTCGTCGTGCGAGACGCGCCCATACCACGTAGTCGAAATGGCATTGCCTTGCGCAAGGCGGGCGCGAAGTACCTCAACTGTAACGTTTGCCGCCAGCGCGCTTGAGCTTTACCACCTTGATCGATTGGTTCTGGACCTGCACCACCTCGATCACACAGCCGCCGATTTTCAGGCTGATCGGCGCATCCGGGATCTCCTGCAACTGCTCGAGCATCAGGCCGTTGAGGGTCTTGGGGCCGTCCAGCGGGAAGTTCAGGCCGAGCCGCTTGTTAATGTCGCGCAAGGCCGTTCCGCCGTCGAGCAGGCATTCGCCCTGCGCATCCCAGCCGAAAGTCTCGCTGCGCGCGGCGCCCGGAACCGATGTCGTAAATTCACCGATCATTTCCTCAATGATATCGTCGAGCGTGACCAGCCCCTGCACCTCGCCGTACTCGTCGACGATGATGCCCAGCCGCTCCTTGTTCTCCTGGAAGTACTGGAGCTGGGTAAACACGCCGGTGTCCTGGGGAATGAAATAAGGCGTGCTGAGCAGCTCGCGGAAATGCTCCACGGTCAGCTCCTCTTCCTCGTTGAGCAGGGCCACCGCCTTGCGTACATGCAAGATGCCGACGATCTGGTTGATTTCGCCTTCGTACACCGGCAGCTTGTTGTGGTAGCAGGTGGTGAGCTGGTGCACGATTTCCTCGACCGGCACGGCCAGGTTGAGCGCCTCGACCTGCGAGCGCGGCGTCATGATGTCCTCGACCGAAATGGTCTCCAGGTCGAACAGGTTGAGCAGGATGCTCTTGTGTTTTTGGGGAATGAAATTGCCGCCCTCGAGCACGATCGAACGCAGCTCCTCGGGCGAGACCCGGTGCAGGTGCGAATGCTCGCCGGCCTTGACCCGGAACAGTTTGAGCACCAGCCCCACGAACAGGTTCACGAACCAGGTCACGGGCTTGACCACCGTCATCAATGGCTTGAGGATCATGCTGGCCCACAGCGAGATGCGCTCGGGATAGCTGGCGCCGATCACCTTGGGCGAGATTTCGCCGAACACGATCAGCAGGAAGGCCACGGCGGCGGTGGCGATCGTGATCACGCTTTCCTCCTGCCCGAAGAACATGATGGCCATGGCGGTCACCAGCGCGGTGGCGAGCGCATTGATCAGGGTGTTGCAAATGAGGATAACGGAGAGCAGCTTATCGGTGCGCTCGAGCAGCCACAGTGCGGTTCCGGCGTGTTTGCTGCCGCGCTTGGCCAGGTGGCGCAGGCGATGCTTGTTGGCCGCGATGAGCGCCGTTTCCGCCATGGCGAAAAAGGCTGAGCCGAGAATAAGTAGGAAAAGTGCAAGAAAAAGCACCCAGAGCGGCACGGTATCCAAGGGTCACCGTAAAAAATCGTGCAGGGGGAAGCTGGTTGGCATGGGAGCGGGCCGGGCCCAGGATGGTCCGGTGGCAGACGCCACCGCAGAGCTACGAATTCTAAGTCAAGCCCGCCGTCCTTGCAAGTTTGGCCAGAACGGCTACCCGTTCCACCAGTGCGAGGTCACGCCCGCCGCCGGAAGCCGGGCCTGCACCGCCTGGTGGATGATGCCGGCGGCCAGGGCCTGGTCGGCATTGAAAATGCGGGCGTTGCCGGTCAGGTTGCTGCGGATGTCGTCCCGGCCCCCGGCGCCGCGGGTGGCCTCTTCGAAGATGCAGGCGTAGCGCTCGGCGTCGAAGTCGAGGCAGTCGCGCCATTCGCTCACGCGCGAATGGTCGGCCGCCACCAGGTTGCCGAAGCCCCAGTGCAGCGGATGGACCAGGAAGCGCGTGCCGGGGCAGGCATAGCGCCGCCCGCCCGCCAGGAAAATGACCACCCCGACCGACTCCACGCTGCCGATATTGTGGGTGGTGAGCGGCAGCGGCAGCGACTTCAGGAAGAAGTACAGGGCAAAGCCGGCGGTCATGTTGCCGCCCTCGGTAGACATGTGCAGTTCGATCTCGCTGGCGCCGCTTTGCAATGCCTGCAGGCACAGGTTGCGGATCGTACACACGGCATTGTGGTTGATCGGACCGATAAAGTGAACGATGTGCAAGGACATGTGCTCTCCTGACTTGAGTGCCAAGAATAGCAAGTTTTAGCCATGAGGCACTGTTCGGCTGGACGGGCCTAGCTTCCGCGGTAGGTCGAATACGACCAGGGCGTCATCACCAGCGGCACATGATAGTTCTGGTCGGCATGTGCGATGCCGAAGGCGATGGTGACCCGGTCGATGAAGCGCGGTTCGGGCAAGCTCACGCCCTGGGCGGCGAAATAGTCGCCGGCAAAAAACACCAGCTCGTACTGGCCGGGGTGCATCGCGTCGCCTTCCAGCAGGGGGGCGCAGCGGCCGTCCTGGTTGGTGGTCTCCATCTTGAGCAGGGTACGCCCGGCCGCACCGACTGCGTACAGTTCGATCCTGACGCCCGCACCGGGCCTGCCTTGCGTGGTGTCGAGCACGTGCGTGCTGAGTTTTCCCATCGTCGTTCCTATATGTCCAGGGTGAGGCTGCGTATTGCGCAGATCATATACCCTTGTGCGCCAGGCAATATATGATGAGAGATATACCCGCCATCCTACCTGCCCATCGATGACTACTTACGACAACTACCCGCGCGACCTGATCGGCTACGGCCGCACGCCCCCGCACCCGCAATGGCCGGGGCAGGCGCGCATTGCCCTGCAATTCGTGCTGAACTACGAAGAGGGCGGCGAAAACAACGTGCTGCATGGCGATCCGGCGTCCGAGACCTTCCTGTCCGAGATCATCGGCGCGGCCGCCTTCCCGATGCGCCACATGAGCATGGAATCGCTCTACGAGTACGGTTCGCGCGCCGGGCTGTGGCGCCTGCTGCGCATGTTCGAGGAGCGCCGCCTGCCGCTGACCGTGTTCGGGGTGTCGATGGCGCTCAAGCGCAATCCGGAGGCGCTCGCCGCCTTCCGCCAGCTCGGCCACGAGATTGCCTGCCACGGCCTGAAATGGATTTCCTACCAAAACGTGGACGCCGCCACCGAGCGCGCCCACATGGAGGAAGCGGTCCAGATCCTGCGCGACCTGACCGGCGAGGCGCCGCAAGGCTGGTACACCGGGCGCGACTCGCCCAACACGCGCCGCCTGGTGGTCGAGCACGGCGGCTTCAGCTACGACTCCGACTACTACGGCGACGACCTGCCGTTCTGGGAACAGGTGGAATATACCGATGCGAGCGGGGCCCGGGCGGTCAAGCCGCACCTGGTGGTGCCTTACACGCTAGACACCAACGACATGCGCTTTGCCGCGATGCAGGGTTTCAATTCCGGCACCCAGTTCTTCGATTACCTGAAGGATGCCTTCGACGTGCTGTACGCCGAGGGCGACCCGAACGGCCTGAACCGGCCGAAAATGCTGTCGGTGGGCCTGCACTGCCGGCTGGTGGGGCGCCCCGGACGCGCCGCCGCGCTGGCGCGCTTCCTCGACTATGTACAACATCACGACAAGGTGTGGATCACGCGCCGCATCGACATCGCCGACCACTGGCGCGCGACCCATCCAAGCGGGGCGGCATGATGCAGGCTATTATGGTGAAAGCGAGATAGCGGACATCATTGAACGGTTATATGGCGCCGGATCACGGATGTTAACCTTGCAAGCCAGGATAAAGCCGAGGCCCACATGTCAGAACCGATTCGTTATTACTATCAGGGCGCAGTGCGGGAGGTGGCCGATGCGCCGCCCACGCAGACGATTTTGCAGCATTTGCGCGAAGACCTGCATTGCACCGGCACCAAGGAAGGCTGCGCGGAGGGCGACTGCGGGGCCTGCACGGTCGTGATCGGTTCGCTTGAAAACGGCAAGCTCGAACTGAAGGCCGTCAATTCCTGCATCCAGCTCACCCCCACCCTCGACGGCAAGGCCCTGTTCTCCGTGGAAGACCTGCAACAGGACAACGGCGCGCTGCACCCGGTCCAGCAGGCCATGGTCGAATGCCACGGCTCCCAGTGCGGCTTCTGCACCCCGGGCTTCGTGATGTCGCTGTGGGGCATGTACCTGAAACAGGACGGCAGGCAGCCGACCCGCTGCGAGATCGACGACGCGCTCTCGGGCAACCTGTGCCGCTGCACCGGCTACCGTCCCATCATCGAGGCCGCCGAGCGCATGGGCCAGTTGCCGCGCGTCGATTTCGACCGCGCAGCCCTCACCGTGCAGTTGCAACAGATCCAGCGCGGCGCACTGGCCACCTACAGCGTTGGCGGCCAGCAGTTCCACGCGCCGCGCACGCTCGACGAACTGGTCAGGCTGCGCGCCGAGAAGCCGGCCGCCTTGCTGCTGGCCGGCTCGACCGACATTGGACTGTGGGTGACCAAGCAGATGCGCGAGCTGGGCGAGATCATCTACCTCGGCCACGTCGACGCACTCAAGGCGATCAGCGAAGCGGACGGCATGATCAGCATCGGCGCCGGCGCCACCCTTAACGACGCCTACGAGGCCGTGTGCCGCCACTATCCGGAGCAGCTGTCCGAGATGTGGCAGCGTTTCGCCTCGCTCCCGATCCGCAACGCGGGCACCCTGGGCGGCAATGTCGCCAACGGCTCGCCGATCGGCGATTCGATGCCGTGGCTGATCGCCCTGGGAAGCCAGGTGGTGCTGCGCAGCGCAGCCGGCGAACGCGTGCTGGCGCTGGAAGACTTTTATCTCGATTACCAGAAGAAGGACCTGCAAGCCGGCGAATTCGTGCAGGCCGTGCGGGTGCCGCTGCCGCTGCCGCAGGCCGGGGTGCAGTTTCGCACCTACAAGCTGGCCAAGCGCTTCGACCAGGACATCTCGGCGGTTTGCGCCGCGTTTGCCTTGCGAATCGACGGCGAGCTCGTGACGCAGGCGCGCATCGCCTTCGGCGGCATGGCGGCAACGCCCAGGCGCGCGGCCAGGACCGAAGCGCTCTTGATCGGCAAGCCCTGGACCGACGAGGTCGTGGCCGACGCGATGGCCATGATGGCGCAGGACTATGCGCCACTGAGCGACATGCGGGCCTCGGGCGAGTACCGCATGAAAGCGGCGCAAAACCTGCTGCGCCGCTTCTGGTTCGAGACGCGCCGCGATGCGCCCCTGGCGCGCTCCGGCGTGAACGCGTTCGCCGTGCGTGCTTGAAGAGGACACCATGAAACATCCGGAAGCACCAGTACTGAAAACGGCTGCGTGGAGCGAAGTGGGCAAACCGCATCCGCACGAATCGGCGCGCCTGCACGTGCTCGGGCAGGCTACCTACACCGACGACATCCCCGAGGTGCAAGGCACGCTGCACGCCGCGCTCGGCCTGTCGGCCAAGGCGCACGCGAACATCACCGCCATCGACCTGGCCGACGTGCGCGCGAGCACCGGCGTGGTGGCCGTGCTCACTGTCAGCGACATCCCCGGCACCAACGATTGCGGCCCCATCATCCATGACGACCCGATCCTGGCCGACGGCCTCGTGATGTACGTCGGCCAGCCCATCTTCATCGTGGTGGCCGACACCCACGACCACGCACGGCGCGCCGCGCGCCTGGCCAAGGTCAGCTACGAAGAACTGCCCGCGATCCTGACGCCGCAGGCGGCCAGGGCGGCCGGCTCGTACGTGCTGCCGCCGATGCATCTGGCGCGCGGCGACTACCAGGGCGCGTTCGAGCGCGCGCCGCATTCGGTCAAGGGCCAGTTGTATGTGGGCGGCCAGGAGCAGTTCTACCTCGAAGGCCAGATCTCGTACGCGATCCCGAAGGAAGACAAGGGCATGCTGGTGCTGTGCTCGACCCAGCATCCGAGCGAGATGCAGCACGTGGTCGCGCATGCCCTCGGGGTGCAAGCGCATAACATCGTGGTCGAATGCCGGCGCATGGGCGGCGGCTTCGGCGGCAAGGAGTCGCAGTCGGCGCTGTGGGCGGCGGCCAGCGCGATCGCGGCGGCCAGGCTGAAGCGCCCGGTCAAGCTGCGCGCCGACCGCGACGACGACATGCTCGTCACCGGCAAGCGCCACTGCTTCCATTACGACTACGAAGTCGGCTACGACGACAGCGGCAAGATTGTCGCCGCCAAGGTCGACATGATCTCGCGCGCGGGCTATTCGGCCGACCTGTCCGGCCCCGTCGCGACCCGTGCGGTGTGCCACTTCGATAATACCTACTACCTGTCGGATGTCGACATCCACGCCGCCTGCGGCAAGACCAACACGCAGTCGAACACGGCGTTTCGCGGTTTCGGCGGTCCGCAGGGCGCGATCGCGATCGAATACGTGATCGACGAGATCGCACGCAACCTCGGGCGCGATGCGCTCGATATCCGCCGCCTCAATTTCTACGGGCGCGAGGAGCGCAACGTGACCCCGTACGGGCAGGTCGTGCTCGACAACGTGATCCACGAGCTGGTGGCCGAACTCGAAGCGAGCAGCCAGTACCGTGCGCGCCGCGAAGCGATCGCCGCCTTCAATTCCACCAGCCCGGTGCTCAAGAAAGGCTTGTCGCTTACCCCGGTCAAGTTCGGCATTGCGTTCAACGTGACCCACCTGAACCAGGCCGGCGCGCTGGTGCATGTGTACGTGGACGGCTCGATTACCGTCAACCACGGCGGCACCGAAATGGGGCAGGGCATCAACACCAAGGTGATGCAGGTGGTGGCGCACGAACTGGGGGTCGACCTGGCCCAGGTGCGCGCGAGCGCAACCGACACCAGCAAGGTCGCCAATACCTCGGCCACGGCCGCTTCCACCGGGGCCGACCTGAACGGCAAGGCTGCGCAGGACGCGGCGCGCCAGATCCGCGAGCGCCTGGCCGCGCACGCGGTCACGCTGTACGGCGGCGAGGCCGGCGCGGTGCGCTTTGCCGGCAACCTCGTATCCGTGAACGGACACGATGTGCCGTTCTGCGAGATCGTGAGAACGGCCTACCTGGCCCGCGTGCAGCTCTGGTCGGACGGCTTTTACGCAACGCCCAAGCTGCACTGGGACCCGAAGACCATGAACGGCAATCCGTTTTCGTACTTCGCGTACGGCGCGGCCGTATCTGAAGTCGTGGTCGATACCCTGACCGGCGAATGGAAGCTGCTGCGTGCGGACGCGCTGTACGACGCCGGCAAGTCGCTCAATCCGGCCATCGATATCGGCCAGGTGGAGGGCGCGTTCATCCAGGGCATGGGCTGGCTCACCACTGAACAATTATGGTGGAATGCGGGCGGCAAGCTGATGACGCACGCGCCGTCGACCTACAAAATTCCCGGCGTGTCCGATTGCCCGGAAGACTTCCGGGTGCGCCTGTTCGCCAACAGCAATGTCGAAGACAGCATCCACCGCTCCAAGGCGGTTGGCGAGCCGCCGCTGCTGCTGCCGTTCTCGGTGTTCTTCGCGATCCGCGATGCGGTGTCGGCGGTCGGCGGACACAATGTCAATCCTCCGCTCAATGCGCCGGCCACCAGCGAAGAAATCCTCAAGTCGGTTGCCGCGGTCGAAGCGGCAGTGCGCAAGGCAAGGTGATGGACGACTGGCTCACAGGGTTTGGGCACGGACCGGCAGTGCTGGTCACGGTGGCGATCGTCGAAGGCTCCGGCCCGCGCGAGCCGGGCACCAGGATGCTGGTGAACGGCGCCAGCCAGTTCGGCACGATCGGCGGTGGTCATCTTGAAATGCGGGCTTGGGAAATCGCGCGCGCCATGCTGGCCGACGGCAGGCAGCGCCACTTCGAACGCTTCGCCCTTGGCCCCAGCCTTGGCCAGTGCTGCGGTGGGGTGGTGCACCTTGCGTTCGAGCTGTTTGATTTAGAGCACGGCGCGATGCTGGAGCGGCGCCGCGGCGAGGACAGCTGGCGCCTGATCGCGATCGACGGATTGTCCGAGGCGGCCCTGTTCGACGCGGCCGGAAAACAGCTGGCCGGCGCCCACGCGCCGCTGTTTGCGCGCGACCGCGGTACGCATGTGATGCAGGAGCAGGACGGGCGGCGCTGGCTGGTCGATGCGGTGCTCGCGCCGCGCGCGCGCCTGGTGCTGTTCGGCGCCGGCCACGTGGGCACGGCGATCGTGCGCGCACTGGCGCATTTGCCCTGCAATGTCACCTGGGTCGACGAGCGCGACGCGATGTTCCCGCTTGACGTGCCCGGCAATGTCACGGTCGAGGCGACCGATACGCCCGAAGCGCTGGTCGACGCCGCGCCTGCGGGAGCCAGTTTCCTGGTCATGACGCACAGCCACGCGCTGGACCAGCGCCTGACCGAAGCGATCATGGCGCGCGCCGATGTGGGCTGGTTCGGGCTGATCGGCTCCAAGACCAAGCGCAAGCAGTTCGAACACCGGCTGCGCGCGCGCGGCGTGGACCCGGCGCGGATCGACGCGATGGTATGCCCGATCGGGCTACCCGGCATCACCAACAAGGCGCCCGCCGTGATCGCCGCCTCTGTCTGCGCCCAGTTGCTGACCGTGTGGGAAGCGGCCGAACAAGCGGCCGCTGGCGCCCCGCCGTTAAGGCTGGTAGCCTCTCGTAGTTGAACCAGAAAGAAAAAATGTCGACAGCAATACCATCATTGCAAGCCTACCGTGCCAGCTTGCTGCACTTCCACGCCGATCCGGCGTTCAGCGAGCATGCGTTTTCGTGGCATGAGGACGGCCTGCTGGTCGTCGCCGGCGACAAGATCCATGCCGCTGGCGACTACGCGCAACTGGCCGCCACGCTGCCGCCCGGCCTGGTCCCGCTCGACTATCGCGGCAAGATCATCATGCCCGGCTTCATCGACACCCATCTGCATTTTCCACAGACCGACATGATCGCCTCGCCGGCGCCGGGCCTGTTGCCCTGGCTGGAAACCTACACCTTCCCGACCGAGCGCCAGTTCGCCGACTCGGTCCATGCGCGCGAAGTGGCCGAATTTTTCCTCGACGAGCTGCTGCGCTGCGGGACCACCACCGCGATGGTCTACTGCACCGTGCACAAGGAGTCGGTCGATGCCTTTTTCGAGGCGAGCGAGGCGCGCAAGCTGCGCATGGTGGCCGGCAAGGTGCTGATGGACCGCCACTGCCCCGAGTTCTTGTGCGACAGCGCCGAGGGCGGCGCGCGCGACAGCGAAGAGCTGATCCGCAAATGGCACAAACGGGGACGCTCGCTGTACGCGATCACCCCGCGCTTCGCTCCCACCTCGTCCGAGGCGCAGCTGCACCTGGCGGGCGAACTGGCCGCTGCCTATCCGGACACCTTCATCCAGACCCACGTATCGGAGAATGACGAGGAGTGCAGCTGGGTCAAGGAGCTGTTTCCCGAGGCGCGCAGCTACCTGGACGTGTACGACCGCCACGGCCTGATGCGCCCTCGCGCCATGTTCGGCCACTGCATCTGGCTCGACGGCCATGACTTCGGGCGCATGGCCGAAACGCAGTCGGCTGCCGCAATCTGCCCCACCTCCAATTTCTTCCTCGGCAGCGGGCTGTTCGATTTCGAGAAGGCCGACGCGGCCCGGGTGCAGCTCTCGCTGGCCACCGACGTCGGCGGGGGGACCTCATTCTCAATGTTGCAAACAATGAATGAAGCCTATAAAGTAGCGCGATTGAAAGGCAGCTACCTGCCCGCCGTGCGCATGTTTTACCTGGCCACGCTGGGTGCTGCACGCAGCATGCAACTCGAAGGCACCATCGGCAGCTTCGTGCCGGGCGCGGAAGCGGACTTCATCGTGCTCGACCCGCAGGCGACGCCCTTGCTGGCGCGCCGCACGGCGCGCTGCAACAATCTCGAGGAACTGCTGTTTGCGCTGGCGCTGCTGGGCGACGATCGCGCCATCCGCGCGACCTACGCCGCCGGCGGAAAGGTGCACGAGCGCCTGCCGTCGTAGTTGTCCGGCAGTCCCGCCGGCTGGCAGTTTCTATCGAGAGAACCATCCATGCACATGAAGCTTTGCAGTCTGACGATCGCCCTGGCCTTTGCCGGCAGCGCCCATGCCGGCACGCCGAAGGCGAACGAGGCGGCGACCGCGCGCCACCTTGCCTCCTTGAACTCCGGGGACGCCCCGAAGCTGGCCGAACTGACCATGTTCTTCTCGCAGATGCCCAAGGGCGGCGACCTGCATCATCATTATTCGGGCGCCATCTACGCCGAGCAGTATGTCGACTGGATCGACAAGCAAGGCTATTGCGTCGACAAGCACAGCTACCGCATCCAGACCGCGCCGGAGATGGTCGCTTACGAACGCAGCAAGAGCGCGGCCGAGCGCAACTGCCTGTCGACCAAGGAAATCCTGGCAGACGATTACACCTACCGTGAATTGCTGCAGCGCTGGTCGAGCAAGGACTTCGACAACCATGGTGCACTCCAGCCGCCGCCCGACCGCCAGTTCTTCCAGACCTTCGGCTTTTTCGATGCGGTCTCGAACACCAATTTCAACGAAGGCTTGCTGCAGCTGAAAAGGCGCGCCATCGAGGAAAAAATAAGCTACATCGAGACCATGTTCAAGTCGGCGCCGTCGGTCAAGGACGCCGATCTGGACGCGCAACTGCAGCAGGCTGGCCTGGGCGAAGCGCTGGCCAGGCAGCTTGAGCGCGCCTGGGCCGCGCTCGACAAGGACCCGGCCTTCAATGCAAGAATCGCGGACTATCTCGCCATGGTCAAGGCGGCAGCGGCGAACGTGGATGACGACAACTTCACCATGCGTTACCAGGCCTACGTGTTCCGGCTGGCGGCGCCGTCGCAGGTGTTTTCATCCATGCTGGCCGGCTTCAAGGCGGCCAGGCAAAGCGATCTGATCGTCGGCGTTAATATTGTCGGCCAGGAGAGCGCGGCAGTGGCGATGCGCGACTACGCCTTGCACATGAAGATGTTCCAGTTTCTCAAGGCGCGCTATCCGGACGTGAAAACCGCCCTGCACGCTGGTGAACTCGCGCTCGGCGACGTGCCTCCCGAAGGGCTCAAGTTCCACATCGACGCCGCCTTGGCAACCGCCGGCGCGAACCGGATCGGCCACGGGATCGACCTGGCGCACGAATCGAATGTGTTCGGCATCCTGAAAACGATGCGTGAAAAGGACATCCCGGTTGAAATTAATTTGACGAGCAACGCCTTCATCTCGGGTATCAAGGGCGAGGCCCATCCGGTCACGCTGTACCGCAAGTACGGTGTTCCGTTCGTGATCTCGACCGACGACGCAGGTGTTACGCGCCACAACCTGGCCAATGAATACGTGCTGTTTGCCAGTCGCTACAAGCCCGATTACGCCGAGATCAAGAAGGTCTCGTACAACAGCCTGCGCTACGCCTTTTTGCCGGACCAGGAGAAAAAACGCCTGATCCGGCAGCTCGACACCCGCTATGCTGCGTTCGAGGCGCAGATCGCGGCGCTGCACACGGCCGGGCGAGGCAAGCTGCACGGCGCGCGGCGCTGACCGGAGCCACCCCGGCGGCCCGTGGATCCGGCAGCGCAACGCTGCCGGAAAGGCAAAGCCTTGACGGCCGGTCATCGCCTGCGGCACGAAAACCCCTCATCTTGTCGCCTGATGTGGCCTTCCCGCTACACAATTGCTCCCCAGAACGATGCTTTTGCGGAAATCCCCCGGAAAGAATTTCCCTCAAAATTGGCTCATTTATAATCGCGCCTTGTAGAGGCTGCTGTGAAACAGACACCGTTTACGTCAATACGCAACGTTCTTTCCGACGAATTTATATGTTTATCGTATAAATTGCCAAGCGAAATGGTATTTGTCATACATGTAACCATGATGCATAGTTGATTGACATGGTCCAATAAGATCAATCTTGCCGGTTTAGTCACGCGCAGGAAACATGAAAACGGCAGTATTTCGTCAGTTTAAATACACGGGCCACAAGCACGTCGAAGCAGGGATGCAGCACAGTAAGAGAGGGAAGTCTCTTGCCTGAAATCCGCAAGAAAAGCAGGTCAGGAACTCCCACATCATTATTAGTCTTTTTTGGGGTTATACAATGATCAATCAGAAACGGATTCAGCTGACCAAGCTGGCGCTGGCGTTGTCTATTGCGCTGTCCGCGGCACCGTCGTTCGCACAGAACACCACCTCTGCCATCGGTGGCCGCATTTCGGGCGCCGACGGCAAGCCTGCAAGCGGCGCCACGGTTTCCATCGTTCACACCGAATCGGGTTCGGTCAGCAACGTGGTGACCGACGCGGAAGGACGCTACGTCGCACGCGGCCTGCGTACCGGCGGTCCGTACACGATCATCATCACCAAGAATGGCGTCACCGAAAAGCGCGAAGGCGTGTACACCCAGCTGGCCGAAACCGCCGCTGTCGACGCGACCCTCGGCGCACCGATCCAGACCGTGGTCGTCACCGGTTCGGCTGCCCGTTCCGAGAAATTCTCGCGCACCACGATGGGCGCGGGCACCAACATCGGCGCCACCGAAATCGCAAGCCTGGCATCGATCCAGCGCAACCTGCAGGACTACGCCCGCACCGACCCACGCGTCTCGCAGACCGACAAGGAACGCGGCGAAATGTCGGTCGCCGGCCAGAACTCGCGCTACAACTCGATGACCATCGACGGCGTGGCCGTGAACGACACCTTCGGCCTGGAAGCGAACGGCAGCCCGACCGCCAAGCAGCCGATCTCGATCGAAGCGATCCAGTCGGTGCAGGTCAACGTGGCCAACTACGACGTGACCCAGAAAGGCTATACCGGCGCGAACATCAACGCCGTGACCAAGTCCGGCACCAACAGCTGGAAGGGCAGCGTCTACTACGTGTTCCGCGACGACAGCCTGTCGGGCAAGCGCTACAACGTGACCAACGACACCTACATCGATCCGCCTAAATTCGACGAATCGACCAAGGGCATCACGCTCGGCGGGCCGCTGATCAAGGACAAGCTGTTCATCTTCGCCAACATGGAAGAGCTCAGGAGCACGAGCAAGACGCCGGAGTTCGGCCCGCTCGGCAGCCCGAACACCAACGTCGGCATCACCCCGTCGGCCATCGCCGGCGCGCAGTCGATTGCACAGTCAACCTACAAGATGGACATCGGTACCGGCGACGTGCCGGCCGGCTCGGAACTGCTGGTGCGCGAGAAGCTGGTCAAGCTCGACTGGAACATCAGCGACCTGCACCGCGCGATGGCGCGCTACTCCAGGACCGAGCAGGCGGAGCCGCAATTCCCGGGCTTCAGCTCTTCCGGCGTATCGCTCAACTCCGAGTGGTATTCGCAGGAAAAGGTCATCGAGACCATGGTTGGCCAGGTGTTTTCCGACTGGACCCCGACCTTCTCAACCGAGTTCAAGGTCTCGCGCCGCGACTATGACAGCGTGCCAAAGAATAATGCGCGCCTGCCAGCGGTCGGCCTGCAGTTCTCCGGCGCCCTGCCCGATGGCAGCCCGGCCGGCGTTTCCACCGGTAACCGCTTCCTGAACTTCGGCACTGAACGAAGCCGCCAGAATAACGTGCTGCGTACCAAGACGACCGACATCTACGCGGGCGCCAACTGGTCGCTCGGCGAGCATGAAGTCAAGTTCGGCGCCGACTACAGCAAGAACGAGATCTACAATGCGTTCCTGCAAAACGTGTTCGGCAATTACACCTTCAAGTGCAACAACAGCAGCGCGAGCTACACCTACAGCTTCGGCGCGATCGATTGCGCCAAGGCCACGGCAGCCCAACACGAAGCAGCGGTGCTGGAAAACTTCCGCATCGGCCGTCCAAGCAGCTACGAGGTGCAAGTGCCGGTGGCCGGTGGTTCCCTGTCGAACGCGATCGCCCAGTTCTCGCTCAATAATCTGGGCACCTTTGTCCAGGATACGTGGAACGTGAGCCCACGCCTGACCGTGTCGTACGGTGTTCGCGTCGATTCCTCCAGCGTGGGCAACAAGCCGCTGCGCAACGATGCGGCAGCTGCGCCTTTGGTAGCAGGCAATGCGGCGACCGGCGTGCGCAACACGGGCGGTTTCGGCATGGACAACACGGTCACCATCGACGGCCAGAACCTGTTCCAGCCACGCGCCGGTTTCAACTACAAATTCGACACCCCAAGGGCCACGCAGGTACGCGGTGGCGGCGGCCTGTTCCAGGGCGCGGCAGCGTCGGTATGGATGTCCAACCCATTCTCCAACCCCGGCGTGGCGACCCGCAGCGTCGGTTGCGGCACCCTTGGCTTCCCGGCTTGCCCGAATACCGGCGGAACCTTCAGCCCGAATCCGGACGCCCAGCCGACCGTCTTCGCCGGCGCGACCCCGGCCGCCAACGTCGACTTCATCGACCCGTCCTTGCGCCAGCCGTCGATCTGGAAATCGAATCTGGCGTTCGATACCGAACTGCCATGGTTCGGTATCGTATTCGGGGCGGAATATCTGTACACCAGGAACAAGGATGCGATTTTCTATGAGCATGCGAACCTGGGCGCGGCGACCCGTACCGGAACCGACGGACGCCAGCTGTTCTACACGCCGCAGGGCTACAACACCGCGTGCTGGACCGCGACCGGCAGTACCTTGACGACCGGCGCATGTTCTGGTTTCCGTTCGCGCGCCCTGTCGAACGCTTCGTTCAGCAACGTACTCATTGCCAAGAAGACCGACCAAGGCCGCGGCAACCTGGTGACCTTGTCCCTGAGCCGTCCGATGTCCAAGGGTTTCTCCTGGGCGATGCATTACACCTACACTGACGCGACCGAAGTATCGCCTCTGACGTCGTCGGTGGCGAACTCGAACTGGGCAGGCCGTTCGGTGTTCAATCCGAATGAAGAAGTCGCCTCGAACTCGAGCTACCTGGTCAAGGACCGTTTCAACGCGAACATGACCTGGCAGCACCGCTTCTTCAGCGCCTACAAGACCAGCTTCGGCGTGACCTATGAAGGCCGCAAAGGCAAACCGTACAGCTGGACCTTCAACAACGACCTGAACGGCGACGGCTTGGGTGGCAACGACCTGATGTACATTCCTTCGGCAGTCGGTTCGGGCGAGGTCGTGTTCCGTGGCGACACAGCAACCGACCACAGCAACGAAGCGCGCTTCTGGGATATCGTCAATGCGTACGGCGACCTGAAACGTTCGGCTGGCGGCGTCGTGAGCCGCAACGGCAGCTTCGCTCCATGGACCAACAGCATCGACATGCGTCTGTCCCAGGAAGTGCCGGGCTTCTTCGCTGGCCACAGAGGCGTGTTCGTACTTGACTTCTTGAACGTTGGCAACATGCTCAACAAGAAGTGGGGCCGTATCAACGAAATCGGCTTCCAGTCGAACGGTGGCCAGGCACGCAGCTTTGTCGATTACGCCGGCCTCGATGCGAGCGGAAAGTACATCTACAACGTGCGTTCCAAGGTTGAAGACTTCGACGTTCGCCAATCCAAGGGCGAATCGCAGTGGGCGATCCAGGCGACCGTCAAGTACGAGTTCTAATCTCGTAGAAGACGGACAAGAAAACGGCTGGTGGCGACACCGGCCGTTTTTTATTCAAGCGGAAAGAGCGAAACTGGCTACGCGTGGCGTGCCGCTTTTGATACATTCCAACCACGCTTCGGACATCATCAGACCCTGCGATTCGGTTATCCTCTGACCTATGAAAAACATTCTTCGGCCCCTCTGTGCGGCGCTGGCCGCGGCCTGCGTGCTGTCCGGCTGCGCCACACGCCCGGCCGCGCCCCTCGAGATCAACCTGGTCGCGCTAAACGACTTCCACGGTCATCTCGAAGCGGGTAAATTCAACTACACCAGCGCGCGCGACGGCAAGAGCGCCACGATCCAGGCTGGCGGCATCCCCGCCATTGCGGCCGCACTCCAGGCCTGGCGCCACGAAGACAAGGACCTGCTGTTCGTCGGCGCGGGCGACCTGATAGGCGCCAGTCCCGCCATGTCGTCGATGTGGGCCGACGAGCCAAGCATCACGGCGCTGAACATGATGGGCATGCGCGTGAGCTCGGTGGGCAATCACGAATTCGACCAGGGCCGCCACGAGCTGCTGCGCCAGCAGAACGGCGGCTGCGCTTCGCCCCGGCCCGAAAAAGCCTGCAAGCTGTCGCTTGATTTCAGCGGCGCCAGGTTCACCTACCTCGCCGCCAACGTGCTCGATAGCGCAACCGGCAAACCGTTCCTGCCCGCCTACCGCATCGAAGAGGCCAAGGGAGTCAAGCTCGCCTTCATCGGCGCCGTTCTGAAGGATACGGCCTCGGTGGTGATGGCCTCCGGCATTGCCGGCCTCTCGTTCGTCGACGAGGCCGATGCCATCAATAAAACGCTGGCCGAGGTGAAGGCCAAGGGCGCCACGGTGTTCGTGGTGCTGATCCACGAAGGCGGCAGTACCGAGGAGGCCTTCGACCAGCCCGACTGCGGCAAGCTCAAAGGACCGATCGTCGGCATCGCCAGGCGCCTCGATCCGGCGCTGCGGCTGATCATCAGCGGCCACACGCACAAGGGCTTCCAGTGCAAGGTCGACGGCCGCGTCATCACGCAGGCCGAGATGGGCGGCCACGTGCTCTCGCGCATCGCCTTGAAAATCGATCCGGAAACGCGCACCCTGCGCGATATCGCGGTACGCAACGTGGTGATGAAGCAGGGCGAGTACCCGGCCGACGAGGCCGTTGCCGCTTACCTGAAGTCGGTCAAGGCGCGCAGCGATGCAACGCTGGCGCGCCCGGTCGCACGGGTGGCGGCGAAGAGCGTCACGCGCAAGGCGAATGCTGCCGGCGAGACCGCGCTTGGCGACCTGATCGCCGACGCGGTGCTGGCGGCGACGCGCGAGCAGGGCGCCCGGATCGCATTCATGAACGTGGGTGGGATGCGCAAGGATCTCGACGTGGGCGAAAACCTGGTGTCCACCTACGGCCAGGCGCAGATCGTGCTGCCGTTCGCGAACACGCTGGTTTTGATGGACATGACCGGCGCGCAGATCCGTGCGCTGCTGGAGCAGCAATGGACACGTCCCGACGTCGATGCCGATCGTCGGGTGCTGCAGGTGTCGCGCGGCTTTTCCTACCAATGGAACGACGAACTGCCCCCCGGCCAGAAGGTGCTTGCCGGCAGCATGAAGCTGGACGGGGTGCCGCTCGACGAGGCCAGGACCTACCGCATCGTGGCCAATAACTTCCTGGCCGAGGGCGGCGACAACTTCCACCTGTTCGCACAGGCGGCCAACAAGATGAATACGCAGATTCGCGACATCGACGCATTCGTCGCGCACCTGGTCAAGAGCGACCGCGCGGGCACGCCCGCAGGCAGCGCGGCGCCGGCCATGCGCATTGAACGGGTCAAATAATATGCGCCGCGCCCTGCTTGCCCTGTTCGCGCTCGCGCCGCTGGCGCATGCCGACTTCGCCATTCCCGGCTATGAACTGGTGCAAACCGTGCCGCTCGAAACGACGCTCGGCAGCAGCGACCTGCGCGACCCCGTCACGGTCTGGTCTCAGTTGTTCGATTCGGCCAAAAGCGAGATCGTGATCGGCCAGTTCTACGCCGCCGGCAAGGCCGGCACCCCGTTCGGTAAAGTGATCGAACGGCTTGCCAGCGCAGGCCAGCGTGGCGTGAAGATCCGCTTCCTGCTCGACAAAAAAGGCGTTGGCCTGTCGGAGCCGGCGACCATTGCGCAGTTGCGCCAGATTCCCAACCTCGAATTGCGCATCCTCGATTACTCCAGGCTGACCGGCAACGGCATCATCCACGCGAAGTACCTTGCGGTCGACAGGAAGGCGGCCTTCGTCGGCAGCCAGAATTTCGACTGGCGCTCGTTTTCCCATATCCACGAGACCGGCTTGCTGATTACCGATCCGGACATGGTCGCGCAGGTGCAGGCGGTGTTCGAGCAGGACTGGCAGGCGCAGGCGCTGGTGGCGGCGAACCTGGCCGTGCCGCGCATGAGCGCGGGCATGGCGCCGACAGCAATGAGCGCCGCACCGGCACAGCTGGTGTCCAGCCCCGCTGCGTTCAACCCGGCCGGCGTGGCCGACTCGGAAGCCGTGCTGCCCGCGCTGCTGGCCGAGGCGAAGAACGAAGTGCGGGTGCAGCTGCTGGACTACGCTCCACTCAGCTACGGCCCGCAACACACCCGCCCATATTACGGCGTGATCGACAACGCGATTCGCGCGGCCGCCGCGCGCGGCGTCACCGTCAAGCTGATGGTATCGAACTGGAACACCGAACAGCCCGCGATCGCCTACCTCAAGAGCCTGGCGATGGTGCCGAACGTGCAGGTCAGGATCGTGACGCTGCCGGTTGCATCGACCGGTTTCATTCCGTTCGCGCGCGTCATCCACAGCAAGACCATGTCGATCGACGGCAGGCTTGCGTGGGTCGGCACCAGTAACTGGGCCGGCGGCTACTTCGACAAGTCGCGCAACCTGGAAGTGGTGCTGCGCAACGAGAAGATGGCGCAGCGCCTGGCGGCCATGCACGAGCAGGCGTGGAGTTCGCCCTACGCGCAGCCGCTCGACATACAAAAAGACTATCCGACGCCAAACAAAGGGAAACAGGAATGAAAAAGCTAGCTTGTGTCGTCGCGCTGACGAGCGCTTTCGCATCGTTCGATGCGCTTGCATGGGGCAATGACGGCCACCGCGCGGTTGGCGCCATCGCCGAAAAGCTGATCAAGGGCAGCAACGCCGAAAAACAGGTTGCGGCCTTGCTGCTGCCCGGCGAGAGCCTGGAGTCGATCACGGTGTGGGCTGACTGCGTCAAGGGCAACTGGTGCGGGCCGCAAACGCCCGAGATGGTCGCCTACGTCGAAGCGAACGCCCAGCACAGCGAGTACCACTACACCGACGTGCCGTTCCAGAACAGCCATTACCATGACGGCGCGGTGGGCACGGCGGAAGTCGATATCGTACACACGCTCAAGCAGGCCATCGCCGTCTTGCAAGGCAATACCGGTGCCGCCGCCAATCCGCACCAGTTCACCCGGCGCCAGGCGCTGCTGCTGATCGCGCACATGACCGGCGACATCCACCAGCCACTGCATGTGGGCGCAGCCTTCATCGGCAAGGACGGCAAGTACGTGGTGCCGCAAAAGCACGACGATATCGACAGCGTGAGCATGTTCGATTCGCGCGGCGGCAACAACCTGCTGCTCGACGACGACAAGGTTAGCGCGCTCAGTGCCAGCCTGATTCCAGGCGAAGACAAGCCGCTGCCGGTTGGCATGCAAAAGTCGCCGACCAAGCCTTTCCACTCGTACTGGGACACCACGGTGGTCGACTACGCGATGCGCCGCATCAGCACCAGGACGCCCGAGCAGTTCGCGCAAAAGGTCATTGACGGCAAACCAGCGGTCGTCATGAACACGGGCGCGGCGACAACCTGGCCTTACCAGTGGGCCGACGATGCACTGGCCGTGTCCAAACTCGCTTACGCCGATGTAACTCCCGGCAAGATCACGGCCCAAACGAGCCGCAAGGGCGAGACCTACTACACCTTCGCGCTTGAAATGACACCCAATTACCCGGTGCCAAGTTCCGCACTGGCCAAGACGCAACTGATCAAGGGCGGATACCACCTGGCCTCGCTGCTGCAAACGATCTGGCCCTGAGCGCCGGGCAACGACGCGCTGCCCGTCTTCAAGGTCGCTTATGCTGGTCGCCAATCGTTTGCACTGGAGACCTGCCATGACACGACGTTCCGCGTTTGCCGCCGCATTGCTCACATTTGCCGCTGCGGCCAATGCGCAGCCGGTCGATCCCAACCTGCCGTTGTGGGAGATTCTGGTTGGCGCTGGCGGCGTGGTCACCCCGGCCTATCCGGGCTCGCAGGACCGCTCCTCGCGCGCGCTGGTGCTGCCGTACCTGATCTATCGGGGCAAGGTGCTCAGGTCGGACCAGTCCGGTATAGCAGCGCGCCTGCTGCGCACCGACGCCGCTGAATTCGATATCGGTTTTGCGGCGTCGCTGCCGGCGCGCTCCGAGGACGTTGCCGCCCGCGCCGGCATGCCCAATCTCGGCACGCTGGTCGAATTCGGCCCGCGCCTCAAATACAAAATCACCCGCCCGGCCCCCGACAGCGGCTGGCGCTTCGAGCTGCCGCTGCGGGCAGTGATCGAAGTCAGGAGCGGCCTGCGGCGCCAGGGCTGGACCCTGGAGCCGAAGCTGGTCTACGAAGCGCGCGACGCGCATGATGTGTGGAACATCGATACCAGCGCCAGCGTGGTGCTGGGCGACGACGGCATCAACGACTATTTCTACGAGGTGCAGCCGCGCTTTGCCACGCCTGAACGCGGCGCCTATAGCGCGAAGGCCGGGCTGTTGCTGGTGCGGGCCGGGGTGTTCGCGGCGCGCAGGCTGAATCCGGACCTGCGTGTGTTTGGCTTCGTGCGCTACGAGAGCTATGCGAACGCGGCGAATCGCGACAGTCCGTTGATGCTGAAACGCACCGGTGCGTCGGCCGGCATCGGCATGGCGTGGACCTTGCGCCGCTCGATTCGGCTGGCGCGCGAGTAGCGCGGCGGCCTTAGCGCGATTTGATGAACGGCGTGCCGATCGCTTTCGGCGCCACCGACTTGGCCATCAGGCCGGCAAGCACGATCACCGTGACCACGTACGGAACCATCTGGATCAGCGAGCCCGGAATGCGCCCGATGAGCGGCAGGTCCACGCCTTCGATCTGGATTTGCACGGCCGCGAAGAAACCGAACATGATGCAGCCGAGGACCGTGTACACCGGACGCCAGTTGCCGAAGACGAGCGTGGCAAGCGCCAGGAAGCCGGCGCCTGCCGACATGTCGCGCAGGAAGAAGCCGCTCTGCACGATCGCCAGGTAGGCTCCCGAGAACGAGCACAAGACGCCGGCGACCAGCATCGCCGTGTAGCGCGTCCTTTCGACGCTCACGCCAGCGGCATCAGCCGCGTGCGGGTTCTCTCCGCAGGCGCGCAGGCGCAGCCCGAAGCGGCTGTGGTAGATCATCCAGTGCACCAGCGGGACGAGCGCGAACGCGAGGTACACCAGCACCGAATGGCCCCCGATTACATGGCCGTACAGCCAGCCAAGCACGGGAATGCCGTCCACCGCCTCGGTTCCCGGCAAGACGATGTCGAACAGGCGCGCCTGACCAAGATCGGGCGTGCGCCCGCCTTGCTGGTAGAAGAACTGGGCCAGCACGAAGGTCAGGCCGCTCATGGCGATATTGATCGCGATTCCGCACACCAGCTGGTTGCCCTTTTGCGTGATGCTGACATACGCCTGCAGCAGCGCCAGCGCGGCCGATACCAGGATACCGGCCGCTACGCCGTACCACGGGTTCTGGGTGCTGTATGCGACCGCGGCCGAGGCGAATGCGCTGGCCAGGATCTTGCCTTCGAGGCCGATGTCGACCACGCCGCTGCGCTCGGCGAACAGGCCGGCCATGGCGGCGAACATCAACACCGGCGCATTGCGAATGGTGGACACCACGATACTGGCCAGATGGAGGTCTTCGAACATCGCTTATCCTTTTTGCTGCGGCGCGCCGGTCAGGTTGAGCATCTTGAGGATCGCCGGGGCGTAGAAATTTTCCATCGCGCCGCAGAACAGGATGATCAGGCCCTGGATGAAAATGAAAGTCTCTTGCGGGATGTTCGGTTTTTCCAGCGACAGGTCGAACCCGCCCTGGATCAGCGCGCCAAACAGCACCGAGGACAGGAAAATGCCGACCGGATGCTGGCGTCCCATGAGCGCGATCGCGATGCCGACAAAGCCGGCGCCGGCCGGGAAGTTCAGGCTGAGGTAGTGGGTCGAGCCCATGATCGAGTTGACCGATGCCAGGCCGGCGAGGGCGCCCGAGATCAGCATCGCGACGATGATCATGCGGCTGATCGAGATGCCTGCATAGTGCGCCGCGTGCGGGTTCAAGCCGGTCGCGCGCAGCTGGTAGCCCCAGGACGAGCGCCATACCATCACGCCGTAGACGACAAGCGCGGCGATTGCGAGCAGGAAGCTGACGTTGAGCGGCGTGTCGCCCAGCACCGGAAACCATTCGTTCAGGCGCGGCATCTCGCCTGCGGTCGCGAACACGCGGCTGGCCGGGTTTTGCTGCCCTTCGGGAATCAGGTATTTGACGATCAGGAAATTCATCAGGCTGGCGGCGATGAAGTTGAACATGATGGTCGTCACCACGATGTGGCTGCCGCGCCTGGCCTGCAGGTAGCCGGGCAGCCATGCCCAGGCGGCGCCGAACAGCGCGCTGCCGATCATCGCGCAAGGGATCAGGGCCCAGGCGGGCAGGGCATGGTCCAGGCTCAGCATGGCGAGCGTGAGGCCCAGGCCGCCGATGTACATCTGGCCTTCGCTGCCGATGTTGAACAGCCCCGCCTTCATTGCGACCGATACCGACAGGCCGGTAAAGATGAAGGTGCTGGCGTAGAACAGCGTGTAGCTCAGGCCCTCGGGGTTGATGATCGCGCTGTTGATCAGGATGGACAGCGATTCGGCCGGATTTTCGCCGAGCAGGTGGATCACGAGGGCGGCCACCAGCAGTGCCGACAGCAGGTTCAGTACGGGCAGCACAAACGCGCTGGCCCAGCGTGGAAGTTCGGTCGTTTTCATTTTTTATGCATCCCGCCCATCATCAGGCCGATGCGGGTGGTGTCGAATTCATCAATGTTGAGTTCACCGGTGACGCGCCCGCCGGACATGACGATGATGCGGTCGGCCAGCGCACGCACTTCTTCCAGCTCCACCGACACCAGCAGGATGGCGACGCCTTCGTCGCGCAGCTTGAGCAGTTGGGCGTGGATGCTTTCGATGGTGCCGATGTCGACGCCGCGGGTCGGCTGCCCGACCAGCATCAGCTTCGGTTTGGACGACACTTCGCGCGCGATCACGACCTTTTGCTGGTTGCCGCCCGAGAGCAGGCCAAGGCGGATATCCGGATCGGACGGGCGCACGTCAAAGGCCTTGAGCAGGTGCGCGCAGCGCGCGGCGATGGCCTTGAAGTCGAACAGGCCCCAGCGGTTGGTGACCCGGTCCTGGTAGCCGAACACGGTGTTCTGCATGACCGAAAAATCCTTGATCACGCCGTCGCGAAGGCGGTCTTCCGGAACGTGCGCGATGCCCAGCGCGCGAAATGCGGCAGGCAGGCCGTCGGCGTCGCGCCGTTTCCCGAATGGCAGCGCCCGACCGAGAAACTCAACCTTGCCCGCACTTGGCAGGCGCATTCCCGACAGGATCTCGAGCAGTTCGCTCTGGCCGTTGCCCGACACGCCCGCAAGCGCCACGATTTCGCCTGCACGCAGCGTGAAGTCGATATCGGCCAGCAGCCTTACCTTGTTCTTGTCCTCGAGCTGCAGCCCGGCGACCTTGAGCACCGCCTGGCCGGGCTTGAAGGGCGCGCGCGGCAGCTCGCTCTGGATCGGACGCCCGACCATCATGTTAGCCAGTTCCTCCTTCGAGGTGCTGGCGGTCCCGGTGGCGCCGACCACGCGCCCGGCGCGCATCACGGTCACCTGGTCGGTGATGTCCATGATCTCCTGCAGCTTGTGCGTGATGAGCACGATGGTCTTGCCCTGTTCCTTGAACAGGCGCAGGATCGCAAACAGCGATGCCGTTTCCTGCGCGGTGAGCACGGCGGTCGGCTCGTCGAGGATCAGGATGTTCGCGCTGCGGTAGATCTGCTTGAGGATTTCCACGCGCTGCTGCGCGCCCACCGACAGCTCCGAGATCGTCGCAAGCGGATCTACGTTGAGCCGGTAGCGCTCGCAGATCTCGCGCAGCTTCGCTTCGGTGGCTGCGCGCTGCGCGGCCAGCTTGAAGCCGCCCTCGGTGCCGAGCATGACGTTGTCGAGCACCGTGAAATTCTCGACCAGCATGAAGTGCTGGTGCACCATGCCGATGCCAAGCCCGATCGCGTCGTGGCTGGTCCTGATCTGGCGCTCCTGGCCGTCGAGCAGGATGTGGCCGCTGTTGGCGTTGTAGTAGCCATACAGGATGCTCATCAGGGTCGATTTTCCGGCGCCGTTTTCGCCGACCAGTCCGTGGATCGAGCCCTTGGCGATGGCGAAACTGACGTCGGCGTTCGCTTGCACCGGCCCGAAAGCCTTGCTTATATTGCGAAATTCTACGGCTGGCTGCATAGAGGATCAGTAGTGAATTCCAAAAACGCGCCGGACCGGAAAAACCGGGCGGCGCGCTTTTCGAGTGGCGGGGAAAATCAGACCGGGCAGTTGCTCGCTACACGGTAGTCGATGACCTTGATCTTGCCGTTGATGATGTTCGATTTCGCCTCGTTGACGCGCCTTTCGATTTCCTTCGTGACCACCGCGCGGTTGTCCTTGTCCAGGGCCCAGTCCACGCCGCCTTCCTTGAGGCCCTTGTAGGTGACGCCGGCTTTCCAGGTCCCGTTCTTCATCTGGGTGAAACTCTCGTAGACAGCATTGCCGACCTGCTTGACCATCGAGGTCAGCATCGTGCCCGGATGGAGGTAGTTCTGGTTCGAGTCGACGCCGATCGCCAGCTTGCCTTTTTCCTTGGCCGTCTGGAGCGTGCCCATGCCGCTGCCACCGGCGACCGCGAACACCACGTCCACGCCGCGCTCGAACTGGGCGCGTGCCAGTTCGCCCCCCTTGGCCGGATCGTTCCATGCGGCCGCGGTGGTGCCAACCATGTTCTGGACGGTTTCAATTTTTGGATCGATCGCCTTTGCGCCTTGCGCGTAGCCGCAGGCAAAGGCCCGGATCAGGGGAATATCCATGCCGCCCACGAAGCCGATCTTCTTCGTCTTCGAAGCCATGGCCGCAGCCACGCCGACCAGGTAGGAGCCTTCTTCTTCGCGGAACATCACCGAGTTCACGTTGTCGCCCTTGGCGATGCTGTCGATGATCACGAAGTGCACCTGCGGGAATTCATGCGCCACTTTTTGCACCGCCTGCGTCTGTGAAAAACCGACGCCGATGATCAGGTCGAGCTTCTTGCGGGCCAGCCCGCGCAGCACCTGCTCGGCCTGGGTGTCGCTGCTGGCCTGCGCTTCGATATACTTGATTCCGGTTTCCTTCCTGAAGCGCTCGGCACCCTCGAAAGCGGACTGGTTGAACGACTTGTCGAACTTGCCGCCGGCATCGTAGACGATGCCCAGTTTGGGGTCGGCCGCCGACGCGCTGGCAGCGACGCACAAGGCCGCAATCGTCACGCTGAGTTGCTTGAGTTTCATGAGTTGGCTCCTGGAATGTCAATATTGTACCCGGCACTCGTGCTGAGGCGGAACGAACTGCGTAAGCTTAAGCGTAACGAGTCAAGCAAAGCCAGCAATTTGGCGCCGGACCCGACGCGTGCGAGCACAAACCCCACAACTTTGGAACTATGCATCACGGTGCATATGTATGGCAAATACGATTTTAATTCAATATTTATATATTAAACGTATAAATAAAAACTGCGTTTGCCGTGATTTTTCTTATGAAAATTTCATGCTAGCATGCCAAATCTTTTGCATTTTGAGAAGATTAAGATTGTCCACATTGCTGGTCTCGGGTCCGTCTCGGCAACGCCATGCAGTCCACACGGGGACCGCTGCGAGGCCGCTTATCGAGCCTGATGCTAGTCGAGTTTTTTCCATAAGAACGAGAAGTATCACAAAAGGGGTGTATGTAATGACCAGAAATCGTATGCATTCGATGGCGCGGGCGACCCGCTCGCTGATTACCCTGGCAGTGGCGAGCGCGTTTCCGTTGCACTCGGCTATGGCGCAGGAGGCCAAGCCGGCCGCTGAGACCAAGGCGCAGTCCGGACAGCTCGAGACCGTCATCGTGACGGCGCAGCGCCGCTCCGAGAACATCAAGGATGTTCCGATGGCCATTACCACCCTGAAGGGTGAAAAGCTCGACGTGCTGATCTCGGGCGGCCAGGACATCCGTTTCCTGGCCGGCCGTACCCCCAGCCTGAATGTGGAGTCGGACTACGGGCGCTCGTTCCCGCGCTTCTACATACGCGGCCTGGGCAACACCGACTTCGACCTGAACGCATCGCAGCCGGTCGGCCTGGTGTACGACGACGTGGTGCAGGAAAGCCCGATGCTCAAGGGGTTCCCGGTATTTGACGTGGACCAGATCGAAGTGCTGCGCGGGCCGCAAGGGACCCTGTTCGGACGCAATTCGCCGGCCGGCGTGATCAAGTTCGAATCGACCAGACCAAGCCAGAAGGTGGAAGGCTATGCCAACATCGGCTTCGGCAGCGACAGTGCGGTCAACGTGGAAGGTGCGTACAACGTGCCCCTGAGCCCCGAGTGGGCCACGCGCATCTCGCTGCAGTCGCAGCACCGCGGCGACCGCGTCCACAACGACCGGCCGAACGCGCCGACCAGGGACTTCGAAGGCTACGACGACAGCGCGGCGCGCATCCAGCTGCTCTACAAGGTGAAGGACTTTTCCGCGCTGTTCAATGTGCACCACCGCGACATGAAGGGTAATGCGACCCTGTTTCGCGCCAATATCATCAAGAAGGGCAGCAACGAGCTGGTCGACGGGTTCAGGTATGACTACTACCCGACCGACGGCGGCAACAGCCAGACCTTGCAGGAAACCGGCGGCAGCGTGCGCCTGCGCTGGAACCTCGACGGCATGACCGTACACTCGATTACCGGTTACGAAAGCGCGAAGTTCTACAGCCGCGGCGACGTCGATGGCGGCTTCGGTGCGGTGTATGCGCCGCCAATGGGGCCGGGCTTCATTCCGTTTACCGCGGAGACGGCCGATGGCATGCCGGACCACAAGCAACTGACCCAGGAAGTGCGCGTCGAGTCCAGCAGCGCCGGCCCGCTGCAGTGGATCGGCGGCCTGTACGCGTTCAAGGAAGACATCCAGGTCGACAGCTTCAACTTCGACACGCTGGCCAACAACAAGCAGTTCGGCTATGCCGTGCAGCACCAGAATTCCAAATCCTGGGCCGCATTCGGTTCGCTCAACTTCAGCGTGAACGAGCATTTCAAGGTGCGCGGCGGGGTACGCTACACCAACGACAAGAAGGATTTCGACGCATCGCGTCCGGTCAGCCCCTTCGGCAACCCGACGGTGGGCCCGCTGACGGCGCACCCGAGCGATACCAATGTGAGCTGGGACCTGTCCGGGACCTACGAACTGACGAAGGACACCAACCTGTACGCACGCGTGGCCACCGGCTACCGCGCGCCCTCGATCCAGGGCCGTATCCTGTTCGGCGACACCATCTCGGTGGCGAACTCGGAGCGGGTGCTGTCGTATGAAGGCGGCGTCAAGCAAGACCTGTTCAACAGGCGCGCGCGCCTTTCGGCCAGCGTGTTCCAGTACCGCGTGAACGACATGCAGCTCACCGCAGGCAGCGGCTCGGTCAACCAGAACCGCCTGGTCAACGCCAGCAAGGCAACGGGGCAGGGCGCCGAGATCGACTTCCAGGCCATCCTGACCGACGAACTTCGCCTGACGCTGGGCGGCAGCTACAACGATACCGAGATCAAGGATGCCGGCCTGTTCGTGGCCCCGTGCGGAGGCGGCTGTTCCGTCACCAGCCGGCCAGGCCCGTTCCCGGGCACCGTGTCGATCAACGGCAACCCGCTGCCGCGCGCACCCAAGTGGGTCGGCAATTTCACCCTGCGCTACAGCACACCGGTCGCGAACGGCGAATTTTTCGCCTACACCGACTGGGCTTACCGCAGCAACTACAACATGTTCCTGTATGAAGCGAAGGAATATGATGCCAAGTCCCTGCTCGAAGGCGGCCTGCGCGTCGGCTACAAGTGGGGAGATGGCAAGTACGAGCTGGCCGCGTTCGGCCGCAACATCACCGACAAGGTGCAAGTGGTCGCCGCGATCGACTTCAACAACCTGACCGGCATCACCAACGAGCCGCGCACCCTGGGTGTTCAGTTCAAGGCTAGCTTCTGAGGCGGTCTTTTCCCGGAAAGCGCCGGGTTGCACAGCTCCGGCACGCCGCATGGCATGCCGGAGCTGTTGTTTTAGTGCTTGCTGAAATGGCTCGCAAACCACGCGGTCGCGAGCTCGGCCACCTTGTCGAGCGTGCCCGGTTCCTCGAATAAATGGGTTGCGCCGGGAACGATGTCGAGGCGTTTCTCGCATTGCATCGCGTCGTAAGCCATTCTGTTGAGCTCGATAACGACGTCGTCGAGCCCCCCGACAATGAGCAGCGTGGGCGCGCTCACCTTCGCCAGCGCCGGCGGCCCTGCCAGGTCCGGCCGTCCGCCGCGCGACACCACGGCCGCCACCTCGGCCCCGCGCATCGCAGCCAGTTGAAGCGCCGCGGCGGCGCCCGTGCTGGCTCCGAACAGCCCGAGCGGAAGCGAGCCGGCGATGTCGTGCCCGCGCAGGAAGTTGGCCGCCATGTCGAGGCGACGGGTGAGCAGGGCGATGTCGAAGCGCGACTTGACGTCGTGGTCTTCCACCGGCGTGAGCAGGTCCATCAGCAGGGTGCCCATGCGCGCTTCGCGCAGTTCGGCCGCGACCTGGTTGTTGCGGGGGCTCATGCGGCTGCTGCCGCTGCCGTGCGCGAACAGCACAACACCGACTGGCTGCGCGGGAAGCTCCAGCGTGCCCTCGACGTGGCCCGTTGCGACGGCGAGCCGGACCGGTTCATTGCGCATTGATGTGGCCATCGCTATCGCTCCTTGCTGTCTGGCTGAATGGGACTATTTATCAATAGTGTTTGACCATCCGGTTCCCACATAGTGCACCTGGCGCGTCAAATTTTGTGCCCGCCGCCTCGAACCGTGCCGCCGGGAATATCGGGTAAGATTGCGCGGCCTTGTCCTCAAGAAGGAATATTCATGCAAGCAGCAGTCAATCTGTGGCCGCTCATCGGCGTGGCCGTCGTTATCGCCGGCTTCGTGCTGCGCGCCAATCCCGTGCTGGTGGTGGTGGCGGCATGCGGCGCGACCGGGGTTGCGGCCGCCATGCCGGTCGAGCACATCCTCGCCTCGCTCGGCACCGCCTTCGTCAAGACGCGCAACCTGCCCCTGATCTATTTGCTGCCGCTCGCCGCCATCGGCCTGCTTGAACGGTTCGGCCTGAAGGAGCATGCACAGGCATCGATCGCGAAGATCAAGTCGGCCACCACGGGCCGCCTGCTTATTTTTTATCTGTTCGTGCGCGAGCTGTCGGCCGCATTCGGCCTGACCAGCCTGGGTGGCCACGCTGCGATGGTGCGGCCGCTGATCGCGCCAATGGCCGAAGCGGCCGCCGAGGCGCGCAATGGAAAGGTCAGCGACAAGCTGCGCTACCGGATCCGCGCGATGGCCGCCGCCACCGACAACGTTGGCCTGTTCTTCGGCGAAGACATCTTCGTCGCCTTCGGCGCCATCGTGCTGATGCAGACCATCCTGCTGGCCGAAGGCATCGCCGTCAATCCGCTGCACATGGCGCTGTGGGGCATACCGACGGCGGTCGCTGCCTTCATCATCCACGCCTGGAACCTGCGCCGCCTTGATGCGGCAATCCGGCGTGAAGGGAAGTTGGCATGATCACGCTTGACCATTTCTACCTTGTGCTGGGTGCGATGCTGGCGCTGATGGCGTTCATGTCGCTGCGCGACAGGCACAACCCGCGGCGCTATTCGACGGCCCTGTTCTGGGGCTTGTACGCGCTGGTCTACCTGGCGGGCGAGCAAATGGCGCCCGCGCTAGCCGGCCTGCTGATGGTCGTGATGGCGCTCATCGCCGGTTTCGGCGGCGTCAGCCTGGGCAAGTACGAAACGCTGCCGGAAGGGGAGCGGCGCGCCAGTGCGAAACGGCTGGGCCACTGGCTGTTTCTCCCGGCGCTGCTGATCCCGGTGACGACGATGATTGGCGCGACCTTGCTGGCCGACGTCCGGATCGGCGCACTGCCGTTGCTCGAGCCTAAGCACCTGACGCTGGTGAGCATGGGCTGCGGCTCGTTGCTGGCGCTGGCGGCGGCCTGCCTGCTGACCCGCACCACGCCAATGCAGGGCATGCGCGAGTCGCGCCGGCTGCTCGATGCGATGGGCTGGGCAGTGGTGCTGCCGCATATGCTGGCCGTGCTTGGCTTGCTGTTTGCCGAAGCCGGCTTGGGCAAGGCCGTGGCGCACGTCACCACTTCTTATATCAACATGGATTCGCGGCTGGTCGCGGTTGCCGTATATTGCGTCGGCATGGCGCTGTTTACCATCGTCATGGGCAATGGCTTCGCCGCTTTCCCTGTGATGGCCGGCGGGGTCGGCATTCCGATCCTGGTTGGCGTCTATCATGCCAACCCGGCCGTGATGGCGGCCACCGGGATGTTCAGCGCGTACTGCGGCACGCTGATGACACCGATGGCTGCGAACTTCAATATCGTGCCGGCGGCCCTGCTCGACCTGCCGGACAAAAACGCGGTGGTCAAGGCGCAGATACCGACCGCCTTGCCGCTGCTCGCGGCGAATATTATCCTGTTGTATTTCCTGATGAATCAGTAAGCGGGGGCGCCGTGAAAATTGTTCTGCTAACCGGCTTCGAGCCGTTCAACAAAGAGACCATCAACCCGGCCTGGGAAGCGGTCAGGGCGCTTGAGGGCTGGGGCGGGGAGGGCTTCACGGTGCAGGTACGCCAGCTGCCGTGCGTGTTCGCTCTGGCCAACCAGGTGCTCGCCGCGGCCATCGACGAACTGCGACCATCGCTGGTGATCGCCGTCGGCCAGGCCGGCGGGCGTGCCGATCTTTCCATCGAGCGCGTTGCAATCAACGTCGACGACGCGCCGATCCCGGATAACGCGGATTGCCAGCTGGTCGATGCGCCGATTGTGGAGGGCGGACCGGCGGCCTATTTTTCCACCCTGCCGATCAAGGCGATCGTGCGCGCATTGCGCGCGGCCGGCCTGCCCGCATCGGTCTCGCAAACGGCCGGCACCTTCGTGTGCAACCATGTGTTCTATGGCTTGATGCACACGCTTGCCGCTACTGCGGGGGTGCGCGCCGGGTTTATCCATATTCCGTATCTGCCGCTGCAGGCGGCGGCGCATCCCGGTGCGGCCAGCATGTCGCTGGCCGACATGGCCAGCGGCTTGCGCATCGCGCTCGAGGTTGCGCTGGCGGACGGGCCGGACGCGCGCGAAACGGGTGGCAGCACGCATTAGCGCGCCGGCCCGGCGTCAGGCGCCGGCGGTCGGGTTGAGGATGTTGAGGAAAGCACGCACCACCGGTGCATCGTCCTGGGTGGCGTAGGTGATGTACAGGTTGGCGGACGGCGGATCGGTCTTGAGCGGCAAAAAAATCACGCCAGGCCAGCCGATGCGGGCCGTCGTCTCCGGCATCAAGGTCACGCCCAGGCCCGCTCCCACCATCGCCAGCAAGGTCTGCGGCTCCGACGCTTCCTGGAAAATCATCGGCTCGAAGCCGGCGTCGACGCAGCACTGGATCAGGTAGCGCGGAAAGGACGACTTGTCGAGCGCCAGCGTCAGCATCGGCTGGTCAGCGATGTCGGCCAGTTCAATATGCGGCTGCGTCGCGAGGGGATGATGTTCGTTGACCGCCACGCACACGTTCTCGCGGTAGCACAGGTCCTGGCGCAGGTTGTGCAGCCGCAGTTCGGCCTCGTCGAGCATGGGCTCGCGCCAGAATCCCACGTCGATCTGCTTGGCGCGCAGCGCTTCGTACTGAACGTTCGGCCCCAGTTCGTGCAAGGTCCAGCTCACGCGCGGAAATTTGGTCTGGAATTGTTCGAGCAGGCTGGGGATCGGCCCCCACATGGCGGAGCCGACGATGCCTACCCGCAGGCGCCCGACCTCGCCCCGGTCGATCTGGCGGATGGTGTCGATCGTCATGCGCATGCGCGACAGCAGGTCCGACGCTTCCCCCATCAGCGCCTTGCCGGCCACGGTCAGCTCGAAGGTGCGCGTGGTGCGCGCGAACAGGCGCACCCCCAGTTCGCTTTCGAGCTTCATGATCTGCTGGCTGAGCGGCGGCTGCGAAATATGCAGTCTTTCGGCCGCCCGGCTGAAGCTCTTTTCTTCGGCAACAGCAAGGAAATACTTCAACTGTTTCAGGTCGATGGACATGGGGCGCGCTCGCTGGCGTTCAGACAGGCTTGATGACGGGATGGGCGTGCAGGGCGAGGGCCAGTTGCGCGCCCACCATGGCGTTGTGCTTGACCAGCGCGATGTTGGTGACCAGGCTGCGTCCCGCAGAGAGCTGCTTGATGCGATCGAGCAGGAACGGCGTGACGGCCTTGCCAGCAACGCCGAGCTTGCGCGCCTCGAGCAGCGCCTCGTCCGTGATGCGGTCGATCTCGTCCTTTTGCATCGCGTACTGGGCGGGCACGGGATTGGCGACGACTACGCCGCCTTGCAAGCCGAGCTGCCATTTGGTCCGGATGAAGATGGCCTGCTCCTGCGCGCTGTCGATCTGGAAGTCGGCTGCGAAGCCGCTGTCCTGGGTGAAGAAGGCGGGAAAGCCCGGCTGGCCGACACTGATGACGGGCACGCCCTGGGTTTCGAGGTATTCGAGCGTGAGGCCGATATCGAGGATCGACTTGACCCCCGCGCACACTACCGCGACGTTGGTGCGTGCCAGTTCCTGCAGGTCGGCCGAGATGTCGAAGCTCGTTTCCGCGCCCCGGTGCACGCCGCCGATCCCGCCGGTGACGAACACCTCGATGCCGGCCAGCTGGGCGCAAATCATGGTTGCTGCCACGGTGGTGGCGCCCAGCAGGCGCTGCGACAGCGCGTAGGGCAGGTCGCGCCGGCTCACTTTCATCGCGTCCGGCGCGACCCCGAGCTGTTCGAGCTGGTCGGCTTCAAGGCCGATGCAGATGCGCCCGCCAATGATGGCGATGGTCGCCGGAACCGCCCCGGCGGCGCGGATAAGCTGCTCGACCACGCGCGCCGTTTCGACGTTTTCAGGGTAGGGCATGCCGTGCGAAATGATGGTCGATTCGAGCGCGACAACCGGTTTGCCGGCTGCGCGGGCGGCTGCGACCTCGGGCGAGAACAAAAGGAACTGGTGCATGGTCACTCCTGGTGAAGGGCGGGGATCGGTTGGGCGCCAGCGACAGCGTCCAGGCTGGCGGGTGTCAGGCCGGGATACACGGTCTGTTCGCATTCGAGTGTCATGGCCGACAGGCGCAGGCCGCGGCGGCAGGCCAGGCCAAGGTCGGCCCCGCCGTCGAACAGCGACCAGCATACCGCGGCTGCGAAAGCGTCGCCTGCCCCGGTCACGTCGACCACGCTCGCGGCAGGCGCGTCGAGCCGGGCCAGACCGTGCGCCGTGGTGTAGGCCACCCCGGCGGCCCCGCGCGTGACGATGACGTCCTGCGCACCTTGCGCCTGCAGCGCGCGGCAGGCGCCGGCAAGGTCGGCATCGGTGGCGAGCGTTGCCCCGGCGCGGGCTTCGAGCTCGCCCTGGTTCAGGATCAGCAGGCGCAAGCCGGTCAGGTCCTGCGGCAGGCGCGTCATCTTGGGCTGCGACACCGCCACCAGCACCAGCGGGGTCGCGCCCTGCGCGGCCTCGCCCAGCAGGGTGCGAATGGTGTCGTGCGGCAGGTTGAGGTCGGCGACGGTGAGCGCCGCGCCGGCGCGCTGGGGCTGGCGCGTGGCGATGAATTCGGGCGTGAGTGCGTCGTACAGGGCCATGTCGGCAAGCGCGAGCATCATTTCGCCGTGCTCGTCCAGCACTGCGGTGTAGGTGCCGCTGCATACGCCTGCAAGGTGCAGCGTGGCGCGCGTGTCGATGCCGGCGCTTTCCGCGTGCGCCAGCAGCGCCGCGCCGGAAGCGTCGTCGCCCACTGCCGTGATCAGGGCAACCGGGGCGCCAAGGCGGGCCAGGTTTTCCGCGATGTTACGTGCCACGCCGCCGAACGATTCGTCCTGGCGCGCCGGATTCGAGGTTCCCATCCGGAGCGCGGCGAGCGAACGCAGCTTGCGGTCCAGGTTGGCCGCGCCGAGGCAGACGATGGGGCGCCGCTCGGGCAGCACGTAGGCGCGGCCGAGCAGGCGGCGCTCGCGGATCAGGCCTGCGATATGGCCGGCCACGGCAGAACGCGACAGGCGCAACTGGTCCGCAAGGTCCTGTTGCGAAATGAAGGGGTTGGCACGAACGAGCTCGTACAACTGGTCTTTTTTGGAAAGTTCAGTCACGCTGGTCAGGGGTTAAACAATTGTTAGTCATAATAAACAAATGTTTTAATGACGTCAATTGAACATGATACCGTGCATTGACCCCGGCGCCTGTCGATCACATCCTGATTTATTTGTTTCTTATATAAATACCTAAGAAAAACGGTATTTGCCATACATATTCGGTTTCATGCATAGTTATAATACTTGACAAGCACATCAATAACGCGTTGCCCGCCGCGGCAGCCCAAAGCAACAGTCGCACCCGCCAAACAGCCACGCAAACCAGGAAAAGACCATGTCGAACAACGCCCCTTTCGAAGCCGCCGATCTCATCCGCGCCCGCAAGAGCGGTTTCACGCCGCGCGTGGCGATGATCCTCGGTTCCGGCCTCGGCGTGCTGGCCGAGCAGATGACCGATGCGGTCTCGATCGGCTTCGACGAGCTGCCCGGTTTCCCGATCAGCACCGTGCATGGCCACGCCGGCGAACTGGTGCTGGGCACCCTGGCTGGCGTGCAGGTGGTGTGCATGAAGGGCCGCGGCCATGTGTATGAAGGCTACGGCATGGGCGTGATGACGAGCGCGGTGCGCACCCTCAAGCTGCTCGGTTGCGAGATGCTGTTCGTGACCAACGCGGCCGGTTCGCTGCGTCCGGAGGTGGACGCCGGCAGCCTGGTCGTGCTGACCGACCATATCAACTGGATGCCGGGCACGCCGATGATCGGCCCCAACGACGAGCGTTTCGGGCCGCGCTTTTTCAGCATGGCCAACGCTTACGACAGTGCTATCCGCGATCTGGTCAAGGCCAGCGCGGCCGCCATGGACATCACCCTGCACGAGGGCGTGTATATCGCGTACTCCGGCCCGAACTTCGAAACCGCTGCGGAAATTCGCATGATGGCCAGGCTGGGAGCCGACGTGGTCGGCATGTCGGTGGTGCCGGAAGTGGTGTCGGCGCGCCACTGCGGGCTGAAGGTGGCGTGCGTATCCGTCATCACCAACCTGGCCGAAGGGATGTCGCCGTTCCCGCTGTCGCACGAACAGACCTTGAAGTATGCCGCGATCGGCGCCACCGACCTGATCGCCCTGATACTCGCGTTCCTCGAGCGCCTTGCGCAACAACCGCCTGCGGCGTCCTGAGTGGCCTACACTGCAACCATCCCTCTAACGGAACGATTCCATGGCACGCGCATTCATTCTCCTGCTTGATTCATTCGG
>Ga0066461_1000094_pt1 | contig 47146 bp, 41 predicted proteins | sample LakWasMe91_HOW11_2_FD_59572 | JGI IMG/M metagenome (GOLD analysis project Ga0066461, IMG submission 59572) | Freshwater sediment methanotrophic microbial communities from Lake Washington under simulated oxygen tension - Sediment Metagenome 91_HOW11 | ecosystem: Environmental > Aquatic >...
GATCACCGAGATCGTGATCAACCATGCCCACCTGGGCGCGATGATCGAGCACGAGCTCGGCGACGGCAGCCGCTACGGCGCGCGCATCGCCTATTCGCACGAACAGAGCGCGCTCGAGACCGGCGGCGGCATCGCCCAAGCGCTGCACCTGCTGGGCGACGCCCCCTTCCTCGCGGTCTCGGGCGACATCTACTGCCCGTATTTCGACTTCGCCCAGGTCAAGGATGTCCTGCACGACAAGGACATGTGGGGCAATCCCTACCCGCCCGAGCAGCGCGACATGTGCTGGCTCTACCTGGTCAAGAATCCCTTCCACAATCCGGACGGCGACTTCGCCCTGTCGCTGTACTCGATCGCCAACGACGGCGATCCGAAATGGACCTTTGCCAATATCGGCGTGTACCGTCCCGAGATGTTCGCCGCCATCGCGCCGGGCCAGCACGCCAAGCTCGGACCGCTGATCCGCCAGTATGCCGAGCGCGGGCAGGTCGGCGGCGAAGTGTATGCGGGCGACTGGGTCAACGTCGGCACCATCGAGCAGCTCGAACAACTCAATGCGCCACTGGCGCAACGGGGGCGCGCATGAACCCGTTTGCGGCGCGGCGCGCCAGGCTGTGCGCGCGCATGCAAGCGGGCAGCGTGGCGATCGTGCCGACCGCACCTGAAGCGGCGCGCAACAGCGACAGCGATTATCCCTACCGGCACGACAGCTATTTCTATTACCTGAGCGGCTTCACGGAACCGGACAGCGTGCTGGCGATGGTGGCCGGCGGCGCCGGCGTGCCGGAACGCTCGATCCTGTTCTGCCGCCAGAAAAACAGCGAGCGCGAAATCTGGGACGGCTTGCGCTACGGCCCGGACGGCGCGCGCGAAGCCTTCGGTTTCGACGCGGCCTACCCGATCGAGGAACTCGACGCCGAAATGGTCAAGCTGCTGGCCAACGCGCCGGCCGCCTACTATGCGCTCGGGCACAGCGAGAAGCTCGACCTGCAGCTCAGGAACTGGCTGCAGGGCGTGCGGCGCCAGGCGCGCACCGGCGTGAGCGCGCCGGCCAGCGCGCACGACCTGCTGCCGCTGGTCGACGAAATGCGCCTGTTCAAGGACGACGTGGAGCAGGCCCTGATGCTGCGCGCCGCGACCATCTCTGGCAAGGCGCATGAACGCGCGATGCGCGCCACGCGCGCCGGCATGTACGAGTACGAGATCGAGGCCGAACTGCTGCACGAGTTCCGCCGCAACGGCGCCCAGTTCCCGGCCTACACCCCGATCGTGGCCGCCGGCGCCAATGCCTGCATCCTGCATTACAGCGCCAACAACGGACAGACCCGCGACGGCGAACTGGTGCTGATCGACGCCGGCTGCGAACTCGACAGCTACGCGTCCGACATCACCCGCACCTATCCGGTCAACGGCCGTTTCTCGGATCCGCAACGCGCGCTGTACGAACTGGTGCTGGCGGCGCAGGCGGCGGCGCTCGCGCTGGCGCGCCCGGGCCAGCGCTACAGCGACATGCACGACGCCGCCGTCAAGGTGCTGGCGCAGGGCATGCTCGATCTCGGCCTGCTCGACAAGGCGCGCTACGGCAGCGCGGACAACGCGATCGCCGAAAAGGCGCACCTGCAGTTCTACATGCATGGCACCGGCCACTGGCTGGGCCTGGACGTGCACGACAGCGGCGCCTACCGCGACCTGGCAGCGCCCGACAAGCCTTCGCGCCAGCTGCAGCCGGGCATGGTGCTGACCGTGGAACCGGGCATTTACGTGCGCCCGGGGGCGGGCGTGCCCGAGCGCTTCTGGGACATCGGCATCCGCATCGAGGACGATGTGCTGGTCACGCCGCAAGGCCACCAGGTCCTGAGCGAGGCCGCGCCCAAGCAGGTTTCCGATATCGAACAGATCATGCGGCAGCACTGATGGCGACCGTGCAGAACACCCACGACGTCGCCATCTGCGGCGCGGGCCCGGCCGGCATGGCGCTGGCCGCACTGCTGGCCGGGCGCGGCATGCCGGGCGCAAGGATTGCCCTGATCGACGCCAAGCCCCTGGCGCACGCAGTGGACGATCCGCGCTCGCTCGCGCTGTCGTACGGCAGCCGCCAGCTGCTTGAGGAAATCGGCGCCTGGCCGGTGCCGGCCACGCCGATCCACCAGATCCATGTTTCGCGCCGCGGCCAGTTCGGGCGCAGCATGATGGACCGCAGCGAGCATGGCTTGCCCGCGCTCGGCTACGTCACCCGCTATGGCGAACTGGTGGACGCGCTGGCTGGCGCCTGCACCCGCGCCGGGGTCGATGTCATCCGTCCGGTGCGCGTAAGCGCCAGCATCGAGCAGGCCGACGGCGTGCTGCTGCGCCTGGACGACGGGCGCGAGCTGCGCTCGGCGCTGGCGGTGCAGGCCGAGGGCGGCGTGTTCGGCGAGCAGCAAACCAGGGCGCTGCAGCGCGACTACCAGCAGAGCGCGGTGATCGCAAGGGTAAGCACCAGCGCCCCGATTGCCCGGCGCGCGTACGAACGCTTCACCGACGAAGGCCCGCTCGCGCTGCTGCCGCAGGATGGCGCCGACGGCCATCAATATGCGCTGGTATGGTGCATGCGTCCAGGCAGCGCGCAAGCGCTGCTCGAGCAGGACGAGACGCACTTCCTGGCGCAGCTGGGCCAGGCGTTCGGCACCCGCCTGGGGCGTTTTACGGGAACCAGCGCGCGCGCCGTGTATCGGCTCGGACTCAATGCCGAACCGGGCGCCAGTGCGCGCACGGTGGCGATCGGCAATGCGGCGCAGACGCTGCACCCGGTCGCCGGGCAAGGGCTGAACCTGGGGCTGCGCGACGCGGCCGTGCTGGCGCGCCTGCTGGCGCAGGCGGCAACTCCGGCCAAGCTGGCCGAATTCGGCGCTGCGCGCCAGGCCGACCGCAAGCTGACCGTCAACCTGACCGATACCATGGCGCGCGTATTCGCAAGGCGCGGCCCTGGCCAGGCCCTGCTCGGGTTCTCGCTGGGCCTGATCGATACCTTCGGGCCGGCGCGCCTGCTGCTCGCCGAGCTGATGATGTTCGGGCGGCGCTGAAGCGGCAGCGGCATGGCAGGCCGCGGCGGGGGGCGGAGGCCTTATTTGAGCGGTGGGATGGCGCAAATCGTGTTGCCATGTGACAATGAGGTATCGATATAGCCAACCACAGGCCAGCCATGATCGAAGCCCTGCCCACCACCATCGTCTCGCGTCTGGTCGAGGAGTCGCTCGACGCGGTCGCGATCATCGACGAATTCGGCACGATCCGCTACCTCAACGGCGCCATGCTGGCGCTGTGCGGCTACCCCGCGGCGCAGGCGCTGGGCCAACCGCTCGACATGCTGCTGCCGGAAACGCTGGCCTCGCATCACAATGCTTACCTGCGCCATTTCCTCGACAACGGCAAGTCTTCGACTGTGCTGGGCAAGGTGCGCGAGTTCACGATCCGCCACCGCAGCGGCGAAACCATTCCGATCGAGATGAAGGCGCTTGACCTGGGCCTGTACGAGGGCCGCCGCTACCTTGGCGCCTTCATGCAAGACCTGCGCCAGCGGCGCGCGATGGAGGCCAAAAACGCCGCCTTGCTGGCGCAGCTTGAACAGCAAGCCCTGTCCGACCCGCTCACCGGGCTGCCGAACCGGCGCGCCTTCGAAGCGGAAGCGGCGCGCCTGAACGCGCGCGCGCAACGCAGCGGCAACCCGAACACGGTCGGGATCGCGGACGTCGACCGCTTCAAGAGCATCAACGACATGTATGGCCATCCAGTGGGCGACATGGTGCTCGACGCGGTGGCAAAAGCGATCGGCAAGGCGGCCCGCTCCACCGATTTCGTGGCGCGCACCGGCGGCGAAGAATTCGGGCTGCTGTTCCCGGAAGTGACTGCCGAACAGGCGCGGGTGGTGGCCGAACGGGTGCGCCTGGCTGTCGCGGCCACGCAAGTGACGACGCCCGAGGGCGAGCGCATCGGCGTCACCCTCAGCATCGGGCTGGCGGGGCTGGGGCAGGCCGGTCTGGGCGAGGCCCTGGTGCAAGCCGACTCCGCCCTGTACCAGGCAAAGCGGGGCGGACGCAACCGGATCGAACAGGCGTGACGCCGGCGCCGGGGCCAGCACGATTCAAAGCAGTGGCTTGAGTTCCCTCGCGATTTCGGCACGGAACCTGGCGGCCTGCTCCGGAACGGAAATTTCGCCGGCAAGCAGCAGGACCAGGGCGCGCACATTGCCCGCCTGCTCGAAATGATCGTCGCAAACGATCTCGGCCATGGGGCCGATGTACTGCGTCATGACGCGCTGGACGGTCGCCCTGACCTCGCTCGTGAGCACCAGCTTGTGCTGCTCCCCGCCAGCCGGCGCCGGCGCCGGCACGGCCGCTGGCGGCGCGCTTTCCTGATTGCGCGACAGCACGCTGGGGGCCACGCAGAACAGATCGTCCAGGATGGCCTGGGTCGATAAATTATCCTTTTCGGCCCTGGCAATATACGATTCATCGAAGCGCAGGCGGGCGTTCTGCATCCCGCGCATGATGCCCAGCGCCTCCAGGCCGCGCCGGTTGCGGCACAACAGCGAGGCGATTTCGCCATCCTCGAGATGAACCTGCGCCATGCGGTTGTCGTCGCTCACGACAAAGACCGTACCGCTGCGTCGTTGCGCACACAACTGCCTGATGTATTCAACGATCCGGAGAAACGGAAGGAATTCTGTTTTTTCCACGTCAAATCCTCCTCAGGGTCAGGCTTTTTTACGCAGTCTGTCCATCGCCAGCTGGATGCTGATCCCGAGCCGCTCGATCGCGCGCGCCAGCGATCCGATTTCGTCGCCGCGCGCGGTTTGGGGTATCGTCAGGTTGAACTGGCCGGTGCTGAGCTCATTGGCGATCGCCGTCAGGTGATTGATCGGGCGCGTCAGCTGCTTGCCGAGGAAGAAGGCGATCGCGCTGACCAGGGCCGCGGTTATCAGGATCAACAGACGCGCACTTCGCTCCATGTTGCGCAGCGCCGCGTACGCCTCGTCATAATCCTGTTCAACCAGCAAGGTCCAGCCTTGCGGCAACTTGCGCATGAAAGCGACGACCTCCTTGCCGTTGTCGGTATACACCACCGGCTTGGTGGTAATGCCCTCGATAGCGAGCGCCGGATGGCTGCTGAAGTCCTGCAAGGTGCTCTTGAGTGTTTCCGGCTTGCCGTGCGCGATGACCTTGTAGTCGCTGTCGAGCAAGATCGCGTGGCCGGTCTTGCCGATCCGGGTTTCGGCCACCATTTTCGAAATGACGTCCAGCTTGGTGGTCATGGCGATCACGCCGAGCAGCTTGCCGCCGCTGTCGGTGATCGGGCCCGACAGCGCGAGCGTGGGCTTGCCCGAGGTCTTGCTGATCAATACCTGGCGCCCTGTCGGCCTGCCGCCCATCACGGCCAGAAAGTAGCTGCGGTCGCCATATTGCAGTTGCGGCTTGTCGTCGTTGCGCCCGATGTTGCTGCCGTCGGGCGCAATCGTATAGACCAGCGCCGACCACTCGTAGCTGGCGCCGAGCGCTTTGAGCACCGGATTTTGCAGCTCCGCCTTCATGGAACGGATGTCGTCGAGCTGGGCCGCCTGGCGCAGCGCGCGCACGTTGGTGTCATCCCAGCCGTTGACCGAGGCTGCCACCGTATTGGTGGTTCCGACCAGATTTTGAGAAATATTGTAAGTGAGGACTTCTTGCGCTTCCTTGCTGCCGACGTACCACAGGCTGACCAGGGGAACGAGAGTAACGACCAGCAAGGTCAGCCACAATTTTTGAAAAATATTGAGGCTAAACTTTTTTTTACCCATGGCTGCCATCCAGGTTTGAGGTGTCACCGAATGTAACGTTTTTCTTAAATTGCCGCAAGGCAATTTTTTATGGCTGTGGCAGGCGCTGTTGCTGCGCCGCAAACGAAAAAAAACGCGCTGCCCGGGCAGGCAGCGCGTTTTTCGTGAGCGGCAAAGCGCTAGTCGACGGCCTTGACCATCGCCTCGATCACTTTTTTCGCGTCGCCGAACACCATCATCGTGTTCGGCTGGTAGAACAGGTCGTTATCCAGGCCGGCATAACCGGAAGCCATCGAGCGCTTGTTGACGATGATGCTCTTGGCCTTGTAGGCCTCGAGGATCGGCATGCCTGCGATCGGCGACTTGGGATCCTTGGCAGCCGGGTTGACCACGTCGTTCGCGCCCAGTACCAGCACCACGTCGGTCTGGCCGAACTCGCCGTTGATGTCCTCCATCTCGAACACCTGGTCGTACGGCACTTCGGCTTCGGCCAGCAGCACGTTCATGTGGCCCGGCATGCGCCCCGCCACGGGGTGGATCGCGTACTTGACGGTGACACCCTTTTCCGTGAGTTTCTCGACCAGTTCCTTGAGCGAGTGCTGCGCGCGCGCCACCGCCAGGCCGTAGCCGGGCACGATGATAACGCTTTCCGCATTGCTCATGATGAAGGCCGCATCGTCGGCCGAACCCGACTTGACGGGACGCTGCTCCTGCGCGGCGCCGCCGGCAACTGCCGCCTCGCCGCCGAAGCCGCCCAGGATCACGTTGAAGAACGAGCGGTTCATCGCCTTGCACATGATGTACGAGAGGATGGCGCCGGAAGATCCCACCAGCGAACCGGCGATGATCAGCATCGAGTTATTCAAGGAAAAACCGATGCCGGCAGCGGCCCAGCCGGAATAGCTGTTGAGCATCGACACCACCACCGGCATGTCGGCGCCGCCGATCGGGATGATGATCAGCACACCGAGCACGAACGCCAGCGCGGCCATGATGACGAACGGCGTCCAGGCCGGCTGCACGCCGTCGGCGAAGCAGAACACCAGGCCGAGCACGACGATCGCGATGGCCACCAGCAGGTTGACGATGTGCTGGCCCGGGAAGCTGACCGGCGCGCCCTGGAACAGGCGGAACTTGTATTTGCCCGACAGTTTTCCGAAAGCGATGACCGAACCGGAGAACGTGACGGCGCCGACGAAGGTGCCGATGAACAGTTCGAGCCGGTTACCGAACGGCAGCGGGAAGCCGCGCTGGCTGATCTGGAACACCCAGGGCTCGGACACCACGGCCACCGCGATGCACACTGCGGCCAGGCCGATCAGCGAGTGCATCGCCGCGACCAGTTCCGGCATCTTGGTCATTTCGACTTTTTTCGCCGCGAATGCGCCGATCCCGCCGCCGACCACGACCCCGAGCAGCACCAGGCCAAAGCCCATGCTGCCGCTGGCCACCTGCGCCTGCAGTTTGAAGATCAGGGCCACGGTGGTCACCGCGGCGATCGCCATGCCGGTCATGCCGAAGGCATTACCCTTGCGCGCGGTCGCGGGCGACGACAAGCCCTTGAGCGCCTGGATGAAGCAGACCGACGCAATCAGGTACAGCATCGTAACCAGGTTCATGCTGATGAAATTCATGCTTTGTCTCCCGCCTTGGCTGCCTTCGGTTCCTTCTTCTTGAACATTTCAAGCATGCGCTGGGTGACCAGGAAGCCGCCGAACACATTCACCGCCGCGAGCGCCACAGCGACCGTTCCCGCCACCTGGCCGATCGCGCCCTCGGTCAGGCCCGCCGCCAGCATGGCGCCGACAATGATGATGGCCGAGATGGCGTTGGTGACCGCCATCAGCGGGGTGTGCAAGGCGGGCGTGACGGTCCAGACCACATGATAGCCGACGTAGATCGCCAGCACGAAGATGATGAGATTGATAATGGTATGACTAACTTCCATGTTGCCTATCTCCCTATTGTTGTTACGACGGGGCGAGGCGCGAAGGCCTGCCTGCGGCGGGTCATTATTCTTTCATGCCGGTGATGGCGTTCTTCTCGTCGACGAACACGACCTTCGGTTTGTATTCCCGGGCCTGTTCTTCGGTCATCGGCGCATAGGTGCAGATAATGAGCAGATCGCCGATGTGGGCGCGGCGCGCGGCGGCGCCATTGAGCTGAATGTCGCCCTTGCCGCGTACCCCGGCAATGGCGTAGGTCGAAAAACGCTCGCCATTGTTCACGTTGTACAGTTCGATTTTTTCGTTGACCCAGATATCGGCCGCTTCCAGCAGGTCGGGGTCGATGCCGCACGAGCCTTCGTAATTGAGGTCGGCCTGGGTGACAGTGACGCGGTGGAGTTTGGAGCGCAGCATTACACGTTGCATGGACATCTTACTTCTTCCCTAATGTAGAAAATTATTTACGCAGCACGGCGCCATCGGCGCACACCAGCGTAGCCTTGAGGATTTCGTCGTCGCGGTCGATAACGAGCTGGTCGTCCTTGTCGATGACCAGTTTCAGGAAGTCGAGCACGTTGCGCGCATACAGCGCGGACGCGTCGGCCGCCAGCAGCGTGGCCAGGTTTGGCTCGCCGATGATGGAAACCCCGTGTTTGACCACGGTCTTGTTCAGTTCCGAGAGCGGGCAGTTGCCGCCCTGCTCGACCGCCAGGTCGACGATGACCGAGCCCGGCTTCATCGCCCTGACCGTCTCTTCGGAAATCAGGACCGGCGCGGCGCGTCCGGGAATCAGGGCGGTGGTGATGACGATATCGGCCAGCTTGGCGCGCTCGTGCACCAGTTCGGCCTGGCGCCGCATCCAGTCGGCCGGCATGGCACGCGCATAGCCGCCCACCCCTTGCGCGATCTCCTTTTCCTCTTCGGTCAGGTAGGGCACGTCGATGAACTTGGCGCCCAGCGACTCGACCTGCTCCTTGACGGGAGGTCGTACGTCGGATGCCTCGATCACCGCGCCCAGGCGCTTGGCCGTTGCGATCGCCTGCAAGCCGGCCACGCCCACGCCCATGATCAGCACGCGCGCCGCTTTCACGGTGCCGGCCGCCGTCATCAGCATCGGCATGAAGCGCTGGTAGGTATTGGCCGCCATCATGACGGCCTTGTAACCGGCGATGTTGGCCTGCGAGGACAGTACGTCCATCGACTGCGCGCGCGTGATGCGCGGCACCGCCTCGAGCGCGAACGCGGACAGGCCGGATGCGGCCATGGCCGCGATGTTTTCCGCGTCGAACGGGTTGAGCATGCCGATCAGGACCGCCCCCTGCTTCATCAGCGCACGCTCATCGGCGCAAGGAGCGCGCACCTTGAGCACCACGTCGCATCCGAAGGCGTCGGCGGCGCTGCCGATGCTTGCCCCGGCAGCGAGATACGCCTCGTCGATGACAGAAGCCATCACGCCGGCGCCCGATTGCACGACCACCTGGTGCTTCGCCGCCAGCTTCTTGACCGTCTCGGGAGTTGCAGCAACACGGGTTTCGCCCGGCCGCGTTTCAGCCGGTATGCCTATTCTCATAAACGTCTCCGTAATTTGATAAATTGTCCTCGATATTACACGGAAACATCACTCCAGATCAGCGCGGAATTTTTTTAGCACAGAATCGTCAATTTTCAAACCGGTTGCGTTCGAGAAATGGTGGAATTGGCGCATTGTTTGTGTCAAATCAATACCAGGATTCGCCATTCGAGCCGTCCGGCTCCCGCGCATCAGCAAGCCGGGCCGGCGCCATGTAAAATGGCGGCTCATTTTGGAGGACGCATGCCCCACACCTGGAAACCCTCAGTCACCGTCGCTGCCATCATCGAACGCGCCGGCCGCTTCCTGCTGATCGAGGAAGAGACCAGCGACGGCGTGCGCCTGAACCAGCCTGCCGGGCACCTCGATCCGCACGAGTCGCTGGAGCAGGCGGTGGTGCGCGAAGTGATGGAAGAGACGGCGCACGAATTCACGCCGCAGGCGCTGGTCGGGATGTACATGTCGCGCTACAGCTCGCCGCGCCGCGGCACCGACGTGACTTACCTGCGCTTCACCTTCTGCGGCGAAGCGGGCGCCGAGCACGACATCGCGCTCGACGACGGCATCATCCGCACCCTGTGGATGACGCGCGACGAGATGGCTGCCTGCCAGGAGCGGCACCGCAGTCCGCTGGTGTTGCGCTGCGTGGACGACTACCTGGCCGGCAAGCGCGCGCCTTTGGCGCTGCTGCACACCCATGCATCGGTGTTCGAGGGCGGCCTGGCGTTGGACCCGGATCCGACATGAGCAGGAAGAAAGTCGTCATTGGCATGTCAGGCGGGGTCGACTCCTCGGTGGCGGCGTGGATGCTCAAGGAACAGGGCTACGAAGTGATCGGCCTGTTCATGAAGAACTGGGAAGACGACGACGATTCGGAATTCTGCTCCTCGCGCCAGGACTGGATCGACGCGGCCAGCGTGGCCGACGTGGTTGGCGTGGATATCGAAGCGGTCAATTTCGCGGCCGAATACAAGGACCGCGTGTTCGCCGAGTTCCTGCGCGAGTACCAGGCCGGGCGCACGCCCAACCCGGACGTGCTGTGCAACGCCGAAATCAAGTTCAAGGCCTTCCTCGACCATGCGATGCACCTGGGCGCAGACCTGATCGCGACCGGCCACTATGCGCGCGTGCGCGAGCAGGCCGGCAAGTTCGAACTGCTCAAGGCAGTCGATGCGACCAAGGACCAGAGCTACTTTTTGCACCGCCTGAACCAGGCGCAGTTGTCGAAAACGCTGTTCCCGCTGGGCGAGATCGCCAAGACCGAAGTACGCAAGATCGCCGAAAAGCTGGCGCTGCCGAATGCGCAGAAAAAGGATTCGACCGGGATCTGCTTCATCGGGGAGCGCCCGTTCCGCGATTTCCTGAACCGCTACCTGTCGTACCAGCCGGGGCCGATGAAGACGGACGACGGCAAGACCGTCGGCGAGCACGTGGGGCTGAGCTTTTACACGCTTGGCCAGCGCAAGGGCATCGGCATTGGCGGCATGAAGTCGTACAAGAAGCCCGATGGCTCGAGCGACGCATGGTATGTCGCGCGCAAGGACATCGCAAACAACACGCTGTATGTGGTGCAAGGGCACGATCACCCGTGGCTGCTTTCGTCGGCGCTCAGCGCGGCCCAGGCCAGCTGGGTCGCAGGCGCAGCGCCCGCGCCGGGCGCGCTGTCGGCCAAGACGCGTTACCGCCAGGCCGACGTGGCCTGCGACATCGCCGCCGGCGCCGACGGTCATTTCGCGCTCGCTTTCACCGATGCGCAATGGGCGGTGACGCCCGGTCAGTCGGCGGTGCTGTATGACGGCGATGTCTGCCTCGGCGGCGGCATCATCGACGCCTCGAGCGCCGCCTAGCCTGGCCTACGATTGCTGCTTCCTGATCATCGCAAGCACGGTGTTGCGGATTGTCTTGAGCACGGCGTCGGGCTTGAACGGCTTGACGATGAAACCGTGCACGCCGCGCCCCAGCGCCATTTTCAGCGTCGCGGCATCGATGTCGCCGGATACCATGAAAATCAGGGTCTTGGGCAAGCTCGCGCGAACCTGCTCGACGATGTTGCTGCCGTCTTCGATCTGGTCGAGCGCGATGCACAGGAAGTGCGGCTGGAATTTTTGCAGCAGGGCGTAACCTTGTGCACTGGTGTGGGTCTGCGCGACGACGCTGTAACCCCCTTCGCTCAACACGGTATTCAAAAGATCGCGTGAAACCGCACTCGCGTCCACGATCACTGCCTTTAACATCGCCCTGTTTCCTTTCGCTCTTTCCGGCTGTTCTAAAACGTCTCGTACGCCAGCATTTTCCATGTGACGCCGAGGCGCACGTCGCTCTTGAGCTGCACCAGCTGGCGCGAAAGATACAACATCTCGCGCTCGGCGCGCAAGCGCTCCCCGAGCGGCGTCTTCAGGATGCCGGCGCCGGCCATCACCGCATCGAGGTCGCCGTAGGCGTTGAGCAGCTTGGCGGCGGTCTTCATCCCTACCTTGGACACGCCCGGCACGCCGTCGGTCACGTCGCCCATCAGCGCCAGCAGGTCGACCAGCAATTCGGGCGCCACCCCGAATTTATTGCGCACCCAGGCGTCGTCGTGCCACTCGCCCTTGAAGTGGTCCCACACCAGCGCGCCGTGCGCGATCAGGCCATGCAAGTCCTTGTCGGTGCTGGCCACGATCGCCTCGCCGCGCCCTTCGGACAGCCAGCGCAGCACGCCCGTGCCGATCACGTCATCGGCTTCCACCCCCGGCAGCATCACGACATGCAGGCCTTCGCCGGCCAGCTTGTCGTGAAAGCCGGGCAGCGCGTCGCGCAGGAACGACGGCATCGGCGCGCGCTGCTCGCGGTAGCGCGGATAGAGCGCATGGCGCCAGGTGGCGCCGCCGAAATCGAAGGCGGGCAGGACATGGGTGGGCGCATGCGCCGCCAGCAACTTGCGGAACGACGACAATGCGTGGCGCAGCGCGATCTCGGCCTTCTCGGCCGAATCGGGCTCCGGGCTGGCCTCGTACACGCGCCTGACGATATTAAGACCGTCGATCGCTAGCAGCTTGCTTGCCATGCGCCTTCCTGCTCGAGCTGTATGTCCATGTTCGCGCCTGTCCAGTGAAATCGCCGCTAGCTTAGCATTGTTGCCGGCTTTGCGCCCCCCAGGCAGGACAGATTGCGCAGCGGCCGATGCTTCTGTACCATGCAGCGGCACAACAGTTAACTGCACTCGTGGAGAAAACCCATGTCACGCCGAATCCGTTTTCAAGTGTCCGCACTGTCCCTGCTTCTCGCGGCGCTGCACGCGCCGGCCTTCAGCCAGACAGGGGCGATGACGCCGGACATTGCCACGACCGGCTTCGAGGCGTCGATGCCGGATGCCGACTACGTCAAGCAGGTCGTGATGATCCCGATGCGCGATGGCGTCAGCCTCAATACCGTGATCGTGATCCCGAAGAACGCGAGCGGCGCGCCGATGATGCTCACCCGTACCCCGTATGACGCGGCCAAGCGCGCCGCGCGCAACGCCAGCCCGCGCATGGCGTCGATCCTGCCCGAGGGCGACGACAATTTTGTCGCGAACGGCTACATCCGCGTATTCCAGGACGTGCGCGGCAAGTACGGTTCGGAAGGCGACTACGTCATGACGCGCCCGCTGCGCGGCCCCCTCAACGCCACCGCCGTCGACCATGCGACCGATGCCTGGGACACCATCGAGTGGCTGGTGCATAACGTCAGGCAGAGCAACGGCCGGGTGGGCATGGTGGGCTCGTCCTACGAAGGCTTTACGGTGCTGATGGCGCTGACCGACCCGCATCCGGCGCTCAAGGCCGCGGTCCCGATGAGTGCGATGGTCGACGGCTGGCGCGGCGACGACTGGTTCCACAATGGCGCGTTCCGCCTGAATAACTTCAGCTATTTTGCGGGGCAGACAGCTGCCCGCGGCAAGGGCAGCGCGCTGGCGAGCGGCATCTACGACGACTACGAGGGCTTCCTGCGCGGCGGGTCGGCAGCCGGCTATGCGAAGCAGTTCGGACTCGAACAACTGCCGTACACGCAAAAAGTGTTCGCGCATCCTTCGTACGACAGTTACTGGCAGGAGCAGGCGCTCGACCGTATCCTGGGAGCGCGCGCGCTCAAGGTGCCGACCATGAACGTGGTGGGCCGCTGGGACCAGGAAGACATCTACGGCGCATATGCGGTGTACGCCGCGCTCGAGAGCAAGGATACACACAACGACATGAACCACCTGGTGGTCGGCCCGTGGCGCCACAGTGGCGTCAACTTCGACGGTTCGAGCCTGGGCGCGCTCAGGTTTGCCGGCGACACCGCGGCGCAGTTCCGGCGCGACGTGATGCAGCCGTTCTTCGACCAGTACCTCAAGACCGATGCACCCAAGGCCGACACGCCGCCGGTATTCTCGTACCAGACCGGCACCGACAAATGGCAGCGCCTGCAGCGCTGGCCGCTGGCCCCGGCTCTGCAGCCGATCTATCTCAAGGATGGCTTCCGGCTCGGCTTCGACAAGGCCCGCGCCAGCGCCGCCCAGTTCGATGAATACGTGGCCGACCCGGCCAAACCGGTGCCGTTCGTCCCGCGCCCGGTACGCATGGCCGACGCGGCGGTCTGGAAACCGTGGCTGGTGAGCGACCAGCGCGCGTTTTCCGATCGCACAGACGTGCTGACCTATGTCACCGAACCGCTCAAGGCGCCGCTGCAGATCTCAGGCGCGCCCGTGGCAAGCCTGTTTGCATCGACCAGCGGCAGCGATGCCGACTGGGTGGTCAAGCTGATCGACGTCTATCCGGACGAGATGTCGCCCCAGGTCGAACTGGGCGGCTACCAGCTGGCCATCTCGATGGACATTTTCCGCGGACGCTACCGGCAGGGCCTGGACAAACCGCTGGCGATTGCGCCCGGCAAGGTCGAGCGCTACCGTTTCGCCCTGCCCAACGCGGACCACGTGTTCCTGCCCGGGCACCGCGTGATGGTGCAGATCCAGTCGAGCTGGTTCCCCTTGTACGACCGCAACCCGCAAACCTTCGTGCCGAACATCTTCCACGCCAAAGCGGACGATTACCGCAAGGCGACCCAACGCATCTACCATGCGCCGGGAATGGAAAGCGCGATCGAATTGCCAGTGGTCGCCACGCCGCCAAACTGAGCTGCGGCAGGACTGCCGGAGGCAGCCAAATCGGGCGTGTGCGTTCGCCAGCGAACGGAAAATGGCATCGCGCACGCACAAAATCGTACCCATGGGCGCGATCTACATCGGGATTTCTGGCTGGCGTTACCCGCCCTGGCGCGGCGTGTTCTATCCGCAAGGGCTGGCCCAGGACCGCGAGCTCGAATTCGCCTCGCGCGCCCTGCCCACGATCGAAATCAACGGTTCGTTCTATTCGCTGCAGCGTCCCGAAAGTTATGCCGCCTGGTACGCCGCGACGCCGCCGGGCTTTCTTTTCAGCGTCAAGGGCAACCGCTACCTCACCCACACCCTGCGCCTGCGCGAGATCGACGGGCCGCTCGCCAACATGCTCGCTTCCGGCGTATTCAAGCTGCGCGAGAAGCTGGGGCCCTTCCTGTGGCAATTCCCGCCGAACTTTCGTTTCGACCCGGAGCGGATGGAACATTTCCTTAGCCTGCTTCCGCACGACACCGAACAGGCGCTTGCCCTCGCGCTCGAGTACGAGCCGCGCATGAAAGGGCGCACCGCGCTGCAGGTCGACAAGAACCGCAAGCTGCGCCACGCCATCGAGATCCGCAACGACAGTTTCGTGGACGAGGCGTTCATCAAGCTGCTGCGCAAGTACCGGATCGCGCTGGTGGTGGCCGACACCGCCGGCAAGTGGCCCTACTTCGAAGACCTGACGGCCGACTTCATGTATCTGCGCCTGCATGGCGACAAGGAGCTGTACGCGAGCGGCTACACCGAGCAAGCGCTGCAGCGCTGGGCCGCGCGCATCCGCGCCTGGGCTGGCGGCTCGCAGCCGGACGACGCGCATCTGATCTCGGCGCGCCCCGCGCCCAAGCGCGCCGGGCGCGATATATTTTGCTATTTTGACAATGACATCAAGGTGCGGGCGCCGTTCGACGCACGGCGCCTGATCGAGTTGCTCGGCCTGGCCGAAAAGAACAAGACGCCCGTTAGCGCATGATATGCATGCCGCCGTTGCACTTTCAGCAGGTATGCGCCAATTCGGCTACTATCCTCTTGGACTCATCCTTTGTGCCATTTGTTCGACGCCCTGACACATTCTCTGTCCGGACGGGAAAAGTCCATTTCACGCTCGACGAGAACATTGCCGAACCCTTCGGCACAACGCTAACGCCGGCACGCCGGCACCTCACAGGAGAATTCCATGAAACCAATCCGCCTTTGCATTGCCATCCTGGCCACCACCTTCGCACTGTCCGCCGGCGCCGCCCCGGACAACGCCGTGGTGAAGATGTCGAACGGGGTGCTGGCCACCACGTCCGGCATGACGGTCTACACCTTCGACAAGGATGTTGCCAACAGCGGCAAGAGCGCGTGCACCGGCGGCTGCCTGGCTGCCTGGCCGGCGGTGACGCCGGGCGACGCCAAGGTTGCCGAGCCCTACTCCGTGATCACGCGCGAGGACGGCACCAAACAGCTTGCCTACAAGGGCAAGCCCCTGTACACCTACGCGTCCGACACGAAACCGGGGGAGCGTAAAGGCGACAAGTTCAAGGATGTCTGGCACGTCGTTGCCGACTGACCGAAGCCGGACAAGGCCGGCGCTGCGGCGCCGGGCGGCCCGACGGATTGACTGACCAGGCGGGCCAGCTATGCGCCTTCCTGGCCGCCCGCTCCATCATTCGCGCTGCGGGATGTGCGGTATTCGTGCAGGCCATCGGCCAACTTGATCCATCCAAGCTTGCTGCGCGTGTAGGTGTGGTCCTGCGGCGGCATCCCTTCCGGATCGTCAAGGCTGCAGGTGGTGACGTCGATCTCGTCCGGCGCGCCGTCCTGCTCGAACGTCAGCTGGGTGCCGCAGCCAGCGCAGAAGCTGCGCGTGGCAGTTGGGCTCGACCTGAACCGGGCAGGTGTGCCCTGCACAAGGCGGAACCCGGAGCGAGGCACGCTGAACCATGCCACGAACGGGGCGCCCGTGGTTCGACGGCAAATCGAACAGTGGCAATTCGTCTGGTGATGGGCCGGGCCGCTGGCCTGGTAGCGAATGGCGCCGCAAAAACAACCGCCGATAAGCATCTTGTTCTCCTTGGGTTATCGATTTTTCGAGCCGGCCGTCGAGATACTCCCGATCATCGCCCTATGGCTTCCACGATCCTTGCCCGCAGCGGCGCACCAGCTGGTGCCATAGCCTACGCTCAAGCGCGCGGACGATGGGGATGAAGCTGCCTGGCGCCAGCGCATGTATGCTAACGTCCCGGCAAGACGCTGCGCTTGGCCTTGTTCGGGTGCCTGCTCCTGAGCACAGGGTCCGGCGCTTTCAGCCGACTGGTTTTCCACGATCGCTTTTCGTCTTCATAGAAAGCATGCTGAATGCCTTGCGCTTCTTCCACAAACTTGTTCAGGATCTTGTCGCCTAGCGTCTTGCCCTGATATGCGTCGATCAAACCATGGGTAATGCGTTCCATTTGCTTGGCCCGCTCTGGGTTTTTCCAGTCGAAAAAAGCAGTGTCAAACGCGGCCTTCCTGGCAAGAGAAATAGATTGCCAAAAAGCGTACTCCGGAATCGCGGTGTTTGTGCGCAGGAGACCGATCAACTGATTGACGTGCTGGTGGAAATCCTGATAGCTGTTCAGCTTTCTTATCCAATATTCTTTCTTTTGATCCTTTTTGAACGAAAGACGGTAGGAAATCCACTGTGCCAGCAATGAAAACGCCACGCCGATGATAAAGCTGACATAGGGCCATACCTGCGTTGAATTCATTGTATTTTCCTGACTTGGGAAACGTCCTTTGCGAGGGCGCCGTGCACAACGTTGTGTCCTCTCAACTTGCTGAACCTGGTCGCGTGTTCAGGCGCTTGAATAGGAATCCCATGATATGCCTCCGTCAATGCCGTTTCCTTTTCCGGCTCGATTCCAAAGTGGCGGCAGACATCAATCGCCAAAGTAAAACAAAACGAAAATTTCCCGGGAAGCGCGATCGTGGCGTGTTCAGTATCGGCGACCACGGGACGGTAATTCCGCGGTGACCACCATGCTGTCGAAATTTCAGTCTTCTTGCCCAGAAATATAGCGCTGGTTTCCTTCGTCAGGCTCTTTCCGAATTGTTTATTCGTCGACGCCAGCAAGCTTCGATGAAGTTTCGCAAGGTCCGGTTTGTCTCTGAAGTACAGCGCATTCGCTATGACGGAATATTGTTCACCACCAAGCTCATGCAGCACATGATTGAACGTTTTCTCCCGTTGCGGATGCATATTGACGAAGTTGAAGGCCGCCAATGCCCTGTCAAGGACGAGGATTGGACTTTGAATGGTTGAAACCATCTGGTTACACAGATTGGGAATGCTGTCGCCCGATGAAACGATGATGAAGTTCGCTTTTTCTTTTCCGCCACGGTGATGAACCAGATTTCTTTCAATACTGATCACTTCGGAATTCAACACGACTCTCCCGCCGCGCGACATGAACGAGTTCACCAGATCTTGTGCGATGGCATAGGTATCCATCGTCCGGTCACGGCTCGACAGAATGTCGCTGGCGTTTTTGGATTCCAGGAGAGTTGCTGGCAGCAGGGCCAGGTCGGTTGCCCCAAAATTCTTTCGAAGAGAACGCCTCGCCATGGCTTTGGCCATGGGCCAGTAACATTGTTGCGAGAACGACAAGTCAGCGGTCGATGAATTGGCGTATAAATAGAAGAAGGTGGAATCATGAAACCACTGTCGATTACCGGAAGGCACCGTGCGTTCGCCCGAGGACAGGAGATTCATTCCCGGAAAGCCGGCGTAGAAATGCGTCAAGTTAGCGAGATTCTCCATTCCTAACTTGAGGTAATTTCGGTTGGGCAATGCCGCATACAATGCCCCCGAATGAAACCACCCCTGTTGGGCCGCACTGGACTCCACGCACAGGCGCGCGTTCCTTTCGATTACCACCACCTCTCGGCCTGATCGCTGAAGCAATTCCGCCACTGCAATCCCGGCGATTCCTCCACCAACTACAACAAAGTCACATGGCATGGCATTTCCGTGATCAGGTTGCTGCAGGGGTGAACATGACGCATCGGACTGAGCAGCATTGTGCTGAGCTTCGATGGTCGCGCTGCTGAAACGAAGCGTTTTTTCGCCTAAGATTTGTCTATAAACTCAATATGCGCCTATATTATATTTAAAAACACAGAGTGATAAAATTTTAGCAGATAATTACCGAAAATTACAACGGCGCCATGATGAATGCCATTCCACTGCTTGACGCCTGATGGTCAGCTCAGCAATCGTATTCGCCTGAGACGTCAATATGAGGAATGAAATTCTCAATATCGATTTGATTCGCCACTTTATGCATTGATTTGGATACGCCTGCGGGTGCGTCCGCGTGCAGGCGCCCGCATGCCGAAGGAAAAGCCGTGGCGTGGAAGAATTTCGTGGATGGCTGCGGCGAGGATCGCCGTGCGTAGCGGTTCAGGCCCGTGTGGCGCGCGGCCGACGACCGGCAAACATACGGCTCGACTTAACGGCGCGGGTGCAGCTTGATGACGTCCGGCTTGGGCGCTTGCGCCGGCGCGGGGTCGGCGCAGGCCTTGCAGGTGTCGCAACCGCTGCCGCAACCGGCTTCGGTGTTGAACCAGCGCGCCAGCCTTGACTGCCCTGGCGCGCCGCGCGTGAGCAGGTGCACGATGCGCCGGCGCCAGCTGGCCGGCAGGAACCTGGCGCAGGCATACAGGGTTGCCAGCGTGACGATCAGGGCGACGATGAGGTTCTCCATCATGGTCTTTATCCCAGCGCGAACAGCGCGATACGGTAGGTCAGGAACGAGGCGGCATAGGCCAGTGCGAACATGTAGCCGGCCATGATCAGCGGGTAGCGCAAGCTGTTGGTCTCGCGCTTGACCACCGACAGGGTCGACATGCACTGCGGCGCAAACACATACCAGGCCAGCAGCGACAGCGCGGTCGCCAGGCTCCACGACTGTGCGATGATCGGCGTGAGCGACGTGGCCAGTTCCTCGCCCGTCTGCGACAGCGCGTACACGGTGCCGAGCGCGCCCACCGCGACTTCGCGCGCGGCCATGCCGGGCACCAGCGCGATGCAGATCTGCCAGCCGAAGCCGATCGGCGCGAACACGACTTCCAGCGCGCGGCCCAGCATGCCGGCGATGCTGTAGTAGATCGCCGGCTGGGTGGCGCCTTCGGGGGCGCCCGGGAAGCTCGACAGGAACCACAGCAGCACCATCAGGGTCAGGATGACCGTGCCCACGCGGGTCAGGAAGATCTTGGCGCGCTCCCACAGGCCGAGCGCAAGGTTGCGCAGGTGCGGCCAGTGGTAGCTCGGCAGCTCGAGCATCAGCGGCTGCTGCTGGTTCGCGCCCATGGTGCGCTTGAAGATCCAGGCCACCGCCATCGCGCTGAAGATACCGGCGAAGTAGAGGATGAACAGCACCAGCCCTTGCAGGCTGACGATGCCGTTCAGATCGCGGTTCGGGATGAAGGCGGCGATGATCAGCGCGTACACCGGAAGGCGCGCCGAGCATGTCATCAGCGGCGCGATCATGATGGTGACCAGGCGGTCGCGCGGATTCTGGATGGTGCGCGCGGCCATGATGCCGGGGATGGCGCAGGCAAAGCTCGACAGCAGCGGAATGAAGGCGCGCCCGGACAGCCCGACCCCGCCCATCAGGCGGTCGAGCAGGAAGGCGGCGCGCGGCAGGTAGCCGCAGTCTTCCAGCACCAGGATGAAGAAAAACAGGATCAGGATCTGCGGCAGGAACACCAGTACGCTGCCCACGCCGCCGAGCACGCCCTCGACCACCAGGCTGCGCAGCATCCCTTCGGCCATGTGCGCGCTGATCCACTGTCCGACCGCGTCGACGCCGGCCGTGATCATCTCCATCGGCACCGCGGCCCAGCTGAACACGGCCTGGAACACCAGGAACATCAGTGCCGCCAGCAGGATCGGGCCGAGCAGCGGGTGCAGCACCACGTGGTCGATGCGCTCGGTCAGGTTGCCGGTGTCGTTGGCATGGCTGGTGCAGGCGTCGAGGATGCGGCGCACTTCGCGCTGGGTCGCCTCGACCGTAACGGCGTCGATCGCCGCCAGCGGCAGCGCCTTCACGCTCTGGCCCGGCGCCATTGCGTCGAGCGCGTTCAGCAGCGCTTTCTCGCCCCCGCTTTGCACTGCGACCGTTTCAACCACCGGCATCTGGAGTTCCTGCGCCAGCCTGGCGGTGTCGATCGCGATGCCGCGCTTTTTGGCCACGTCCACCATGTTCAGCGCCAGCAGCATGGGCATGCCGAGGCGCTTGACTTCCAGCACCAGGCGCAGGTTCAGGCGCAGGTTGGTGGCGTTGACGACGCAGACAATCGCGTCGGGCGCCTGTTCGTCGGCGCGCAAGCCGGCCACCACGTCGCGCGTGATGGCTTCGTCGGGGGTGGTGGCCGACAGGCTGTAGGCGCCCGGCAGGTCGAGCACGCGAAACGACTGTCCGGCCGGCGAGGTGAAGCCGCCCTCCTTGCGTTCGATCGTCACGCCGGCGTAGTTGGCGACCTTCTGGCGCGCGCCGGTGAGGCGGTTGAACAGAGCGGTCTTGCCGCAATTCGGATTGCCCAGCAGTGCGATCAGCGGCGTGCGCGCGGCAGATTGCACCTGGGGTTCTGCAGCACCCATGCCTTACTCCGGCTTGATCGAGATCAGCGCGGCTTCGAAGCGGCGCATCGCGAAGGTGGTTTCACCGACCTTGACGGCCAGCGGGTCGCCGCCCGGCAGGCCGCGCTTGAGCATGCGGATGCGCTCGCCCGGCACGAATCCGAGCTCCATCAGGCGGCGCGACATGTCGACGCCGGTGTCCGGTCCCTGCACGGGTGCCGGGGCAAGATGGATCACGGTGGCGCTCTGGCCGGCGGCAAGGGTGTCGAGGGTGGTCACGGCGGGAGCTAAGGTCATGATGTGGTGTCGTTCCGTTAGATATGGTTGCCTCTGTGCGCGGCGGGCCGGCACCTCGTGGGTGTTGTTGCCGCAAATCACAAAGCCTTAATGCATATTAGCATCAACAACGTTAATGCGAATGATTTCTATTTGGGATAATATCATTTCGGACGCCCCTTGCGATGCCCCTGCCACAAAAATAGTCAGGACGAGGGCGGTATTTGCCGCGCACCTGAGCGCAATCAATAAAATCGCGCCTCATCATGAAAGTGCTTGCAATCGGCCCCGACTTGCGACAGAATACAAATCTTAATGATAATGATTCTCATTATGGTGAAAGCGGCAACTGCCCGCCTCGCTGTCTTGACCCTCAAAGGTGCATCGATGATTGTTTGTGTCTGCAATAATATTTCCGACCGTGAGATCCGGCAGGCGGTCGATCTGGGGCTGTCGTCGATGGGCGAACTGCGCCGCGACCTGGGCGTTTCCACTTGCTGTGGCAAATGCGCAAGCTACGCCCGGGACGTGCTCGAGCAGCACCTCGGCAACAAGACCGAGATCACCGAGCTGTCGTTCCGCAGCGCACAGGCAGCCTGAACATAGCGATGGCCGCCATGAGCTACTCCACCTTGCCCGACCATGGGAGCGCGGGCGCGCTGGCGGAAACGCTGCGCGCCAAGGCAGTCCCGCTGGCATCGATCGTGCTGGTGCATCTGCTGGTCGGCTATCTTGCCTACAGCGGCACCTTGAAGCGCGTGGCGCAGGTGGCGCTGCCGGCACCCCTCTATGTCAGCATGGTCACGCAGCCGGCCAAGCCCCAGCCTGCCGCTGCCCCCGTACCGAAAACCGTCACCCTGGCCCAGTTGCCGCCGCCGCTGATCCCGCCGGTGCCGGTGATCAACATCGCGCCGCCAGAGAACGCGATCCGCGCCCCGCTCCCGCCCGCGTCCGTGGAAAGATCCGCGCCCGCGCCAGTCATCCTGGCCAGCGCGGCAGCGGCGCCGCCTGCCGTGCCGCGCACCATCACTTCCGGCGTCGAATATATTCATGCCCCGCAACCGGTCTATCCGCAGCTGTCCCGGCGCATGGGCGAACAGGGCAAGGTCATCCTGCGCATTCTTGTCAATGAGAAAGGTTTGCCCGACCAGGTGCTGGTGCAGACCTCGTCCGGCTCGGCCCGGCTCGACGAAGCCGGGCGCCAGGCCGCGCTGCGCGCGCTGTTCAAACCCTACCTCGAAGACGGGCGCGCGGTCGCGGTGTTCGTGATCGTGCCGCTCAACTTCCAGCTGGCCAGCTGAACCGGCCTTTGTCCGCACGCCTGAAATAGTCGGCAGACGGGGACGCGCTTTGCTATCATGGTAGCAATCCCGTCACTTAAGAAAGCTACCCATGAAGGGCGATAAAAACATCATCCGGCTGCTCAACGCGCAGCTGACCAATGAGCTGACCGCGATCAACCAGTATTACCTGCATGCGCGCATGTACCGCCACTGGGGCCTGGAAAAACTGGGCAAGAAGGAATACGAGGAATCGATCGGCGAAATGAAGCACGCCGACAAGCTGATCGAGCGCATCCTCATGCTCGACGGGCTGCCCAACCTGCAGGCGCTGCACAAGCTGCTGATCGGCGAATCGACCCAGGAAATGCTCGAATGCGACCTGAAGCTCGAGCAGGCGGCGCAACTGACGGTCAAGGAGGGCATCGCCGCTTCCGAACTGGCCGGCGACTACGTTTCGCGCGACGTGTTCCTGAAAATCCTCGACGACACCGAAGAGCATATCGAGTGGCTTGAAACCCAGCTCGATCTGATCGTCAAGATCGGCATCCAGAACTACCTGCAAAGCCAGATCGATTAAGCGCGGCGGGGCGCCTTGCGCGCCCCTGCGCTTATTGCGGGACCGTGTCCTTGAACGAGGCGCGCTCCGAGAGCTTGTCGAACAGGCGTGCCAGGTTCGCGTAATCGTCGCGCCAGCTTATCTCGGGAAAGCGGAACAGGAGCCAGCCGAGCGCGCAGCCGACGGCCACATCGGCCAGGGTGTAGTGGTTGCCCTTGCAGAAAGGCGACTCGGCCAGGTCTTCCGACATGACGGCCAGGCCCGCGTGGACCTTGCCCATCTGGCGTTCGATCCATGCCTCGCTTTGCTGCTCGGGCGGGCGCAAGGTTCTTTCAAGGCGCACCGCCACGGCCGCATCGAGCACGCCGTCGGCCAGCGCTTCCCAGCATTTCACGTCGGCCCGGTCGCGCCCGGTCGGGGGCAACAGCTTGCATACCGGCGTGAGGGTATCGAGGTATTCGACGATGACGCGCGAATCGAGCATGGCGCTGCCGTCCTCCATGACCAGGCACGGCACCTTGCCAAGCGGGTTGGACAGATGAATCTTGGTGTCGGCCGTCCAGACGTTTTCCAGCTCGAAGGAATAATCGAGCTTTTTTTCCGCCAGGACGACCCGAACCTTGCGGACAAAAGGGCTGGTGAGCGAACCGATGAGTTTCATAGATGCTTATAGTAGATGATTGGCTAGCAGTATAGCATCGGGCCCGTGCCGCAAGAGCGGCAAGCGTCGCTTGCGGTGCGGGCACAACATCGGGCTTGACATTCGCGCGGGTGGTAAAATCTCGTTTTGCATGCAAGGCAAGGCCGCCGCCCGGCGGACCTGGTCGCGAGGCCCGCGCCGCACAACCGATTCTTCATAAACCGCCCTATCCCAACGCCCATGACCTCTACCACTGCTTACTCCACGCTGTCGGCCCTGTCCCCACTGGACGGACGCTACGCCGCCAAGACCGACAAACTGCGGCCCATCTTGTCCGAAGCGGGCTTCATGCATCACCGCGTCAAGGTCGAGATTTCCTGGCTGCAGGCGCTGTCGCAGGCCGGCTTCGCCGAAATCAAGCCGTTCTCGGCGCAAGCGAACGCGCTGCTCGAGAAGATGGCGGCCGATTTCACGGAAAGCGACGCGGCCCGCATCAAGGCCATCGAAGCGGTCACCAACCATGACGTCAAGGCGGTCGAGTACTGGCTCAAGGAACAGGTCAAGGACGTGCCGGAACTGGTCGCGGCGACCGAGTTCATCCATTTCGCGTGCACCTCGGAAGACATCAACAACACCTCGCACGGCATGATGCTCAAGGCCGCGCGCGACAGCGTGATGCTGCCGGCGCTGCAAGCCGTGATCGCCCGCCTGACCGACATCGCGCATGCCAACGCGAACCTGCCGATGCTCTCGCGCACGCACGGCCAGACCGCCAGCCCGACCACGCTGGGAAAGGAAATGGCGAACGTGGTGGCGCGCCTGCAGCGCGCCGTCAAGCGCATCGCCGCCGTCGAGATCCTGGGCAAGATGAACGGCGCGGTCGGCAACTACAACGCGCACCTGTCGGCCTACCCCGATTTCGACTGGGCCGCGTTTTCCAAACGGGTGATCGAGCAGCGCCTCGGCCTCACCTTCAACCCGTACACGATCCAGATCGAGCCGCACGACTACATGGCCGAACTGTTCGACGCGCTCGCGCGCACCAATACCATCCTGCTCGACCTGAACCGCGATATCTGGACCTACATTTCGCTTGGCTACTTCAAGCAGACCACCAAGGCCGGCGAGATCGGCTCCTCGACCATGCCGCACAAGGTCAACCCGATCGACTTCGAGAACTCGGAAGGCAACCTGGGGCTGGCCAACGCGGTGCTGGGGCACATGGCGCAAAAGCTGCCGATATCGCGCATGCAGCGCGACCTGACCGACTCCACCGTGCTGCGCAACATCGGGGTCGGCTTCGGCTATGCGCTGCTGGCCTACGACAGCTGCCTGCGCGGCCTGAACAAGCTGGAAGTGAACGCAGCTCGCCTCGAACAAGACCTGGACGCGAACTGGGAAGTGCTGGCCGAGCCGGTGCAGACCGTGATGCGCCGCTACGGCATCGCCAATCCCTACGAGCAGCTCAAGGAACTTACCCGCGGCAAGGGCATTTCAAAGGAAGGGCTGCGCGAATTCATCCTCACGCTGGCCATCCCGCAGGAAGCGAAAGACAGCCTGCTGGCGCTGACGCCGTCGAACTACATCGGCATCGCGGCCAAGCTCGCCAGCGAGATCTGAGTCCGGCGGGGTCCGGCGCCTGCGCGGGGACGGCCTTCGTCCGATATCAGTTGCGCCACACCAGCGTCACCCCCAGGGTGCGCCCGACCTCGGTGCGGGTGGCGAGCGGTCCGTACTCGCCGTGCGCGCCGTTCAGATTCCGCCCGGTGAGCGCAAGCTCCAGCTTGGGCCGTACGCGCCAGCCGAAGCGTGCGTCGAGCGCGGTGTAAGCCGGCACGGCCGGATTGGACAGCGCCGCCACCTTGCGCAGCCCCACTTCGAACTCCTTGTCGTCGGACAGGATGAAGCTCGAGCGCACCTGCGCCGTGTGCGCAGGATCCTTGCCGGCCGTGCCCGGCCCGTCCTGGTCATTGCTGCCCGGCTTGAGCGTCATGCGCTGGTGCAGCGCCATCAGCCCCGCGCTCAGGCGCCAGTACGGCGATACCTGGTAATTGCCCCACATCTCAATGCCGGTCGCCTTTCCTTCCATCTTGTTGTCGAAAGTGACGAAGGTGCGCGAAGGAGCGATCTCCTGCGTGCGCAGATGGTCGTAATCGTTGTGGAATGCGGTCGCCGACCATGACAGGTTCGGGCGCGGCTGCCCGCGGTAGCCCAGCTCGAAGACGGTGGCCAGCTCGGAGCGCACCGTCCTGCGCGTGCTGTCGAGCAGGTAGGGCGGGCGCCCGGGCACGAAGGCGTCGGCATCGAGCCGCGACGGGGCGCGCACCGTACGCGAGGCTCCCGCCCACAAGGAATGGTTCGGCGCCGCCTTCCACGCCAGGCGCAGCGTCGGCAAGAATTCGGTGCCGGTATAGTCGTTGCGTTCGAAGCGGCTGCCGACGGTCAGGCGCAGGTCATCGCGCAGGCTGATCTCGTCCTGCGCAAAAACGCTGGCCCAGGTCTGGTTGAGCCTGGCGGGAAGGAAGGCGACGGCCTCGCTGTTGGTGACCCGGTCCCACGAATAGCGGTAGTTCGCGCCCCACACCAGGCTGTGCCTGCCGAGCGCTGGCAGGAAGTGCTGGAACTGCAGGTCGACAATATCAAGATCTTCGGCGAAGGTCGGGGGATTGGTGCGCTGGGTGTGGTCATAATAAGCCTGTACGCTCAGGCTGGCGCCATCGGCGAGCGCATGGCGCCATTGTCCGGTCAGGTTCACACCGTCCGCCGAAATGGCGCCAAGCTTGAGATCCTTGCCGGAGATCGCGATCGCGCCCGGCAGGGGCTGATTCAGGGTCGACTTGTAGGCGGTTCCGTTGACGCTGAACTGGTTGTCGCCCTGCTTCCAGTCGGCCCGAAAGCCGACCTGCCCCTTGTGCCAGGCGTCGTCGACCAGGCCGCCGTTGGCCAGTTCGGTATGGTCGCGTTCGAGGAACTTCCCGTAGACCCGCCACGCGCCGTCCTGGCCGCCTGCGCCTCCCACCCGGAACGCGGCGTCGCCGCCGCGATCCCTGGCGGCCAGCGCCAGCAGGCTGCCATGCGTATCGTGGGCGCTGCGCGTGGTGATGTTGATGACCCCGTTGACCGCGTTGACGCCCCACAAGGTGCCGCCCGGGCCGCTGATGACCTCAATGCGCTCGATGTCCTCGAGCATCACATCCTGGTTCTCCCAGAACACGCCGGAAAACAGCGGCGCATACACCGAACGCCCGTCGATGAGCACCAGCAGCTTGTTCGGTCCGCTATTATTGCTACCGTTCAACCCGCGTGCGCTGATGCCGTAAGCGAAGCCGTTGGACTGGGCCACCTGCAGGTTGGGCGCCAGGCGCAGTGCCTCGGGCAGGCTCGATGCGCCCGAACGCCGGATGTCGTCGGCGCTGATGACGTACACCGAGGCGGCCGCGTCGGCCAGCCGCTCCGGTTTCCTGGACACCGAGGTGATCTCGATATTGGCCAGTTCTTCGATCGACATGTCGGCCATGTCGGGGGCGCCTGCCGCGCTCAACGGCAACAGCAGCGGCGTGAGTGTGGCAAGCCATCTCCGGTGTGCCCGGTGCTGTGAGATACCCTTGCGGGGGCGATGCGAGTCGTCCATGAAATTCCTATGCGTAGCGATGACGGACCTGTCGGGTATATTATCAATCATAAATTCCTTGTTGTCGTCTTTTTACATTTTTGGCGGCCTCGGCTGTGCCTGTACTGCAACCATCTTGATGTAATATCATCAGGAAATTCCCGGACCCGCACACGGCGCCCTGTTTTATTTGGTATATTGGTTCTAATACGTACTATTAATCTGGAACCGGACCATGCAGCGTTACACCTCCACCGCGGTTTTGCTTCACTGGCTGATCGCTCTGCTGGTCATCGCCGGCTTCAGCATGGGCCTGGTCATGACCGATATCCCGGGCATCACGCCAACCAAACTGAAGTATTATTCCTGGCATAAGTGGATCGGCGTGACGGTCCTGGCGCTGGCCGTGCTGCGCCTGCTGTGGCGCGCGCGGCATGCGCCCCCGCCCTACCCGGCCAGCATGCAGGGCTGGGAAAAGTCAGCCGCGCACGGCTTGCACGCCTTGCTCTACGTGCTCATCTTCGCAGTGCCGCTGTCGGGCTATTTCTACACCCTCGCGGCCGGCGTGCCGGTGGTCTACCTCGGCCTGTTCCAGCTGCCCGTGCTGATCGAGCCGAACCCCGCACTCAAGCCGGTGCTCAAGCAGGTCCATTTCTGGCTCACCATGCTGCTGGCCGGCTCGGTCGCAGTCCACGTGGCGGCCGCCCTCAAGCACCAATTCATCGACCGCGACGGCGTCTTCAAGCGCATGCTGCCGTAGCGCCAACTTCATCACTCAGGAATCCCGTATGACACTTCACCGTAGTCTCCTGCTCGTCTCGCTGCTGGCAGTCACGCTGTACGCGGCTGCCGCGCCGCTCAAGACCGATGTTGCGCACAGCAGCGTGGCGGCCGTGTTCAAGCAAATGAATGTGCCGGTCGAGTCCAGGTTCAAGAAATTCAACGCGCAGATCGATTACGACCCGGCCAGGCCGGACGCTGCCAAGGCCAGCGTCGAGATCGATACGGCCAGCCTCGACCTGGGCGAGCCGGAGATGAACCGGGAGGTGGCCAAGAAGGAATGGTTCAATTCGGCCCAGTTTCCGAAAGCGAGCTTTGTCTCGACCGGTATCAGGGCGGCCGGTCCGGGCAAGCTGAACGTGAGCGGGAAGCTGTCGATCAAGGGCAAGAGCGCCGACGTCAGCTTCCCGCTCACGGTCAAGGCCGAGGCCGGCAAACAGGTGTTCGAAGGGGCGCTGCCGATCCGGCGCCTGGCTTATAACGTCGGCGAAGGCGAATGGAAGGACACCAGCATGGTCGCCGATGAGGTCGTCATCAAGTTCCGCGTCATTGCGGCGCAGTAAATTCAACTTTCAATCATAAGGACCAACATGAAACTCAAGCATTTGATCGTGGCACTGATTGCAGCGGGCGCCGGCGCGGCGTTCGCGGCCGACACCTATACCATCGAGCCGAACCATACGTATCCGAGCTTCGAGGCCGATCACATGGGTATCTCGGTGTTGCGCGGCAAATTCACCAAGACCAGCGGCAACGTCGTGCTCGACCGCGCCGCCAAGACCGGCTCGGTGGACATCGCGATCGATGCCAGTTCGCTCGACTTCGGCCATGAAAAGCTGAACAACCACGCCAAGGGCCCCGACATGTTCGATGTGGCCAAATTCCCGGTCGCGACCTACAAGGGCAAGGCGATCCGGTTCGAGGGCGACAAGCCGGTGGCGGTGGACGGCGAACTGACGCTGCACGGCGTCACCCGGCCGCTCACGCTGGCGATCAACAAGTTCAAGTGCATCGAGCATCCGATGCTGAAAAAGGAAGTGTGCGGCGCCGATGCATCGGCCGAGTTCAAGCGTACCGACTTCGGCATTGGCTACGGCACGCCGCGCTTCGCGCCGGAAGTGAAACTGGCGATCCAGGTCGAAGCGATCAAGAACTGATCGGCGCGCAAATAAAAAAAGCCTCGCTTTCCACGGGAAGCGAGGCTTTTTTCATTGCGCCAGGCGGTTAGCGGCCATCGCGGTCGAAGTCGCCGGGAATGGCGCGTTCGACCTTATCCCAGGCGGCGCGGGTGGCCGACTTGGCCTGCTGCCAGCTCAGGCGCGACTTGCCCCTGGCCTGGTCCCAGTCGGCGGCCAGATTGCTTTCCACACTGTCGAAGCTGCCCGGGTAGCGCGCCCTGCCGTTGTAGCCAAGCTCATATGCGGGGCCGTAGTCGTCATAGGTGTATCCCGGCGAATAGTAAGGCGCGCTCTGGTAGGAAGTGCGCCAGTAGGCCGCCTCTTCTTCCGGATTGACCAGGCGGCCGGCTGCCTTGCCCGCCATGCCGCCGGCCAGCGCGCCAACCGCGGCGCCCGCGGCCATGCCGACCGGCCCGCCCACCGCACCGGCCGCAGCCCCGACCGCCGCACCGCTGCCGGCCCCGACGCCCTTGGCGAAATAGTGCTCGGAGAGGTCGTCGCCCGCTTTCGGGTTTACGACTTCGGCTGCGCCCTTGCCTGCCATGCCACCGGCGATGCCGCCGATCGCCGCACCGGCCGCCATGCCGACCGGCCCGGCCGCCGCGCCAACGCCTGCGCCAGCGAGCGCGCCGGCGCCCGCACCCAGGCCCACGCCGACCACGTGCTCACCCTTGTTCTCTTTCCAGTTGCGCTCGATATGCGCGGCGTCTTCGTCCGAACGCGGCGTCACGCCCATCAGGATGCCGCCGCTCTTGATGCCTTCCTCGTAGTGCTTGACGCGTTCTTCAGGGATGCCGGCCCCGATCAGCGCGCCCACCAGGCCGCCGGCGATGCCGCCCGCGCCAGCGCCGGCGAGCGCGGCCGCGAGCGGCCCGGCCACCACCAGCCCGATACCCGGCAGCACCAGCGTGGTGCCGACCGCTGCCACCCCGGCCAGCACGGCGCCGATGGTGCCGCCGATACCGGCGCCGACCCCGGCCCCTTCCGCCGCCTTGCTGCCGAGCTCAGTGTCGGCATCCTTGAAATGGGTCCTGCGCGTGTCGTCCGACATCATCAGGGTGACATCATCCTTGTTGTAGCCACGCTCGGCGATGGAGCTATAGGCGCGCTCGGCGCTGTCGCGATCGCGGAACAGCCCGGTGACCATGCGGGAATCTTTTTGCTTCGTCGTATCGTAAGTACTCATTTCAATTTCCTTTCGAATTGTCGGTGTGCGGGCTCGCAAACGCCACTGGAAATACGTTGCCAGTGGCCAGACGATAAGGCGAGCGCGACCCGCGTTCCGTACGTTGCCGCACTCTAATCCTGACTTTCCAAATGGCATTGAAGCCGCGCGCAATGGCCCATTACGTTCGTTGCCGCACCGACCACGCGGTAGCCGGCCACTAGACTTTTCGATACGGCCAGCGTTTGCCATTGGCCCTGGGGTATGTTTTTCAACTTAAGGAGGAATCAACATGAATTTCATCATCTGGATCGTCGTCGGAGGTGTCTTGGGTTGGCTCGCCAGCCTCGTCATGAAAACAGACGCCGAACAAGGCATGATTTTGAACGTCGTGGTCGGGATCGTCGGTGCCTTCCTGGGTGGCTGGTTGCTCTCTCCACTATTCGGGACAGGGACCATCAACGCGAACGATTTCAGCATCACCTCACTGCTGGTCTCATTCCTTGGTGCGGTCATCCTGCTCGCCATCGTGAATTTGTTCCGCCGGGGAAAAGCGCGCTAGGAGCCCTGCCGGACTTAGGGAGCCGAAGCGAAACCGGCCAGGCATTTTTGCAGCCGGCGATCCTGAGACCGCCAGGCTCCCAGGCACGCCTGCCCCACCAACCAACGCCCCCATGCGTTGGTTTTTTTTCGCCTGGACAAGTGCAACAGGCGCGCACCTGTCAATACGCGCGCATCCGCTCGCACCTTTCCTCGCGAATGCCGCGTCTTTTTTGGCCATTCCGGTTGACTATCGGGCGCCCGGTCCGGATACTCTAGGACGCTCGGTACAGCCGGGCGCTGTTCCGACAGATCCCAAAAAGAGACCCCATTCGAATGAAAAAGACACTCCTTACGCTCGCCATCCTCAGCACCGCGGCACACGCCGACGAAGGCATGTGGATGCCGCAGCAGCTGCCACAAGTAGCCAAACAGCTCAAAGCCGCCGGTCTCAAGCTCGATCCGGCAGCGCTGACCAAACTGACCGAATTCCCGATGGGTGCGATCGTGAGCCTGGGCGGATGTTCGGCCTCGTTCGTGTCCCCGCAAGGCCTGGTCGCGACCAATCACCACTGTGTGTACAACAGCGTGGCGGTCAACTCCACGCCTGAACGCGACCTGCTGGCCAATGGCTTCCTGGCCAGGACCCTGGCCGAAGAGCTGCCGGCCGCGCCAGGCAGCCGCGTGTTCGTCACGCGCGAAGTGCGCAATGTCAGCGACAAGATCATCAGCGCCGAGGTCGCCAAACTGAGCGGCAAGCAACGCATCGACGGCATCGAAAAGAACGAGAAAAGCATGGTTGCCGAGTGCGAAAAAGACCCGGGACACCGCTGCACCGTGGCCAGCTATTACGGCGGCCTCGAGTTCTACCTGATCAAGCAGCTGGAAATTCGCGACGTGCGCCTGGTGCATGCGCCGCCGGCCGGCGTCGGCAAGTTCGGTGGCGACACCGACAACTGGATGTGGCCGCGCCACACCGGCGATTACGGCTTCTACCGTGCCTATGTGAGCCGCGACGGCAAGGCTGCCGATTATTCCAAGGATAACGTTCCCTACATGCCGAAGCAGGTGCTCAAGCTGGCCAGGGAAGGCGTCAAGGAAGGCGACTTCATCATGGCGCTCGGCTATCCGGGGCGCACCAACCGTCACCGCCTGCCGTCGGAAGTGGCGTTCACGTTCGACTGGAGCTACCCTGCCTTCGTCAAGGCGTCCGGCGAAACACTGGCCATCATCGAGCGCGAAACGAAAAACGATCCGGCCGCAAAGCTCAAGTATGCGGGCCGCGTTGCGAACGTCAATAACTACTACAAGAACCGCAAGGGCATGCTCAACAGCTATGAAGGCAGCGATTTCCTCGCTCGCAAGACGCGCGAGCACGCCGACCTGAAAGCATGGGTCCACGCGAGCCCCGCGCGCAACACGGAATTTGGCGCCGACATCGCGCAGGTCGAACAGCTGATCGCCCAGCGCGATGCGCAGACCAGGCGCGATTTTTACCTCGGTTCGTCGTCGCCGCGCCTGCTCTCGACGGCAGTGTCGCTGTACCGCCTGGCCAATGAAAGCACCAAACCGAACGCCGCGCGCAAGGCCGGCTACCAGGAGCGCGACCTGCCGCGCTTCCAGTCCGGCATCGCCGCCATCGAGCGCACCTACGACGAAAAAGTCGACAAGGCGCTGGTGCTAAACAGCCTCGTCAAGTACGCGGCCCAGCCCAAGGCCGAGCGCAGCGCGAACTTCGACGCGGCCCTGGGAATCAAGGACGGCATGTCCGAAGCCGACCTGAAAGCGCTGCTCGACACCCTGTACGCAGGCTCGAAGCTGGGCAACAAGGACGAGCGGGCCGCATGGCTCAAGAAGACGCCCGCCGAGTTCCAGGCCAGTAACGACAGCTTCCTGAAGGCGGCCGTCGCCATGTATGAAGCTGGCCTCAAGCACGAAGCCGAGGACGAAGAGCTGGCCGGGAAGATCCAGCAAGCCTATGCCACCTACATGAAGGCGAAGATCGCTTTCATGCAGAGCAAGGGCCAAGCGGTTTATCCCGACGCCAACAGCACCTTGCGCGTCACGTTCGGGCGCATCTCCGGGCGCGAGCACGGCGCCGACGGCACCGGCTCCTGGAGCGCATTCACGACCGTCAAGGGCGTGGCCGCGAAAGCGACCGGCGAAGGCGAGTTCAATGCGCCGGTGGCGCAACTGGCGGCGATCAAGGCCAAGGACTTCGGCAAATTCGTCGATCCCAAGCTCAAGACGGTGCCGGTCAACTACCTGGCCACGCTCGATATCACCGGTGGCAATTCCGGCTCGGCTGCGCTCAACGCCAAGGGCGAATTCATCGGCCTCGCGTTCGACGGCACCCTCGATTCGATCATTTCGGACTGGGACTTCAACAAGGCCAACACGCGCGACATCCAGGTCGACGTGCGCTACATCCTGTGGAACATGAAACACGTCGACCACGCCGACAACCTGCTCAAGGAAATGGGCGTCGAGTAAGCGTCGGCATCACGGGTGCGAGCGCCCGTGAGTTGCTGCACACATGGCTGCCTTTGATTCGAAGGCAGCCATTTTTATGTCCGCGACCGATCTCAGGAGTGGTTGAGGCGTGAATTGCGGATGCCGTAGATGAAGTAGGTCAGGATCGCGATGCCCATCCAGATTGCGAATACGCGGAAGGTGGTGTGCGACAGGTCCTTCATGATGTACAGGCAGGCAATGATGCTCAGGCCCGGCACCAGGTAGGGCCCGAACGGCACGCGAAAGCCCTTGCCAGGCAACTCGCCGTGCTTCCTGCGCAGCACCGGCACCGCGAGCGACACCACGATGAAAGCGGTCAGCGTGCCCATGCTGACCATGTCCCACAGGAAGGTCGAATCGACCAGTCCCGCCACCGCCCCCACCAGCAGGCACACGATCACGGTATTGCCGACCGGCGCGAGGGTGCGCGGATGGACCTTCTGGAACGCCTTCGGGATCAGGCCGTCGCGGCTGATCGCGTACAGGATGCGGGTCTGGCCGTAGATCGTCACCAGCGTCACGCTGAACACCGAAATGACGGCGCCGGCCGACAGCACCAGCGCCGGCCAGGCGTGCCCGGTCACGTTTTTCAGGATCACCGACAGGCCGGCTTCCTGGCCTTCGAACATCGCGGCAGGCTGCGCGCCCAGTGCCGCCAGCGCGACCAGCAGGTAGAACACGGTCACGATCAGCAGCGCGCTCAGGATCCCGATCGGCACGTTGCGGGTGGGGTTGTGCGTTTCCTCGCCCGCGGCGGCGACCGTATCGAGGCCGATGAACGAGAAGAACACCGTACCGGCAGCGGCGGTCACTCCCGCCATGCCGGCCAGGCCCTTGCTGGTGTCGGCGTTAAAGAACGGCGTGAAATTGCTGGAGTCGAAACCGCTGAATGCGACGACCACGAAGAACACCAGAATCGCCAGCTTGATCAGCACCATGACCGCGTTCGCGGTGGCCGATTCCTTGGCGCCGCGGATCAGCAGGAAGCCGCACATGATCACCAGCAGCATCGGCGGCAGGTTGACCTGCCCGGCATGCAGCTCGACCCCGGATGGCCCCGACACGATCGCCGGGCTGCGCAGCATCTCGGGGATTTGCCAGCCGATCGCATTGGTGAGGAAATTGTTCAGGTAGGCCGACCAGCCGATCGCGGTGGCGCTGGCCGCCAGCCCGTATTCGAGCAGCAGGCAGGCGGCGATGATGAAGGCGGCAAACTCGCCAACGGTCGCATAGGCGAACGAATAGGAAGAACCGGAGGTGGGAATGCGGAACGCCAGCTCGGCGTAGCACAGGGCGGTCAGGCCGGCGGTGATGGCCGCGATCAGGAACGACAGGATCACCGACGGGCCGGCCTTCGGCACGGCTTCGACCATGGTGAAGAAAATGCCGGTGCCGATGGTGGCGCCGACGCCGATCATGGTCAGCGAGAATAATCCAAGGCTGCGCTGCAGGCCCGACTCGGCATGTACCCGCCCGTCGGCGGCGCCGCCCGCCACGATCGGTTTGGTACGAAACAGCTTCTGTCCCAGTGTTTGATTCACAGAAAGTCCCTCGCGTCGCGCTATAAAAATGACAGCCGATATTGCCCGGCTGTCAAAACCTAGCGAATTATAGGGGTTTCTGTCACTTACTTATACACATCTTTTTTAGCACAGGCGCCGCTTCAGCGTTGCCCCAGACGGGTTTTTCCGAACAGGTCCTTGTATTGTCTCGGCACCGAACGCCAGTACTGGGGCGGCGCCTGCACCTGCGCGCCCAGCTCGGCCGCGGCGTGCCATGGCCAGCGCGGATCGAACAGCATGGCGCGCGCCAGCGCCACCACGTCGGCCTCGCCGTTGTCGATGATGCGCTCGGCCTGCCCGGCTTCGGTGATCAGTCCCACGCCGATGGTCGGCATGCCGGTATCGCGCTTGATGCGAGCGGCAAACTCGACCTGGTAGCCGGGCTCCAGCACCACCTGCTGGCGCGGCGAAACGCCGCCGCTCGAGACATGCATGAAGTCGCAGCCGGCCTGTTTCAGCGCCTCGGAAAAGCGCACGCTCTGGTCCAGGTCCCAGCCGCCGTCGACCCAGTCGCTGGCCGAGATGCGCATGCCGACCGCCATTGCGGCCGGCACTGCCGCGCGCACCGCGGCGAACACCTCGAGCGGAAAGCGCATGCGGTTTTCCAGCGCGCCGCCGTACTGGTCGGTGCGCGCATTCGACAGCGGCGAGAGGAACTGATGCAGCAGGTAGCCGTGCGCGCCGTGCAGCTCGATTGCATCGAGACCGAGCGCATGGCTGCGGCGGGCCGCTTCGACGAAGCTGTCGCAGATGCGCCGCATGCCGTCCGGATCGAGTGCCAGCGGCACCGTCTCGCCCGGCGCGTGCGGAAGCGCCGAGGGCGCCACGGTCTGCCAGCCGCCGGCATCGAGGGCGATGTTGGCGCCGCCTTCCCAGGGTACCTGGCTCGATGCCTTGCGGCCCGCGTGGCCGAGCTGGATCGCGATCTTGATCGGGGAATACTTGCGGATGGCGCGGATCACGGGCGCGAGCGCGTCCACGTGCTGCGCGGACCACAGGCCAAGATCGCCCGGCGAGATGCGCCCTTCCGGCGTGACCGCCGTTGCCTCGAGAAACAGGACGGCCGCCCCGGACAGCGCCAGGTGGCCAAGATGGATCATGTGCCAGTCGGTGGCCAGGCCGTTCTCGGCCGAGTACTGGCACATGGGTGCGATCGCGATCCGGTTTGAAAGTTGCAGCGGTCCCAGCGCAAAGGGAGTAAATAACGAGCTCATTGGTATCTCCGGCCGATAAAGCACCAGTCTAACGCAAGGCCCCGAAGCGCATCATGCGACGCGCACCACCATCAGGCCGGCACGCAAGCCGACCCGCACGTCCGGATTCGGAAACACCACCAGTTCCTCGTCATGCCTGACGCTGTACACGGTGGCGCCATCGGTCGCGATGACCTCGCCCTTGTGCAGCGCGCTGAAGTTCTGGGTGTCGCGCCCGAACGTCATGCGGAAATCGTCGCTCAGCTTGATGACTTCCTGGGCGACCTTGAAAATATGCGGTGCAGCCTTCGCTTGCGGCGGCGCGGCGCCGCGCAGCAATGCGCCGAGCGCCGCCTGCACATCGGCAAACTGCGCCAGGTCGTTCTGCCCCAAGGTGCCGACCCGGCCCAGTTCCACGGTGCTGGCGGCGGCGCCGTGATGCTCGGCCGAATAATAACTGTAGGTCCCGGCCGAGCTGGGATTCATGATGATGGCGCCGATCCCCGCCTGCCCCAGCCAGCCGAGCAGCGCGGCCTTGCCCGGTTCGGCGATCAGCTCGGGCACGATCGCGAAGGTGGGGTAGACCGAAGGCCGGATCGCCGTGTGCAGGTCGAGGTGCCAGCGCTGCGGACCGGCGTCCGCGAAGAAGGCTTCGGTGGCGGCGATCATGGCGTCCGCGCGCGCGCTTTCCGCGGCGTCGGCAAGCGCGCCGCGCTGGGGACGGAACATGCGGTTCAGGTCGGCGTCGATGAAGCGCTTGCCGGCCGCGATCGCGTCCACGTTGCCGACGCAGACCATCAAGTCGACCGCCAGCGCCGCCGGATCGCGCGCCAGCGCTTCGAGCAGGTGCCCCACCACTTCGATCGGCCCGGTCTCGTCGCCATGCACGCCGACCGACACCAGCACGCTGGCGCGCCCGGCGCCGGACTTGATGGACATGATGCCCCTGGCAGGCAGCGCGACCTGCAATCGGGCGTCGGAAAAACGCTGTGCGAGCGCGCCGAAATCGGCTTCGGCCAGCGCACGCACAGCTTCCGGCAGTGCGGCCTGGGCAGGCATGGCCGTTACGCCGCCAGCGCGGTGGCGCTGGTCGCTTCCGACAGCGCCCACACGTCGAGCATTGCCTGCTCAAGGTCAGCCGGCATCGCATAACCGGACAGGCCCATCGTGTTGGTCACCACTTCCACCGCGTCGGCGATGTCGGCGCCGCCGTTGGAACGGGCCAGCACCTGCATCAGCAGGCGCTGCTGGGTACGGCGCAGCGCCTGCATCGCGTAGCTGCGCAACTGCTCTTGCGACCTGCCGTGCGCAGGCAGCTTGAGAGCGCGCTCAAGCGTGTCGATCCCGACCTGGGCGCGCAGCGCCATGCCTACTTGCAGGAACTGCGCAAGCGACATGCCGGCCGGACGATGCACCGATACCGCGGCGAACAGGAAGGTGGCCACCGCTTCGATCGCATCGACCGATTTCCAGCCCTGCAGGAACGATGGAGGAAGACCCGGATGGTTGTCCGCTTCGCTGGCGGCCGGCGTCAGCTGCTTGAGCATCTGCGGCTGCGCGAACAGATGCGCCAGTTCTTCCATGCCGCCCGCGCCGCGCTGCGCGTCCGATGGCACCGACAGCACGCCTTCGATCACGGCCTTGAACAGCACGCGGGTGCGTGCGTCGACCGTGACCGAGACCGCGCGCGGCACATGCAGCGCGTCGGCGTCGAGCGCCACGAAGATCGGCGCCAGGTGCAGCGCGGACCAGGCCTGGCCCCAGGCCTTGATGACATCGGCTTCCTCGACCTGGTGTTCGGCCGCGAGGTCGCGGATCATCAGCGGGCCGCAGCGGTTGACCGACTCGTTGGCCAGCACCGTCGCCAGGATCGGGTTGGCCAGCGGGTGCGCCAGCGGTTTGCGGGTGGCCACCAGCTGGGCCGGGAAGTAAGGCTTGAGCACCGACTCGGCCCAGCTCTGCTCGGTCAGCGGCAGCGTGGCAAGGATGCGCTTGAAGCGGTTCTTCACGTTGGCGATCACGACCGCCAGTTCCGGCGTGGTCAAGCCCTGGCCGTTGGCCTTGCGGCGCTGCAGTTCAAGGTCGCTCGGCAGTTGCTCCAGTTCGCGCGACAGTGCGCCTTCCGCCTCCAGGCTGGCGATCAGGCTGGCGTAACCGTCGACCACGTCAGGATCGGCCTGCGCCTGCAGCTCGCGCACCAGCAGGTGCGTTTGCAGCTTGTTGTCGTGCAGGACCAGCGCTTCGATGTCGCTCGTCATGGCGGTCAGGGTGCGGTTACGCTCGGCTTCGCTCAGTTCGCCCGCATTGACTTCGGTGTCGAGCCAGATCTTCACGTTCACTTCATGGTCGGAGCAATCCACGCCGGCCGAGTTGTCGATCGCATCGGTGAAGATGTGTCCGCCCGCCAGTGCGAATTCGATGCGCCCGGCCTGGGTCGCGCCCAGGTTGCCGCCTTCGGTCACCACCTTGCAGCGCAGCTCATTGCCGTTGACGCGGATGTTGTCGTTGGCGCGATCCTTCACCTGCGCGTGGGTTTCGGTGGAGGCCTTGATGTAAGTGCCGATGCCGCCGTTGTAGAACAGGTCGACGGGTGCGAGCAGGATGCGGTGCATCAGCTCTTCCGGCGACAGTGCGCTTTCTTCGATGTCGAGCACGGCGCGAACCTGCGGCGACAGCGCGATGCTGCGCGCGCTGCGCGGGAATACGCCGCCGCCGGCCGAAATCAGTTCCTTGTCGTAGTCGTCCCACGAGGAGCGCGGCAGCGCGAACAGGCGCCCGCGCTCGGCGAACGAGGTCACGACATCCGGTGCCGGGTCGAGGAAGATGTGGCGGTGATCGAAGGCAGCGACCAGTTTCAGCTGGCGCGACAGCAGCACGCCGTTGCCGAACACGTCGCCCGACATGTCGCCCACACCGACCATGGTGACCGGGGTGGTCTTGATGTCGTGCTCCATCTCGTAGAAGTGGCGCTTGACCGCTTCGAACGCGCCCTTCGCGGTAATGCCCATCTTCTTGTGGTCATAGCCGTTCGAGCCGCCCGATGCGAACGCGTCTCCCAGCCAGAATCCGCGCTTGACCGCGATGCTGTTGGCGATGTCGGAGAAGCTTGCCGTGCCCTTGTCGGCCGCGACCACCAGGTAAGGATCGTCCTGGTCGTAACGCACGGTGTCGGGCGGCGGCACGATCGCGCCGCGCACGCGGTTGTCGGTCACTTCCAGCAGGCTCGAGACGAACAGGCGGTAGACCGCTTCGCCTTCGGCCGCGATGGTTTCGCGCTGCGCGTCCTTCGGCATTTGCTTGCACACGAAGCCGCCCTTGGAACCGACCGGCACGATCACCGCGTTCTTGACCATCTGCGCCTTGACCAGGCCCAGCACTTCGGTGCGGTAGTCTTCCATCCGGTCGGACCAGCGCAGGCCGCCGCGTGCGACCGGGCCGCCGCGCAGGTGCAGGCCTTCGAAGCGGCGCGAGAACACGAAGATCTCGCGGTACGGGCGTGGCTCCGGCACCAGCGCCAGGTGGCTGGTGTCGAACTTGAAGATGATCTTGTCGCCCTGCTGGTCGTTCTGGAAGTAGTTGGTGCGCACGGTGGCCATGGCCAAGTCGGCCAGCGCCCCCAGGATTTCCTCGGTGTCGGCGTGGTTGACCGAAGCCAGGCGCGTCTTGAGGGCGGCGATGCGCTCGCCCCCGGCGGCGCGCTCGGCGTCCGACAGCTTCGGATCGAAACGCTGCAGGAAGCCGTCGACCAGCTCCTTGACCAGCGCCGGCTGGCGGCGCAGGGTGTCGGCCATGTAGCGCACCGAGAACTTGGCGCCGGTCTGGCGCCAGTAGCTCAGGTAGGCGCGCACCAGCTGCACTTCGCGCGTGCGCAGGGCGCCTTCGATGACCAGCCCGTTCAGGCGGCCATCCTCGGCTTCATCGTTAAACAGCAATGCAAACAGTTCCTCGGCCACGGCCACCACGTTCGGCTGCGCCAGCTTGACGGCGCTCTCCGCGTCCACCGACAGGCTGGTGACGAAATGGCGGACCTCGTCGGTCGTGCGGATCAGGTAGGTCTGCTCGCGGTCGATCGCCACTCCCGCGTTGTGCAGGGCCGGCAGGATGCGCGACAGCGAAGGCACGCTGTCGATCGAGTACAGGCGGATCGACGCGGCGCCGGCATCGTCGGCTTCCACCCGCACCGCAACGCGGCCGGCGTGGCCGTTGCGCAGGATCGCCTGCAGGTCGCGGAAGGCGACCGCGGGCGCGGTGCCCGTCACGTAGTTGACCGGCAGGATGGAGGCCAGCTTGCGCAGGCTGCTGCGCAGCGGCACCTCGAGCACGTCATCGGTCAGTGCCGCGAATTTGTCGTGCCAGCCATCCAGCACCGACAGCAGCGGCTGCTGGATATCGGTTTCGAGATCGAGCGGGTTGCGCGCGGCATGCGCGATCAGGTAGACGCGCGCCAGCGGGCCGTCGGCCACCAGGGTCTGCGAACGCACATCGGTCGCGCCCGAGCTTTCCTTGAGCGCGCGCGCCAGCGTCGATGCGACCCGGGCGCTGTAGCGCTCGCGCGGGAGGTAGACCAGCACGTTCAGGTGGCGCGCATACACGTCGCGCCGGGCGAACACCTTGGCGCGCGGCTGCTTGTAGAGCGACACCACCGAGCTGCACACCTGCGCCAGCCATTCCGGATTGGCTTCCAGCGCTTCGGTGCGCGGCAGCGATTCGAGGATCTCGAGGAATTTCTCGGCGCGGAAGCCTTCCTGGCGCACTCCGGCCAGGCTCAGCACCTTGGCAACGCGCCCGCGCGCGTACGGCAGGCGCGCCAGCGGGGTTGCGGTCGCGGCGCGCGTGAACAGGCCCACGAAACAATGTTCGCCGAGGATGTTGCCTTGCGCGTCGGTGTGGCGCACGCCAATGAAGTCGAGCGGCTGGTCGCGGTGCAGCGTGCCTTCGACGTCGGCCTTGACGATCGAGAGCGTGTCGGGACGCCTGGACAAGGTTTCGAAGTCGCCCGGGATGTTGGCCAGGCAGCTGCCGTATACCGGATGCATGGTGTCTTGCAGCACGCCGGTCCGGCTCGGGATATCGCGTTCGAGTTCGCGCGCGCCTGGCTTGACCACATAGTAGGCGTAGCCGAAGGGCTCGAAGCCCTCGTTCTTGGCCCACTCCAGGAAGGCGGCGACTTCCTGGCCGTCGGCGCCATGCGTCGCGGCGGCGGCGGCCACCGATGTGAGGCGGTCGGCCATGGCGACCGAGTCGCGCCGCACCACGGCGGCGTCGCGCGCCACCATGTCAATTTTTGCCACCAGTGCCGCCAGTTCGTCGGCGCCGAGGTCTTCGGACAGCAGGCAAAGAACGTACGATTCGAGCGGCGCGCCGGCCTCGCCCACGGCGAGCGCGTTGCCGTTCGCATCGCGCCGCACCGCCAGTACGGCGTTCATCACGGCGCCCACTGCAACACGCTGCTTGCGCATGGCCATCACGATCGAATCGACCAGATAAGGCATGTCGTCGTTCAGCACCAGCAGGCCGGTGGCCATGCCGCCGTGCCCGTCGCAGTAGCGCAGCTGCGCGATCTGGCAGCCCTCCACGGTGCGCCTGGCGGCCTGCGTGAAACCATCCCACAACACCGGCGCCAGGCACTCTGGCGAGGTACCCGCCAGGTCTTCTTCGTCCAGGGAGCCGAGCCAGGCACTGATCAAGGCCGCCACCTGGCCGCTTGCGGCGGCGTCAGGCTTGCTTGTATTTACCCGGTCCAGTGTCTGTGTACGCAAATCTTGTGGCATGTGTTTCATGTTGCTTCTCCATTGCTTATGTGTATTCCATCGCCTGCTTGCCGCTTGTGGCCGCGTGCGGGCGATTTATAGGCAGACGGGGATATCCCGTCCAAAAATAATGGCTCCCTTGACCGGAAGTTCGTCTCGATCCATCGCTCGGATCCTCACAGGTCGCCCTCGAAAAACGCTTCGGGCGGCGCACAGTCTTCGCTGCCCGTATTAGAACAGTTAACAGCGCCCTGATCAAACCCCCTGGCGCGCGGACCTTAAGAAAAGTCATATAAACCGGGCAGGCCGAGGATCCGCTCCAGGTCCTCCAGCGCGCCCGCGCATTCGATCGCCAGCTGCGGGTCGGCCAGGTCCTTCGGTTCGATCCGGTCGCGGTAATGGCTTTCGACCCAGGCCACCAACGTTGCATGCAGCGCTTCGGTCATGATTACGCCCTGGTGCATGGCCGCGGCCTCGGGACCGGTCAGCGCCACGCGCAAGCGCAGGCAGGCCGGCCCACCGCCGTTGCGCATGCTCTGGCGCAGGTCGAAATGAATCAGCTCGTCAACCGGCCCGTCGCTCGCCACCAGCTCTTCGAGGTAGCGCGCGACCGCCTGGTTTTCCTGGCACTCGTGCGGAATCACCAGCGCCATCTTGCCGTCCGCCCTGGTGAGCAACTGGCTGTTGAACAGGTAGCTGGCCACCGCATCGGCAACCGGCACGGCCCGGCTCGCCACCCGCAGCGGCACCAGCTCGGCGCGCACGCCAGCGAGCGCCGCGCGCAGCTTGTTGATCACCGCCGCTTCGTCCGCGAAGGCCTGCTCGTGATAGAACAGCACATTGCCGTTGCCGACCGCGATCACGTCGTTGTGGAACACGCCCTGGTCGATCACGTCCGGGTTTTGCGAACCGAACACGGTGCGGCCCGAATCGAGCCCGTGCAGGCGCGCGATCGCCTGCGATGCCTCGAGCGTCTGGCGCGCCGGGTACTTTTTCGGCGCCGCCGCGGAAGGGTCGAACTCGACGCGCCCGTACACGAAAAACTCGACGCCGGGGCCGCCGTGGGCAGCGCACAGGCGGGTGTGGTTGGCCGCGCCTTCGTCGCCGAAGGCCGGGGTGGAAGGCAGTGCGTCGTGCACCGCGAAGTGCTTCGCGTCGCCGAACAGTGCGCGCAGGGTGCGCGCCGCCTGCGCGTGCTCGTCGGCGCGGTGCAGCTTGTTGTTCAGGTTCGCGGCGGTGAAATGCACGCGCCCGTCGAAGGTGTCGGCCGAGGGGCTGACGGTGGCCGCGTTGGCGGTCCACATCGGCGCGGCCGACCAGGCGCAGGCCAGGATCACGGGCGCCTCGCGGTAGGCGCGCGCCAGCACCTCGGCGTCGGTGCCGCCAAAACCCAGACGGCGCAACAGACGAAAGTTGGGGCGCGCATGCGGCGGCAGCAGCGCCTGGGCGAAGCCGCGCGCGGCCAGTTCGCGCATCTTGGCCAGTCCCTGCAGGGCGGCCTGGCGCGGGTTCGATGCGCTCTTGACGTTGCTGAACGATGCCACATTGCCGAACGAGAGGCCGGCGTAGTTATGCGATGGACCGACCAGTCCGTCAAAATTGTATTCGCGTGCGCTTTGCATGGATGAGGTGGGTCCTGATCAGAAGCTCAGGCCGGGCGAAAGCTTTGCCGGCATGGCGAGTTCGCCCGCTTCGATCGAAGCGACCGGATAGGCGCAGTAGTCGGCCGCGTAGTAGGCGCTGGGGCGCTGGTTGCCCGACTTGCCGACGCCGCCGAACGGCGCCGAACTTGCCGCGCCCGTGGTCGGGCGGTTCCAGTTAACGATGCCGGCGCGCGCCTGCACGCAAAAACGCTTCCACAACGCTTCGTCGTCCGACAGCAGCGCGGCGGCCAGCCCGAACTCGGTCGCATTGGCAGCCTTCACCGCACTGTCGAAATCAGGCACGCGGATCACTTGCAGCAGCGGCCCGAACCACTCCTCGTCCGGGATCCCCGCAGCATCCGTGACGTCGACGATGCCGGCGCTGACGAAGCCGGTGGCGGGGTCGAACTGTTTCATTTGCAGCAGCGCGGTGCCGCCCTTGGCCACCAGGTCGGCCTGCGCCTGCACCAGGCGCGCGGCCACCGCGCTCGACACCACAGGACCCATGAACGGCTGCGGCTGCGCATCCGGGGCACCCACGGCGAGCGTGGAAGCGACCTCCACCAGACGCTTGAGGAATGCGTCGCCGGCCTTCGAATCCTGCACGATCAGGCGGCGCGCACAAGTGCAGCGCTGCCCGGCCGAGATAAACGCGGACATGACGGTGTGGTGCACGGCGGCGTCGATGTCCTTGACGTCCCACACCACCAGCGGGTTGTTGCCGCCCATTTCCAGCGCCAGCATCTTGCCCGGCTGCCCGCCGAACTGCTTGTGCAGCGCGACCCCGGTCTGGCAGCTGCCGGTAAACAGCACGCCGTCGATGAGCCGCTCCTGGCCGAGCGCGATGCCGGTATTGCGTCCGCCGTTGACCAGGTTGAGCACACCGGGCGGCAAGCCCGCCTTTTCCCACAGCTGCACGGTCTTGATGGCGGTGCGCGGCGCGTACTCGCTCGGCTTGAACACGATGGTGTTGCCCGCGATCAGCGCGGGAACGATGTGACCGTTGGGCAGGTGGCCCGGGAAGTTGTAGGGGCCGAACACGGCGAACACGCCGTGCGGGCGGTGCCGCAACACGGCGGCGCCGTCGGCCATCGCCGCCGAGGTTTCGCCGGTGCGGGCGGCGTACGCCTGGACTGAAATATCGACCTTGTTGGCCATGGTCGTCACTTCGGTGCGCGCTTCCCACATGGGCTTGCCGACTTCTTCGGAAATCGTCTGCGCCAGCTCCTCGACGTTTTCCTTCAGCAGGTCGCGGAACCGGTTGCACACGGCGATGCGTTCGTCGAGCGCTCGCAAGGCCCAGTCCTCGAACTTGTCGCGCGCCGCTTGTGCTGCGCGGTGCACGTCCGCGGCGGTCGATTCGCGGCTGCTCCAGCTCTGGCGGCCAGTGGCCGGATCGATGGTGACGAGTTCGGCGCCGCCGCCGGCAGCCCACTGGCCGTCAATGTAGTTGCTAAGCTCAGGCATATAGGTTTTTCCTCACGTTCAATGGGAGGGCGCGAACCGGTTCGCCGCCGTGGCAACGCAGCAGCTCCATGTCCGCCGGCCCCAGGGTGATCTTGCCGCCCACCGGACAGGCGTGCGTGACGATGATGCGGAAATCCTGCATCCGGGTATTCGATACCAGCATCGGCTCGGCCGCGGGCGACGCCGTCGCCGCGCCCGGCTCCACGCTCGCCATGCAGCTGTCGCGCATGGCGCGCAGCTCGGAAACGCGCGCCTGCAGCACCGGGCCGGCATCGAAAATATCGATATAGCCTTCGAAGTGCATGCCCTCCTGCTCGAGCAGGCGGCGCGCCGGCGCGGTCGACAGGTGCACCTTGCCGATCACTTCCTGCGCCGCTTCCGGCAGGTAGTCCACGTACAGCGGCTGGCGCGGCATCAGTTCGGCGATGAAGGATTTCTTGCCGAGCGCCGTGAGGTCGTCGACATGGTTGAAATCCATCTTGAAGAAGTGGCGGCCCAGACCTTCATAAAACGGCGAGCTGCCGTCTTCGGCCTGGAAACCGCGCATTTCGGCAATCAGCTTTTCGGTGAACAGGTGCGGGAACTGCGCGATGAACATGAAGCGGCTCTTGGAGAGCCACTTGCCGTTGTTCCCGGCCCGGTAATCCGGATGCAGGAACAGCGAGCACAATTCGGTCGAACCGGTCAGGTCGTTCGACAGGTACAGCGTTTCCATGCGCGAGAACACGTTCAGCTCGCGGCTCGAATGGACCAGGGTTCCGATGCGGTAGTTATAGAACGGCTCGTCGAGCCCGACCGCGCCCTTGATGGCGCACACGCCGGCCATGCGGCCATTGGCCACGTCCTCCATCACGAACATGTAGTCGCGCTGCTCGGGCGCAATGGTTTGCGCGAACGAGGCGACCGCGATCTCGACCCGGTCGCCCAGCATCTTGCGGTCGGGCTTGAGGGTCGTCATGCCGCTGCCGACCTGGCTGGCCATGCCGATCAGCGCATCGAGGTCTGCTGCGGTAATTGCGCGTACAACTAGCATAATGCTTCTCTCTCAGATTCGAACGCAGATGACGTTGTCGCCGGGCGCGACCATCAGGGCGTCCTGCACGGCCTGCGGCAGATGCACGGCATCGGACGCTTCGATCGACGGACATGCGACGGTAATGGCGCGGAAGTTCTGTTCGTTGCTGGCCGCGACCGCATAGCTGACCGGCACCTCGGCCGGTTTTCCCGGTTCCGCGCCGGCCACGCGGCGCACCATCGAACCGCTGAACGAACGCAGCGAATTCTTGTGCGCCTGCAGGATCGGGCCGCCATCGAAAATGTCGATGTAGTCGTCCGCCTCGAAGCCTTCTTCGGTGAGCAGGTTGAAGGCGAGTTCGCCGTCCGGATGGATCTGGCCCATGGCCGCCTGCGCGTCGCCCGGAAGCAGCGGCACATACACCGGATAGTGCGGCATCAGCTCCACGATCAGGGTGCGGTTGCGGGCGCCGCCGATCACGCGTTCGGCGTCGAGGAAATCCATCTTGAAGAACTTGCGGCCGAGCGCGTCCCAGAATGGCGACTGGCCGCTGGAATCGGTCATGCCGGCCAGCGGCACGAAGAAGCGGTCGCTGAAGCGATGCGGTGCGAGCACGGCGAACAGCAGGCGCGCGCGCGACAGCAGCGCCGCCTCGTAGCCTGCGCTTTCGCGGTTGCGCACGTAAAAGGCCGACAGCTGCGAGTAGCCGGTCAGCTCCGAGCACAAGGTGAGCGCATGCACGCTGTGGCTGATGTTCAGGTCGCGCGAGACCTGCTGGATCACGTCGTTGCGGAACGAGAAATAGGTGCCGTTCGACCCTGCCGAGGCGAAGATGGCGGAGGTGCCGACGATCTCGCCGGTGGCGCTGCGCTCGAGCACGAACAGGTAGGATTCCTCGCTCG
>Ga0066461_1000100_pt1 | contig 45314 bp, 46 predicted proteins | sample LakWasMe91_HOW11_2_FD_59572 | JGI IMG/M metagenome (GOLD analysis project Ga0066461, IMG submission 59572) | Freshwater sediment methanotrophic microbial communities from Lake Washington under simulated oxygen tension - Sediment Metagenome 91_HOW11 | ecosystem: Environmental > Aquatic >...
AATCGGGGTCTGTCCCCGATTTCCCAAAAACGGGAAATCGGGGACAGACCCCGATTCTTTTTTGGCGCGGCATGCGGGGGCTGCTCCGAGCGCTTTTTCGATCTGGCGCAAGCGGATGGGACCCGGGCATGCGCACTGTATGGTAATTCGCATAAGCAAACGCAACAGTTGACTATAATGGGGGTGCATTGCCTGGGGGCAGCGAATGCCTTGGGCTGGAACGCTTTCCCCCACTTGCCGAAAGAGATCGCGCCATGACGCCACCACTCTCGTTCCAATTGCCAGCGACGCTCTTGCTGGCCGCGGCGCTGGCATCTTGCGGCGGCGGTTCCGGAGGCGGCCCCGCAACCACACCCACCCCGCTGCCGCCTGCGACGCCGGCCACGCCCTGCGACATTCGCATCGTGGCCGACCAGAAGGCGGAAACGGGCAAGACGGCAGGCGCCACCGTGCTCGCGTGCAGCGCCCTGATGGCCGACATTACATGGACCCAGACTGGCGGCGCCGCGCTCACGCTGCTCGCCGCGCACAGTGCGACGGTGGCGTTCGAAACGCCCGTTGCCGGGAGCGTCACGCTGCGCGCGGACGTGCGCTTCATCGACGGGCGTACCGCCTCCTCCAGCACCGAGATCGAGGTCGCGGCGCGCTCGGCATCGAGTTTCATCAGCGTGCGCGCGGACCATTCGGTACGCCCCGCAACCGACACCTCGGTGCGCGCCTGGCCGGTACTTGCCGCGGGCGACAGCGTCAGTTCGATCGCCTGGACCCAGGTCGCAGGACCGAGCGTGACGATGGACACCATCGACAACCACCTGCTCATGTTCAAGGCCCCCCAGGTCGATGCGGACACCGTGCTCCGGTTCCGCGCGACGCTCACGACCAGCGCCGGACGCGTCGATTACGACGAGGTCACGGTCGGCGTCGAGCGCCAGCCGGCTGCGCCGAAAGAGGCGCTGTTCGACGTGGCCGCGCGGGTTCACCCCTACCGCCAGGCGGGCGTGTATGCCGCCCAGTTGGTGCGCTGTGTCTACGATATCGACCTGTACTACGACGATTCCACACACAACAGTTTGTGCAGCGCCGGCACCTTGCCGCTGATCCAGGCCGAGACGGTTCCCGGCGGCATGCCGACGGTCGCGCAGGTGATGGGCAGGGTACTGGTCTCGCATGACTTCCTGGGCGCCAATTTCGAGCAATTCCTGCTGACCGAGGATCCGCACGGCGATTTTCGGCGCCTGCTGGCCGGCACCTCGGCCATCGTGATCGGCTCGCACGTGCGCCCCAGTTTCTACACCGCCGGGACCGGCGCGATTTATCTCGATGCCGACCACTTCTGGCTGACCCCTGAACAGCGCGACGTGGTCAGCGAGGTGCCCGATTACAGGCTGGCCTTCGACGATGGCTTGAACTACAGCTCCTTCGGGCGGCAGATCAAGAACAATGACTATGCGCGCCGCAGTTATCCGGACCGCGAGCGCCTGGTGCGCAGCATGGACGAGCTCATTTTCAGTCTTGGCAAGCTGCTGTATCACGAGCTGGGCCACGCCGGGGACTTCTTTGCGCCGTCCGAGCGCGCACTGGACCCGGCCAAGTCGATCTGGGACAACGTGTCGGGCAGGGTGGCCAGCCGCACGCTCCCGTCCGACCTGCTGGCGGACCAGTATCCGCTGGCCTCGCTCGAGATGAAGGGCCTGGGGCAGGTGCTGTTCATGGGCGCCACCCCGACCGCCGAGCAGATCGCGTACCGCGCCGTCGATGTCGGCAATTTTTTCGCCGCCGACCGCGCCTCGGACGACTACGCGTACGCGATCAGCGGCGACGCCAGCTCGCGCGAGGATCTGGCGATGCTGTTCGAGGAATTCATGATGAGCTACCGGCACGCGGTCCAGTATGACATCGCCTTCGCCAACAAATACTTCGACGGCATGACCGGCGCCCAGGCCATCGTGGGATGGGGCCAGCGCGGGCGCGTGGCGCAGGAAGCGATCAAGCCGCGCATCAAGCTGGTGCTGCAGCGGATCGCGCCCTGGATCGATCCGGCCGCGGTCGACACCCTGCCGGCGCCGATCCTGATGAAGAGCGGCGCGAGCTGGGACGCCAACCTGGTGCAAGATAGCGCCACGGCCCAGTTCTCGCGCTCGCGGCGCCAGCTGGGCCCGGGCGAGGGTGCCAAGCGCGTGCGCGACGACCTCAAGGACAAGCGCAGCTATCGCTAGCCTGGCCGCTGTCAGCCGTAGGCGCCGCCCGTGTAGAGCAGGTCGAACAGGCGCGCCATGGTGGCGATCACGACCGTCGCGCCGACCAGCATGGTGCCCACCAGCAGCAGCGCGAGCAGCCAGGTCGAATCGGACCGGCGGCCGGATCCGCTGTTGTAGGCGGCGTCCCATTTTTCGTCCGGAAGCAGCCCGATCACCAGTCCTTCGATGAAGGCGGCGCTGTACGACAGCACCAGCGGCAGGATCTTGTAGAACACGTCGGCCTGCGGCGCCAGTCCCGCCACCAGAGCGGCCACGGGCAGGCTGATGAGGTGGAGCAGGCCCAGCTTGTCGAGCGCGCCGCGCAGGTAGAAGCGGTGAGCGCCCACTCCGCCCAGCACCAGGGCGAGGAAGGTGGCGAGGGTCTTGTTCTTGTGCTGCGTTGGCATAAAATGGGCGGCTGGAGGCGGGAAAGCTGGAAGTATCGGCCAAATCCGTGGCGAAAGCATCTTTTTTCCTGTTTTTATCGCCAGTCAGGGGGGGGCGTCCCCCGGCGCCGGACGGCGACGCCCGCGCGCCGCCGGAATCGGGCGTTTGTGCGCCGCTGGCCTTGATGCAGTCGTCCCGGGACTCATACCCAGTTGCCGCTGCTGCCCAATATAGGCGATAATGCTCAATTCGCCCCGAACTGCGCGCCCTGTTGTCATTACCGCTTGCTGCTGTGCGGCATTGCGCGCTATAATTGTCGGCTTTTTCCGCCCAGCACAACTTTTTGGAATTATTATGGTCGTTATTCGTTTAGCTCGTGGAGGCGCCAAGAAGCGCCCGTTCTTCAACATCGTTGCAACGGACTCGCGCAATCGCCGCGACGGCCGCTTCATCGAGCGCATCGGTTTCTACAACCCGATGGCGGCAGGCGGCGAAGTTGGCCTGCGTATCACCGCGGACCGTCTGGCCTACTGGCAAGGCGTTGGCGCACAACTGTCGCCAACCGTTGCACGTCTGGTAGCCAGCCAGCCAGCAGCTTAAGGCTGTTCCCGGTTTGACCGATTCAGCAGCATCCGGGGTGCAAATCCCCGACGACCTGACCCAGGTCGGGTATGTTTCCGGCGCCTACGGCGTGACAGGCTCGATACGCGTAACACCGTTCTCGGCCGACGCGGATGCGCTGCTGAACGTGAAGACCTGGTGGCTCGACAAGCCGGCCTTGCATCCGGTCGTGGTTCGCACCACGAAAATGCATGGCGGCGACGTGGTGGTGCAGTTGGTCGGCGTGGTGGGGCGGGATGCTTCGGAGGCACTCAAGGGTGCAGCCGTGTCGATTCCGCGCAGCCAGTTCCCGCAACTGCCCGCCGACGAGTTTTACTGGTCCGACCTGATCGGGCTCGATGTAGTAAATTTGCAGGGTGAAGCCTTAGGGCAGGTCACCGACATGATGCACAACGGCGCGCAATCGATTTTGCGGATCAGGCCGGCGGCTGCGGACAGCGGCGACGCAACCGCGTCCGAGCGCCTGATTCCATTCGTGGAGCAGTTCGTCAAGACCGTCGATCGTGACGCCAAGAAAATTACAGTCGACTGGGGCCTGGATTATTAATCGCACCGGGTCGCAGCGAGAGTACGATGCAATTTGACGTCGTGAGCTTGTTTCCAGAGATGTTTGCCGCGCTGACGCAGTCAGGCGTGACGCGCCGCGCCTTCGAGCACAAACGCTGGGACCTGGCGCTCTGGAATCCGCGTGATTTCACGACCGACAGGCACCGTACCGTGGACGACCGGCCGTACGGCGGCGGGCCGGGCATGGTGATGCTGGCCAAGCCGCTCGAGGCCGCCATCGGCGCGGCAAAACAGCGCCAGACGGCGCTCGGCTTGCCGGCGCCGCGCGTGGTGTTCATGTCGCCGCAGGGACGTCCGCTCACCCATGAGCGCGTCATGCAGCTCAAGGACGAGGCTGGCCTGGTGCTGCTGTGCGGACGCTACGAAGCGGTCGACCAGCGCTTGCTGGAACGCTGCGTGGACGAGGAAATCAGCTTGGGCGACTTCGTGCTGTCGGGCGGCGAGTTGCCGGCGATGGCCCTGATGGACGCGGTGCTGCGCCAGTTGCCCGGCGTGCTGGGCGACGATGCATCGGCGCTCGAGGACAGCTTTGTCAACGGCTTGCTCGATTCGCCGCATTACACCCGGCCCGAGTCGTACGAAGGGATGGAGGTGCCGCCGGTTTTGCTGGGCGGAAACCATGCCGAGATCGTGAAATGGCGCCGCCAGCGCATGCTGGAAGCGACCGCGCGCAAGCGCCCCGACCTGCTCGAACAGGCCCGCAGCGCGGGACTGCTGAGCGGCGCGGACGAACAGTTTTTGGCGGGTTTATAAAACCCGTGTTGTAGCAGTACCGACCGCGGACATGTTGTCCGCGTGTTCAACCCCATCCTATACCGGGCACTCGCAGTTTTTCGAGACAGCGCCGGCACGATGGTTAATGGAGTCCTAAAAATGAACTTGATTCAGCAACTTGAACAAGAAGAAATTGCTCGCCTGGGCAAGACTATTCCTGATTTCGCACCTGGCGATACCGTCATCGTCAATGTCAACGTGGTCGAAGGCACGCGCAAGCGCGCCCAGGCCTACGAAGGCGTGGTGATCTCCCGTCGCAACCGTGGCCTGAACTCGAACTTCATCGTTCGCAAGATCTCGTCGGGCGAAGGCGTTGAGCGTACCTTTCAGCTGTATTCCCCGCTGATCGCATCGATCGAAGTCAAGCGCCGTGGTGACGTTCGCCGCGCCAAGCTGTACTATCTGCGTGAGCGTTCGGGTAAATCGGCACGTATCAAAGAGAAACTGCCAAACCGTCGCGCTGCAGCGCCAGCCGCTGCCAAGTAATCCACAGCGTCTGTGTTGTAACAAGGGGAGCCCTGCGGTGCCCCAAAAAGGCATCTGCGGATGCCTTTTTTTGTTTGGTGAAGGAAGTGTTCGTGGTCAAAGTTCCATTCGATCCCCAGCAGTTGCCGGTCGACGCCATCGCGGGCGAATCGCCGCTCGCCTCCGAGCGCCTGGAGGTGGAGTGGCTGCGCAGCCGCTTCGCCAATCCGCCCGCGTGGGAGCCGGAGGCGCGCGACCACGCCGTGGCTTACCGCGCCACCATGACCCCGGCGGCGGTGCTGATCCCGCTGGTGCGGCGCCCCGAAGGCCTGACCATGCTGCTGACCCGGCGCACCGCCCACCTGACCGACCATGCCGGCCAGATCAGTTTTCCCGGCGGGCGCGCCGAACAGGTCGATGCGTCGCCGGTCGAGACCGCGCTGCGCGAGACCGAGGAGGAGATCGGCCTCGGGCGCGAGCACGTGGAAGTGCTGGGCGTGCTGCCCGATTACCTGGTCATCAGCGGCTACCGGGTCAGCCCGGTGGTCGGCCTCGTGACACCCCCGTTCGAGCTGATGGCCGACCCCAACGAGGTGGCCGAGATCTTCGAGGTGCCGCTGGCATTCCTGATGAACGGCATGAACCATCAGCGCCTGTCGGTCGAACAGCCCGAGTCAGCGGGCCGGCGCAGCTTTTACGCCATGCCGTATGAAAACTTCTATATCTGGGGCGCGACCGCCGGTATGCTGCGCAACCTGTTTCACTTCCTGCGTGCATGACGGCAATCGGCAAACAGTTTGATTCCGGAACAGCTCTGCGCTATCGTAGCGGGCATTGCGCCATTGCTTCTTTTCAAAAGGACCACCGATGACATTTCTCTCAATTCTTTGCGCGCTGCTCATCGAACAACTCAAGCCGCTGCGCGCAGATAATCTGATCTATGCCGGCGTCAAGAGCCTGGCAATGCGCATGGAAGGCTGGTTCAACGCCGGCGACGCCAGCCAGGGCCGGCTGGCCTGGTTCCTGATGATGGCCGCACTGGTCCTGCCGGCCGCGCTGGTCTACTGGATACTGCAACGCTTGAACCTGGTGTTCGCGGCCTTCGCATGGAACGTGCTGATCGTCTACCTTACCCTTGGCTTTCGCCACTACAGCCATTATTTCACCTCGATCCAGATCGCGCTGTCCGCCGGCGACGACGCGTCCGCGCGCTCCCTGCTGGCCGAATGGACCAAGCTCGATACCGTCGGCATGGAAAGCGGCGAGATCGCCCGTATCGCGGTCGAGAAGTCGCTGGTCACGACGCACCGCAATGTGTTCGGCGTGTTCTTCTGGTTCCTGATGCCGGTCGGGCCGGCCGGCGCCGTGATGTACCGGGTGGCCGAATACCTGGCGCGCGCCTGGAACGAGCCTGAGCACATGCGCAACGAAGCCTTTGGCCAGTTCGCCGCCAAGGCCTTCTACTGGATCGACTGGCTGCCGGTGCGCCTGACCGCGATCGCGTTCGCTGTGGTCGGCAACTTTGAAGACGCAATCTATGCATGGCGCAACTTCGCCCATCGCTGGAGCGACGAAGCCAAGGGCATCATCCTGGCCGCCGGCGGCGGCGCCATGGGCGTGCGCCTGGGCTCGCCAAACGAAACGGCGTCCAAGGTGCTGCCGGCGGACGCGGCCGCGGTCGATTCGGGCGAGAGCGAAGCCGAGGTCCTGCCCGGCGAGGAACCGAGCGCACGCGCGCTGCAAAGCACCGTTGGCCTGGTCTGGCGCGCACTGCTATTATGGATGATGCTGCTCCTGCTGCTGTCTGGCGCGGTCTGGCTGGGATAAGGCGCGCGTTTGGAGGCGCGGTGCCGGTGGGGCGCCGTGGGCCTTCGGGAAAGGGCGCGCGCTGCGCGCGAAAAACTTGCTCACCTTGCAATGTCGTATTCAGGTCTTCTATAAGATATAATACTGGGGTTTCGCAAGCAGAAGATTTACGAGCCTCGGCGCTTGCGCCGCGTTCATCCACCCCCCGCACTCTTGTTCGAACCAAACCGCCCCATGGCCGAGTTACCTCAAAACAAGAAAGAACTCGCTAACGAGTTTTTTATTCTTGGTCTTACCAGCAACGGAAAGCAATTCCGTCCCAGCGATTGGGCCGAACGCCTGTGCGGCGTGATGTCCTGCTTCCGTCCGGCGGGATCGGGCGGCCCCAATGCCCACCTGAAATTTTCCCCGCTGGTGCGTCCCACCGTGCTCAACGGCGTCAAGGCCGTGGTCGTCAACACGGCGCTGCAACAGGTCGAGCCGCTGGCCTATCACTTCGTGGTCGACTTTGCCAAAGACAACGACCTGCAGGTGGTCGATGCCTGCTTCCTGCCGCTTCCGGACGACCCGAAGGGCTGAAACCGGCCAGCTTTCCCTTTGCATCCGTAGCGCCCGCGCTGCTTTGAGCGAGATCAAGGCGCGCCGCAAAGCGCGCGTTAGCTTTGTCGTGTCGCGCGCCGCACTGTTCGCGCACAAACACAAGGAGAACGAGATGCACATCGGGGAGCTCTGTACCGTCCAAACCACTTACTGCAAACGCGATGAAAGCGTGCAGGCCGCAGCCTTGCTGATGCGCAAGCATCACGTGGGCGACCTGGTCGTCGTCGACGAGCCCGATGGCGAAAGGATACCGCTGGGCATGATCACCGACCGCGACATCGTGGTGTCCGTGATCGCGCTCGGCCTTGATCCGTCGAGCCTGCTCGTGGGCGACATCATGAGCGACGACGTGCTCACCGCCAGCGAGGACGACGACGTATATGAAACCATCGAACGCATGCGTTTCCGGGGCATCCGGCGCGTGCCTGTGGTCAACAATGCGGGCGGACTGACCGGCATAGTCAGCGTCGACGACCTGCTTGAATTCTTGGCCGACGAAATGGGCGAACTGTCGCGCATCAGCACCCACCAGCAGGCCAACGAAAAGCGCGTGCGCCAATAGCGGCGCCCGCCTGCCTCTGCTACTATCCCAGCTCGCATCGACGCGCGCGGCCCAAGGCAAGCGCGCGTTCCGGTGCGCAAGCATCTGAACCATTTTCAGGCAAGACCATGAGTGTATCGAGCTGGAAGCGCGCCCTCGGCGCGCGCATGTTGGTGGGTGGCGCGGCTTTCGTCATGGCCGGCGGCGCGTCCGCCCTGGCGCTTCCCAAGGGCGTCACGCAAGGCCCGTCGGTCGAGGGCATCACCGAATACCGGCTGCCGAACGGACTCAAGGTCCTGCTGTTTCCCGACGCGTCCAAGCCCACCGTCACCGTCAACGTGACCTACCTGGTCGGCTCGCGCCACGAAAATTACGGCGAAACCGGCATGGCGCACCTGCTCGAGCACCTGATGTTCAAGGGGGCGCCGAAGCACCGCGCGATTGCCCAGCAGTTCGCGCAGCGCGGCATGCAGTTCAACGGCACCACCTCGCTCGACCGTACCAATTACTACGAAGTGTTCCAGGCCGCGAACGGCAACCTGAAATGGGCGCTGCAGATGGAGGCGGACCGCATGGTCAATTCCTTCATTGCGAGAAAAGACCTCGATTCCGAAATGACGGTCGTGCGCAACGAATACGAGAGCGGCGAGAATTCGCCCGGCGAAGTGGTGATGAAGCGCATGCAGAGCGTGGCCTACGACTGGCACAGCTACGGCCGCCCGACCATCGGCAACCGCAGCGACATAGAGAACGTCAGGATCGAGAACCTGCAGGCCTTCTACCGCACCTACTACCAGCCCGACAACGCGGTGCTGCTGGTGGCCGGCAAGTTCGATCCCGCCCAGACCCTGGGCTGGATCACGCAAAGCTTTGGCGTGATACCGAAGCCGAGGCGCAGCCTGCCGCAGTTCTGGACGGTCGAACCGACCCAGGACGGCGAGCGCAGTTTCACGGTGCGGCGCCAGGGCGACGTGCAGATCGTCGCGCTCGGCTACAAGGTGCCGTCCGCGCTGCACGACGACAGCGACGTGCTCAGTTTCGCCTCCGAGATCCTGGGCGCCACCCCGACCGGGCGCTTGCACAAGCTGCTCGTCGAGAGCGGCCGCGCGAGCGAGGTGTTCAGTTTCGGCCAGACCGGCTACGCGCCCGGCTTGCAGATCGTCGGGGCCGTGGTGCGCAAGGGCGACCCGATCGAACCGGTGCGCGCCGCCCTGACCAGCGCGGTCGAGGACTTCGCGAAAAATCCGCCCACCAGCGCGGAGCTCGAGCGCGTGCGGCGCACCTACATGAACGAGATCGAGCGCAGCCTGAACGATCCGCAGCGGGTCGGGGTGGCGCTGTCGGAAATGATCGCGCTGGGCGACTGGCGCCTGTATTTCGTGGGGCGCGAGCGCATCGCAAAGATCGGCTCCGCCGAAGTGGCGGCAGCCGCCGGGCGCTACCTGCGGCGCGACAACCGCGTGACCGGCAACTTCCTGCCCGAGGACGCGCCGCAGCGCGCCGAGATCCCGCCCGCGCCCAACCTCGCCACCGTGCTGCGCGACTTCAAGCCGCGCCCCGCGAGCCTGGTCTCGGAAGACTTCGACCCCAGCCAGGAGAACATCCTCAAGCGCACCGCGCTGCCCACGGTGGGCGGCCTCAAGCTCGCGCTGCTGCCCAAGAAGAACCGCGGCGAGGCCGTGTCGGTGGAGCTGCGCCTGCACTGGGGCGACGAAAAGAACCTGTTCGGCCAATACTCGGTGCCTGCGCTGACGCACGCCATGCTAACGCGCGGCACCAGCCGCTACACGCGCGAACAACTGTCCGACGAACTCGACAAGCTCAGGTTCAGCGGCAACCTGTTCCAGTTCGAGACCACGCGCGCCAACCTGGCCGACAGCCTGCGCCTGGTGGCCCACGTGCTCAAGGAAGCGAGCTTTCCGCCAGCCGAATTTGAACAGTTGCGCCAGCAATCGGTGGTCAGCCTCGAAGCCGGGCGCAACGAGCCCGAATCGGCCGCCGAGCGCGCGCTGGGCGAATATTTCGACCACTACCCGCAAGGCGACGTGCGCGCGGTGCGCACCCTCGACCAGGAAATCGCCGACCTCAAGGGCGCGCGCCTGGAAGATGTGAAGGCCTTCCACCGCGATTTCTACGGCGCCTCGCACGGCGAGCTGGCCATTGTCGGCGACTTCGACGCCGCCGCCGTCGTCCCGCTGGTCGACGAGCTGTTCGGGCACTGGCCGAGCCGGGCCACTTATGCGCGCATCACGCGCACCAATGCCGAGGTTGCGCCGCTCAGGAAAACCATCAACGTCCCGGACAAGGAGAATGGCGTCTACCAGGCGCGCATGAACCTCGACCTGAACATCGAGGACCCTGACTATCCCGCGCTCATGCTCGCCAATTACATCTTCGGCGAAGGCGGGCTGAAATCGCGCCTGATGGACCGCATCCGCCAGAAGGATGGGCTGTCCTATGGCGGCGGCTCGCAGATCGTGGCAGGCGATATCGACCGCGCCGGCATGTTCAGCCTGAGCGCCATCGCCGCGCCGCAAAACCTGAACAGGCTCGATGCCGCGATCGGCTCCGAACTGGCGCGCGCGGTCAAGGACGGCTTCACGGCCGAGGAGCTGGCCGGCGCCAAGTCGGGGCTGCTCCAGAAGCGGGTGCAGAACCGCTCGCAAGACCGCATCCTGGCCAGCGGCTGGGCCTCGTTCCTGTACCTTGGCCAGACCTTCGAATGGAGCCGCCAGTTCGAACGCAAGCTGGCCGCAGTCACGCTGCCCGAACTGAATGCCGCATTTCGCAAGGCGATCGATCCCGCGAGGCTTTCCGTCGTCATCGCTGGCGACCAGAGCAAGGCCTCCCCCCGGCCCTGAACAATTGTTTGATTGATAGCGTCCACAGGGATATGCTGGCGGTATCGGCACGGCGCGCGCTGCGCCAGAACGGCATACGGAGGACGCGATGACGGACAAGACCAAACAGCGTGACACATCGTTTGCGGGCAAGATCGTTCTCGTGACCGGCGCGGCGGGCGGAATCGGCCGCGCGGCGGCGCTGGCGTTCGGGCATGCGGGCGCCAGCGTGGTGGTGGCCGACATCTCGGTCGACGGCGGGCATGCCACGGCAGCCAGGATCGTGGAAGCGGGCGGCAAGGCCCTGTTCGTGCACACCAACGTGGCGCGCGCGAAGGATGTCGAAGCGCTGGTCGACAAGACGGTCGCGACCTACGGGCGGCTCGACTGCGCCTTCAATAACGCAGGCATCGAAGAAGAGCATTTGCCGCTGGCCGATGCCGAGGAGGACCTGTTCGACCGTATCATGGGCGTCAACGTCAAGGGCACCTGGCTGTGCATGAAGTACGAGATCCGGCAAATGCTCAAGCAGGGCGGCGGGGTGATCGTGAACATGGCATCCGTCGCGGGACTGGTCGGCTCTCCCAACCAGGCCATCTGCGCGGCCAGCAAGCACGCGGTGGTGGGCATGACGAAGACCGCGGCCGCCGAATATGGCCAGCGGGGGATCCGCATCAACAGCGTGTGTCCGGGCATGATCAACACGGCGATGCTGGCGCGCGCACTGGCGCGCGAGCCGCAGCGCGAGAAAACGCTGCGCGGCCGGCACCCGGTCGGGCGCTTCGGGGAAGCGTCGGAGATTGCGAATGCGGTGCTGTGGCTGTGCTCCGGCCAGGCCTCGTTCGTGACCGGCCACCAGCTGGCGGTGGACGGCGGGCTGACCGCGATCTAGCGGCTCGCCGCTGGCGAGGCGCTCAACTCCGCAACGAAGTCATACATATCGCCCCGGAACCAGGAGCGGCACAATTCGACGGCGCGTCCGTCCTGCAGGAAGCCGAGCCGCTCCACGCATAAGCCCGCGTCGCCTTCCTTCGACTGCAGCAGCCTGGCCTGTTCCGCGTTCAGGAGCAGGGCGGACAAGCGCTGCAAGGCGCGCACCGGGCGGTTGCCGGCCGCCTGCAGCGCCTCATACATCGACACGTCCACCGCCTCGAGCGACGGCAGGCCGTATGCTGCAACGGTCGCGTACTCCAGGCACATCGGAACCTCGTCGGCATATCGGATGCGGTCGAACCGGTACACCGGCGCGCCCGGCGCGAGCCGCAGGCGCGCGGCCTCGTCGGGCGTGGCCAGGCCTTCGGCGCGCTTGAGCCAGACGCTGCGCGGGGTGCGTCCGCGCGAGCGCATGTCCTCGGAAAACGAGGTCAGTTTCGCAAAATTCTTCTCGATTCGGGTATTGATGAAATTACCCGATCCACGGCGCCGCACCAGCAGCCCCTCGCCGACCAAACCGTCGATGGCCTTGCGCACGGTGATGCGCGAGAGCGCGAGGTCGAGCGCAAGCTGGCGCTCGGCGGGCAGCGCCTCTTCCGGCCCGAACACGCGTTTGTCGATCGCCTCGCGCAGCGCGCGCTGCAACTGCTGGTACAGGGGCAGCCTGCTGGTGAGCGCGAGCTGCTGCATGATGCTGGCAAGCGAAGTCATAGGTGTCGGGTGAGCTGGAAGGCAGCGCCGATCATACCACTGCGGCATCACCGGGAGCCGGCGCAGCCGGCGCCAATGAAAAAAGGGCGGGTCCGGCCGAAGCCGGGACCCGCCCTTGCCGAGGCAGAGGCGACGCTTACTTGGCCGGCGCGGCAACCGCCGCCGCTTCGGCCGGGCGGTTCAGCCACAGTGTCCAGTATTTGGCCAGATCGGTCATGCCGTCGTCGCCCTTGAGGCCTTGGAACACCTTGAGCGCATCGGCCTTGCGGCCGGCCTTGGCGTAGGCGACGCCGAGGTGCAGGTTGGCTTCGTCGGGACGCTTCATGCCGCCCTTGGCGATGCCTTTTTCCATCAGCGCGATGCCTTTGTCGAACTGGTCCATCGTCACGTAGGCGTAACCGAGGTTGACCAGGCCGGTGCCGTCCTTCGCCTTGGCAGCGGCCGCTTCACCGCCGGCGATGTTCTTCGCATCGTCAGCGGCGCCCTTGGTGGCCTTGTCGCGCACCTGCTTGTGCTTGGCCGCGTTCGATCCCGTGCCCAGCACCCCGGCCGCAAAGCCGGCGTCCATGGCTTTCTTCGCTTCGGTCGGGAAGCCGGCGATCAGCGCCAGTTCGGCCATCTCGTTGTACTCTTCCGGCGCCATCGTCTTGAGGGCGGCGTTCTCGAGGCGGTATGCGTCGAGCTGCAGGCGGGTGTTGAAGGTCGGCTTGCTCTGCATCCGGTTCAGCAGGTCGGTCCAGAAATCGTCGGCCGGATAAAAAGCGACCAGCTGCTCCATCGTCTCGACATAGGCCGCGTTGTCTTTCAGCTTGGAGGCCGAACTGGCCAGCAGGCGCAGGTCTTCCAGTTCGGGAGCCTTGCCCGCTTGCCGCGCTTCGGCGATCACGGGGAGCAGTTCGGTCTTGGCCGACGCATAGTCGCCGCTCAGGTAGTAAGCGCGGATCAGGGTGGGGCGTACCTTCAGCGGGGTAGCGCTTTCTTTCTGATAGCGCTTGAGCCACTCGATGGTCTTCGGGTAGTTCTTCGCGTTGTAGTGGTAGTTGGCCAGCGCCTGGATGAAATCGGCCTGGTCGGTCTTGGGCAGACGGCCCGACGCGATCACCGATTCGAGCGCCTTGATGGCCATCGCATCATCGTTGGTGGACGAGGCGAGCGCGAGGCGCATGCGGTCGATCACGTAGTTCTCGTATGGGGTCTTGTCCGCGAATGCGTCGGCCTTGGTCACCTTTTCCTGTACGTCGGCGTACTTCTTGGCCGCCATCAGTTCCTTGATCACGGTCGGGTCGAGCAGTTTGAACAGGTCGGGGCGAACCATGTCGGGCTTGGGAGCGGTGGCCGCGGCATCCGGCTTGGCTTGCGCATGCGCAGTGGTAAGCAGCGCAGGCGCAATGTTCAGGCCGAGAGCGGCCAAGATCAGGCTGATACGGGCAAGACGAAACTGGTGCATGGAAAATCCTTCAATCATGGACAAAAAGACGAGCCAGGGCGTTAAGCGCGAGCTTATCGAATAGAAGACGGACGGTCTTGTGAACTGTCAGTCCTGGTGCAAATTTCGGGCGAAGCGCATATTGTCCCATAAACCGGCAAACCGGACCGGGCAATTGCGCGCAGCGCCTGCGCCTAGTCGAATCCGGGCACCGGGCACTGTCCCGCGGCGTCCAAACTGCCGCCCAGCCATGCATGGACGGCGTCCAGCGCGGGCGCCGCGAAGCCGTACGTCATGAGCGCCGGCGCTGCGATATCGAGCGCCTGGTAGGGGTTCCACAGCGCCAGGTGCAGGTCCGGCCGCCAGGTGGCACGCGCCTGCGGACCATAGCGCAGGCGCGATGTCGAGGCCAGCACCACGAAGCGGCCGTCGTCGGGCAGGGCGCTCCAGTCGAACGTTTCGGCGTCGGCGAAGGTGACCGTCTCGACCTCGTGGCTGCGCGCCAGCAGCGCCGCGACGGCGGCGGCCGGCACTCCCGCGTCCGACACGCCGTCGCCGGTCACGTCCTGCCGCACCACCAGGCGCAATTTGGCGCCGGCGGGCGGGCGCTGCGGATTGCCGCGCGCGCTCAGGCCGCGTTGCCAGGCTTCGGCCATCAGGGCGCGGTCGGCGCTGTCGTCCCCGTAGGCGCAGGGAGCGCACGGATAGGTGGCAGCGAGTTGCGCCAGCCGTTCCAGGCGCTCGTCCACGGCCCGCATCGGCAGCGCGCCGCTGTCGATCGCAGCGGCAATCGCGTCGATGGTCTCCTGCTGCGCTTGCGCGTCGCCCAGCGCCGTCACCATGTCGGCCCCGGCGGCGAGCGCCTGCACGGCTGCCTGGCCGGCGCCGTAGCGGTGGGCGATCGCGTGCATGTCCATGCTGTCGGTGATCACCACGCCTTTGTACTGCCACTGTTCGCGCAGCAGCCCGGTGAGGATACGGTGCGACATCGTGGCCGGGAATTGAGGATCGAGCGCGGGGTACACGATGTGCGCCGTCATCATCGCCGGAGCGCATCCGGCCGCCATGCGGAACGGGGCGAACTCGAAGTTTTCCAGTTCGGCCAGCGTCTTGTCCACGGTCGGCAGGTCGCGGTGCGAATCGACATGGGTGTCGCCGTGCCCCGGAAAGTGCTTGACGCAGCAGGCCACGCCTTCGGACTGGCTGCCCGCCATCCACGCCATCGCCAGCCCGGTGGCGCGCTGCGGATCGGCGCCGAACGAGCGCTCCGCGATGACCGGGTTGCGCGGGTTGTTGTTCAGGTCCAGCACCGGCGCGAAGTTCCAGTTGAAACCGAGCGCCTTGATGGCGCGCGCAACCGCCGCGCCCACCCGCCGCGCCAGGTCCGCGTCGGCCGCGGCGCCCAGCGCCATTGCCGCCGGCGGGGCCGGCACCCAGTTCGCGCGCGCCACGGCGCCGCCTTCCTGGTCGATGGCGATCAGCGCCTGCGGACCCATCACGGCGCGCAGGTCGGAGGTCAGGCGCGCGAGCTGTTCGTGGTCCACCATGTTCTGGCGGAACAGGCATACCGCGCGAATGCTGTTGGCGCGGATGAAGTGAGCGCTCGCGGCATCGAGTTCGGTGCCGGTCAGGCGGATCATGATCAGCTGGCCGGCGATTTTCTTGAGTTGGCTCATTGGCGGTGCCTTAGTTGGTCCTGGTGACTTTGCTGAGATGGCGCGGGCGGTCCGGGTCGAGGCCGCGCGCCTCGGCCAGTTGCGCGGCCATGATGTAGAAGGCCTGCACCGCGACGATCGGGTCGAGGTCTGGCGTGGCCGCGACCGGCAAGGTGAGGTCGCGCCCGGCCACGTCCTGCGGCGCGGCCAGCAGCACGCGTGCGCCGCGTGCGCGCATGTCGGCGGCCAGCTCGATCAGGCCGGCCTGGGTCGGCCCGCGGGTTGCGAAGATCAGCAGCGGGTAGCCCTCCTCGATCAGCGCCATCGGTCCGTGCTTGATCTCCGCGCCGCTGAAAGCCTCGGCCTGCAGCGCGGATGTTTCCTTGAACTTGAGGGCGGCTTCAAGCGCAATCGGAAAGCTGATGCCGCGTCCCACCACCATGATGTTGCGCGCCGGAGCGAGCACTTCGAGTGCACTCGACCAGTCGCTCGCGGCAGCGCAGCGCAGCGCGTCGGGCAACGCGGCCAGGCCGTCCTGCAGTTCCGGATCGCCCTGCCATTGCGCGACCAGGCGCGCGCCGGCCACCAGGCTGGCGATGAAGCTCTTGGTCGCGGCCACGCTTTGTTCCTTGCCCGCGTGCAGCGGCATGGCCCATTCGGCGGCGTGCGCCAGCGGCGAGTCGATGTCGTTGACGAGCGCAATGGTGGTGGCGCCGCCGTCGCGGAAGTAGCGGATCGGCTCGACCACGTCCGGGCTCTGGCCCGACTGCGAGATCGCGATGGTGAGCGTATCGCGCGTGACCAGCGGCGACTTGTGCAGCGTGACGAGCGACATCGGCAGCGATGCGACCACCCGGCCCAGGCGCGCCATGATCAGGTAGGCGCAGTAATTGGCGGCATGGTCGGAACTGCCGCGCGCCACGGTAAGCGCCGTATTGAAGGGCGTCGTCCTCAATGTGCGGCCAAGGTCCGCGTAGCGTTCCCCGTCGCGCGACAATTGCAGGGCGACGCATTCGGCCGCGGATACGGCTTCCTTAAGCATCATTGAGGTCACACAATTCTCCTTCTATATAAACGGCCTTGATGTTCAGGTCGCGGTCGAGCACCACGATGTCGGCGAAACAGCCGGGCGCGAGGCGTCCCCGCTCAAGCTCGCCCAGGTAATCGGCGGCAAAAGTCGACACCCGCTTCGATGCATCGGCCAGGTCGAGCCCCAGTCCGACCAGGTTGCGCAGCGCCTGGTCCATGGTCAGCGTGCTGCCGGCCAGCGTACCGTCAGGCAGGCGCACCCCGCCTATGCACTTGTGGACCTTCTGGCTGCCCAGCATGTACTCGCCGTCCGGCATGCCGCTGGCGGCGGTCGAATCGGTCACGCAATACAGGTTCGGAATGGCGCGCAGGGCCACCTTGATGGCGCCCGCATGCACGTGCAGCAGGTCGGGGATCAGCTCCGCGTACCGGGCATGCGCGAGCGCCGCGCCGACCATGCCCGGCTCGCGGTGGTGCAGGGCGCTCATCGCGTTGAACAGGTGGGTGAAGCCGGCCGCGCCGTGTTCGAGCGCGGCCACGCCGTCTTCGTAGGTGCCGAGGGTATGGCCAAGCTGCACCCGGATGCCGGCTTCGGACAGCTCCTTCACCAGTCGCAGGTGGCCCTCGATTTCGGGCGCCACGGTAATCAGGCGCAGTGGCGCATGGGCGCCCAGTTCCCGCACTTCGGCCAGCGTCGCTGCACGCGCGAAGGGCGGCTGCGCGCCGAGCTTGCCGGAATTGATATACGGGCCTTCAAGGTGCGCGCCGAGGATGCGCGCCGCGCCCGGGCGCCGCTCGGCGCAGGCCGCGCCGATGGCCTTGAGCGCGGCCTCGATTTCATGGGGCGGGGCGGTCATGGTGGTCGCCAGCAGGCTGGTGGTGCCGTGCCGTGCGTGCATGGCCGCGATCACGCCGGGCGCGTCGCCGCCTTCCATGACGTCCCTGCCGCCACCGCCGTGCACGTGCAGGTCGATGAAGCCGGGGATGATGTAATCGCCGCCATTGGCCGAGGGATCGGCTGCGCCGCCTGTGACGCCTTCGATCCGCTGGCCGAAGCCGATGGCGCCACTGACCCAGCCGCCAGGGGTGAGGATATTGCCGTTTACCGCATTGCGCATCTGTGCGACTCCGCCATGAATTGTCATTGGTTCTTCACATGCCGCGCGATCATGCGCAGCGCGCCGCTGGCCGCATCGCCCTGCGGCGCAACGCTGCGCTCGAGCAGGTCGGGCGGCAGCCAGGCGCGCAGCGGCGCACCGAGTCCGCCGCACAGGGCCAGCGGCAGCCGGCCCGACGGGTCGAGCGCCGCGGCGATGGCGGCCACTTCCTTGCCGGCGTCGGCCAGCAAGCCACGCGCGACGCTGTCGCTGGCCGCGTGCTCGACCACGATCGGGGCCAGCGCCGCATAGCTGGTCTGGCTCGCCTGCCCGAGCCAGAGCTGGATCGCATCGCGCGCCCCGCCGCACGCTTCGATCAGCGCCAGCGCGAACGGGCTCGAAGGGGCGCGCCCGTCGATCACTTTTTCAATATGGTTGACGGCGCGCAGGCCGATCCACGCGCCGCTCGCTTCGTCGCCGGCGGGGAAGCCCCAGCCGCCGACTTCACGCTGTTCGCCGTTCTCGAGCAGGGCCTGGCCCACGCTGCCGGTGCCGATCGCCACGATGGTGCCGGGCTGGCCCGCGTGCGCGCCCATCAGCGTGGTGAAACCATCGGTTTCAAGCAGCATGACGGCGTAGCCGGGATTGGCGGCCGAAAACTGGGCTGCCCAATGCTTGTTGTGCACGCCCGCCATGCCAAGGCCGATCGCGCTGCGTTCGGGGACGGGGGAGAGGCCGGCTGCGGCGAAGGCCTGCGCGACCGCCTCGCCCACTGCGGCCCAGGCGTTGCCGATGCCGTGTGCGAGGCCCGACGGCCCGCTGCTGCCCTGGGCGAGTTGCGTGCCGTCGGCGCGCGCAAGGCGCACCCGGGTACCGGTCCCGCCACCATCGACGCCGATAAGATATTCGATCAAGTGTGCTCCCGGTGAATTCAGGGCACTATAGGTTTGCCCACCGGGCTTGTCAACAGGTATTTAATTGGTATTAGAAAGCGCGCAGCATGGTTGCCCGGCGCTTCCGGTAAATTCGTGCAAGTCATTGTTTATGCACGATGTTTTACCTTGCTGCAAGGCATCGCCGGGAATGCGGCGTAGTGCCAATTTGCGCGCTCCGCAATGCTATTGGCGCAGCAGGCGCGTCCCGTTGCGGTCGACCGTCAACAGGCCCGATTTTTCCAGCCGCGCCGCCGACACCTCGTCCGCCGACATGACACCGACGACAGCATTGCCGCTGCTGCTGACCACGATATCGGCATGCCCGGCCATCAGCCTTCGCCCGTCAAGGCTGCCGGAGCCGGTCAACTGCGCGCGCACCGTGTCGACGCTGCCGTCGATCTGCACCCCGCCCGGGCCGGTCATCTTGAGCACCAGGCGCCTGCCGGTGATGGAAGCGGTCATTTCGCCCGAGCCGCGCAGTTCCGCGTCGAGCGTATCGGACACGGTGGCGAGCCGCACATCGGCCGGTCCCTGGCTGCGCACGGTCGCATTGCCCACGTTCAGCTGGCCCGCTTTCAGGTCGCCCGATCCGCTCAGGCGCGCATTCAGGGCGGCAGTGGTTCCGGCCAGCTTGACGTCGCCGGGACCACTCATGGCGAGCCTGACTTCCTGCGCCTGCAGGCCGCTCACCGACAAGTCGCCCGAACCGTGGACCTGGCCGTCGAAGTGACGGATGTTCCCGGCCAGGCAGCCGTTGCCGGGTCCGCGCAACAGCACGCTGGCGCTTTCCACGGCCAGGGCGCAGGCATTGAAGTCGCCCGAACCGCTCACCTCGACACGCAGGTCGCGGCTGACGCCACTCAACTTGGCGTTGCCGGGGCCGCGCACCAGGGCGCTGACCTTCGCCAGGTTCAGCGCATCGGCTTCCAGGTCGCCCGAGCCGCTCACGTTCGCATTGAGCTCGCCGCTGATGCCCGACAGCTTGACCTGGCCCGGTCCCGACATGGTCAGGTCGACCTTGGTCGCCCTCATCTGGTGCAGGTCGAGGTCGCCGCTGCCGCGGCTGGAAACGATCAGTTCACGCACCGTTCCCGTACCATGCAGGTCGCCCGGGCCGTCCAGGCTGAGCTTGAAGCGCTCGCCGCTGACCTGTTCGAGTTCCACATCGCCGCTGCCCGACAGCTTCAGGCTGTCGAGCGCCTCGGCCGAGATCTGCACGCGCGGCGCCTCGGGTTGTTTGCCGAAGCCGAAAAAGAAGCTGGTGCGCGATACCGGGCGCACGATCAGGGTGTCGCCGCTGACGACGGTCTCGACGCGGGCCAGTTGCTCGCGCTGGCCCGACAGCTCGACCGAGTTGCGGCCCTGCGCCACGATCACGACGTGGTAGGGACCGGACAATTCGATGGCGCGGAAGGCGCCGGTCTGGCGCTGTTCGGTGACCGTCTGCGCCGCGTCCTCGCCGGCGGAACTGGTGTTGACGGCTATAACGCCTAAGCTGAGCGCGGCGGCGAGCGTGGTTTGCTGGATGATTGTTTTCATGGCGTCCTGCGGATGGGTTGGATTGAACCGGCATCCAGAATAGGGGAAACAGCGCCACGTCGCGCGGGCAAACCGATGAACGGCGGAAAACGCAGGGTCAAACGCAAAAGACGGGTACTGAAGGGCGGGGGCGCGGCCAGCCGGCCTCGCTTTCGCCGCCCGAAAAAACCGCTCAGTTCTTGTACTGCTCGAGCTGGATTGCGAGCGCGGTCTTGTGGTTCTTCACGAACTCGACCGCTTCGGCGTATGCCTCGGCGCGGGTGCGTCCGGCGCTGCGGCTGATGTTGACCGAGGGTATGGCCGAGCTCGCTGCACTGGTGGCGGCAGTGGCGTCGCCGGTCGGAGCCTCGGCGGCGAAAGCGGAAGCGGCGGCGATCAGCAGGACAGCGGCGGCAGTCAGTTTTGATGCATTCATGGTAATTCTCCTGTGTAAAGTGAGTGTTGCGGTGGTATGAAAGCTACTTTACCCGTTGCGGGTTCCGCAAAAAAGACGAATAATCACAATGAATAATTCCTGATAACGCAATAATTGGAGCGATGAATGGACCGCTTGCAATCGATGCGGGTGTTCGCCAAGGTGGTCGAACACGGCAGTTTCGCGCGGGCCGCCGTGGCGCTGGACATGTCGAACGCGGTCGTCACGCGCAACGTGGCCGACCTGGAGGCGCACCTGGGCACGCGCTTGCTCAACCGAACCACGCGCAAGCTGTCGCTGACCGAAACCGGGCAGCAATACCTTGCGCGGGTGCGCCAGATCCTGCTCGACATCGATGACGCCGACGCGCTGGCCTCGTCCTCCTCGCGCAAGCCGGGCGGCACCTTGCGCATCTATTGCCATCCCGGCTTCGGCCAGTCGCAGCTGGCCAGCCTGCTGCCGCTGTATGCGCAGGCCGTGCCCGACGTGGTGCTGGACGTGACGCTCTCGGACCACGCGGTCGACCTGGTGCAGGAAGGCTTCGACGTCGGTATTTTCATCGGCCTGCAAAAATTCGACGCGAGCATGATCGCGCGCCGGCTGGCCACCTCGAACGTGGTGCTGTGCGCCTCGCCCGCCTACCTGGCGCGGCGCGGCGCCCCGGTCACCCCGGCCGACGTGGCGCAGCACGACTGCCTCAATTTCGCGTTCGAGCAGTTGCGCCACCACTGGCCGGTCCAGTGGGAAAACAAGCACCTGGACGTGCCGATCCACAGCCGCATGATCTCGAACAACGGCGCGGTGCTGCGCCAGGCCGCCCTGGCGGGGATGGGGATCATGATCCGCTCTTCGTTCACGCTGGAAGACGACCTGGAAAGCGGCCGCCTGGTGCAGCTGCTCAAGGGGCATCACCTGGGCCAGTTGTCGGTCGCGATGGTCTATCCCAGCCGGCGCCTGGTATCGGCCGCGGTGCGCAGCTTCGTCGATTTCATGAACCAGCGCTTCCCACGCCCCGAAACCGATCCCTGGCTGCCTGCCGTTTGAGGGGGGCGGGGCAGCGCGTCTGTTTCCCGCAACGGCCGGGAAAATCAAATCGGGGCCGCCGAGCGTGTCCGTGATATATTTCTATTTGGAACGTTTCTTTAAAATGAAACCTGGCCGCCGGATGCCCGCAGTTCCGGCGCGCGACTCGGTAACAAAAACAAGAAGCTGTATTGAGCTAGCTTCTGCTCATCTCGGGAGCCCGCACTTGTGCGGGCTTTTTTTCGTGCGCCGGTCCTTGGCCGGAATTGATGGTAATAAAATGCGGCCTGGTGTCATAATGTGAGCACCCGGACACAGCGCCACGCGCGCGCCGCTTGAATCGCAATAGGAGGAGTGGGCAATGAGTAAAGCGCAAGACAGCAAGAAGGAAGCCAAGAAGGAACCGGCCAAGACCCTGAAGGAAAAGAAGGAAGCCAAGAAGGTCAAGAAGGAAGAGCGCGCACGCCACTAAAGCGCGTGGCCACCCAGGGGCAATCCATGCGCATGGCGACAGGCAGGGAAGCGGCGCTTGCCGCTGGCCGCGCCTGGCTGGCTGCGGCCCTATGCCTGGCGGCGGCGCTCCCGCAGGCCGCGCCATCGACCTTCGGCCCGGTCATCGGCAGCGCCATCCTGTGCCGCAGCCATCTCGACAACGCCTACTTCCGTTCCTACCTGTCGGACGCCTTCGGCCCCTCGTACAAGCGCGAGGGCGGGGCGTACTGGTTCAAGGCCGACGCCATGCTGTGGGGCGCCTCGGTCAGCGACGTCATCGTGAGCGACGACACGAGCGAATGGACCTTCGTTGGCGCAGTCAGCGATTCGGAGCCGGAGGCGCTCGACGAAGCGATCCGCGGCGCGGTCGGGGTGCGCCATTACAAGGCCGACGATTCGGCCTTCCCGGTGCGCCAGTCGCGTCCCGGCAGCAAGATCGTCTACTTCAACAGCAAATCGAAAATATACTGCGCAAGATACAAGTCAATGCCAGCCGACCGCCATGGTCCGTGATGCACATCCAGGAAATCCATGTACACGCACTATTTCAGTCTGAAGCAAGCACCATTTTCGATCGCGCCCGACCCGCGCTACCTGTTCATGAGCGAACGGCACCGGGAAGCGCTCGCGCACCTGCTGTACGGGATCGGCAGCGGCGGCGGCTTCGTCCTGCTGACCGGCGAGATCGGCGCCGGAAAGACCACCGTGTGCCGCTGTTTCATCGAGCAGATCCCCGAGAACTGCCGGCTCGCCTACATCTTCAATCCCAAGCTGACGGTCGAGGAATTGCTGCTGTCGATCTGCGACGAATTTCGCATCGACCTGCCGCCGGCCGGCCCGGGCGCGGTCAGCATCAAGAGCTATGTCGACGCGATCAACCGCTATCTGCTCGAGAGCCATGCGCAGGGCAAGAACAATGTGCTGATCATCGACGAGGCCCAGAACCTGTCGGCCGACGTGCTCGAACAACTGCGCCTGCTGACCAACCTTGAAACCAACGAGCGCAAGCTGCTGCAGATCATCCTGATCGGCCAGCCCGAACTGCGCACGATGCTGGCGCGCCCGGAACTGGAGCAGCTGGCGCAGCGCGTGATCGCGCGCTACCACCTCGGCTCCCTCTCGGAAGGGGAAACCGGCAGCTACGTCGCGCACCGGCTGGCGGTGGCTGGGGCGCTGCCGCCTTCACCGTTGCCGCAACGGCTGATGGCGCGCATCCACCACCTCACGCACGGAGTGCCGCGCCGCATCAACCTGCTGTGCGATCGCGCGCTGCTGGGCGCCTACGTGGAAAACCGGCGCGAGGTCACGCGCCTCATCCTGAACAAGGCCGCCGCCGAAGTGTTCGCCGAAAGCGGCGCGCCGCCCGCCGGCACGCGGCGCTGGACCTACCTGGCCGCGGGCCTGATGGCCGGCGTCGTGATCAGCGCGGGCGCGGCCTGGCAGATGTACCCGCCCGAAGCAGCGCCGCCGGCGCGCGTCGTACCGGCCGCGGCGCGCGCGAACCTGGCGGGCCTGGCGCAAGCCGGGTCCGACCAGGCGCTGCGCGAACTGGCCGCCCTGTGGGGCGAGCCGCTGGCGGACGGCGAGCCGTGCCAGGCTGCGCTGAAACTCGAGCTGCGCTGCCATCAGGGCAAGGGCGGGCTGTACGAGCTGCGCCTGCTCGACCGGCCGGCCATGGTGGCCTTGCACGATGGCCCGAACAGCGGTTATGCGGTACTGACCGGGCTTGACGACAGCACGGCCACCCTGAGCGTGAAGGGCAAGCGGCTGACCATGGGCGTGGCGGACCTGGCGGCGCGCTTCGACGGCACCTTCACCACGTTCTGGAAAATGCCGCGCGGCTTTCGCGATGAAATCGCGGCCGGCGAGCGCGGTCCCGACGTGGACTGGATAGGCGCGCGGCTGGCCCAGCTGAACGGGGTCGCCGCGCCGCCGGCGAACACGCCGTTCGGGGAGGGCGTGCAAGCACAGTTGCGCGCCTTCCAGTCCAAACAGAACCTGAAAGCGGACGGGGTGGCGGGGCCGCGCACCTACATGCGCCTCAACCAGCTGGGCGCAGTGGCGGAGCCGCGCCTGCTCGCCGCCAAAGGGACGGGAAAATAAGATGTCGTATATTCTTGAAGCGTTAAAGAAAGCGCAGGCCGAACGCCAGCTTGGCAGCACGCCGACGATTCATGCGGTGCCACTCCATGCGGGCTTGGCCGGTTCGGGCGGCGCGCGCCGCAAGCCGGTCTGGATCGCCGCTGGCGCTGTCGTGCTGGCCGCTGGCGCAGTTGCGCTGGCCTGGCGCACCCACGGCCAGCCGGAGCCGGCTCTGGAGGCAGCGCCCCCGATAGCTGCGGCGCCGCTTGCCGCTGCCCCGGTAGTGGCTGCCCCGGTGGTCGCTGCCCCGGTGGTGGTGGCTCCCGTAGTGGCGGCTCCGGTAGTGGCTGCACCTGCCGCGCCGGTCCGCGTCGCACGGCAAGACCCGCCCGTGGTTGTCAAGCAAGCCGCGCCTGCGCCGGCCCCCGTTGCCCCGGCCCCGGCGCCGGCCCCGGCTCCGCAGGTCGCCGAGGAAATCCTGCCGATGCAGCGCGAGCTGCCCGAAGCCATTGCCCGCGCCGTGCCGCAGGTGGCGATCGGCGGTTACATCTACTCGAGCAATCCGGCCGACCGCCTGCTGCTGATCGACAAGATCCTACGCCGCGAAGGCGAGGAAGTGGCACCCGGCCTGCGCCTGGAAAAACTGTTGCCAAAGGCGGCCGTGATGAACTACAAGGGATACCGTTACCGTGTTCCCTATTGAAGCAGCCCTTCCACGGCCATTCGGCTGGTTTTGTATAATGGTGCCGAACAGAAACGGCAGAAAGGCCGAGAAATGAACCGAGAACCTTGCGCACCGCCATCCAAGCTGCTGGGTGTGGTCGGCTGGTCAGGCAGCGGCAAGACCACCTTGCTCGAATACCTGGTGACACAGCTGGCCGGGCGCGGGCTGCGCATCAATGTCATCAAGCACAGTCATCACGACGTCATGCTGGAGCCGCCGCACAAGGACAGCGCACGCATGCGCAGGGCCGGCGCGGCCGAAGTGATGATTGCCTCGCCGTTCAGGGTGGCAGTGATCCACGAACTGCGCGGCAGCCCCGAACCCACGCTGACCGAGCAACTGGCACGCCTGGCCCCGGCCGAGCTGACCCTGGTCGAGGGCTACAAGTGGGAACCGATACCGAAACTCGAGGTGCACCGGCCGGCGCTGGGCCAGCCAGCCCTGTATCCGGACGATGAACATATTGTCGCGGTCGCCTCCGATGTGCCGCGCCCCGAGCTCCTGCGGCCCGGCGTGGCGTGGCTGGACCTGAACGCGCCCGACCAGGTGCTCGCCTGGCTCAGCTCCCATATCGTGCAAGAATGTTCCTGAGGGTCCTAAAGTAATTCAAAAAACCGCCGTAAATGCAGGATAGGCCTGATTACGGAGGACAAAATGAACATCGCTGGACTTGGCAACGTGTCAACTACGATTGCAGAAACCGGGACCAAGCAGGAAGTCGATATTGCTATCCTCAAGCGTGCGCAGCAGATCGAAAGCGCGACCGCCACGCAACTGATCGACGCCGTCCGGGACGTGCCGACGGTGCAAAAGCTGCCCGACCACCTGGGCACCAAGATCGATACAACCGCCTGAGCTGGCGCGTTAAATGGGGGCAGCGTTCTCGTCGCGGTACTGCCGCGGCGAGAACGCTGCCCCCATTTTTTTTGGGCGATGCTGCTCTTCGCGCATGCCGCGTGGCATTTTTTCCCAAACTAAGTAGAATTGCGTTCATTCCCCCCGTTTTAGGAGTTTCACCATGAACAAACGCCAAGCCCTGATCGCTGCCGCGCTGGCATCCGTATGCGCGGCCGCCGCCGCTGCCGCCCCAACCATGCCGGCCCCCAAGGCCGATCAGGAAAAGTGCTTCGGGATCGCCAAAGCCGGCCAGAACGACTGCGCCAGCGCGACCGGCTCGCATTCCTGCGCCGGCCAGTCCAAGGTGGACAAGGATCCTGCCGAATGGAAAAACGTAGCCAAGGGCACGTGCCTCAAGGCAGGCGGCAAGACCGCTCCCGCCAAGTAATCGTCGCTCGAGGGGCCATGCCGGACCATTCCAGCGGCGGCCACGCGGCGCTGCTTGGCGTCGGCGTCGGACTGCGGGCCCCGCACTACCGCCAATTTCTCGAGCAGCGCCCTGCGGTGGACTGGCTCGAGGTACACACGGAAAATTTCCTGCACCAGTCCGGCTGGGATTGGCATGTCTTGCAGGAACTGCGGCGCGATTATCCGTTCAGCCTGCACGGTGTCGGCCTCGGGCTGGGCTCGGCGCGCGGTTTTTCAGAATTGCACCTGGAACGGGTGCGCTCCCTGGTGGAGCGGGTCGAACCGGCCCTCGTATCGGAGCACTTGTGCTGGGGTGCGGTGCAGGGGCGCAATCTGAACGACCTGTTGCCGATGACGCTCAACGAGGACGCACTCGCGCTCTTGTGCGAACGGGTGCAGCGGGTCCAGGACGTGCTGCGGCGGCCGATATTGCTTGAAAACGTGTCGAGCTACCTTCGCTTTCACGCCGACTCGATGAGCGAAGCCGAGTTTCTGGCCGCGTTGGCAAGCCGGACCGGCTGCTCTCTCTTGCTCGACATAAATAACCTGTTCGTGAACCAGTGCAACCACGGCGAAGATGCGCTGGCCGCGCTGGAGGCGATCGCGCCGGGGACCGTTGCAGAGATCCACCTGGCGGGCCATCTGGTAACGCCTGAGGCGGTGATCGATCATCATGGCGCCACCGTGGCGCCGCCGGTGTGGGACTTGTACCAGGCGGCGCTGTCGCGCTTCGGCAAGCTGGCGACCCTGGTCGAGTGGGATACCGAGATTCCCGCGCTCGACGTGCTGCTCGGCGAGGCCGACAAGGCGCGCAGGCTGGCGCACGCATTCGGCGTGCACCAGCTAGCCCGGCCGGGCGCCACCGCGCCGGCCGAGGCCGCAGCGCTGCACGCGCTTGGCGCGCTTCAGCAGGACTTCGCCAGCGCCTTGTTCGACTCGGGCGGCGAGCAGCAGGCGCTGGCCCGGTTCAAGGGCGAGGCGAACGCGCAGCGCTTCGCCCTGTATCGCGGCAACCTGACGGTAACCTGGGACAAAACCCTGGCGGGCGCATACCCGGTGCTGCGCCAGCTTGTCGGAGCGGAGTTCTTCAGCGACCTGAGCCGCGCGTTCGGCATGGCGCATCCGTCCGTCGACGCCGACCTGAACCGTTTCGGGGGCGGGTTCGCGCAGTTCCTGGACACCTTCGAGCATGTTGCGCAGTACCCCTACCTGCCCGACATGGCGCGCCTCGAATGGGCGCTGCACTGCGCGCACTATGCGCCCGAGGCGCGCGCCATCACTTCCGCCGAGCTTGCCATGCTGGACCCGGCGCGGCTCGAGGTGGCGCATTTCGCCCTGCATCCGGCCTGTTTCCTGCTGGCGTCGCAGTGGGCCATCGTGCCGCTGTGGCAGGCGCACCAGCCGGGCGGCCAGCCCTTTCCCTCGGATATGAATTCGGCATGCCATGCGCTGGTGGCGCGTCCACGCTGGAGAAGTGAAGTACTGTCCCTTGGCCGGCCCGCACACGCTGCCTTGTCGGCGCTGGCCGCAGGCAGCAGTTTCGGCGCCGCGCTCGATGCCGCCCTCGAGATCGACGCCGACTTCGACCTGGCCGGCCACCTCAGGCAATGGCTCGACCTCGCGCTGCTGCTGGCGCTCGATACCGCGGATTGAATTGGGAAACAGATGCGGCGCCGGAAACGGCGCCGCTGAAACTGCTAGTCAAACGCGCGCAGGATACGCGCTTCGCCGCTCAGATCGGCATTCACTTCATTTTCCGCATTGTTAGTCTGGATCATGCGGGTTAGCTGGGCCTCTTCAAAAGCGGCCAGTTCGTTGGTCGCCGCATTCAAGGCTAGCGCCAGTTTGGCGCGCGCTTCCTGATACAGGACGCTGGTGTATTGATCTGTATTTTTAAGTAACTCCTCCGCATTTTCAATGACGAGACGCAAATCGCCGATCAGTCTTTCTTGAGTCTGCTGACTTTCCTCAGGGCTATCCATGGCGGCCACCTTGAACCCGTTGATAACGACTTATAATATAAACAAGCAAGAACCGGCCGGGTTTGTCTGGGCGCAAACGCGTGCGTGGACGGGTTCGCTTCGATCTGGTTCCGCTTGTTTAGTATTGCCGCCGGGTAGTTCAGGCGCCGTCGGCCCCGCCTCCCTGGACGCTGATGCGCACATCGCCCACGCTGACCGTTTGGCCGGCGCGGATCTTGGCGGTCTTGCGCAATTCCTTCTTGCCGTCGACCGCCACCACGCCGCTGGCGACCATGTTCTTGCCGGCGCCCCCGCTGTCGCACAAGCCGCTCAGTTTCAGCAGTTGATTAAGTTCGACGAATTCGCTGTCCAGATCAAACGTGACTTTTTGCATTTCTGTTTCCTGTCGCTGTGCGGTTGTAGACGTAGTTTACAGCTAGATTCCGGGCCGCGTCATATCGAGCGGCACCACCCAGTCGTTGAACTGCTGCTCTGTGACAAACCCAAGTTGCAGCGCGGCCTGCTTGAGCGTGCTGCCCTCGTGCTGTGCCTTCTTGGCGATCTGGGCGGCGCGGTCGTAGCCGATGTGCGGCGCGAGCGCGGTCACCAGCATCAGCGAACGTTCCATGAGCTCGCCGATGCGGGCCCGGTCCGGCTCGATCCCGTGCGCGCAGTGGCGCTCGAACGAACGCATGCCGTCGGCCAGCAGGCGCGCGCTTTGCAGGAAATTGTGCGCGATGAGCGGCTTGAACACGTTCAGTTCGAAATTGCCCGAGGCGCCCCCGAAGGTGATCGCCACGTCGTTGCCGAATACCTGGCAACACAGCATGGTGAGCGCTTCGGACTGGGTCGGGTTGACCTTGCCGGGCATGATCGAGCTGCCCGGTTCGTTTTCCGGGATCGTGATTTCGCCCAGCCCGGAGCGCGGTCCGGACGCCATCCAGCGCACATCGTTGGCGATCTTCATGAGCGCGGTGGCGAGCGTCTTGAGCGCGCCATGCGCGCCGACCAGCGCGTCGTGCCCGGCCAGCGCGGCGAATTTGTTGGGCGCGCTTTTGAAACTCAGGGCGGTTCGCGCCGCCAGTTCCGCTGCCATGCGGGCGCCAAATTCCGGGTGTGTGTTCAGGCCGGTGCCAACGGCGGTGCCGCCTGCGGCCAGCAGCAGCAGCGCGGGCAGGGCGGCCTTGATGGCGTGCTCGGAAAATTCGAGCTGGGCCACGTAACCGGAGAACTCCTGCCCGAGCGTGAGCGGGGTCGCGTCCTGCAGGTGGGTGCGCCCGATCTTGACGATGCCGGCGAATTCGCGCGTCTTGACCTCCAGCGTGCCGCGCAACCGGGCCAGCGCCGGCAGCACCTCGTGCACCAGGGCGTGCGCCGCCGCCACGTGCATCGCCGTGGGAAACATGTCGTTCGAGGACTGGCCCATGTTGACGTCGTCGTTCGGATGCAGCAGCCGGCCTTCACCGCGCGAAGCGCCCAGCAGCTCGGAGGCGCGGTTGGCCAGCACTTCGTTCATGTTCATGTTGCTCTGGGTGCCGGAGCCGGTCTGCCACACCGACAGCGGAAATTCCCCCGGATGGCGGCCCGCCAGCACCTCGTCGGCGGCCTTGATGATGGCGTCGGCCTTCGCGCCGGCGAGCAGGCCGAGCGAGCGGTTGACCTCGGCCGCGGCACGCTTGACCTGCGCCAGCGCCGCGATCAGCTCGGGCGGCATGCGCTCGCTGGAAATCTGGAAATGCTCGAGCGAGCGCTGGGTCTGGGCGCCCCACAGGTGCTCCGTAGGCACGTCGATGGGGCCGAAACTGTCCTTTTCGATCCTGCTTTGCATGGGGGCCATCCTTTTTTGCAATGATGAGGATTAAAGAGTTTACTCCAACGCTCGTTAATTACGCTGAGGCTACAAATTTCCGTGGCCGCAACTTATTACTGATAAACTTTAAACCCATATGCCCCGTCGCTCCTTCACCAGTATCATCCAATTTGGCGGCGCCATGGCCCTGGCCGGATTGCTGTCGTTCGCCCAGGCCGTGGAACTGGGCGAGGTGGCGGTGCGTTCCTACCGCGGACAGCCGCTGGTGGCCGACATCGAACTGGTCGCGCTGGCGGACGCGAACGCGAACGTCCAGGTCAGGATTGCCAATCCAGACGTGTACCGCGGCGCGAACGTCGAGATGCACCCGGCGCTGTCAAGCCTGAACCTGTCGGTGATGCGGCGCGACGCACGCCAGTACCTGCACATTACCTCGCTCAAGCCGGCCGATGGCGAGCGTATCCACCTGTTCTTCGAGCTGGTCGAGGGCGGGCGCGGCGTGGTGCGCGGCGCGACCCTGTGGCTCGCGCCCGACCCGCAGCCGGCGCGCTTGCTGGCGAACCTGCCCGCCGCGGCGGCGCCACTGGCGGCCCCGGCCGTTGAGGCCGCGTCCGGAGCGGGGCCATCGAGCCAGGCGCTGGAAGCGGCAAGGAAGCGCCTCGCGATGCGCGAGGCAGCTGCCGCGCCAGTCCCGGCTCCACCCCAGCGCGCCGAAGCGGCCTGTGGCCCCCGGTATTCGGCCGAACAGATCAAGACGTGCGCCGCGCTCGACTACAAAAACGCGATGCTGACCGCGCAGATCGTCGAACTCGAAGAGAAAGTGGCGCTGCTGCAAAGTGCAGTGTCGGGGCCGCGTCCAGCGCCGGCGCCGCCGCCCAAGGCGGTCTTGCCCCAGCGCCAGAGCGGGGTTGCGCTCAAGGGCACGCAGCCAGCCAGCGCGCCAGCGGGCGGCGTGCTCTGGTGGCTGGCCGGCGCCGCCGTCGTGGCGCTGCTTGGCGCACTGATCTTCGTACTATGGCGCAAGATGAACAAGGGCGGGGCCGCGCCATTGCCCATGCCGAAGTTCTTCATTCAGCTTAAAAACCGCCTGTCGCGCAAGAAGGCGCTACCGGAGGAGGCGCTGGTCGAAGAACCGCAACTCGAGTAAAAGATTTAAAAAATTGAAATATTGCAAAAATATGCGATTCGATCCCAAGCTTGTCTACACAAGAGCAATTTTTGTTATATACTGACTTCGTGGTCTTCGAGATCACGAACAAACGGGCCAGGGTCTGGCGCAGCCACCAACGATAGCGTGGCGCGATAAGCAGATGAACGTTGAAAAAACGCCTGTCCCGGAAGCTGTCCGTTTGCCGACAATGTGCGTGCGGACGCCGGATGCAACCGGCACGAGGCGACACCAGGAGATACCTGGTGTTCGCTCTCCCGAATTCCCCCTGAGCGGCAAACCAGGTCGCCAGGCGTAAAAAAAAAGCGTCCCGCGGGACGCTTTTTTCGTATTCGGCTGTTCTGCTCAGTGAGCAGCTTTCATCACGTTTTCCAGCTGGCCCATCCAGGGCTCGGTCACTTCGCGGATGGCGCGGTCGTTGGCCATGATCTGCTTGAGCAGGTCGATCTTGCGCAGGCGCGCAGCGCCGTTCAGTGCCGGTACGCCGCCGACGCTGGCCACAGCCTGCAGCGCGCACTGGCCTTCCAGCCTGGACAGCCCGTTCCAGTCGCCCGTTTGCGCGGCCGTCGCCATCTTGCCGGTCAGGCCAGCAATATTTTCATACATCGAGAGGACTTCGTTGGACGTCATGGCAGCACCTGGACTGAAATTTTTATAAATTACCGCGTGTCCTCTCATATCGACATCGCTTCGGCAAACTTTAGGGTTTATTTGAAATAAATCGAAAATAATTTCAGGAGGCTGTTTGCGCGCGTGCCCGTCCATAAACATTGCCTAATCGATAATGTCATCCAGGCCCGCGCTCAGTTCGGCAAGCGGCGGCATCCGGGTAAGCAGGAGCTCTGGCGCCAGGCCGAGGCTGGCCGCGACCTCGCCCGGGAAACCGGCCTCCGCCTCGTCGCGGCCGGCCCCGCTTTGCTCGATCCGGGCGCGCCAGGCGGCCAGGTGGACCACTGCCGCGATCCGGCTCGGCCGACCCTGTGCCAGCGGGGCAGGGAAGGCCTGCAGCGTTTCGGAGAAAATCGCCGGAAACTTCCAGTGCAGCGCCAGTGCGGCGCCGACATCGGCAAAGGTGTAGCCGAAGGCGGCCCGCTCCTCCTCGATGCGGCGCGCATCGTACGGGCCGGCGATCTTGTCGAGCGCCTGCGCCCGCTCCGGGTCCGCGAGGTGCATGACGAGCTGGCCGATCGAATGCATCATCCCGAGCGTGAAGGCCAGCTCGGCGTTTTCGCCGGCGTGGCGCGCGATCCACTTGGCCGCGACGCCCGTGTGCAGGCTGAAGCGCCAGAAATGCTTGAGGTCGAGCCCGGGGACTGTCTTGAAGCCGTTGACCAGTCCGGAACTGATGACCAGCATGCGTACGCTTGCGAAACCGAGCATGCGCACCGCATCGTCGACGCTGCCGATGCTGCGCGAGACATGGTAATAGGCGGAATTGGCCAAGCGCAACAGCTTGGCGCTCAGTACCGGGTCGGTCGACAGCTTGCGCGCAATGTCCTCGACCGAGACGGCCGGGTTATCGAAACTGCCGATCAGTTCCTCGATCACCTTGGGAGCTGACGGCAGGGCGTTCTGGTTGTGAAGCAGTGCTTCAAGTGTCATCGCGATCTCCTCGTGTTTGCCCCCGGCAATCGCGACTATATAGCGGAATTGAACCTTAAGACACAAAAATCCCGGGTTTTTTTGCCTGGACAATCAAGCCCGGTCCGTGCACCGGCGCCGCGCTTGCGCGTGTGATAATGTAAAGCATGACCCAAGACATCGACGACATCACGCGCCTCACGCTGGACTACTACGAGCGCCACGCGCAACAATTTTTCGCAGGCACGATCGACCATGACGTCAGCCAGAACATCGCCGCCCTGCTCGAAGCGATCGAAGGGCCGCCCCCGTTCACCATCCTCGATCTCGGCTGCGGCCCCGGGCGCGACCTGAAGACCTTCAGCGCGCTCGGGCACCGGGCGATCGGCGTGGACGGCTCGGCGCGCTTTGCCGAGATGGCGCGCGCCTACAGTGGCTGCGAGGTATGGCGACAGGATTTCGTGCACCTCGACCTGCCGGGCGCGCTGTTCGACGGCGTGTTCGCCAACGCGTCGCTGTTCCACGTGCCCAGCCGCGCCCTGCCCAAGGTGCTGGGCGATTTGTACGCAGCCCTGAAACCGGGCGGCGTGCTGTTCAGCTCGAATCCGCGCGGACACAACGAGGAAGGCTGGAACGCCCAGCGCTACGGCAGCTACTACGATTTCGACACTTGGCAGACATTCCTGACCGCGGCCGGGTTTTTACCCCTGCATCACTATTACCGCCCGCCGAACTTGCCGCGCGAACAGCAATCGTGGCTTGCCAGCCTCTGGCGCAAGCCGCAGTGTTAGTCAGCGCACAGAATTCATTGAAAAAAAACCATATCTTGTATTCATCGCACACCAGCAGGTGTGCTCCGAAAGCGCTCCGGGAGCATGGAGCGTGCACTAGATGATTTACTCACCAGAGAGGTACTCGATATGAACAAGGACCAGGTCAAAGGCAAGGCGAAGGACATCGGCGGCAAGATCCAGGAGGAAGTCGGCAAGGCTGTGGGCAGCAACAAGCAGCAGGCCGAAGGACTGCAGAATCAGGTCGAAGGTAAGGTCCAGGAAAAAGTGGGCGACTTGAAGGAAATCGTGAAGGACCGCGGCAACCGCTGACAAGCCGCTTAAGCCCCACGTCATGCAGCCGCGAATGTCGCGGCTGTTTTTTTTGCATGTCCCGGCCGCGCATGCCTGCGTGGAACTGATGGAAGTAAAGATGTACCTCAAGCGTTGTCGCAATCGCCAAGACTAGTATCTGCGTGTGGATCCGGATCGTCTGGATCAGGAAAATGTTCGGAAAAACCCCAATGAAATCGCGCAGATCATTCCTGAGCGGCGCCAGCGCCGCCATGCTGGGCGCCGCGCTGGTTCGCGAGGCAGGCGCGGCTTCGCCGCAGCAAGCGAGCGTGCCGCCCGACGCCAGCGCCGACAACCCGGTCGCGCCCGAGGCGCAGGCCGAGGCCATCGAAACACCGCTGGCCGCGGCGCCATCGACGCTGGCCCGTTCGGCGCTGCCGACCATCGTGCCGCCGCAGGGGACCATGGGCAACAACGGCGCGGTGACCTTCGTGTCTCCGCTGCCGCAGGCCTATCCCGGCGCCTACATGTACTTCATGGCAGGCGCGATCGCCAGCGGCAGCGCGCCCGGGCTGTACTTTGTCATCATGAGCAGCACCACCACCGGCCGGGTCTACAACAACCGGCAGTCCGGGGCATCGCCGCTGCCGCCCGCAACGCTGACGCCATTCGTGACGGCAGGGCCAGGGCGGTTTGCGCAAACCCGCTCGCCGATCGACCTGCGCACCGTGCTCATTCCGGGCGGCGCGCTCGGCCTGACCGGCATGCTCCAGATCGAGGCCGCATGGTCGATGCCCAACAACGCCAACGCCAAGACGGTGTCGCTCACCTACGGCGGCGCCAACATCTACGGCAAGACGCGCACCTTCACCTCCAACGAGATGCCGCTGATCGACGTGCGCAACCGCGGCGTGTCGAACCGCCAGATCTGCACCTGGGCCAACAGCGGCACCCCAATGACCAACTCGACAGCCGGTTTCGTGAACCTGCGCATCGACAGCACGGTTGACCAGCTGGTGCACGCGCGTGGCCAGATCGCCGTTCTTGGCGATTACGTCGTGCTCGAATCGATGGACGTCACGTTGCGTCCTTTTACGTAGGGTTGGACGACGGCGTGATGGTGCTCTCGTCGTCGTCCGTAAATGTCCCAGCCGCCTTCGTTGGCATGCAATCGATCAAATCCCCGTGGCCGGCCGGCTTCGAATATGGAACCGCGCGCAACTGGGACTACCTTGGAGACGCCGCCTATCCCGGCACCTTGGTTCGACATGTCAACCCGGCCGAGGGCGTGTTCAACTGGAGCTCGTTCGACCTGTTCTTCAAAAGCCATGTCGGCAAGGACAAGATCCTGACGCTCGGGCAGCCGGCGGACTGGATGATCGTGCGCGCGGCCGTGGGTGGCGCGAATCTGGGCGGCAAGGCCAACATGTGCCCGACCGGCGCGACCGAGATCGCCAATTTCGTGCAGGCGGTCGAAGCGATGGCAGCGCGCGCCAGGAACCTGTTCGGCGCGCTCGGCATCAAGTGGGAATTGTGGAACGAGATTGAAGGGCCCGGCATGTACAGCGATGTCCAGTCGTCGCTGGGGCCGTACGCGCGGGCGGTGTCGCAGGCGATCAAGCGGATCGACCCGGGCGCCGTGATCCTGTCGCCGTCGGCGCGCGACGACGACACCGCCTTCCTGGTCGGTAACTTCATGGGCTTTTCAGACGGCGCCGGAGGCAGGGCCGGCTCATGGGTGGACGGCATCGCCTTCCATTTCTACGGCACCGACGACCCCTGGACCTACAAGCGCACCTACGACGAGTACAAGACGCAGCAGGCGCGCTACGGATTCAAGCTGCCGATCTACGTCACCGAAAGCGGCATGCTGATTCCGACCGAGAACCAGGCGCTCAAGCTGCAGCGCAGGCTGATCACATTTGCCGCGCTGGGCGCCAGGACACTGATCGGCTACGCGACCGACGGCGCCGAAGTGATCGGCCCGTTCGCCGCGGAATGGAACGCCGCCGCGCAAGCGGTCGCCGGCAAGACCATCACAAAGCTGGTAAAAAATGCGAACGGCAGCGTGACCGCGATGATCGATGGCGAAGCGGTTACGTTTTAATCGAGACGACAGAGCGAAACCGGGGTCAGGGTTAGTTCGTCCTGAACCCGACGAAAAAAACTCTGACCCCGGTTTCGCTCTGTCCGGGCTTCGCTTACTTGCGCGGCTCTCCGCCCAGGTTCTTGCGGAAAAACGCTTCGATGGTCCCGTACACATGGCGCTGCCCGGGGCGCGACGAAATGCCATGCTTGGCGCCCGGGTAGGTCATCAGGTCGAACTTCACGTTACGGTTCACCAGTGCGTCGATCAGGCGCGTGGTGTTGGTGAACAGGACGTTGTCGTCGGCCATGCCATGCACCAGCAGCAGCGGCGACTTGAGTCCGTCGAGGTGCGCGAACACGCCGCTGTTCTTGTACGCATCCGGGTCTGACTTGGGCGTGCCGCCCACGAACTGCTCGGTGTAGTGGGTGTCGTACAGCGCCCAGTCGGTGACCGGCGCCACCGCCACGCCCATCGCGATCTTGTCCGAGGCCGCAGCCAGCAGGCGCAGCGTCATGAAACCGCCGTAGCTCCAGCCGAACACGCCGATGCGCCTGGCGTCGACGAAGCTTTGCCGGCCCAGCCATTCGATGCCGGCCAGCTGGTCCTCCACCTCGTGCTTGCCCAGTGCCTTGTAGATCGGGTCGGTGAACTGGCGCTCGCGCCGCGAGGAGCCGCGGTTATCGAGGCGGAATACGACAAAACCCTGCTGCGCCATGTACTGGTCGAAGGTGTTGCCCCACTTGCGCGCCACGTACTGTGAATGCGGGCCGCCATAAGTGGTCAGGAACACCGGATAGCGCTTGCCAGCGTCGAAGCCGGATGGCTTGATGATCGAGTAGTACAGCGTTTGCCCGTCGTTCGACGTCAAAGTGCCGTATTCGGTCGGCAGGTGGTCCGGCTTGTACTTCGCGTACGGGTGGCTGGCATTGAGCTCGTTTTTCTCGAGCCAGCCGATCATCGAACCGTCCGGCCGGCGGATCGAAATCTGCGGCGGCGTGGACGGATCGGAGAAGGTGTCGACGAACACTTCGCCATTGCGCGAGAACGCCGAGTCGTGCCAGCCATCGGCCTTGGTGATGCGCAGCGGGCTGTCGGCGGTACTGCCGTCGAGCGCGAGCGCGTAGGTTTGCTTGTCGATGACGGCATCGCGGTTCGATGCGACGAACACGCGGCCGGCCTTTTCATCGACCGCGAGCACGTTGTCGATACCCCAGTTACCGCTCGATACGGGATGCAGCAGCTTGCCGTCCATGTCGTACAGGTAAAGATGATTGCGCCCGCTGCGCTCGGACGACCACAGGAAGGCGTTGCGCTGTTTCAGGAAGCGCAGGTCGTCGTGGATGCTGACCCAGGTCGGCGAGGTCTCGGTGAGCAGGGTGCGCTGCGACAGCGTGGCCGCGTCCACCGCGATCAGGTCGAGCCGCTTCTGGTCGCGCGTCTGCAACTGGTACACCAGGTACTTGCTGTTGGCGCTCCAGTCGGCGCGCACCAGGTAGATGTCCTTGTTCGCGCCCAGCTCGACCTTGCGCCGCACGCCGGTCGCGGGCGAGACGATCATCAGCTCGGCCAGCACGTTCTGGTCGCCCGCGGCCGGATAGCGCTGTTCAACGACATCGGTGCGGTCGGCGAAGATTTCGAAGCGGCGCACCACAGGCACCGGCGCTTCGTCGAAGCGCTTGTAGGCGATGGCCGAATCGTCCGGCGCCCAGTAGTAACCGGTGCGCTGGCCCATTTCTTCCTGCGCCACGAATTCGGCTTCCGCGTTGTGGATCGTGCCCGCGCCGTCGCTGGTGAGCTGGCGCTCGGCGCCGGTGGCCAGTTCGATCACATACAGGTTCTGGCTGCGCACGAACGACACGTAGCGGCCTTTCGGCGAGATCTTCGGATCCGACACATTGCCCGACGCGACCTTGCGCGCACTTTCCGGCCTGGTCACGTCGACCAGGTACAGGTCGCCCCCGATCGGCACCAGCAGCTGCTTGCCGTCCGGCGACCAGCTGTAGGTGATGATGCCGTTCAGGCTGGCCGTGCGGGCGCGTTCGCGCCGCGCTTTTTCTTCAGGCGACGGGTTCTCGTCGGGGACCAGCGCCTTGGAGTCGACCAGGCGCCGCATGGTCTTGTCCTTCAGGTTGAATTCCCACAGGTCGAGCTGGAACTGGTTGTCCGGCCGGCCGCGCAGGAAAGTCACGCGCTCGCCGTCGGGCGACACTTTAAGGTTACGTATGCCTGGTCCTGCCAGCGCCGGGTCGGCGTGGATGCGGTCCAGCGTCAGGCGTTCCGCGGATGCGGGAACGGCCGACAATGCCGCTAAAAAGCAGAGAAGAAAACGCATGGATTGTCTCGATATGAAGTTGATCTGGTACGACGGCAAGAACGATACCAGAGTCCGCGCGGCAGCGCTGTAAATACGCCCCACGCCGCTACGCGCTTGCAGGCGCCGCGATGCGTGCGCGCGACAGGCGCTCGAGCGCCCATGTGAGCAGCACCGCGGCCACGGTCAGCCCGAGCACCAGCCCGATCCAGAAGCCGGCCGCCGCCATCGGCGCCGATGGCGACCACGCGAACCACCCGGGCGCCAGTCCCAGCACGTACCCGAGCGGCAGCGAGAAGCCCCAGAACGCGATCAGTTGAATCGCCATCGGCTGGCGCGTCACCTTGTAGCCGCGGATCGCGCTCGAAGTGGCAACCTGGGTCGCGTCGGACAACTGGAACAGCGCCGCGAGCAGCAGCAGTTGCACGCACAGTTCCTGCACCGCCGGGTCCGACGTGTAGGCGCGCGCGATCTCCCAGCGAAATAGGGCGATGAACGCCGCCGACAGCAGGCCGAACGCGATCGACATCGCGACCCCGACCCAGGACGCGAAGCGCGCCCGGCCCGGGTCGCCTTCGCCCAGCGCCTGCCCGACCCGGGTGATCAGCGCGACGCCGAAACTGAGCGGCACCATGAACACGAGCGACGTGAAATTGAGCGCGATCTGGTGCGCCGACACCTGCACCACGCCGAAGCGCGCCACCAGCAGGCTGATGGCGCCGAACGCGCTCACTTCGGCGAAATAGGTGACCCCGATCGGCAGCCCGAGGCGCAGCATGCTGCCGATCTCGCGCCAGTTCGGCCACTCCCAATGGGTGAACGGGTAGGTCTGGCGATACGCCGGCGCCACCCTGATCCAGGCCAGCATCGCGCCCAGCATCAGCCACATGCCGATGCCGGTGCCGACCGCGCAACCGACCGCGCCCAGTTTCGGCAGCCCCAGGTTGCCGAACACCAGCAGCCAGTTCACGACCACGTTGAACAGCAGGCCGAACAGCGCAATGACCATCACCGGCTTGGTCTGGTTGATGCTGGCGGTGTAACCGTACAGGGCGCGGTAGCACGCGAAGGCCGGCATGCCGATGCTAATGACATGCAAGAACATCGTGGCCCTGTCGCTGACGGCCTCGCCGATGCCCACGTGCGGGAACACGAGGGTGGCAAGATTGGCGGCCAGGCAGGCGAGCAGGCCGACCCCGAGACCCTTCCACAAGGCCTGGCGCACCGAATGCGGGATGCGGCCGAACTGGGCCGCGCCGATTTCGTGCGCGACCACCGTATTAATCGCCATCATGATGCCCATCACGGTCACCAGCACGATCGACCAGACCGACGCGCCCAGCGAGACCGCGGCCAGTTCGTCGGCGCTCACGTGGCCCGTCATGGCGACATCGGCCACGCCCATGCCGACCGTCGCAAGCTGGCCGACAAGCATGGGCCAGGCCAGGCTCCACAGGGCGCCGATTTCGGCGAGGACAGGGTAATGCTGACGGGCGGCGGCAGGCGACATGGGGGGCAGGGCATGGACGAAACCGGTGATTCTACTGATTATTCGCCAATACGGAAATGGGCCAGTTCGCCCGCATCGTCATTGCCCTGGCCACGCGCCGTCGTTTCCGCCATTGGCGAAACCGACTTCCCGTGTTTCCCGACCAAAGCGCCGTCGTTCCTGTGTTTCCTACCGAAGCGACGTCGTTCCCGCGAAAGAGGCTGTCGCGAAAGGGGGGCAGAGTCTGGTCAGACACTCTCAACGCCGTCGTTCCCGCCTGCGCGGGAACGACGGAGTTTCCGTCTTCGTCGAAGGTCGTTTTGCGTTTTGCGACAGCCTCCTACGCGGGAAGTCGGTTTCGCCAATGGCGGAAACGACGGTGGTTTCGCGGAAGTTGGCGCGTCAGCGCTGGCCCGCCGCGCGCGGCGGCAGCGTGGTCAGGTAGGCGTGCAAGGCGCCCATGTCGGTGTCGCTCATCTCGCGCAGCGAGGCGAACGGCATCAGCGGGCTGATCGCGCTGCCGTCCGGCCGCTGCCCGCTGCGCAGCATCGCCATGAACGCCTGCACCGTGGGGTAGCGCAGCATCGCACTGCCTTTGCCCGGCGTCAGGTTAGCCGCTGGAGGCAAGCTTGACGGGAGGTCTGGAATCTTGCCGCCGCTCAGGTGCTGGCCATGGCATGCCATGCAGCTGTTGGCAATGTAGGCGCCGTACTGCGCCGTCACAGCCGGGCGCAGCGGCTCGGACGGCGCCAGCGAATGGTCGATCTTCTCGGCCGCATCCTGGATTTGCCCGATGGCGTAGCGCACCTTCATTGCGAGTGGAAGGCGGATGGCGGCGTGCGCGCCGGCCACCGGCGGCAACTGTTGCACATAACTGATCAGGGCGCCCAGGTCGGCGTCGCTGAGGCGGTTGTAATCCTCGCTCGGCATGATCAGCACCGGCTTGCCGTTCGGCTTGACGCCGTGGCGCAGGGTGCGCACCCAGTCGACCGTGTTGTAGGCGCTGGTGACGCCGTTGGGACCCGAGGTGAGGTTGGGCGAGACCACCAGCATGGCGCCGTCCTTGATCACCTCCATCCCGCCGCCGTTGGCGCCATGGCAGTCGGCGCAGCCGCGCGTGCGGAACAGGTAGCGGCCCTGTTCGATGCGCGCGCTGTCGCCGGACAGCTCGACCGGCGCGACCGCCAGTGTGATGGTGCGCATCATCTTGCGCTCGCCCAAGTGTTTGCCCAGCAACAGGGCTGCGACACCCGCCACAACCAGGACGGCAAGCGCGATGCCGGTTCGTTTGAGCCATGTGTTCATGATGATTTCCTCGGTTGACCAAGACAATTCGTGCCGATCAGGAATTCATCCTCGTCGGCCCGGATCAGAAACGAAAATGTGTCCGACCCGCCGATGCGTCGCTTGCGCCTTGCGTGCGGCAGCTGAGCCGAAGCGTGCGCTGCATCGCCGGGGCGCGCAGTACGATGGTGCAAACCGATCCAGGAGTACCGCGCGTGGAATACAAGGACTATTACCAGGCCCTCGGGGTCGACAAGAACGCTTCCGCGGAAGACATCAAAAAGGCCTACCGCAAGCTGGTGCGCAAGTACCATCCGGACGTGAGCAAGGCTGCCGACGCCGACCAGAAAACGAAGGAAATCAACGAAGCCTACGGCGTGCTGGGCGACGCCGAGAAGCGCGCCGCCTACGACGAGTTGGGCCGGGGCCGGCGCGCGGGACAGGAATTCCATCCGCCGCCCGACTGGGGCGCCGGTTTCGACTTCGAGGGCGGCGAAGCCGAGGATTTCTTTTCCGACCTGTTCGCGCATGTGGGCCGGCGTGCGCGTCCGGCCGGCGGGGCCTACCGCATGCGCGGCGAAGACATCCACGCCTCCATCGGCATCGACCTGGCCGACGCCTATCGCGGCGTCACCCGCACCGTCACCCTGCGCGTGCCGGAGCGCGACGAACATGGCCGCGTGCTCACGCGCGACCGCACGCTCGACGTGGCCATCCCCAAGGGCGTGGTGCCGGGCCAGCAGTTGCGCCTGAGCGGACAGGGACATCCGGGCGCCGGAGGCGCGGGCGCAGGCGACCTGTTCCTTGAAATCGCGTTCAATCCCGACCCGCGCTACCGCATCGAAGGGCGCAATGTATTCGAGACCGTGCCGGTGGCGCCCTGGGAGGCGGCGCTGGGCGCGCAGATCGACGTGCCCACGCCGTCCGGGCAGGTGGAGGTGAGCGTGCCGGCCGGATCGCAGAGCGGGCGCAAGCTGCGCCTGAAGGGGCGCGGCATTCCCGGCCAGCCGGCCGGCGACCTGTACCTGATGCTCGAGGTGGTGCTGCCGCCCGCCGCCAGCGACAAGGCGCGCGAACTGTATTTGGCGATGGCGCGCGACATGGCCTTCAATCCGCGCCAGAGAATGGGAGCATGAGTCATGGCGCACAGCGAAATCGTAAGCGGCGTGCTGCTTGAAGACGTGGCGCTCAGCCTCGAAGAACTGGCGCGCGCCTGCGACGTGGAGCCGGGCTGGGTGGTGCGGCATGTGCAAGCCGGGCTGCTGGGCGGGGAGGTCAGCGTGCAGGTGGAGAGCTGGCGCTTTTTCAGCGGCGACCTGCAGCGCGCGCGCCGCCTGCTGAGCATTGAACGCGATTTCGAGGCCAACGAGGAACTGGCCGCGCTGGTGGTCGACCTGGCCGACGAGGTGCGCCGGCTCAAGGCACGCCTGCACGCCCTCGGCGCGCAGTGAGGCGCGCTGCCATCTCACGCGGCGTGCGTGCAACATGCCACTCTCCAAGAAAGTTGATGTATTGACTATGCTACCGTCGTTGCAGGCATCGTTGATGCGCAACAAGGTGTAATGCGGCGAAGATTTGCGGCGCCGCAAGGACACCATCTGCTGGAACAGAAGGTCGCACCGGCGAACCACAGGCGTTGGAAGATCGGGTTTTGCCTACTCGCCTCTGGCGAAGAAGTCGGCGCTGACCCTGATCAGGTTCTCCGCATGCGGATTGAGCCTCCCCGCCCGCCTGGCATGCCGCGCCTTGTACTCGGCGGCCGCGGCCTCGCAGCGCAACAGCGCCGCGCCGAGCTCATCGAAATAATTGTCCGCCCCGAGCAGTTCGAGCACGCCGGCCGCCCGCAGTTTTTCCTTCACCCTGTCGTTGGCCTCGCACAGCATCACGCGCACGCCGCGCCGCTGCATGGTCTCGATCACTTCCTCCAGCGTTTGCAGCCCCGTGATATCCATGAACGGCACGCGCCGCAGGCGCAGCACCAGCAGCTGCGGGACCGACTGCGTCTCGAGCAGCACGCGCTCGAAATTGCCCACTGCGCCGAAGAAGAATGGACCCTCGATGGCATACACCAGCACGCCGGCGGGCAGCGCCTTCATGCCTTGGCCGGCCAGCTCCTGGCCCAGGTGCGTGTCGGTCAGCTGCAGCACCTCGACCGAACTGGCCATGCGGCGCACGAACTGCAAGGTGGCCAGGATCACGCCGATATTGACGGCCACAATCAGGTCCACCAGCACGGTCAGCGAGAACGTGATCAGCAGGATCGCCACGTCGGCGCGCGGCGCGCGCCGCACCATGCGCGCGAAGTGCTCGATCTCGGCCATGTTGTAGGCGACGATGAACAGGATGGCGGCGAGCGCGGCGAGCGGCACGTCCTTGACAAGCGGCGCCAGGAACACGATGACCAGCACCAGCGTGAGCGCATGCACGATGCCGGCCAGCGGGCTGGTGCCGCCATTGCGGAAATTGGTCGCGGTGCGCGCGATGGCGCCGGTGGCGGCAAACCCGCCGAACAGCGGCGCGGCCAGGTTGGCCAGACCCTGTCCGACCAGCTCCTGGTTCGAGTCGTGCCTGGTGCCGGCCATGCCGTCTGCGACCACGGCCGACAGCAGCGACTCGATCGCCCCCAGCATGGCAATGGCGAACGCAGGTCCGACCAGCTCGAGCACGCGCGCGGCCGTGACATGCGGCAGCGCGAAGCTTGGCAGCTCCTGCGGGATGCCGCCGAACGCGGTGCCGATGGTGGCCACCCCGTCGAACTTGAAGAGCGCCTGGACCAAGGTGGCCGCGACCATGGCCACCAGCGGCCCCGGCACGCGCTGCAGCCCGGGCAACCGGTTCGAAAACAAGGCAAGCAGCAGGCTCAGTGCCGCGATCACGGTGGTCGTTGCATGAAACTGAGGCAATACCTGCAGCAGCTGCCATGCCCGCTCGTGCAGGTGCGCCGCCTCCACCGCCGGCAGGCCGAAGAAATACCTCCACTGCCCGACCCAGATGATCACCCCGATCCCCGTGGTGAAGCCCACGATGACCGGATCGGGGATGAACTTGATGACGCCGCCCATCTTGGCCAGCCCCATCCCCAGCAGCATCAGGCCGGCCATGAATGAGGCGATTTGCAGGCCGTCCACCCCGTACTTGGCGGTGACGCCGGCCAGGATCGCCACGAAGGCGCCGGTCGGTCCCGCCACCTGGAGGCGGGTGCCCCCGAACGCGGCGACGACGAAGCCGGCCACGATCGCAGTGTACAGCCCGTGCTCGGGGCGGGCGCCGGAAGCGATCGCGAACGCCATCGACAGCGGCAGCGCGACCACCCCGACCACCAGGCCCGCGACGACATTGGGCAGGATGTGGCCACGTTTGAAAAGACCTGCGCTTTTTGCTTCGACAATGCTGATCATGGGGGCATCCGCGGGATCGTGCGCCCGGCTACATGCCAAGCGGCAATTAATTACTTATGATAGAGCAATTATCACTATTTCCGCTTAAGAACCATCCTTGTTCGGTCAAATATTCCCGAAATGAGAGCATTCATACGAGCGACACGCGCCGGCGATGGCTCCTAAAATCGCTGTCAGGGCTTAGGCACTACTAACCATAGAAGGAGGTTTTATGGGACAGAACAATGGTCTGGCGCTGAGCGGCAAACGGGTTGCGGCACTGATGACGGACGGGGTCGAGCAGATCGAGTACACCGAACCGCGCAAGTTCCTGGAAGCACACGGGGCGCGCGTCGTGCTGGTCTCGCCCAAGGAGAAGGGCAACGAAATCCAGGCCTACAACCACCTTGCGCTGGGCGACCGCTTCAAGGTCGAGATGGACGTGCGCGATGCGCGCCCGATCGAGTTCGACGCCTTGCTGCTGCCGGGGGGCGTGGCCAATCCGGACCGGCTGCGGCTGAGCACCGAGGCAATCACCTTCATCCGCGAATTCGCGCGCGAGGACAAGCCGATTGCCGCGATCTGCCACGGGCCTTGGTCCTTGATCGACGCGGACATCGTCAAGGCCAAGCACGTGACAAGCTGGCCGAGCCTGCGCCAGGACCTGCTCAATGCCGGAGCCGAGTGGACCGACGACGAGGTGGTAGTCGATGGAAAGCTTGTAACGAGCCGCAAGCCGGATGACCTTCCCGCCTTCAATAACGCGCTGTACAAGGAGCTGACAACACCGCCTGGAACGGACCCGGGCCCGACGTCGTAATCCTTTCCGGTGACATAGCCAAAAAAAAACGCCGCCAGTCCCTAATGCCGCTAAGTTAAGACCACCTACGTCGTTCCCGCGAAGGCGGGAACCCCATTTCGTCGCGTCGATGCTGGCTAAATTGGGTTCCCGCCTTCGCGGGAAGTCGGGTTCGCC
>Ga0066461_1000104_pt1 | contig 44389 bp, 46 predicted proteins | sample LakWasMe91_HOW11_2_FD_59572 | JGI IMG/M metagenome (GOLD analysis project Ga0066461, IMG submission 59572) | Freshwater sediment methanotrophic microbial communities from Lake Washington under simulated oxygen tension - Sediment Metagenome 91_HOW11 | ecosystem: Environmental > Aquatic >...
TGCATGCTTTGCAGGAATGCCTCCAGCAGTTCGCCGCTGGCGACGAGATCATAGGCGGCGTGTGCGATGGCGCTTGGGTAGGATGCGAAGATCGGGTCGACTTCACGCCCGAAAAATTCCCACAGCGCGATGGCGATCAGGACCGAGATGAGAGAGACCAGGCCTCCACGTTTGCTAAGGCTCTTCACGCTGCCTCCTCGAGGGACTTGGGAGTCTCCAGGCAATTGGGATCATTGATCATCTTTAAAGTTTTCCAGATATGCATGCGTTTCTTGATGTATTCCTCGGAATCGGCCATTTCCATGCGTTCAGCGGCCGAGCGCGGCAGGTTGATCTTGACGACCTCGTGGATCACGCCTTTGGGCGAGAAAATCACCACGCGGTCGGCCAGCAGCATTGCCTCTTCGATGTCATGGGTGACGAACACGATGGTCTTGCCGGTCTTCTGATGCAGGGTCGATAATTCGATCTGCATCGTTTCGCGGGTGTGCGGATCGAGCGCGCCGTACGGTTCGTCCATCAGCATGACTTCCGGATCGATCGCAAAGGCGCGCGCAATACCTACCCGCTGCTTCATGCCGCCGGAGAGCTGGTCGGGCCGGCTGTGCGCCGAATGTTCCAGGCCCACCAGCTCGAGCATGCGCTGCGCGGTCGCGCGCCGTTCGGCCGGCGCGACCCCTTTCAGTTCCAGTCCGAACTCAATGTTCTCGAGTGCGTTGCGCCATGGAAGCAGGTCAGCGTGCTGGAACACCATGCCGCGGTCGTAACCGCATTTGGTCACGACCTTGCCGTCCACCTCGACGGTTCCCGAGGTGGCCTGCTGCAGCCCCATGATAACGCGCAGCATCGTGGTCTTGCCACAGCCGCTGCGCCCGGTGAAGGCGACGAATTCGCCTTCCATGATATCGAGCGATACCCCGTTCAGCGCCCGCAATGTCGTGGCTTTTCCGTTGACTTTGGTCTCGAAAGTCTTGACCACATCCTTGATGCGGACTTTTACATTGTTAGCGCTCATCGTTTTCTTACTCCGCGTTCAAATTGACCTTCGCCAGCGCCTTCTTGCGATAGCTGTCGTCGATGAAGTTCTCGATATTGACTTTCTTCTTCTGGCTGCCCAGTTCGATCATCATGTCCTGCATCCAGACCAGTGGCGGACGCTTGATTTCCGAGGTCGTGGAGATGTACTTGTTGTTCTTGATTTCATCGAACATGTACGAGTATTCCGGATTGTCAGCCTTGTTGTTGTTGATTTTTGCGGTCAGCGCAATGGTTTCATCGCGATGCTTCAAGGCGTAGTCAAGCCCCTCCATCTGGCCGGCCAGGAAGTTGACCGCCGCTTCGCCGCGCGTTTTCAGGGTCTCGTCGCTGGCGGTGATGTAATAGCGCGGGAACAGAGGAGCGAGCTTGGATGCCTGTCCCAGAACGACAATTCCCATCTGCTCGGCTTTTGGCGTGAATTCGCTGGCGCCGGCCGTGACGTCGATACGCCCGCCGATCAGTGCCTTCATGCGGCTGCCGCTACCGCCGGCGTTGGCAAGCTTCATGTCCTCGACCTTGACACCCAGGGCGCGCAGCATCACCAGCCCGAAAATATGCGGCGCCGATCCGACACCGGAGATGCCCATCGTCTTGCCGGCCAGTTCTTCCGGCTTGGTGATGCCTTTGCGCGCATACAGGGTGTACGGATAGCCGACCATGGTGCTGCCGATGTATTTGAGCTTCGCGCCTTTTTCGAATGCGATGGTGCCGTCGCTCGGGGTGACGTCGGCGGTGTCGACTTCGCCGGCCAGCACTGCGCGCAGCAGGTCTTTACTGCCGCGGAACTGGATGATTTCCACGTCCAGGCCGTGCTTCTTGTAGAAGCCTTTGTTTTCTGCCATGAAGAAGAAGCCGGCGTCGCCCTTGGCGGTCAGGATACCGTGTTTCCATTTTTCGGCGGCGGATACGTCGTTGGCCAGCGTGAGCATGCCCACGGCGCTTACCGCGACAGCGAGCAGGCCCGCGCGCGGAACCAGATTACCAAGAACCTTGCGGCAGGCGGATGTGAATTTGTTGTGAGGTTTGGTATTCAAGATCTCTCTCCAATTGTTTGAAATGAACTTCTGTTGCTGGACATCACATGCCATTTTTCTAACGGCTCTGCAGAAACTGGTCGACTGCCTGCTGGAAGCCGTCCGGGTTGTCCAGGTTCGCCAAGTGGGCGGCCCTGGGAATGGTTTCGAGTCGCGCGCCTGGCAGCACGCTGACGATCTCCTGCGACAGTGCGAGCGGCGTACGCAGGTCCTGTTCGCCGATCAGGACCAGGGCCGGGACCGCGATGCGCGCCAGCAGCGCGCGGATATCCTGCACAAACAGCGACTCGACGGTTTGCATGTAGGCGTCCTTCGGAGTAGCGGCGACCCATGCCGCAAGCTGCAGGTGCCACTCGGCTGGGGTCGTCGGCAGCAAGGTCTGCTCGTCATACTCCTTGCCGAATGCCACCATGTCGGTCGCGGCCAGCTTCTCGCGCATCAGGCCGATGCGTTTCTCGCCCTCGGGCATTTTCGCGAAGGTGTCGGCCAGCACGATGCGGCCTATCTTGTTCGGCGCGAGCGTGTAGAAATGGGTCGAGATCAGGCCGCCCATCGAGATGCCGAGCAGGTCGATGTGGTCCAGCTTCAGGTGCTCGACCAGGGCGTTCAGGTCCTGCGCGATCGCTTCGATGCTCACGCCGCCGCGGCAGGACGAGCGGCCGTGGCCGCGGCAGTCCATGGCAAGCACGGTGTGGCTGCTTTTCCAGTGGGCGATCTGGTCGCGCCACAGGGCACTGCTGGTGCCCAGGCTGTGCACCAGCACCAGCGCCGGGCCGGAGCCTTCGAGCTCGTAATAAATGTCTTCGTTGTTGATGTTTACTATTGGCATTGACTACCCCTGTTGGGAGGCGAGCACGCCCGCCAGAAGATTGGCGCCGTAGCGCGCGGCCGATTGCGCGTCCTGCCCCGGAGCCAGATTCAGATACTCTTTCACGGCAACGAGCGACAGGCGCGTGCGGATGCTCATGTTGTCCAGATAAGCCTCGAGCGCTTGCGCGAACTCGCTCTCGGGGTAGGTTTGCGACAACAGGCCAAGGCGCAGTGCCTCCGGCGCCGAAATTTCCTGGGTCGAATACACAAGATGCGCCACCGCCTTGAGCGGAACCGAATGCATGACGGCCGAAATGGCCAGCGTCGGCGGCAGGTCGGAACGCATTTCAGGCAGCGAAAAGCGCGCCGTATCGGTCGCCAGCACCACGTCGCAGATGACGGCCAGCGCACAACCCATGCCGTGCGCGCCGCCGGTGACCGCGGCCACCACGGGCACCTGGGCCGCGCGGATCGCGGCGTACAGCGCCAGGATCGGATCGGTGACCAGGTCCTTGATCTGGGCAGCGGTTTTTTTCGGGGGCGTGACGCCAGGCTCGGCCGGCGGCAACTGGCGGCCGAGGCAAAAATCGGCGCCTTCGGAACGCAGCGCAATCACCTTCACGTGCGCCATCTTGCCAACTTGCGCGAACGTCTCGGTCAGCGCCTTGACGGCCTCGATATCGAGCTTGGGCGAGGTCAGCGTGATACGGGCGATCGGCCCGTCCGCGGCCACTGAAAATTTGTTCATGCTTCTCCTTTTTCTTGCTCGCCGCTCCCGGCATGCGAGGAAGATTTTTCGATGATCTGGACAGCCGGCAATTCTATTCCTGGATGCACGTCCAGCCTACATATTGTTTTCAGCGAAAGCGTCGCGTGCGATGCGGAAAGCTTCGACGCCGGCAGGCACGCCGCAGTAGATGGTCGCCTGCAGCAGCGCCTCCGAAATTTCCTCTTTGGTGCAGCCGTTGCGGATGGCGCCGGCAACATGAATCTTAAGCTCATGGGCGCGGTTCAGGGCAGTCAGCATGACGATATTGAGCAGGCTGCGCGTCTTGAACTCGAGGCCGGGACGGGTCCAGATCTCGCCCCAGCAGTACTGGGTCACCAGTTCCTGGATTTGCATGGCAAATGCGTCGGCATTCTCGATCGACTTGTTGACATAGGCCTCGCCCAACACTTTCTTGCGCGCTTCCAGTCCCTTTTCAAATAACTCTTTGTTCATATGCAGCCTTTTGGTCAGGTGAATTATATTGCCCGACGGTCATATTGTATGACGTAAAAAAAATTGTCAAGCATTGTCGGCCAGAGTGTGTCGAGCGCATGGCGGCCCAGTTTCCTTTTGGGGCAATTGGGCACAATTACAGCTGAAGTTTCGGTTTCGTCCCATCGCATCCCAGAGGGTGGTTCGCGCCGCCGTGACAATTTCCGGGCACTTAGTGCATTCCGATTAACGGAACGTCATTTCGATGATTGGAATACTACTCTCGGCAAAAATGGGTGTCAAGGCTTATTGCCGAACCGTTTTTCGGCTTGACGACACCCCGTAAAAGGAGTTCTTGACAAGGACAGGCTTAGTCCATACTATTTCGATCAGTGGAATTATATTCCGGTAAGTGGTAAATATCCGGCACGCGGAGAAGTGAAATTCCGGTCCGCGAACGCCACGCAGGTCGCACCAATCGAGGCGCGGTGTTGCGCGCCCCCAACCATCACAGGAGATACGTCTTGAAGAACACGCAACTGTCCGAAGCGCCCAGTGCGCCGCACGAAGGACGACTTCTCGGCGCGGCCGATGTCATGTCGGCAGGCGGCGAGCTGCAACTTGTCGGATGCCGGTGCCGGCAGTGCGACGCGCGCATGTTTCCCGCCAACTCGCTGTGCCCGTTCTGCCTGTCCGAGGAGGTCGAGGCGCTGCCGCTGTCGCCGCTCGGCAGCCTTTACAGCTACACCTTCATCCACGTGGCGCCCCCTGTGTGGGAAGTGCCTTATGGCATCGCGTATGTCGACCTGCCGGAACGGGTGCGCGTGTTCGGCAAGCTGGCCGACGCCGATCCGGCGCACTGGAAGCTCGATCAGCAGGTGCGCCTTTGCGTGACGCGCGCCGCCGGCGCCGATGACCAGGGTCCGCATTACCACTATTTTTTTGCTGCAGCGTAAGGGAGAGATTGATGAATGGCTCACTGAGAAAAGTGTCGATCTACGGTACCGGCATCATCCCCTTCGGTAAATTCCCGAACCTGCCCCTGCCGCTGATGGCGCGTCCCGCCGTGCTCGAGGCATTGAAGGAATCGGGCGTCGAGCGCAAGCAGGTCGACGCCATGTACTGCGGCAGCGCACTGGCCGGATGGATGGCAGGACAGCGCATCGCGCGCGAGTGCGGCCTGACCGGCATCACCATTGTCAATACGGAAAACGCCTGTTCATCGAGCGCGACCGCGTTTCGCGAAGCGTGGATGGCGGTTGCCTGCGGCATGATCGATTTTGCCGTCGTGGTCGGCGCCGAACAGCTGACCCGTCTGGGCGGCGGCACTTTGCCGCTCGACAATGAAGATATCGAAGTTACCAACGGCATGGTCATGCCTGGCCTGTACGCGATGCGTGCGCGGCGCTACCTGCACGACTACGGATATGAAGAAAAGGACCTGGCCGAGGTCGCGGTCAAGTCGCGCCAGCATGGCGCGCTCACGCCCTATGCCCAGTTCCGGTCCCCGACCACGATCGAACAGGTGCTCGCTTCGCGCAAGATCGCCGACCCGCTCACGCTGCTGCAGTGCTGCCCTACCGGCGACGGCGCCGCGGCGGTGGTGATCGGGCCGGCCGAGCTGGCCTCGCGGTATACAGATAGTCCGGTGCACGTGCTCGGCTCGCACCTGGCCTCGGGCAAGTTCGTCAGCGAATTTCGTGACATGACGATTCCGGAAATTACCGTGCGTTGCGTCAATGAACTGTATGAAGAGATCGGCCTGGGCCCTGAAGACCTCGACCTGCTCGAGTGCCACGACGCCTTCACGATTGCCGAACTGCTGTATTACGAGGCGCTCGGGCTGTGCCCGCCTGGGGAAGGCGTCAGGCTGCTGCGCCAGGGCGCAACTACCTTTGGCGGCAAGACGGTGGTCAATCCGAGCGGCGGCCTGCTGTCGAAGGGCCATCCGATCGGTGCCAGCGGCGTGGCGCAGATCGTCGAGATCGCACGCCAGTTGCAGGGCCGCTGTGAGCAGCGCCAGGTACAAGGCGCCAAGATCGGCCTGACCCACATCACCGGCGGCGGCACGGCAGGGTTCGATCACGGCGCCTGCTGCATCCATGTTTTTGGGGTGTAAAGCAGTTACAGCTGGAAAAAAATCTTAAAAAATACTTAACGCCACGAGCGTCGACGCGCCACAATATGCCGTATACGGAAACGAATACGGAGAGACGAATGATCAAGCCAAACCCTGCCATGAAAACGAAGGCCAGCGCCGCTTGCGCCAAGGACCCGGCGCGCCCGGCCGATAACGCGACCGGCACTGTTGCCAGGGCGGTCAGGGTACTGCGGGCGATCGCCGACTTCAGCGGCGATGTCAGCCTGAAGGAACTGGCCGAGCACCTCGACCTGCCGCCGAGCACGGTGCACCGCCTGCTCGACCTGCTGGCCGGCGAAGGCATGGTCGAACGCGACGAGGCGCTGCCGCTGTACCGGCCCGGCCTGGAATTCTTCCGGGTCGCCGCATCGGTGTCGAGCCGCATGTCGCCGCGCTCGATCGCCCAGCCCTTCCTGCGCGAAGCGGCCGATGAAAACGACGAAAGCGCCTATCTCGGCATGCTTGACATGCGGGCCGGCAAAATGCTGTTTGCCGCCGCGGCCGACTCGCGCCACCTGCTCTCGTACCGGGTCGCGTTCAATGAACCGCTGTCGCTGGTGCGGGGAGCGTCCGGCCTGGCGATGCTGGCATGGATCAGCGAGGAAAACCTGGAGCGCATCCTCGTCGAGGAGGCGCGTGCCGGCCTGCTCAAGGATGCCAAGTCGCGCGCCGCGCTCAAGAAGGAACTGCTGCAGATCCGCGAACAGGGCTACGCCCTTACCATGGGCCAGCGGATCAAAGGCGCGGTCGGCATCTTCGCACCGGTATTCGATGCCCATTCAAACGTGATCGGCTCGTTCGGCTATACGGTGCCCGAAGTACGTTACAACGAAAGCAACTTGCCGAAACTGTCCACGGCCGCCATGCGGTACGCCGACGCGCTGTCGCACGCGCTGGGATGTTCGCGCAATGACATTCAACCAGGACTGACGTCCCGCAACACGAGAGGCAGTAAAATTGGAAAAGACCTTACCCCCAAATAAGGCCGGCGGACCGCTGGCGGGATTGCGCGTGCTGGACCTGACCCAATTCCTGTCCGGCCCGTTTGGCACCATGATCCTGGCCGACATGGGTGCCGAAGTCATCAAGGTCGAACCGAAATCGGGCGAGCTGGCGCGCACCATTCCCCCCCATTTCGTGGGCGACGACAGTGCCTACTACCTGAGCGTGAACCGCAACAAGAAAAACGTGGTGGCGGACCTGAAGACCCCCGAGGGGGTGCAAGTGGTCAGGGAACTGGCGCTGGCCAGCGACATCGTGGTGGAAAACTTCCGTCCTGGCGTGCTGGCGCGGCTGGGCATCAGCCACGCCGAGCTGTCCAGGCAGTGCCCTTCCCTGATCTGGTGCAGCATCAGCGGTTTCGGCCAGGATGGCCCCTGCCGCGACTGGCCCGCCTACGACATGGTAATCCAGGCGCTGTCGGGCGGCATGAGCCTGACCGGCGAACCGGAGGGCCCATCGGTGCGGGCCGGCATTCCGCTGGCCGATATCTCGGCCGGCCTGTACGGCATCATCGGCATCCTGGGCGCGCTGCAGGAGCGCAACACGACCGGACGCGGACGCGTGGTCGACATCGCGATGATGGACTGCCAGGTCGCCATGCTTTCCTACCAGGCAGCCTATTACCTGCACTCGGGGCACGTTCCCGGCAGGCAGGGCAGCGCGCACGATTCGGTTCCGACCTACCGCACCTTCATCGCCGGCGACGGGCTCGGCATCGCCGTCACCGCAAACACCGAAAAGATGTGGCAGCAGATGGCCAGGCTGCTCGGGGTGGCCGAGCTGATCGACGATCCGCGCTTCCTGACCAATCGCGAGCGCCTGGCCAATTGCGCCGCACTGCTGCCCCTTCTCGAAAAACCGTTCCTCGCGAAGACGGCGCAACAGTGGATGGACGCCTTCCTCGAAGCGAGCATCCCGGCCGGGGTTGTCAATACGCTCGACCTGGCGCTGTCCAACGCGCAGGTGCTGCATCGCGACATGGTGATGAGCCTTGAGGACGACGCCGGACACCAGATCCGCGTGGTGGGCAACCCGATCAAGTTCGACGGCGCCGACAGCACTCCGCGCCAGTATCCGCCCCGCCTCGGGCAGGACACCGAAGCCGTGCTCAGGAACGTGCTGGGCAAGTCGCCGGCCGAGATCGAAGGCCTGGTGGCCAAGGGCGTGGTATTCCAGGCAGCCGGCCCGAAGGTCATTTGAGACTAGCTCAGCACCGCGAGCGCCTGTTCCGACCCAAAGCACTGCAGATAATCGCTGCACACCCCACAACTTGGCGAGCGGCATAAGGCCAGGCCTTCGCGCTCGCACAACTGGCGGTAGAAAAACTTCTTCCACTTCATGTCGCCACTGTTGAGTTGCGCCAGGCTGGTGAACTGCGAGCGCATCAGCCAAGACAATGCGCCACGGCCGGGCAAGCCCAGGTCTTGCCACAAATGGTTGTTCCCCATCGCGGCCGTGGCCAATGCGTGCGCCAGCCAGCGCGACTGCTGGTCCATGCAACTGCGGTGCTCGAGCAACAGGGCAAGCAGGTCGTCGAACTCGTCGAACCGCGCCTGGCCCGTCACCCCGCATGACAGCGCCACCAGCGGTCCTTTCAGGTCGGGAAAAATGTGCGCCGCGAGCGCCTGCAGCGTGGCGCCATCGAGGCCGGCGATCGGCACGTCGTAGGGCGCGGCCCGCTGCGGGGCGAGCGCGATGACACCGGCAAAGGCGAGCGTGGCAGGATCGCCCGGGGTACGCGCCGCCGCCATCAATTCAGCATATCCATGAGCATGCATGTTCGCCCCTATACTTGCGCTGGTGCGTGGGTATAGCATTTTTTCGGGCAGATCCTGGAGCAGGCTTCGCACCCGATGCAGTTCGCCACGTGCGCGAGCGTCATCACCTTTTTCTCGTATTCGTCGTCATCGTCGATGAACTCGCCTTCCTCATCGACCCCGACCAGCGCCAGCACCGCGCGCGCACACACCTTGAAGCAGCGCCCGCACCCGATGCACTTGTCGTGGTCGATCGCGGTGACGAATTGCGGCGTCCATGATGCCCCGCCGGGCAGGCTCACGGTAAACTCAGGCATCGGGCGCCTCCTCGTCAAAATCGAACTGGCGTTCCTGGCCTTTCAACAGGGCCTTGCGCAGCCACGGCGGCGGCGTTCCGTCCAGCACGATGCGCATTTTTTCCAGGATGTCCAGGATCGGTTCCGGCTCCTTGATCCTGACCGGGTGCACCTTGTTGACGACGACGCGTGCCGCGGCCGAGCCGCCGATCGCAGCCACGTACAGCACCGCGCAATCCTTGATCGCCTCGACCTTGGGCCCCAGCTTGTCTTCGTTGCCGTCTTCCTGCAGATCGGCGCCGAAGCTGAAGGTCTCGACAAAGGCATGGCCTTTTGGTGTCAGCTCATAGACCATGATGTTGCTGGCCCAGCCGAAGTGGGCATCGACCCGCGCCAGGTCCTGTGTGGCAAACGCTATCTTCATGTTCGACTCCTTTATCTCGCTTGGAATGGTGGAAGCGCCGGTTCAGGCCATCTGGCCGAGCGCGTGCAGGCTGGCTGCGGGCAAGGCCCAATCCCCGGGCTGGACCGGATGCGGATGGGCCAGCAACAGGTTGCCGATCTCGAAGACCAGGCCGCGCGTGCCGCGATAGCCGACCGACAGTTGATGCCCTGCCCCGAGCCGGTCGAACAGCGGCAGCCCGGCGCGGTGAAATGCAATCCCCAGCCGCGCCGCCGCTTGGCGCCCGTGCGAATGGGTGACCATCAGGTCGCACCCCTGCGCGCCGCGCTCCAGGTCCTCGAGGTCGCCCAGCAGCACCTCGGCCACGGGCAAGCGCTCGAGCAGCGGCGACTGCGTGCTGCTGATCGCCGTGACGATCTCGCATCCCATCTCGGCCAGCCACATCCCGAGCGCGTACAACAGGTCCGGTTCGGCCGCCAGCGCGATCTTTTTCCCGCCGAAGAAAAAGTGGGCGTCAAGCATGGCGTCTTGCAGCTGGCTGCGCTGGCGCCGGTACTTGTGCGGCACGTCACGCCCGGAGAGCTGCGCCAGCGCGGCCAGCAGGCGGTCGTTCGCGGCCAGTCCGGTGAGCCGGTCGAACCACAGGTTCGGCACCCCGGTGATCCGTTCGAGCTCGTCGGCGCAGGCGCGCATCTGCTCGCCTGCCACCAGCGTCGCCACCGATGCGCCCATCGAGCGCATCTGGGCCAGCGTGGTGCCGCCCAGCGTGGTCGGACTGAAGGCGTCGGGCATGTGGCCGTCGAGCGAACCTGACAGGTCGGGCAGCACGACCGGCGCCAGCCCGAACGACTCGACGATCTCGCGCAGCTCTTCGATGTCGGCCGGGGTCAGGTGGCAGCCGGCCAGCAGGTTGACCTGGCGCGGGTGCTTCACCTGCGATGGCGGCACCAGCGCCTTGATCAGCGCCAGCACCGCCTTGGCCCAGCCATCCTGGAATGCATCGTTATAGTCGGGCGTCGACACATACACGACGGCGGTGTCCTCCAGTTCCGGATGGCGCTGGCGGATCAAATCGAGGTAGCCGTTCAGGTCGTCGCCCTTGGTTTCGGTCAGGCCGGTCGAACAGATCGCGATCAGGTCCGGCCTGGCGCGTTCGCGGATATTGAGGATCGCCTTTTCGACGTTGTCCATGCCGCCCAGGATGCTGGTCACTTCGTTCATGGCGGTCGTCTGCAAGGGTATCGCTTCGCGAAAGTGGCGCACCAGCAGCACCAGTCCGAACGAGGTGCAGCCCTGCGAGCCGTGCATCACCGGCATGCAGCCGTTCATGCCCAGGAAGGCATAACTGGCGCCGAGCGGCTGGCTCATCTTCAGCGGATTGACGGCCGCCGCCTTGGTCGATTTATTCACGATTGCCATCATCACTGCTCCCATGGGGCCGGCTGGCGCACCTGCTTCCACACCGGGTTGCTCAGCGTTTTGTCGATCTCGTGCACCAGGGTGACGATGCCTTCGTAGCCGGCATAGCCGTGATGACGCTCCTGGTTGATGTCGAGCCACGGCATCTTCGCCTTGAGCGCGACGAACTGCGAGCGCCCACCCGAGAGCATGATGTCGGCGCGCGCTTCGGACAGCATCGCGTACATCTCGCGCGGCGTCATGTTGTCGATCATGTGGGCGTCGTCGCCCATGATCGCCACCACCCGCTCCTTGTCTTCCCTGGTCGATTTCTTGACGCTGGTTCCGACGATTTCCATTCCCACTTCCTGCAGCGCGGCCACCACCGACCACGATTTGACGCCACCGGTGATCAGCAGCACGCGCTTGCCCTTGAGGCGTTCCCGGTACGGCGCCAGCCTGGCCCAGGCGCGCGCTTCCTCGACCGCGATCAGGGCTTCGGTGCGCTCGATCAGCTGCTGCGGCGCGCCGCGCCCCACCAGCAGTGCCGCGGTCTTGCGCAGCGCATCGGACATGTCGCCGACGCCGTAGAACGAGCCTTCGAAATACGGGATGCCGTAGCGCTCCTCCATCTTGCGCGCGACATTGATCAGCGCCTTCGAGCACAGCATGATCGCGGCCCTGGCGCGGTGCGCATACGCCACCTGCTGGTAGCGCGCGTCGCCGCACAGCGAGGCCAGGATGCGGATGCCGAGCTGCTCGAACAGCGGCTTGACTTGCCACAATTCGCCCGACAGGTTGTACTCGGCGATGATGTTGATGTCGCAGGCTGTCGTGAATTCCGGTTCGGCCGTGCCGATCACGTAATCGAGCAGCGCTTCGCCGGCCAGCTTGTTGCCGAGGTTCTTGACGCCGGCGAATCCCGGGACATTGACCGGAATGACCGGTTTGCCGAACTTGGCGCTGGCCGCCTTGCATACCGCCTCGATATCGTCGCCGATCAGCGCGGTGACGCAGGTCTGGTAGACAAACACGGCAGGCGGATCGTATTTTTCGATGATTTCCCGGATCGCCCGGTACAGGCGTTTTTCACCGCCGTAGATCACATCGAGTTCGCCGATATCGGTGGTGAAGCCGGTGCGGTAGGTCTGCGGGCCGGACGAGAGCGCGCCACGGTTGTCCCACGAACTGCCCTCGCAGGCGATCGGGCCATGCACCAGGTGCGCCACGTCGACGATCGGCTGCAAGGCGATCTTGGCGCCGTCGAAGGCGCAACCGCCCGCGGCCGCACCCGGCTTCAGCTGGCTCGAACAGCCCTTCTTGCGCTGCCTGTCCGACTTTTCCAGGTTGTGCTCGCAACCGGGCTCCTGGAAAACGGACTGCATCTTCACTGCCAGCGTGGCTGCCATATTCTTCCCCCATCCTAAAAAACAGCGACGGCTCGCGCCGCCGCGCGCAGCATATCGCCTAGCGCACCAGGTCGAAGCTGTAATCGGTCTTGCCGACATCCCCGGTGTTCAGGTCGAGCGCCTCGAAATACTCGTCGAGGATGCTCACCAGCACGCGCAGGCCACCCGCATACCCCCAGGTCGGGAAGCGGTGATGGTGGTGCCGGTCGGTGACCGGGAACACCAGGCGGATCAGCGGCACGCCGCAATCGCGTTCCAGGTACTTGCCGTAGCTGTTGCCGATCAAAAAATCAACCGGCTCCGTAAACAGCAGCGAACGCAGGTGCCACAGGTCGCGCTTCGGATACACCTTGCAGTCCTTGCCGAACGGCGAAGCATCGAACAGCGCCTGCACCTTGACTGCCCAGTCCTTGTCGCCGTTGGTGGACAGCACATGCACCGGTTCGCACCCCAGTTCGAGCAGGAAGGCGGTCATTCCAAGCAGGAAGTCGGGGTCGCCGTACAGCGCGAACTTCTTCCCGTGCAAATAGGCCTGCGAGTCGCCGATCGCGTCGAGCAGCCGGCCGCGTTCCAGCTCCAGCTCCTTCGAGACCGGTTTGCCGGTCAGGCGCGACACCTCCATCAGGAACTGGTCGGTGCCGCCCACGCCCATCGGGTGATTCAGGAACACCACCTCCTGCCCTTTTCCGGCGATGTATTTGCCGGTCTTCTCGGCGCTATGTTCCTGGAACACGACGGTTGCCTTGGCATTGAGGGCGTTCTCGACTTCCGCCTTGCTGGTGCCGCCGTCGAACATGCGGAACTGGCCGTCGGTCGGCGTATTCCAGGCGTCGGACGGGTCGCACAGGATGGTGTGCTCGACGCCCATCGACGCGAACATGCGGCGCACCTCCGGGATATTGCCGACCACGAAGCCGTCGAAGCCGCCGATGAAGTTGATCGACTGGTTCGGCACCCGTTCCAGTGCCGGCACCGCGTTCGCCTTGCCGTCCCAGAAATAGGTCAGCACGCTCTTGAGCGCGTTGTCGTAGCCGGTGACGTGGCTGCCGACGAACGCCGGCGTGTGGGCGAACGGAACGTCGAGCTCCTTCGGGATGCTGCCCTTCTCGCGCGCCCCCTTGATGAAGGAATCGAGGTCGTCGCCGATCACTTCGGCCATGCAGGTGGTGCTGACGGCGATCATCTCGGGCTGGTACAGGCTGTAGGCATTGGCCATGCCATCGACCAGGTTGTTCAGGCCGCCGAACACCGCCGCATCCTCGGTCATCGACGAGGACACGGCCGAAGTCGGCTCCTTGAAGTGGCGTGAGAAATGGGAACGGTAGTAGGCCACGCAACCCTGCGAGCCGTGCACGAACGGCAAGGTCTTCTGGAAGCCGATGCTGGCGAACACCGCGCCGAGCGGCTGGCAAGCCTTGGCCGGATTGATGGTGAGCGCTTCGCGCGCAAAGTTCTTGTCCTGGTATTCGCGGCTTTTGGTCCAGTCGCACACTTGCTGCACCTTCGCGGCGGTGTGGCCAAATTCAAAATCCTGCTTTTTTTTCTCGAGCAGAGCGGCGTATTCCGGTTCGCGGAACAGCTTCTCGTGATCGAGGATCTTGTCGGCACTTTGGGGCATGATGAAACTCCTTTTTTTCGAATCGTTAGCTTTTCCAGGGTGCCTTGAGCAGGCCCCATACCGGACTGTTGATCGCCATGTCCATGTCGCGCGCGAAGATGGCGAAACCGTCGTAGCCGTGATACGGGCCCGAGTAATCCCATGAATGCATCTGGCGAAACGGCACGCCCATTTTCTGGAACACGTACTTTTCCTTGACCCCGGAACCGACCATGTCGGGCCGCAGTTTCTCGACGAATTTCTCGAACTCGAAGCCGGTCACGTCGTCGTAGATCAGGGTGCCGTCCTTGATGTCGTGCGTGGTGCGCTGGTAGTCGTCGCCGTGACCGAATTCGTAGCCGGTGCCGATCACCTCCATGCCCAGGTCTTCATACGCGCCGATCACGTGGCGCGGACGCAGCCCGCCGACGAACAGCATCACCGACTTGCCTTCCAGGCGCGGGCGGTACTTGGCGATCACCGCATCGGTCAGGGCGCGGTACTTGGCGATGACGCGCTCGGCGCCCTGCTTGATGCTGTCGTCGAAGTGCGAGGCGATCTCGCGCAGGCTGGCCTCGATCCGGGACGGTCCGAAGAAGTTGTACTCGACCCAGGGAATACCGAACTTCTCTTCCATGTGGCGCGAAATGTAGTTCATCGAGCGGTAGCAGTGCAGCAGGTTCAGCTTGGCCTTGGGGGTGTTCTCCATTTCGGCCAGGGTGCCGTCGCCGGACCACTGCGCAATCACGCGCAGGCCCATCTCTTCGAGCAGGATGCGCGAGGACCATGCATCGCCGCCGATGTTGTAGTCGCCGATGATGGCCACGTCGTAAGGCGTGCCCTCGAACTGCGGATGCTTGCCGTCGGCCTTGTCGAACACCCATTCGCGGATCGCATCGTTGGCTATATGGTGGCCGAGCGACTGCGACACGCCGCGAAAGCCTTCGCAGCGCACCGGAACGATGGTGTGGCCGTCGAACTGCTTGGTTTTCTTCTTCGATACCGCCTCGATGTCGTCGCCGATCAGGCCGATCGGGCATTCCGACTGCACCGAGATCCCCTTGTTCAGAGGGAACAGGGTCTGGATCTCGTCCATGACTTTTTCCAGTTTCTTGTCGCCGCCGAAGACGATGTCCTTTTCCTGGAAATCGGACGTGAATTGCATCGTGCCGAAACTGTCGACACCGGTGCGCCCAGCGTAGTAGTTGCGGCGCGATCCCCATGAATACTGGCCGCAGCCGACCGGGCCGTGGCTGATGTGCACCATGTCCTTGATCGGCCCCCATACCACGCCCTTCGAGCCGGCATAGGCGCAGCCGCGGATGGTCATCACGCCCGGGATCGACTTGATGTTCGACTTGACGCCGCAATCGGTCTTGCCCTCGTCAAACACGCTTAAATGCTTGACGCGTTTTTTGGCGGTCTTCTCGGGATAGGCCAGCAAGACCTCACCGATCACTTCCTGGTTGCGCTTCTTGGCTTCTTCAACAGTGAGGCTCATGTTCTCTCCAATAAAGGTAAATCGCTTATCCGCGTCCCGCCCCCGCCCTCGGGAGCGGGACGCCATGTATCAGGCCGCTTTCAGTTCAGCCGCCTTGCCCACTTCGGACTCGTCGATCACCGGCATCAGGCCATGCTTCATCAACAGTTCTTCCAGCTCCTCCATGGTGATCGGGGTCGGGATGGTGCCCTTGCCGGCGTTCTCGTGGATCTTGCGCGCCAGCGTGCGGTATTCCTGGGCCTGGTTCGAGTTCGGCGCGTACTCGATGCAGGTCATGCGGCGCAGTTCCGCGTGCTGCACGATGTTGTCGCGCGGCACAAAATGGATCAGCTTGGTGTTGAGCTTCTCGGCCAACGCTTCGGCCAGTTCCAGTTCCTTGTCGGTCTGGCGCTCGTTACAGATCAGCCCGCCCAGGCGCACGCCGCCCGAGTGCGCGTATTTCAGGATGCCCTTGGCGATGTTGTTGGCCGCGTACATGGCCATCATTTCGCCCGACATGACGATGTAGATTTCCTGCGCCTTGTTCTCGCGGATCGGCATGGCGAAACCGCCGCACACGACGTCGCCCAGCACGTCGTACGAGACATAGTCGGCGTTCTCGTAGGCGCCGTTTTCTTCGAGGAAGTTAATCGCGGTGATCACGCCGCGGCCGGCGCAGCCGACGCCAGGTTCCGGTCCGCCGGCTTCCACGCAGCGGATATCCTTGTAGCCGACCTTCATCACGTCTTCCAGCTCCAGGTCCTCGACCGAGCCGGCTTCCGCGGCCAGGCTGAGAATCGTATCCTGGGCCTTGGCGTGAAGGATCAGGCGGGTCGAGTCGGCTTTCGGGTCGCAGCCGACGATGAGAATCTTCTGCCCCAACTCGGCCAGCGCAGCGAGGGTATTCTGGGATGTGGTGGACTTGCCGATACCACCTTTGCCGTAAAAAGCAATTTGCCTGAGTGCAGCCATGTGAATCTCCTTGTATCGATGTAAAAGCAGGTTGACGAGTGACGTATGCATCCGCTCTTGAAGCCGCTTCGAAACTCATATAGCTCTTCGTCTCAAGTCACGCGTTCGGCAAAACATTTTCGGTGCACAGCACACTTTGCAAGCGCCATGCCAGCTCTGCGCGATTCATTCAAGCGATTGATTAAATTGGAAAATTCAATATTCGTGCGGAACATGCGCAAGCCGCGTCTGGCTGTCGCAAACCGCACAAACGGCACCGAGTGTAGGGAACAATACAAGCGGCCCAACCTTGCAGCGCGCCATCCGGATGGCGCTTTCCCGCAGTGCCGGCGCATGCGCGGCGGCGCGCTTCGTGTCGGGAACAAAGCTTGCTATGCCCTTGTGTCGGACCGCAATTTTTTAACTGACCAGGGAGCATCCATGACAAGTATCACTGACACACCATTGGCCGGTCTCGACGCCGAGGAACGCCTTTTGAGCCCGGTATTCAAGGGTGCGATGGACAAGCCGGGGCGCTTTGGCTTTCGCGGCGAAATCGCGCTCAAGTTCCAGCGCACGATGGCCGATGAAAAGCGGCCGCCGGAAATCAAGTTCGATCAGGTGATGGGGGTGGCTGACGCCGGCGAACAGGCCATTGCATTCCTGGCCGGGGTCGCGCAATCGCTCGAACATTTGGCGCTGCTGTGCGAAGTACTGGGCGACAAGCTGTCCCCGACGGGAAAATACTTTTTCTTCGCCTGCAATATCGACATCTCGCAACGCTTCCAGATCGCTTGCGGGGGCGCCACCTTCTGGGTCCTGCCGCTGGAGGAAGCGACCGTCTACAACGAATTGCTCGACTTGTTCTGCATCGAGCGCGGCCCGCTCAAGAAGCTCGACACGGCGGGCAAGCTTGCGGCGCTCGCCGCGGGCGCCGCCAAATTCAACGGCAAGTTCAAGCAGATCAGCTTCGAGGAAGGCTTGCAGGCGATGGGGCCGATCAAGGTGCGTGAAAACCGGCCGGTTTGAGGTCGAAATGGCGGGGTGGGTGACAAACCCACCTGCGCCGGTGCGCGGCTCCGATCGTCTTAAGTGCCCAGCTTGCGCGCCTCCACCGTCACCGGCAACACGGTGCCTGGCGCCATGTCAGGCAATGCGAGCTGCCAGCCGTTGGAGAGCGTGACGACGCCACCCCACAGCGCCGCTTTTTCCATCGACACGATGGCTTCTTCCAGGTCCTTCTTGGCCACGTAGGCGGTCAGCGCACCAGCGGAATTTTTGCGGATCACGACTTTCATTGCGTTTGCTCCCATTAGGAATTTTTGTCGAGCGACTCGAGTTCGCGCCCTTTCATGCCGACCCGATAGCCGTGCGCGATGAACTCGGTGCCATAGATGTAGAACTGCTGCACGAAGGTGCCGATGCTCACGACGTAACCGAGATCGCCCTTGTTGACCAGGACATCGCCGATTTCCTTGCCGGGGAAGGTGCCGTCATTGCGCACTGTCTTGCGGCTGCGTACCTTTTCACCGTACTCGAATGGCGGTGGATCGTTCAGCTCAACGTATCCATCATCGCGATTGATATTCATCTTTTCTCCTGGTTTAGCGTTTGCAGCCGCTTCCCGGCAGCGCGGCCGTCGCAACCGCAGTCGCTCACATTCGGATTAATGATCGCCAGTGCGTCATTGCGAAAATCGATGGTCGCGTGCCGGCGGCGCGGGTGACTGTTATCGTCATCACATTTTCTGGAGAGCAGGGTCAGAGCGGATGCGCGGGATCGAGCACGCAGGTCTTGTCCACCGGGCACACCGCGACGCATTGCGGCTCATCGAAATGACCGGCGCATTCGGTGCATTTCTTCGGATCGATCAGGTAGATCCCGTTTTTTTCCCGGATCGCCACGTTGGGACATTCCGGCTCGCAGGCCGAACAGCCGGAACATTGGGAAGCGATGATTTTGTAGGCCATGATTTTCTCCTTAAGCGGACATTGAAATGAGGGCGCCTTGCCGGATCGCGGCATCGGCGCGCGGCCGGTGCTCTATGCTGCCCGAGTTGAGCTGCGCCAGATAGTCGTTGAAATAGTCGATCACCGACGCTTCGATGAAGGCATGCGCGTACTGCTCGGTCGGGTCGATGCCAGCGAGCTTGAGTTCCGCACGCGGGCAACTGCCGATCTTGGCCACCAGCACCGCATGGCAGTCGTTGATGGCGCGGATCACGCCGGGCAGCGCCTCCTCGGCATCGTAGCCGCCCTGGCAGTACAGATCGACGCGCCGGTGACCGATGAACCGGGCGCCCGCCACCGAGGCTTCATACACCTGGAATTCGGCGGCATGCCCGAAATGCTGGTTAATCCTGCCGCCGCCCTTTGTGGCGACGGCGACCAGCAGCTTGATGTCGCTGTGTTGTTCGGCCAGCGCAAGCAGCGCGGCATCCCTGGCGGCGGCCTTGGCCTGGCGCTGCGCTTCCACGCCCGCCTGGTAGGCCAGGCGCGGCGCGAGCTCGTAGCTGACCTCCATCGCCGCCACTTTCTCGTTCGTGAATTCGGCGCTGCGATCCTCGCCCAGCATGCCGACCGCGTCGGCCCGGCATTGGCGGCAATGGCGCATCATGTTCATCTCGCCTTCACAACTGTCCTGCAGCGCCTTCAATTCCTGTGCGGTGGGGCCGCGCAGGCCGCGCAAGCCGAACGCGGTGCCGTGTTCGGGCGCCGATATCAGCGGCATGATGTTGTGCAGGAACGCGCCGCGCGACTTGACCGCCTTGTTGACCGCTGCCAGATGGTGGTCGTTAATACCCGGGATCATCACCGAATTGACCTTGCACAGGATGCCGCGCGCGCTGAGCATCTCGAGGCCAAGCAGTTGGCGCTCGCTCAGGATGCGCGAGGCCTCGATGCCGGTCCAGCGCCTGTTGCGGTAAAAGATCCACGGGTAGATGCGCTGGCCGACTTCGGGATCGATCATGTTGATGGTGATGGTGACGTGGTCGACCTTGAGTGCCTGGATGGCGTCGACCTGCTCCGGCAACGCCAGTCCATTGGTCGACAGGCACAGCTTGATATCGGGCGCGCTCGCGCCGATCAGTTCGAAGGTCTTGAAGGTGCGCGCCAGATTGGCCAGCGCATCGCCGGGGCCGGCGATGCCGACCACCGACAGCTGCGCGATCGCGGAGGCGACCGCCAGCACCTTCTTGGCCGCCAGCTCGGGCGACAACGTTTCGCTGACGACGCCGGGACGCGACTCGTTGGCGCAATCGTACTTGCGGTTGCAGTAATTGCACTGGATGTTGCAGGCGGGTGCGACGGCGACGTGCATGCGCGCGAAATGGTGATGCGCTTCTTCGCTGTAGCAGGGATGATTCCTGACCTTCTCCCATACCTCGGGGGCCAGATTCGCCGCGCCGGACGCCGACCCGCAACCGAATTTCCCGCCGCCGCCGGCGCTGCCGCAACCTGCCCCCGGCGCCGCGGCGCGCGCGGCCAACGGCTTGATCTGACCAATTCCGACATACGCGCTCGATCGCATCGACTACCCCTTTTTAAAGAACGACGCCGCTGCGTCTCTCTCAAAAGGAATAGCCAGAACCGTGCCAGCGCCGTTTATCCTTGAAAATCAAATGGATACGAAGTTCGCAGGAAAAGCTTGCACGACATTCACGACAATCGAAAACGCCCTTGTCGGGAACATGACAAAGCACTCAGAACTTCTTCACCTCGATCCCGTGCTTAAGCAAGGCATACCCCATCTGGCGCGCCGAAATATTCAACAGGCGCGCCGCCTTCGCCTGCACCCAGCCGCACTGTTCCAGCGCCCACACCAGCCGCTCGCGCTCGGAGGTGGCAGGCTGCTGCGCACCCGGTGCGCTGGCCGGGTCGGAAACGGGCGCGGTCTTTCCCGCGCCGCCCGCGGCCCTGCCGATGGCCGAGACATACACCTTCGCATCCGGCTCATGCAGCAACTGCGTCAGGCATTTGTTCTGGGCGCACGACAGGTTCAATTCGCTGATGACGTTCCCGCGCGCCATCGTGGCGGTGCGCTCGACGCAGTTTTCCAGCTGGCGCACATTGCCCGGCCAGCGGCAATTGACCAGCGAATTGAGCGCTTCCGGCGACATCACGATATCGCGCCGGTTTTCGCGCCTGAATTTATCGAGGAAAAATTCGACCAGGTAGGGAATGTCCTCGCGCCGCTCGCGCAACGGCGGGATGAAGATCGACACCACGTTGATCCGGTAATACAGGTCGGCGCGGAAATCGCCCTTGGCGACGGCCTGTTCGAGATCGCGGTTGGTGGCGGTGATCAGGCGCACGTCGACCTTGATCGAACGCGAACCGCCGACCCGCTCGAACTCGCGCTCCTGCAGGACACGCAACAGCTTGGCCTGGAACGCCGGCGAGATGTCGCCGATCTCGTCGAGGAACAGCGTGCCGCCATGGGCCAGCTCGAAGCGCCCCTTGCGTTCGGACTGGGCGCCGGTAAATGCGCCCTTGTCGTGCCCGAACAATTCCGACTCCAGCAGCGTTTCCGACAAGGCGGCGCAATTGAGCTTGATGAAGGCCGCGTCCTTGCGCGGACTCAGATAGTGGATGGCGCGCGCAATCGCTTCCTTGCCGGTGCCGCTCTCGCCGCGCACCAGCATGGTCGAGCGCGAGGGCGCCGACTGATGCACTTCCGCGAACACCTCCTGCATCGCCTTCGATATGCCGATCACATTATCGAGGCTGTACTTGCCCTGCAGCTCTCGCTTGAGCAGGCGCCTTTCCTCCATCAGCTCGGTGCGTTCGGCGCTGACGCTGCGATGCAGCCGCACGCTCTGGCCGACCAGGTTGGCGACCATGCTCAGCAAGCGTACATCGTGGTCAAAACTATGCTGGCGCCGATCGAGCACCCGGTCGATGGATAACACACCGAGCGTTTCATGCCCCGCCTTGATCGGCACGCCGACGAAGGCGATCGTTTTCCCCGGAATCTCCTCCGGCGCGGCAGTGCGGTTGAGGAACAAGGGCTCCTGCGAGATATCGGCAATCACGCTGGGCATGCCGGACTGATAGATCCGGCCGGTAATACCCTCGCCGACGCGGTAGCGGCCAAGGCGAAATTCTTCGCCCGACATCCCGCTTGCACCAACCAGGTGCAGCTCACCTGATTCGTGCATCAGGCTGATCATGCCGCGCCGCGTATCCATCTGGACGCCCAGGATATTCAAGACCTCGCGCAGCGTCTTCGACAGATCCAGCGAGGAGCTCAGTATCTTGCTGATTTCATAGATGGTGATGAGCTCTTCCTTCCCATTTCGGTCAGCCATGGCGACCATAAAATTCTCCCAAGTGGACTACGATTTCCTTGTCTGTCTCGATGATCGAACTGCATCGCTTGTCCCCTTTTTGGCCCACCAAAGCAGGCCGTTGTTGTTTTGATCGACAGCGACGCAATATCCATGCCGCGCGCTTTTTCCGCGCATGCCGGCAATGTCGTATGAAACCGCACAAACCCGACAAAACCACCATGCCCCGATCCGCGCAGCTGAAATTTTTCCCCAACGATTCAACGACTTACACAATCCCGGCACATTGGCATGCAACTTGCTGATTACCCGTCAGGCGGTGCCCCCTTCAACAAATTCCTTCGCACCCTGGAGCTGGCAATGAACTCGTTTCCGATCTACCTGGACTACTCTGCGACGACACCGGTCGATCCGCGTGTCGCCGACAAGATGATTCCCTATTTGACGCACAGCTACGGCAATCCGGCCAGCCGCTCGCACTGCTTCGGCTGGGACGCCGAGCAGGCCGTGCAACTGGCCCGCGAGCAGGTGGCGGCACTGGTCAATGCCGATCCGAAGGAGATCGTCTGGACCTCGGGCGCGACCGAATCGAACAACCTGGCCATCAAGGGAGCGGCCCATTTCAACCAGGGCAAAGGACGGCACCTGGTGACGCTCAAGACCGAGCACAAGGCCGTGCTGGACAGCATGCGCGAACTGGAGCGGCAAGGCTTTGCCGTCACCTACCTGGACGTCGAGCGCAATGGCTTGCTCGATCCCGATTGCTTCAAGGAGGCACTGCGGCCCGACACGATCCTGGCATCGGTCATGCTGGTCAATAACGAGACCGGCGTAATCCAGGACATTGCCGCACTTGGCGCCCTGTGCCGCAAGCGCGGCGTGCTGCTGCATGTCGATGCGGCCCAGGCCACCGGCAAGGTCGACATCGACCTGGCCAGGCTGGCAGTGGACCTGATGTCCTTTTCGGCGCACAAGACCTACGGCCCGAAAGGGATAGGCGCGCTGTATGTGCGGCGCAAGCCGCGTGTGCGGCTGCAGGCGCAAATGCACGGCGGCGGGCATGAACGCGGCCTGCGTTCCGGCACGCTCGCAACGCACCAGATCGTCGGCATGGGCGAAGCGTTCGCCATCGCCCATGCCGAGATGGGCGCCGAGAACGAGCGCATCCGCATGCTGCGCGACCGCCTGCACGCCAGTCTTTCGGAGCTGGAGGAAGTCTTCGTCAACGGCGACCTGGAGCGCAGGGTAGCGCACAACCTGAACCTCAGCTTCAACCATGTCGAAGGCGAATCGCTGCTGATGGCCATCAAGGAAATCGCTGTATCGAGCGGCTCGGCCTGCACCTCGGCCAGCCTCGAACCGTCGTATGTGCTGCGCGCGCTGGGCCTGTCCGATGAACTGGCGCATAGCTCGATCCGTTTCACGCTGGGACGCTTTACGACGCTGGCGCAGGTCGACTTTGCGGCGGCCCTGATCAAGCAGAAGATCGGCAAGCTGCGTGCGCTCTCGCCACTGTGGGACATGTACAAGGAAGGCATCGACCCGGGCACCCTGCAATGGGCGGCGCATTGAATCGAATCGAATCGAAACCCCGGCAACCGATAGGAGATTGACATGGCATATAGCGAAAAACTTCTGGACCATTACGAAAACCCGCGCAACGTGGGCACCTTCGACAAGGGCGACGCCAGCGTCGCGACCGGCATGGTCGGCGCGCCCGCGTGCGGCGACGTGATGAAGCTCCAGATCAAGGTCGGCAAGGATGGCGTCATCGAGGATGCCAGGTTCAAGACCTACGGCTGCGGCTCGGCGATTGCATCGTCGTCGCTGGCCACCGAGTGGGTCAAGGGCAGGACGCTGGAGCAGGCGCTCGAGATCGACAACGCCGCCATTGCGCTGGAACTGGCCCTGCCCCCCGTGAAAATCCACTGCTCGATCCTGGCCGAGGATGCGATCAAGGCCGCGGTTGCCGATTATCGCCGCAAACACCCTGGCAGCGCCCAGGACAACCCCGCCGGTGAACTGCCGGGCGCCAACTGAAAGGAAGCGTCGCCATGTCCGAATTCATCACGTCCCTCGCCTTTTCCGATATTGCCGCCGCCAAGATCGCAGAACTGATCGCGGAAGACGGCAACGCCGAACTGAAGCTGCGCATCGCAGTCAGCGGCGGCGGCTGTTCCGGCTTCAAATACGATTTCTGCTTCGACGACACCGCCGCCGACGACGATTACCGGATCGACAAGAACGGCGTGGGCGTACTGGTCGACGCGATCAGCATGCAATTTTTGACCGGCGCCGAGATCGATTACGAAGACAGCCTGGAAGGCGCGCGCTTCCTGATCAAGAACATCCAGGCCAGTTCGACCTGTGGCTGCGGCAGTTCATTTTCCGTTTGACCCGACCATGGCCACGATCAACGACACGACCTTGCGCGACGGCGAACAAACGGCCGGCGTCGCGTTTACCGACGACGAAAAAATAGCGATCGCCCAGGCCTTGGACCGGATCGGCGTGCCCGAACTGGAAATCGGCGTGCCGGCGATGGGGCCGGCCGAAATCGAGATCATTCGTGCCATCGCCGGGCTGGGCATGGGCACCACGCTGATGGTCTGGGGCCGCATGTGCGAACCGGATATCGATGCCGCGGCGCGCTGCAATATCGACATCGCCAACCTGTCGCTGCCGGTGTCCGACATCCATATCGAGCACAAGCTGCGGCGCGAGCGCGACTGGATCCTGAAGCGTATCGAACTGCTCATCCCGCGTGCGCTCGACCTGGGCATGGAGGTCTCGCTCGGCGGCGAGGATTCCTCGCGCGCCGACATGGACTTCCTGCTGCGGGTGGTGGAAGCCGCACAGAAAGCCGGAGCGCGCCGCTTCCGCTTTGCCGACACGCTGGGCCTGCTCGATCCCTTCGACACCTACCAGCGCATCCGCGCCCTGCGCGGCGCGGTCGATATCGAGATCGAGATCCACGCCCACAATGACCTCGGCCTGGCCACCGCCAATACGCTGGCGGCCATCCGCGCTGGCGCGACCCACGCCAGCACCACCGTCAACGGACTGGGCGAGCGCGCTGGCAACGCGCCGCTGGAAGAAGTGGTGATGGCGTTGCGCCACCTGCACGGGGTCGACGCGGCGATCGACACGCGCGGCCTGTCTGCGATATCGCAACTGGTGGCGAGCGCCTCGGGCCGGCCGGTTGCCGCCAACAAGAGCATCGTGGGCGAGGCCGTATTTACCCACGAGTCGGGCATCCACGTCGACGGCCTGCTCAAGCACGCGGCCAACTACGAACATTTCAGCCCGGCCGAACTCGGGCGCCAGCACCTTACGGTATTGGGCAAGCATTCCGGCTCGCATGCCGTCAAGGATGCCTACGCCAGGCTCGGCATCGTGCTGTCGAACGACGAGGCCCGCCGCATGCTCGACAAGATCCGCTGCCACGCGATGTTCGCCAAGCGCGCCCCGGATGCCGCCGAACTCACTTTCTTTTACCTCGACGGCGCAACCCGCCCGCCGCTACCAGTATGACACCCACAGCGCAGCAGAACCACCCAAGGAGGTCAGCCAACATGAGCACCCTGGTCCAACGACTCACGCAACTTTCGGCGGCCGAAGAGTTTCTCGAATTTTTCTGCCTGCCGTACGAGCAATCGGTGCTCAACGTCAGCCGCCTGCACATCCTGAAGCGCTTTTACCAATACATGCGGCAGGAGCAAGGCTTCGACACGCTCGACGAAGTCGAAATGTTCAAGCGCCTGCGCCTGCTGCTGGCGCGTGCCTACGGCGACTTCGTGCGCTCGACGCCGGCCAGGGAAAAGGTATTCAAGGTATTGCAGAACGCCGACAGCCAGAGCGTGTCGCTCGAATCCCTGCGCAGGACCATGCGCGCGCCGCGCTGATCCGATATTCCCAGTCGTGCGCCATATGACATAAGGAGATTTCCATGCACATCGTCGTCTGCATCAAACAAGTCCCGGACAGCGCGCAAATCCGCGTGCATCCGGTCACCAATACCATCATGCGCCAGGGCGTGCCGGCCATCGTCAACCCCTACGACCTGTTTTCGCTGGAACAAGCGCTGCGCCTGAAAGACCTGCACCGCGGACGGGTGACGGTACTGTCGATGGGGCCGCCGCAAGCCGAAGCGGCCCTGCGCAAATGCATTTCCTACGGCGCCGACGACGCCATCCTGGTGACCGACCGCGCGTTCGCCGGCGCCGATACGCTGGCGACCTCGTTCGCGCTGGCGGCGGCGATCCGCAAGATCGACCGCGACATGAAGGTCGACCTGGTATTCGCCGGCAAGCAGACCATCGACGGCGACACCGCCCAAGTCGGCCCCGGCATCGCCAAGCGCCTGGGGATGCAGCTATTGACCTACGTGGCCGCGGTCGACGAGGTGGACCTGCAGCGGCGCACCATCAAGGCGCAGCGCCGCGCCGAAGGCGGGGTGCAGCTGCTCACCACGCGCCTGCCATGTCTGGTGACCATGCTCGAAGGTAGCAACGAAATGCGCTTCGCCACCATGGAAAACATGTTCCGCGCCAGCCGCCACGCGCTCAAGGTCTGGAGCCGGGAGGCGGCCGGCATTGAAGACATCAACCAGATCGGATTGAAAGGATCGCCCACCCTGGTCAGCAAGGTGTTCGCCCCGCAGCCCTGCACCGAACCGGCCGAACTGATCGAAACCGAAAGCGGCGAGCCGTGCGACATCGTCGGCACCCTGCTCGGAAAACTGCAGACCCAGCATCCGGCACTGTGCGCCGGCATCGCGCGCTCCGGCCATGCAGAGCGAGGTGCGCCATGAGCCAGGCAAATCCGCCCAAAAGACCCGCCGGGCGCGGCAAGTACGAGCTGGACGACCGGCTCAAGGCCTACAAGGGCATCTGGGTGTTCGTCGAACACGAACAGGGCGAAGTGCACCCGGTCTCGTGGGAACTGATGGGCGAGGCGCGCAAGCTGGCCGACAAGCTCGGGGTCGACGTGGCCGGTATCGTACTGGGCGCACCCGGCGAAGGCAGCCGCCGCTTTTGCGCCCAGGCGTTCCACCACGGCGCCGACCTGTGCTACCTGATGACCGATCCGGTTCTTGCCGATTACCGCAACGAGCCGTTCAGCAAGGGCCTGACCGACCTGGTCGACACCTTCAAGCCGGAGATCCTGCTGCTGGGCGCCACGGTGCAGGGACGCGACCTGGCCGGCAGCGTGGCGACCGCCCTGCAGACCGGCCTGACCGCCGACTGCACTGAACTGAACATCGACATGGACAACCGCGGCCTTGCCGCGACGCGCCCGACCTTCGGCGGCAGCCTGCTGTGCACCATCGTCACCAAGAACTTCCGGCCCCAGATGGCGACCGTGCGCCCGCGCGTGATGGCGCTGCCGCAGCCGGATACCTTGCGCAGCGGCCGCATCGTCGAGCATCCGCTGGGCATGATCGAAGCCGAGATCATCACCAAGGTGCTCGAATATATCCCGGACGCGCGCCAGGACAAGCCGCAATTGCCGTTTGCCGACATCATCGTCGCGGGCGGACGCGGCATGAAGAAAATGGAGAACTTCCAGCTGGTATGGGACCTGGCCAGGCTGCTTGGCGCCGAGGTGGGAGGCTCGCGCCCGGTGGTGCAGGCCGGCTGGGTCGATACCGAACGCCAGGTCGGGCAGTCGGGCAAGACGGTGCGGCCCAAGCTGTACATCGCGGCCGGCATCTCGGGCGCGATCCAGCACCGGGTCGGCATGGAGGATTCGGACGTCATCATTGCGATCAACAACGACCCGAACGCGCCGATCTTCCAGTTCGCCAGCTACGGCATCGTCGGCAATGCGATGACGATCCTGCCGGCGCTGACCGAAGGATTCCGCCAGCAGCTGGCACTGGCCCATAAAGCAGGCCGGGAAATTTCAGGAGAACGAACATGAGAGAACAATTCGATGCCATCGTGGTCGGCGCCGGCGCCGCCGGCAACGCTGCCGCCTATACGCTGGCCAAGGCCGGCTTGAAAGTGCTGCAGCTCGAGCGCGGCGAATCGCCCGGTTCGAAGAATGTGCAGGGCGCGATCCTGTACTCGGATGCGCTCGAGCGCATGATCCCCGACTTTCGCGACGATGCGCCGCTGGAGCGGCACCTGATCGAACAGCGTATGTGGGTGCTGGACGACGCCTCCTTCGTCGGCACCCATTACCGCTCGGACGATTTCAACAAGCCGCCGTACAACCGCTACACCATCATCCGCGCCCAGTTCGACAAATGGTTTTCGCAAAAAGTGCAGGAGGCCGGCGCGCTGCTGATCTGCGAAACCACGGTGTCCGAACTGCTCATGGACGGCGAGCGCGTGATCGGCGTGCGCACCGACCGCGAAGGCGGCGAGATCTACGCCGACATCGTGATCCTGGCAGACGGCGTCAATTCGCTGCTGGCGACCAAAGCCGGCTTCCACGACGAGATCGCGCCGAAGAACGTCGCACTGGCAGTCAAGGAAATCCACTTCATGCCGCAGGAGACCATCGAGAGCCGCTTCAACGTGTCGGGCGAGGCCGGCGTCGTGATCGAGATGGCGGGCAAGATCACCAAGGGCATGATGGGCACCGGTTTCCTGTACACCAACAGGGAGTCGCTGACCATCGGCGTCGGCTGCATGCTGTCCGATTTCAAGAAGCAGAAGATCACGCCCTACCAGTTGCTCGAGCAGATGAAGCAGCACCCCTCGATCAAGCCGCTGATCGAGGGCGGCGAGATGAAGGAATATACCGCCCACCTGATCCCCGAGGGCGGCTACAAGGCAGTGCCGAAAATCTACGGCGACGGCTGGATGATCGTCGGCGATTCCGGCATGTTCCTGAACGCGGTGCACCGCGAAGGCTCGAACCTGGCGATGACCACCGGGCGCACGGCGGCCGAAACGGTGATCGATCTCAAGAATGACGGCAAGCCGCTCGACGCGAAGCACCTGGCCGTCTACCGAAGCAAGCTGGAAGATTGTTTCGTACTCAAGGACCTGAAGAAGTACAAGAACCTGCACCAGGTGTTCCACGCCAACCCGTATTTCTTCAATACCTATCCGGAGCTGATCAACCAGGCGATGCACGAGCTGATCAAGGTCGACGGGATCGACAAGAAGACCAAGGAAAAAAACATCCGTAGCAATTTCACCAGGCGCCGTTCCGTGTTCGGCCTGGTGGGTGACGCCTACAAACTGTGGAGGGCTTTTGAATGAGCAACGTCAAAGTCGAAGAAAAACTGTTCCAGAACCGTTACCGCGTCGATGTCGGACGCCCGCATGTGAAGATCAAGGACGCCGATATCTGCAGCAATGCATGCGCGCAGCAGCAGTGCACCGTGTGCTGCCCGGCCGGCTGCTACACGGTCGAGGGCAACGGGCGCGTGGTGCTCATTTCCGACGGCTGCATGGAATGCGGAACCTGCCGCATCATCTGCGACGAACACCGCAACCTGGAGTGGCAATACCCACGCGGCGGCTACGGCATCCTGTTCAAGTTCGGCTGAAGCGCGGGGACCGGACGGGCGAGCGGGCTTCATCGAGGCTATAGGGCCAGGCAATCATGACCGCATTCTAGCAAACGTCGACCCAGCTGCCATTCGTCACGGCCGCCAACTGAGCCGGGGTGATCCGGACCGCACTGTGGATCGCTCCCGCGGCAGGCAGTACTTCATCGAACTTCTGCAAGGACTTGTCCAGGTAGATCGGTAGCGGCTGTGCCAGGCCGAAGGGACAAACGCCGCCGACAGGATGTCCCGTCAACTGAACCACCTCCTCTGCCGACAGCATCTTGCCTTTGCCGAAGGCTTGCTTGAACTTCTTGTTATCGATACGCATGTCGCCGCTGGCCACCAGCAGGATCGTGCTGCCGTCCCCCAGGCGAAACGACAGTGTCTTGGCAATACGGCCAGGCTCGACCCCATGCGCTTCGGCGGCCAGCGCAACAGTGGCAGTGCTGACTTCCAGTTCGATGATCGGTATGTCCAGATTGCGGGCTACAAAGAATTCACGTACGGATTGCAGGCTCATCAGATTTGTCGCGGAAGTGAAAACAGACCAAAACAATAGCCGCGGTGCTGGTGTTTGGCAAGGGCAACGGGCTCACCGCGATCTTACATCGCGCCGAGGGCGACTGCGGACAAGCGATCCGCGCTGGGCGCCCTGCAAGGCCGCCGACTAATCCATATCAGGAAAAATCGCCATGTTCATATTGCTTATTTGACATGAACAAGTGCTCCGCGTACACTTCGCCGACTTGCCGAACCGTATTTACATAATTAACAGTAATGGGGCGCTGGGCTGGTGTGGCTCGCCGGTCATCTTTCATTCTTAACGCGCATATCGCTTCGTGTATCGCTTATCCATTCATAAACCATGAAACTGAATGCAAAAATCATCGTCTTTTTCTCCGTCCTCGCCAGCGTCATGTTCGTGGTGGTCACCGCGATCAACCTGTATTCATTCCGCGAGTTTTCGATCGCGTCGTCACGCGAACATCTGCGTACCGCAGCCGAAATCGTGCGCGCCCATCTGACCGATTCGATGATCAACGGCACCATCGACAAACGGGACAATTTCCTGCAGCGTTTGACCGAGGTGCACGGCTTGCAGGTTGCGCGCGTGATCCGTGGCCCGCATGTGGAGCAGCAATTTGGCAAAGGCCTGAGCCGCGAACAAGCGAACGACGACATCGAACGGCAAGTGATACGGGACGGCAAAGCGCGTTACGAGTTGACCGAGGACCGCATGAGCGTGGTCTACCGCGGCACCATTCCATTTACCGCGACCGCCAACGGCACCCCGAACTGCCTGCGATGCCATCAGGTGAACGAAGGCACGGTGCTGGGCGCGGTGACGCTGACCATGTCGATTTCTCCGCTCAAGCAAATGGCGCTGACGACCGTAGGCCTGATCCTGGCCGCACTCGCCTTCTTTTCGCTGATTGCCTATCTGTTCCTGCAACGCCTGGTAAGGCCGCTGATCGGCACCGCCGACAATGTCGCCTACGCGGTCCAGCGCGCGGTACAGGGGGACTTCACGGTACACATACAACGCAAGACCAATGACGAGATCGGCCAGATTGCGGAAGACGTGACCCGGCTGATGGCATTCCTGCAAAAGGGATTGCATGCGATCGGCAGCAATGTCGGGCTGCTCATCAGCCAGAAGCCGTCCAAGGAGCGCAACCTGTTGACCAACACGGTCGACATGGTGGAAACCTTGAAGGATGCCGCGCAATTCAAGAAATCGATTGAAGAAGACGAGACCAGGAGCGAAATTTACCAGCGCCTGTCGAATGTGATCGAACATGGATTTTCGGTCAGTCATTTTTCGATCTACGAGGTCGCCGCAGGCAAGAACCAGATCATTCCGATCACGGTAGACGGAAAAGCCGGTGACGACTGCAAATGGTGCGATCCGCAGATACTGGTGCGCCCGGAATCGTGCCGTGCGCGCCGTACCGGCCACCTGATCGACGCGGTCGAATCGCCAGGGATCTGCTATGCATTCCAACCGCACGCGCAATTCGAGGGATACAGTCATATCTGCATGCCGGTGATCCAGTCGGGCGTGGTGGGCGGCATCGTTCAAATCGTGGTGCAGCCGGAGCAAACAGAGCGCATGCAGGACATTGCGCCGTATATCAATGCCTACCTGCGCGAAGCGGCGCCCGTGCTCGAGACAAAGCGCCTGCTGGAAACACTGCGCGAATCGACCTTGCAGGACGCGATGACCGGCCTCAAGAATCGCCGCTTTCTTGAAGAGTATGTCGAAACACTGCTCACGAGCACCCAGCGTCAGAAAGCGAACATCTCGATCCTGATGCTCGACCTCGACTTCTTCAAGATGGTCAACGATACCTACGGTCATGACGCCGGCGACAGTGTCCTGAAAGCGCTGGCGAAAGTACTCAAGCAGTCGGTGCGGGCCTCCGATATCGTGATTCGCTATGGCGGTGAAGAATTCCTGATCATCCTGCAAAACAGCTGCGGCGATGCGGCCGACCAGGTTGCCGAAAAAATTCGCGCCGCGGTCGAGGCAATGAAAGTACAGGTATCGGGCACCACGCTGCAAAAAACGATTTCGATCGGGATCGCCGATTACCCGAACGACAGCGATACTTTCTGGCAAGCGGTCAAGTACGCCGACGTGGCGCTGTATCAGGCCAAGGACACCGGACGCAACCGCTGCCTGCGCTTCTCACGCGAAATGTGGAGCGACGACAAGGAGTATTGAGCAGCTCACAGACATCGCCCCTGTTGCCAGGTGCATCAATGCTGGTAGGCGCCGATATCGTAGCCCGTCTCGGCGTTGCGTGCGCGCCCCTCGAAGTCGGTACTGGCCGCGTGGGTCGGCGTGCCCCGGCCAATCGCAGGAGAACGTCCGCTCAGCTTCAGGTCAGGTGTGCCGTCCACGGGCTGGGCGATGAACAGCGGCGGCGCGCTCACCGTTTCGCTATGGGTCAGTCCGTTCTTCAGGCGCCAGTTGTAGAGGGTGTTTTGATACACCAGGTTGTTGCGATAGGTATTTTGCTGCCCCGTGCTGCCCTGCTCCGATATTCCCATCTTGTTGCCATACACAATGTTGTTATAAACGGCAGTGTAGTTGTTGGGGCCTGCCGTGTGATAGAAATCGCCGCCGCCGACGATGATGCCGGTGTTCGAGGAGGTGATCGTGTTGTTGGTGATGATGACGTTGTTGGCGTCGTGCCAAAGGTGGATTCCCGCTTCGGCAACACGGTATACGACATTGTTCTTCACGCTACCTGACGTGCTGACATAAATGCCCTGCACATAGCTGCAGCCTGCCGGGCCAATATCGTGCACCAGGTTGCCGATCACTTCAGCGTTGACGCCTTTGTAGTAGCTGTCGACGCCGATGGCGGCGCCGCCGGCCCTGGTGCAAGTGACCGTGGTGGCGATATGATGCACGTGATTGTTGCGAATTGACGTGTACGAGCCGCCGCTGTAGATACCATGCATCCACGCCAGTCCTTGTTGCGGCGTCATGCCATCGATCTCGAAGCCCACGATGTCGACATGATTGCCACGGTTGTCCCACGCCGTGTTGTTGACCGACTTTTCCGGAGGAATGATCCGGGCGCCCCACTTTGTGGTCGACACGTAGTAGATGCGCGCGTTCACGGTACCGCTGGCCATTGTCCTGAATCCGCCCGCGTAGGTGCCGGGCGCAACAAGTATCACGGCACCGGGCCAGGCCGAGCGCGCCGCGCGTTCAAGCGACCTGAATGGTTTTTCCGCAGTTCCTGGATTGCTGTCCGCGCCGGCCGGCGATACGTAGAGCCGGGCTGCGGTACCTGGCATGATGGGGTTGCCAGGAAGTTCGCTGCGCGCCGGATCGGCGGGCGCGGTGCCGGGGCGGGCGCCGTCCGTCGCTCCAGGTGCATATCCGAGAATGCGGAAATCGCTGTTCGGGCCGGCCTGCGCTGCTGCGCCCTGGTCAAGCGTATCGTTCTCAGGCGCGGTTTGCAGGTCGGCAGCGCGCACATCCTCGAACATCAAGGAACCGCTCTGCGCTTCCCCGCCGGACTCGACGAATGCGGCCAGCGACGTTTGCACGGTCGCAGCAACAGTGCCTGCGTCGAGCGCTGCGCCGCCACACGCCGCCAACAAAAAAGCGATGCAGGTGTAAATAAACAGGGTGCTACTAAGCTTACAAGTAGAAACTATCGATGTATTCATGATCGTGCCCTTGGTCGTCAATGAGTAACCCTTGAGGAAAATTACTTCTCAGACGGTTACGTTTTTCAGCAAAACTGTGCTGCGCGACAAGCGCGGGCGCGTCAGCCCAATCGCTTCAGAACGTACTCGGCAGCACTCAAAACAAGTCTGCGCGACCGCATCCTAAAGACGAGGGAACTGTCGGGAATGCGTCATGAACGGGGACGATTCGCCAAACTGACATTGCGCTGACAAGTCAAGCCATCACAGATATCAAGCACGGCGGCTGAGGTGTTGGATGGATGCTATGGCTAGACAAGCGAGCGCAGCATTTGGTTCAGCCTGGTTGATGATGTGTTGATCCTGTCCAAGCAACTTCCTTGCGACAAGCACACGACCGGCCGGCAGGGCCTTGCCGCCTTTGCCTCAGGCGGATAACTGCTCACGGTACAAGTCGCAGGCGCTGGATATCACGCTGAGGTGGAGCACCAAACAGGCGGCTATATTCCCGGCTGAACTGCGACGCACTTTCATAGCCCACCCGAACGCCGGCACTGCCTGCATCAAGGCTTTGATTGAGCATCAGTTGCCGCGCTTCCTGCAGGCGAAGTTGTTTCTGATATTGCAGAGGACTCATGCCAGCGATGGCACGAAAGTGCTGGCGAAACGTGGACGCACTCATGTGCGCGCTGGCCGCCAGCTCGTCAATGCGCAAAGTATGAGAGAAATTCTGTTTCAGCCAGGCCATGGTCCGTGCGATCTGCTGACCGGGCGAGCCCGCCGCAACAAGATGTCGCAGCATCGGGCCATGCGCCCCGGCCAAGAGCCGGACAGTAATCTCCTGCTGTATCAACGGCGCGATCTGGGCAATCGACTTTGGCTCGTCGAGCAGACGGACCAGCCGGACCAGCGCGCCAAGGATGTTTTCCTCAAGCGTACCGATAGACAGTGCCCGATAGCTGTGTTCCTTAGCGCGCGTCAATTCCATCTCCGCTGCCAGCTGCATGACCAAACGCGCGTCCAGTGTCAGCATCAGCCCCAGAAACGGCTTCGCCGGCGTTGCATGAGTGATGTGCGAGACGACCGGCAGATCGACCGTCGTCAGCAAGGATTGCCCGGCACCATAGTTAAAAATCTCTTCGCCCAGCATCACCTGCTTGCCGCCTTGTGCGATGACACCCAGTCCAAGCCCATACATGCAAGGCATCGGTTCGGTCGCTGTGCTGCGGCAATGGAGCGTCAGCGCCGAAATGGCTGTCGGGTAATCCCCGGCCTTTTGGGCAAACTTGCCGATCTCACGAGCAAGCGCAATCCGGGTTGCGCAATCCGCGTCTTGGGCCTCGTTATCGCTGTCGTCCATAGCGTTATCCAACAGATTTTCCAGACACAAAGTCTAGCACTCGCCGTCCCAGCCATTATCCATTCCGACGATATCTCGTTGGATTGTGCAATAACTGAAGCAAATCCGGCAAACGCTTCAGGGCTTGCGTGCGACACAATGGTTCCCGCTGATGGCTCCCCCTCGTCCCTTTGGAGAATTCATGGTCACACTTAACATTAACGGCAAGGCCACGCGCGTCGACGCCGAACCCGATACTCCCCTGCTCTGGGTGCTGCGGGACACGCTGCAGCTCACCGGCACCAAGTTCGGCTGCGGCATGGCGCTATGCGGCGCCTGTACGGTGCATCTGGATGGCCAGCCTGTGCGTTCCTGCAGCACGCCGCTGTCCGCGGCTGCCGGCAAGAAAATCGTGACCGTGGAGGGCGTCGGGCGGGAGCGTGTCGGCAAGGTCGTGCAGGAAGCCTGGCAACGGCTCGATGTCGTGCAATGCGGCTACTGCCAGTCAGGCCAGATCATGAGCGCCGTTGCGCTGCTCGAGAAAAACCGCAAGCCGACGGACGCCGACATCGATAACGCAATGGGCGGCAACGTCTGCCGCTGCGCCACCTATGTGCGTATCCGCGCCGCCATCCATGAAGCGGCAAACTCGCTGGCCTGAAAAGGAATTTTATGACTACCATCCGTATCGAAAACGCAAGCCGCCGTCACTTCCTGCAGGGTGCCGCGAGCCTCACGCTGGCCATCTATGTGCCCGCGGGGCAAGCGGCAGGCGCGAGCAAGAAGGCGGCGAGCGCCGCGACCATCGAGCCCAATGCCTTCCTGCGCATCGGCCAGGACAACAGCGTTACCGTCATCTCCAAGCACCTCGAGATGGGACAGGGCAGCTACACCGGCCTGGCCACGATCGTGGCCGAAGAGCTCGACGCGGACTGGTCGCAGGTTCGCGTCGAAAGCGCCCCTGCCGACGCCAAGCGCTACAACAACCTGTCGTGGGGCCCGGCGCAGGGCACCGGCGGCAGCACCGCCGTGGGCAACTCCTGGGAACAGCTGCGCAAGGCCGGCGCCTCCGCGCGCGCCATGCTGGTTGCGGCAGCGGCACGCAAGTGGCAGGTCCCGCCCGCAGAAATCACCGTCGCCAACGGCGTGGTGATGCACCAGGCATCGGGCCGCAAGGCAAGCTTCGGTGAACTCGTCAGCGCCGCCGCCGACGAGGTTCCGCCCCCGAACGTGAAGCTCAAGGAACCGAAAGACTTCAAGCTGATCGGCAAGCGCATTGCGCGCAAGGACAACACCGACAAAACCACCGGCAAGGCCGTCTATACCCAGGATATCCACCTGCCCGGAATGCTCACTGCCGTCGTCGCCCATGCGCCGCGCTTTGGCGCGAAGGTGAAGTCCTTCGATGCGGCCAAGGCCAGGGCCGTCAAGGGTGTGGTCAACGTGCTCCAGATTCCCACCGGCGTGGCGGTCCTCGCCAAGGATACCTGGAGCGCGAAAAAGGGCCGCGATGCCCTCACCGTCGAATGGGACGAAAGCGCCGCTTTCAAGCTCGGGTCGGAGCAGATCCTCGAGAAGTACCGCGAGCTGGCCAAATCGCCCGGCACGGTCGCGAGCCGCACAGGCGATGCGGACAAGGCACTGTCCGCTGCCGCGCATACACTGGAAGCGACCTACGACTTTCCCTATCTCGCCCATGCCGCGATGGAACCGATGAACTGCGTCGTGCAGCTCGGCAAGGATGGCTGCGAAGTGTGGAACGGCGACCAGATGCAAACCGGCGACCAGATGGCGCTCGCCAAGCTGTTCGGCCTGGCGCCGGAGCAGGTGCGCATCAACACGCTCTATGCCGGCGGCAGCTTCGGCCGCCGCGCCAACAAGGATTCCGATTATGTCCTCGAAGCGGCCAACATCGTCAAGGCGAACGGCGCCGGTGCGCCGGTCAAGCTGGTGTGGCTGCGGGAGGACGACATGCGCGCCGGCTACTATCGTCCCATGTTCCATCACCGCCTGTCGGCCGGACTCGATGAGCAGGGCAAGCTGGTCGGCTGGCGCCACCGTCTGGTCGGCCAGTCGGTGCTCGCCGGCTCGCCCTTTGCGGCGGCGATCAAGGACGGGATCGATCCCACCTCGGTGGAAGGCGCCCACAAGCTGCCCTATGCGATTGCGAACATGCTGGTCGACCTGCACACGCCGACGGACATCCATGTGCCGGTGCTGTGGTGGCGCTCGGTGGGCTCGACCCACACCGCTTTTTCGACCGAATGCTTCATTGACGAACTGGCGCACGCGGCGAAGAAGGATCCTGTGGCCTGGCGTCTGTCCATGCTCGGACAACACCCGCGCCACGCAGCGGTGCTCAAGCTGGCGGCGGACAAGGCCGGATGGGGTACCCCGCTGCCGGCCGGGCAGGCTGGCGAGCGGCGTGGCCGGGGCGTGGCTGTGCATGAATCCTTCAAGACCTATGTCGCCCAGGTGGCGGAGGTAACGGTGAAGGATGACGGCACCTTCCGCGTGGAGCGGATCGTCTGCGCGGTCGATTGCGGCATTGCGATCAATCCGGACATCATTCGCGCACAGGTCGAGGGCTCGGTCGGCTTGGCGCTGGCCACGGTCATGAACGGTGGCATCACCCTGACCGATGGCAAGGTGGACCAGTCCAACTTCCATGACTACCAGCCGGTACGCATCGCCGACATGCCGCGCGTTGAGGTGCACATCGTGCCATCGTCGGCCAATCCGAGCGGCATCGGCGAGCCGGCCGTGCCGCCCCTGGCGCCAGCCGTGGCAAACGCCCTTGCCGCAGCAACGGGCAAGCGCGCGCGCAAACTGCCGATTACAGCGGACATGCTGAAAGCGTAGTCCGAGCGCGAGTACGCGGGTCTTCGACTATGCGGGGAATCGGAATTGCGCCGTCAAAAAAGCCGGCCCCGGCCCCCTTGCCTGCCTTGGGACCCGAGCAGAATGATACGCATGGTCAGGCATAGGTATAGAAGCCCTGCCCGCTCTTGCGGCCGAGCCGTCCGGCATCGACCATTTCGCGCAGCAGCGGCGCCGGGCGATATTTCGGATCGTTAAATCCGGTAAAGAATGTCTCCAATACCGACAACAGCGTATCGAGGCCGATCATATCGGCCAGCGCCAGGGGGCCGAGAGGGTGTCCGCACCCCAGTTTCATCCCCTCGTCGATTTGCGCAGCCGACGCCAGGCCTTCCTGTAGCACGAAAACGGCTTCGTTAATCATGGGGCACAGGATCCGGTTGACCGCAAAACCTGGGCTGTTCTTTACCGAGATGGACGTTTTCCCGATGGCGGCGGCCAGTTCCCGGGCGCGCTCGTGGGTCTGGTCGGAGGTTTGCAAGCCACGTATCAGCTCGACCAGTGCCATGACAGGCACCGGATTAAAAAAATGCATGCCGATGAAACGGTCTGGATACCTGCTGGCAGACGCCAGCTTGGTAATCGAGATCGATGAGGTGTTGGTGGCGATCACGGCATCCGGACGCAGCACGGCATCGACCTGCTTCAGGATCGCCAGCTTCAGCACCTCATTTTCAGTAGCCGCCTCGATGACCATGTCGCATCCAGCCAGGTCCGCATAGCTGCTGCTGCAGCGAATGCGCGCCAGCGCTGCGGTTTTGTCGGCCTCGCTCAGGCGCCCTTTGCCGACCGAGCGCGCCAGCACGGCCGCGATGGAACCGATGCCACGTTCGAGCGCTTCGCCAGAAATATCGACCATGACGACGTCGCGCCCGGCCAGCGCGCAGATCTGCACGATGCCGCTGCCCATAATACCCGCACCGATTACCCCTACTGTCTTGCATTCCATAGCCGTGCTCCATAACTGGTTGAATCACCAGTATAGGAAGCCGCGGCCAGCCGGCCTATGCCGGAAAGCACCAATCAGTCTGCGCGGTTTGGTCATCGCTTCCGTGGCGCGCCGTGCCTATACTAGGCCCAAGGAGAATGCAGATGAGACGCAAACAAGCGAGGCAACTGAAGCAGGCCGTGCGCACACACCACGATGCTGGCGCGATGCACGAATTGCTGCATCGCTCAGTGAAGTTCCAGCACAAGCGGCTCGCCTTGCTGCGCTGCCTGCAAACCGAGCGGATGGGGATCGTCGTCGATGCCGCCATCCTGCTCTACTGCCAGCGCATTGCCGACACCATGACCCCGGACGCGCTGGACGCAATCATGCGCAGGGCCGCCATGCAAACGAAGTGAATCGGAATACTACCGTTTTCCATCACCTCAGAAAGACATGCCCCCGTCGGCGCGCTGGTACAGCGAGCGCTTCGGCTTTGCGAACACCATGCGCACCATGGGCTCGAAGAACGCGAGCGGCAGAGTCTCTGTGGCAGGATTGAAGGCCGGCGCATCGTACAGCGCACAAAATTCCACGGTCTGCTGGTAGCACGGGTGTTTCCTGAACTCGTCGCGCATATGGCGGTCCAGCCCCAGGTGCTCGAAGAAGTAGTAGCCCTGGAAAATGGCATGCTTCTCGACCATCCAGTGATTGGCCTCGCTCACGAACGGCTGCAGGATGGTGGCGGCAAGGTCGGCGTGGTTGTACGAACCAAGCGTGTCGCCTATGTCGTGCAGCAAGGCGCACACCACATACTCGTCATCCTTGCCGGCCTTGTGGGCCAGCGTGGCGGTCTGCAGACAATGGGTCAGCCGGTCCACCGGAAAGCCGCCGTAGTCGCCGTCGAGCAGCTTCAGGTGGGCCAGGATCCGATCCGGCAAGGCGGCGGTGAACGGCGCGGACTCGCGGATGATGCGAGCCCAGTCTTCGGCACCGGCGTGGGCGATATTTGTGAAGTTCATTGTTGGGCCTCACTCGCGATAGCCGGGGCTCACGCGGTCCAGGCGACGCAGCAGGGCCGGCCAGGGCACCGCGCCGTCCAGGTGCTTGCGGTTGCCACGCATGGTCTGGTTCATTGCCTGGGTCATGGCCACGGTCTTGTCCTCGACTGCGGCCGGGATATGAATCAGCGGCGCGCCGGTGCTCTGCGCCTTGACCTGCACTTCGCAGCTGCGCTGGAACATGTACATCATCAGGAAGGTATCGGGTACCGTATCGCCGGCGGTCAGCAAGCCGTGATTGGGCAGCATCAGGTAGCCCTTGTCGCCCAGGTCGCGCTGCAGGCGCGCCTTTTCGTCGGGGTCGAGCGCCACACCCTCGTACGGATGGTAGCCCAGGCTCGCGCGGATGAAGATCGACTGCTGCGATAATGGCAGCAAGCCTTCCTGCTGCATCGACACCGCAATGCCGTCGGCCGTATGCACATGCAGCACGCAGCCCACGTCGTGCCGCACTTCATGGATCGCACCGTGGATCATGAAGCCGGCGGGATTGATGTTGTAGGGCGAATCGATCAGTTTGTTACCTGCCAGGTCGACCTTGACCAGGCTGGAGGCGGTGATCTCGTCGAACATCAGCCCGTAAGGATTGATCAGGAATTCTTCAGTGCCTGGCACCTTGGCTGAAATATGTGTATAAACAAGATCCTCCCAGCGAAAAAGGGAGATCAGTCGGTAGCAGGCGGCCAGTTCGACCCGCGTTTGCCACTCGATGGCGCAGACTTGCTGCTGTACTTCCGGATGGATAAAACGATCGGCGTGCATTTACGCAGTCTCCTTGTTTTGAACTGTTGCGACGACTATACATAGCAATGACGTTACTGACTGTCAAAGAGTTGACACTTGCGGCCCATATCGAAGCGAGCCCGATGTTCAGGCACATGCCGCCCGATGTGCTGGACCAGCTCGTTGCCATGGCCGCCATACGTCACCTGCCCGACCGCGCGCGCCTGCATGCCAAGGGCGATGCGCCGGAGGGCATCTACGCGGTGCACAAGGGGATCATCCGCGCATCCGTTTCCAGCGCGGATGGGCGCGAAGGTTTGCTGGCCTTGATGGAACCGGGCTGCTGGTTCGGCGAATCGTCCATGCTGGAAGGCACGCCCCGTACCTATGATGCCGATGCCCAGGGCGAATGCGAAGTACTGTTCATTGCGCGCGCCGGCCTGCAAGGCATGCTCGATACTCGGCCTGCACTGTACAAGCATATCGTTCCCTTCCTGTGCCAGCGAATCCGGCTGTCGCTGCAGCTGCTTGAAAGCCATGCCTTGCTGCCGCTCGAAGGACAGCTCGCGCGGCGGCTGTTACTGCTTTCGCGCAACGCCTTGCAGGGCGATGAGGACCAAGCCAGAGTGAACCTGTCACTGTCGCAGGAAAGCCTGGGACGGATGCTGGGCACCAGCCGCCAGAGCATCAACAAGATATTGAAAATGTGGGAATCGCATGGACTGATCGAGCAGGCCTACGGCACCATTACGCTGTGCGACCTGGCGTTGCTGGAAAGCCTGTCGTCCCCCGGCTGAGCGCGCGTTCGCGCGCCCACTGCCTGGCTTGCCCGGAACAGGCCCAGTTGATGGCATTGCGCAGCAGCTGGCGGTATGACGGGTTCGCATAGGCTTGCGGCCCGTCGCCTGGCTGCAGGTACACGATCGGGCTATTGCGGCAATGCTTGACCCATCCGGCCAGCCTGCTCCCCGGCCCATGCTGCCAGCCTTCATTGCTGTTCATCTTTCCCGCCAGGGCCAGGCTGGCTGAATAGAAATTCTCGGACACAAAGTCGTAGTCGCTGGCCAGCAAAGGCAGCACATCATCCTCGTCCACGTCGAACAGGTACAGCTCGTCGCGCAGCATGAACGGCGCCACTCCTTCAGTAATTGGGTGACTGGCCAGCGGCGACACGGTATGCGCGACATCCATTCGGTAGCCGTCGTCCGGACTGGCATAGCGAAAACGCGCCCCCACAATGTCGGCCCACCGCGGCCATGCGGGCCAGGAAGCGCAGGCATGGTGCAGTATCACCAGCGGCACGCCCTGCTCGAGCATGGCTTCCAGGCCTTCGGTGAAGAACGCAGGCGGCCGGTGAAAGATGGGCACGCCGTCGCCATGGCGCTTGAACTCGATGCCGGGCATGTCGTACAGCACGTAGCAATCGAAATGGCTTGCGGCCTCGGGCGTGAACATCAGTTGGGCCGCGGGATGCTCGACGCCGGACCAGGCGATGTCAGGGTTGTCGTCGAACATGGCAAAGAAGGGGTCGCGCTGGAAGCTGTGGCCGCGCGTGACGAGCAGAACATTGTGCTTGTCGCTGTCTTGCGCAAAAAAGGTCTGCCCCACTGCGCCGCCTCGCTTACGCCGCGGTCTTGACGGTCTTGACGGTCTTGACGGTCTTGGCGGTCTTGGCGGTCTTGACGGTCTTGACGGTCTTGACGGTCTTGCGCGGCGCGGCCTTGGTCGATGCAGCCTGCTTGAACGCTTCCACCCGGTCCTTGTCCGGGAAGGTCAGTTCGTTGATGCGGATCTTGCGGATCATGTCGGCGGTAAAGGTGAGCAAGGTCCATTCGGAATCGGCATCGCGCCACAGTTCGCGGCTCATGGCCAGGCCCTCGACGATGGCGCGCGTGAGGCGGCGCGTCAGGTCAAGCTTGTTCATGTCCTCGCGCCATTCCGGAAACACGCGCAGCAGTTCTTCTTTCCACACCATGTCATGATGGCGCGCACGCGGCAGGAACACGGCGCGCAGTTCGGGGTCGGTGCGCGAGGCGATGCGCATTTCCAGGTACACCAGCATCTCGCGGCTCTGGCATTGCTGCCAGTCGATCGCGATAGCCGCGTTGCGGTCCTTGCGGTCGGCGTCGGACAGCGCGCCCACCGTCTGGCTGAACGCGGTCATGTGCTTGTAGAAGGCGTAATCGATCACGGCCACCATCAGGTCCTGGCTGGTCGGATAATGGTGCAGCAAGGCCCCGCGCGACACATTGGCCTTCTTGCAGATCAGGTTGTGCGTGGTATTCGGATAGCCATGCTGAGCGAGGCAATCCAGCGCCGCCTCGAGAATGGCCTCGCGCGTTTTCGAACTCTTCTGCTCCTGCTGGCTGCCGGGACGCGGCGACAGCCCGTCCGGTGCAAGCTTCTGGATAGCGCTAGACAGTTCACTGCTCATAAAATTCGCCTTCGGTTTCTGGATTATCGAGCCGCTGCTTGAGCGGTATTGCTGGTTGACTGCCGGCGCCGCTTTTGGCGGCAGGCTGTCGTTCAAAGGTCAGGGAACTCATCACTGTTCCCGTCAAAACTAAAATCATCCCGAAAAAATGCCATTGAGTCAATCTTTCGCCGAGGAGCAAGGCGCCGAAGCCGACGCCCAGTACCGGAACCCAGGACATGTAGATGGCCGCCTTGCCCAGTCCCATGGCCGCCACCCCGCGCGCCCAGGCAAGCGCGCCCAGCGCACTGGCGAACGCCCCGGAGAATACCACTACCGCCCAGACCTGCCAGTCCAGCCTGTTCAGCGCCTCGAACGGCGCATCCACCCGCACAGCCGTATGGAACAACAGTGCAAAAGCACCCACAAGGTACAGGAAGACATTGATTGCCAGCGGCGTGTTATCGCGTGACAAGCGCTGCATGAGCAGCACGCCCAGCGAAAACGACAGCATCGAGCCAAACACCATCAGATCGCCCGCGGAGGGCCCGCCAAGGTGGATGGCCGGGCCGTTCAGGATCACCACGGCCACCCCTGCCACCGCGATTACGCCGCCGGTCCAGTATTGGGGGCTCATGCGCTTGCTGAAAAACAGTGCTTCCAGGACGCCATTGAGCAGCGGATTGAGCGCCAGGATCAGCGCCGCATTGGTGGCCGTGGTCGTTTCCATGGCGGCCGCAAAAATGGCCTGGTTGGCGTACACCATCAGCAGCGCGCAGGCGCAGGCCATGAGCAGCATGCGTCCGCGCCAGCGCGGAAATGCCTGGCGGCCCACATACAGCAGCAGTACCAGCACCAGGGCGGCACTGGCCATGCGCATGGTCGTCACCAGCATCACGTCGAGCGCGTCGGTCAGCCATTTGACGGCCGTGACGTTCAGGGACCAGATGACCATGGTGGCCATCAGTCCCAGGTGCACGCCGAGCGATGTCTTGGTGCCGGACATCAGGATTGCGCCTCCTGCTTGTTGCGCTCAGCCATGGCTTTGGCGTCGTAGCCGCCGGTGCGGTCGCCCGAAATCAGTTCGCTATGGCTGTGCGCGAACTGGTGCCACGCAAAGACCGCGTCCATCGCGCTGCGCTTGCCCTGCAAGTCCTCGACATGGTTGACCGCCTGCTTGGTCAGGGCCAGCGCCATGCGCGGCTGCACTGCCACGCGCGCGGCCAGGGCATCGGTTGCCTCGGCCAGTTCGGCGCGCGGCACCACCCGGTTCACCATACCCATCTGCCAGGCCCGTTCAGCGCTCATGCGCTCCCCCGTAAACAGGAATTCCTTGGCGATGCGCGCATTAAGTTCGTAGGGGTGGGCAAAGTACTCGACGCCGGGAATCCCCATGCGCACCACCGGGTCCTGGAAAAAGGCGTCGTCGCTGGCCACGATCAGGTCGCACACCCAGGCCAGCATCAGGCCGCCGGCAATGCAGGCGCCCTGCACCATGGCGATGGTCGGCTTGGGCAAGTCACGCCAGCGCCGGCACATGTTCAGATACACCT
>Ga0066461_1000110_pt1 | contig 41175 bp, 32 predicted proteins | sample LakWasMe91_HOW11_2_FD_59572 | JGI IMG/M metagenome (GOLD analysis project Ga0066461, IMG submission 59572) | Freshwater sediment methanotrophic microbial communities from Lake Washington under simulated oxygen tension - Sediment Metagenome 91_HOW11 | ecosystem: Environmental > Aquatic >...
AGTACGACAACGGCAAAGGCATGTTCGTGATGCTCAAGTGGCAGAAGGAAATGAATGTCCGCAACCGGCCCGAAGGACACGCGTTCTGGATCAAGGCGCTGTATCCGTTCTAGGCGCGCAACGAGCGAAACCGGCCTGCTTCACTCTGCCCCCAGTTTCGCTGGTTACACACTTCACCAAATCGTCAATGACGATTTTTTTTTGATCATTTGATCGAGCGCACCCAGCCGGCATCTGCGCGGCGGTAAACAGATCATAAATGAATTCAAGTAGTTAGCTTCTGGCACGGGTCATGCTAATGCATCTGGTACGACCACGAGAGAACGATACCGGCAAGCTCGCTTGCAAGGTACAACCAGAGGAGACGTTCATGAGAAACAAGATGTTTTTGCGGTTCTGCGTCGGCATACCGGCCATGTTGCTGGTCACTGCCGCCAGCGCCGACGGCAGCGGCAAGTGGCAAAGCGGCAAGGAAGCGTACAGCAAGGTGTGCGCCTTTTGCCACGAGCGCGGGCTCGCTCCCGTCATCAAGGGAACCGGCAAAAGCCCGGAGCTGATCCGGATACTGGTGCGCGCCGGTAACCGCGCCATGCCGGCCTTCCGCCCCACCGAGATCGACGACGCGACCCTGGCGCGGATCGCCGAGTACATCAAGTGAAGGAGCGCGCCATGCTGATATCCCGTCGCGGCATCCTGAAAAGCATGATGGCCGGCAGTGCGCTGGCGGCCTATGCCCTGCCCCGGTTTTCGTTCGCCGATACGCTCGCGGCGCAGGCCCCGGCCGGCGCGCGCGAGCTCGTGCTGGTCACGGCCGGCGCCGGCGAACGCTTCGCGCTTGCAGTACGCGCAGCAGGCCACGCCGAATCGCTTGCGCTCGGCCCCGGCCTGCCCGGCGTCGCCGCCCTGCACACCCTGTTTGCCGGGGCGCGCGGCAAGCGTCTGGTCGGGCTGATGCCCGATGCGGCCTACGTGCTGTTTTCCGAACTGGCGCGCGACGCCGGCGTCGCCACGATGTTCGAGGGACGCCACATGACAGGCGCCGACAGCGCCAGCCACGCCCTCCATTGCGTGCCCGGCTTCCAGGGCGTCGGCAGGGAATTGGCCGGCGCGCTGGTGAGCGCGGACAGCCGGTTCGCCATCACGGAAGTGCCGCTCGGCGCGACCGGCGCCGGCCGCGCCGACGCTTCCTTGCCCGGCTTCGCCTCATACCGTGTGGGCGGCGTGGCGGTGCAGGACGAGCTGTGGCTGCACTTGTCCGGGCTCGATCTGGCGCAAGGCTGCGAGGCGCTCGGCATCGAGCCTGGCCAGGCCGAAGCCTTGCGCCGCTGGCCAGGCGCGTTCGCGCCGCCCGCGCCCGCGAGCGGCGACTGGGAGCGCTCGCTCGGGGTTGCGCTCGCGCGCCTGGCGTCCGGCAGTGCCGGCGCCGGCGCCCCCTGCGTGAAACAGGCCTTCATCCATCAGCTGCCGGCACAACAGGACGACAAGGGGCACGACAGCCTGGTGTCGTTCCTGATGCAAGCCTGAAAAAACAAGGACGCGGCGAGGCCCTGGCATGCCAGCGCCAGCCGCGCATCAAACGATATCCGAGGAATTCCATGTCCAAATACATCGCACTTCCCAAGGGCGTGACCGAAGCCGTGTTCGACAAGGCCATCGCCGCTTTCACCGGCATCCTGGGCGCTGAGAACGTGCTCACCGACGCCGCCCAGCTCGCACCCTACCGCAAGACCATGATGGCGGTGGCCGACGACAGCCACGCGCCGTCGGCCGCCATCGTCGCCACCTCGGTCGAGCAGATCCAGCAGATCCTGACGGTCTGCAACAAATACAAGGTGCCGGTCTGGACCATTTCGACCGGCAAGAACCTCGGCTACGGTTCGGCCGCGCCGGGCGAGCGCGGGCAGGTCGTGCTCGACCTGAAGCGCATGAACAAGATCATCGAGGTCAATGCCGACCTTGGCTATGCGCTGGTCGAGCCGGGCGTCACCTACCAGCAGCTCTACGATTACATCCAGGAGCGCAAGCTGCCGTTGTGGATGTCCTGTCCCGCGCCCTCGGCCATCGCCGGGCCGCTCGGCAACACGGTCGACAGAGGCGTCGGCTACACCCCGTATGGCGAGCATTTCCTGTTTTCCTGCGGGATGGAAGTGGTTCTCGCCGGCGGCGAGGTGCTGCGCACCGGCATGGGCGGGGTGCCCAACTCGAATACCTGGCAAGTGTTCAAATGGGGCTACGGTCCTTCGCTCGACGGCATCTTCACCCAGTCGAACTACGGCATCGTGACCAAGCTCGGGATCTGGCTCATGCCCGAGCCGCCGGCCTACAAGCCGTTCTGCATCCGCTTCCCCGATGAAGGCGACATCGTCGACATCGTCGAGACGCTGCGCCCGCTGCGCATGGCGATGATCATTCCGAACGCGATCGTCATCGCCAGCACCATCTGGGAAGCGGCGGTCACGGTCAAGCGCGCCAGCGTGTACCAGGGCGCCGGACAGATCCCGGACGAGGTCTTGAAGGAGGTGGCCACGAAGAACGACCTGGGCGCGTGGAACGTGTACGCCGCGCTGTACGGCTCGCCCGAGCAGATCGAGGTGAACTGGCAGATCATCACCCACTTCCTGAAGAAGCACCCCAAGGCGCGCATCGTCACCGAGCAGGAGGCGGGCGACAACCCGGTGTTCCAGTACCGCGCCGACCTGATGCGCGGCAAGCCCAACCTGACCGAGTTCGGCCTGTACAACTGGCGCGGCGGCGGTGGCTCGATGTGGTTCGCGCCGGTGTCGCAGGCGATGGGTGGCGAGACCATGAAACAGATGGAAATGGCCAAGCGCATCCTGGCCAAGCACGGGCTCGACTATGTGGCCGAATTCATCGTCGGCTGGCGCGACATGCACCACATCATCGACGTGCTGTTCGATAAATCCAACCCCGACGAGGTCAGGGCGGCCAACGCCTGCTTTGGCGAACTGCTCGAGGAATTCAGCAAGGCCGGCTACGGCACCTACCGCACCAATACCGAGTTCATGGACAAGGTGGCCGACACCTACGGGCCGGTGCAGCGCGAGGTGTTCAGAAAGCTCAAGCGCGCGCTCGATCCGAACGGGATTCTGTCGCCGGGCAAGTCGGGCATCCGCATCTAAATTCGAATCCGATCAAGGAGACACACAATGCAAACCGCAAAAGAATACAAGCTCTTCATCGATGGCGAATGGGTCGCCTCCGGCGGCGCCAGCGTGGCCGACGACATCAACCCCGCCAATGGCGAGGTGTTCGCACGCGTGCACCAGGCTTCGCGCGGGGACATCGAACTGGCGATCGCGGCGGCCTACCGCGCGAGGGAAGCATGGGGCAACACACTGGCCAACGCGCGCGAAGCGATCCTGCTCAAGGCGGCCACGGTGCTCGAGTCGCGCCTCGAGGAAGTGGCGCAGGTGCTGGTCGACGAGGCCGGCTCCGGCTTCGGCAAGGCCATGTTCGAGGCCTCGTTCGTGGTCAACCTGCTGCGCAGCGCCGCCGGCGAATGCCGGCGCATCTTCGGCGAGACCATCCCGGCCGATTCGCCGGGATTGTTCTCGATGAGCGTGCGCCGCCCGCTGGGCGTGATCGCCGGCATCGCTCCCTTCAATTTCCCGTTCCTGCTGGCGATGAAGAAGGTGGCGATGGCGCTTGCCGCCGGCAATACCTTCGTGCTGAAGCCGGCCAGCTATACGCCGGTGACGGGCCTGAAGATCGGCGAGATCTTCGAGGCGGCCGGCTTGCCGAAGGGAGTGCTCAACATCATCCCCTGCCAGGGCGCCACCCTGGGCGACACCCTGGTGGCCGATCCGCGCATCCGCATGGTGACCTTTACCGGCTCGACCGAGGTCGGCAAGCAGCTGGCGGCCGAAGCCGGCAAGCACCTGAAGAAGATTTCGCTGGAAATGGGCGGCAAGAGCCCGATGATCGTCCTGAACGATGCCGATCTCGACTACGCGGTCGACGCGGCCGCCTTTGGCATCTTCCTGCACCAGGGCCAGGTGTGCATGGCCAATTCGCGCCTCATCGTCGAGGCCGGGGTGTTCGACGCCTTCTGCGAAAAATTCACGCGCAAGGCGCGCAGCTACCGGGTCGGCGATCCGCGCGATCCGCACACCGTGATCGGGCCCCTGATCGACCGCAAGCAATGCGGCTTCATCGACGGCCATGTCAGCGATGCGCTGGCCAAGGGCGCGACATTGCTGTGCGGCGGCACGTCGGAGGGCAATTTCTACCAGCCAACCGTGCTGGCCGAGGTCACGCCCGAGATGCGCGTGTTCCGGGAAGAAAGCTTCGGTCCTGTGGTGTCGGTGATTCGCGCCGGCGACAGCGAGCACGCGCTGCGGCTGGCCAACGACAGCACGTTCGGGCTGGCCGCCGCCCTCATCACGAACGACCTGCAAAAGGCATTCGACCTGTCGCTGCGGCTCGAAAGCGGCATGGTGCATGTCAACAACTGCAGCGCCTACGACGAACCGAACGTGCCCTTCGGCGGCATCAAGGACAGCGGCTTCGGGCGCGAAGGCGGTCATTACTCGATGGAGGAAATGACCGAGCTGAAGTGGATCACGGTACAGCTGGGGCAGCGCAAGTTCCCATTCTGATACGCGCAACGGTGTTTCTTCCCCGGGACGCCGGGCTTGGCGGGATGCAAGGGCCTTGTGTCCCGCTTTTTTTGGCCATCGCACAGCTTACGAACGAGAAAGCCTCATGGAACAACTGATCAATGCCGCCGCCTGCCTGTTCGAAACGGGCGAGGAAGGTCACACCGCCGTCGAATGCGGCGAGCGCGCCGTCAGCTACGGGCAGCTCAGGCAGGCGGTCGCCCGCGCCGCCGGCGCCTGGCAGAGCCTGGAACTGGCGAGCGACGAGCGCGTCGTCATCTACGCCCCCGACAGCATCGAATGGGTCGAAGCCTACCTGGGCGCGATCTGGGCGGGCGGGGTGGCGATGGCGGTCAATCCGCGTCTCGCGCTCGAGGAACTGGGGCCCATCCTGGTCGAATCGGGCGTGCGTCTGGTCTGGACCACGGCCGAGCTGGCGCCGGCCCTGCTGGCCTGGTCGGAGCGCCAGCAAAGGCCGCTGCAAGTTGCCGCCATCGGGGCCGCCGGCTGCGTCGACTGGAGCGCCGCCTGCGCCAGCGCGCGCCCGGCCCCGCCGGTGTTGCGCCGGGCTGCCGACATGGCGCTGTGGATCGGCACCTCGGGCACCACCGGCACGCCCAAGGGCGTGATCCACACGCACGGCGTGACCGGGCCTTGCGCCGCGTTTGCGCGCGAAATCCTGGGGGCCGGGCCGCAAGACCGGCTCTATGCCAGCTCCAAGCTGTTCTTCGCCTACGCGCTGGCCAACAGCCTGTTCGCCGGACTGCGCCTGGGCGCCACCGTGATTCTCGACTCCGAATGGCCGAGCGCCGCGCGGGTGGCCGAGATGGTCGAAAAACATTGCCCGACCCTGGTGTTCTGCGTGCCGACCCTGTACCACAAGATGCTGCAGACCGGCGACGCCGAGCTGCTGGCCGCGCGCGGCATCCGCCATTTCGTCTCGGCCGGCGAGGCCCTGCCTGCGCTGCTGCGCGCCGAGTGGGAAGCGGCGGCTGGCTCGGCGCCGATTTCCGGCTACGGCACCTCGGAAACCCTGTGCCTGATGCTGTACTGCGACAGCCGCTCGGGCCAGCTCAAGCCGACCCCGCTCACCGAAGTGCGCCACGACGCGCTAGCGCCCGAGCTGCCGCAGCGCGTCTGGGTGCGCCATCCGGCGCTCGCGCGCGGCTACTGGGAGCGTCCCAAGGAGCAGGCCGACGGCTTTCGCGAAGGCTGGTTCAGCCCCGGCGACATGTTCGTGCGCCACCAGGACCGGCTCGAATTCACGGGCCGTAACGACGATATGCTGAAAATCGCCGGGCAATGGGTCAGCACCCAGTGGGTCGAGCAGGAGCTGCGCGCCGCATGCGGCGACAGCATCGAGGCGCTGGCGGCGGTGGGGATCAAGAGCGATGACGGCTTGACCGCGATCGCCGCCTTCCTGATCGCCCGCCCGCAACAGGAAGCGCTGGCGCGCAGCGCACTGGCGCGGGCAATTGCCAGCCTGCCCGGCCACAAACGCCCGCGCTGGGTGCACTGGGTGGAGGCGCTGCCGATCACCGCCACCGGCAAGCTGCAGCGCTCGGCGCTGGCCGCGCTGCACGCCCAAAACCGCGCGCTGGCGCCGCAGGCCACTTGACCGGCGTATAGAAATAACCATGAGCTGGTAGGAAGCCGCGGCCATTCGGGAGTAAAGTCTCTACGGTAAATGGTAGGGCAGGCCTGAATCGCGAAGTGAGCTCATTCAAACAGCCGGCTGCGCATACGCGCGGCCGGGATTTATTGGGGAACCCGACTTTGAACCTGAACTTTGGCATGACACTGGACCAGTTGTACGCGCGCGCCGGCCTGCTGGCGCTTGATGGACATTTTCTGCGCGAGCTCGGCGCCGAGGCGCCCGACCTGCTCGATCAGTTGCAGCAGGCGCGCCTGCAGCCCGATGCGCTCACGCCGCTGCAGGAATCGCAGCTGCTGCTCGCGCTCGGCCCTTCCCTGGAAGACTTCGTGGCGCGCCTGTTCGGGATCGAAGCCCAGGTCGAGCGCTTGAGCGATCGCCATCATGCGCTCGCGCCGCTGTATTCGGTCAAGCGCAAGTTCGTGCAGCGCAACGCGGCCAAGAAATTCAGCGCGGAGCAAGCCGGGGCGATCGACGGCCCGGCCCTGCGCGCGCGCCTGAGCGCCTGGTTCGGCGGCCGTTTCGACGAACTCGCCTTCGCCACGGCGGTGCAGGAGTGGCTTGCCGACGCGGACGCACAGGCCGGGAAAATCGACGTCGCCCTCCAGTATGCGGCGTGGGCCTTCCATACCCCGGCGGGCAAGGCGGCGCATTGCGACGGGGTGCTGTTTCGCGCGCCGCATGCGGTCGACGACGCCAACCTGGTTCCCGCCGCGCAGGCGCACGAGCGCGAAGCCTACCGCGTCTTCACCATCAGGCCCGAGCATATCCGCCAGCGCCAGGGGTTTGCGCTGACCGACGCCGGCTGCGAACTGCCGGTGGCGCTGGACCAGGCCAATTACTGCATCTGGTGCCACGCCCAGGGCAAGGACTCCTGCTCGCATGGCCTGCCCGAGAAAGCGCCCAAGGATGGGCCGCCCCTGCGCGGCAAGGCGGCCTACAAGAGCACCGCCTTCGGCGTGACCCAGACCGGTTGCCCGCTGTCGGAAAAAATCTCCGAATTCCATACCCTCAAGGCCGGCGGCCATGCGCTGGCCGCGCTGGCCATGATCACGGTCGACAATCCGATGGCCGCCGCCACCGGCCACCGCATCTGCAACGACTGCATGAAGGCGTGCATCTACCAGAAGCAGGAGCCGGTGAATATTCCGGAAGTCGAAACGCGCACCATCAAGGACGTGCTGGCCCTGCCCTACGGTTTCGAAATCTATTCCCTGCTCACGCGCTGGAATCCGCTCAACCTGCGCCGCCCCTACCCGCGCGCGCGCACCGGCTACCGGGTACTGGTGACGGGATTGGGCCCGGCTGGCTACACCCTGGCGCACCACCTGCTCAACGATGGCCACAGCGTGGTCGGCATCGACGGCCTCAAGATCGAACCGCTGCCCGAGCAGCTGAGCGGGGTGCGCGCGGACGGCAGCCGCACCGCGTTCATGGCGGTCGAATCGGCCGAGGACTTGTTCGAGGAGCTCGACGAGCGCATCCCGGCCGGCTTCGGCGGGGTGGCCGAATACGGCATTACGGTGCGCTGGAACAAGAACTTCCTGAAAGTGGTGCGCCTGCTGCTGGAACGCCGCCCCGAGTTTTCGATGACCGGCGGCGTGCGCTTTGGCGGCACGCTCAGCGCGCACGACGCGTTCCGGCTTGGCTTCGACCATATCGCGCTGGCGCTGGGGGCGGGGCGCCCTACGGTGCTCGAGATTCCGAACGGATTGGCGCGCGGCGTGCGCACCGCCTCCGATTTCCTCATGGGACTGCAGTTGAGCGGCGCGGCCAAGGCCAATTCGCTGGCCAATCTGCAGCTGCGCCTGCCGGTGGTGGTGATCGGCGGCGGGCTGACCGGCATCGACAGCGCCACCGAGTCGCTGGCCTACTATCCGGTGCAGGTGGAGAAATTCGCACGGCGCTACGAGCAGCTGTGCGCCGAACGGGGCGAGCAGCAGGTGCGCGCCGGGTGGAGCGCGGAAGAAGCGGACATCGCTGCCGAATTCCTGCAGCATGCGGGCGCGATCCGGGCCGAACGCGCGCGCGCGGCGGCCTTGGGCGAGACGGCCGATGTGCTGGCCCTGTTGCAGGGCTGGGGCGGGGTCACGCTGGCCTATCGCAAACGCATGATCGACAGTCCGGCCTACACCCTCAACCACGAGGAAATCGAAAAGGCGCTGGAAGAAGGCATCGCCTACGCCGAGTGCCTCAGCCCCACCGCGATCGAGGTCGACGCGCACGGCGCGGCCAGCGCAATCCGCATGCGGGTGCAGCAGCGCGACGCGGACGGCAAGTGGTCCGAGGGCGATACGGTCACGCTGCCGGCGCGTTCGATCTTCGTGGCCGCGGGAACCTCGCCCAATACGGTGCTGGCGCGCGAGGACGCGACCCATTTCCGGCTCGACGGGCGCTATTTCGCCGCCTGCGACGAACAGGGCGCGCCGGTCAGGCCGGAAAGCGGGATGTGCAAGCCGGACCAGGCCGAAGTCCTGCTCAGCCGCGCCGATGGCGGCAAGTTCATCTCCTTCTTCGGCGACCTGCATCCTTCGTTTTCCGGCAACGTGGTCAAGGCCATGGCCTCGGCCAAGCAGGGCTATCCGCTGGTGTCGCGCGTGCTGGCCCAGCAGGCCCCGGCCAACGGCGACGACGACGCGCTGTTTTTCGCGCACCTGAACGCAGGGCTGCGCGCCACGGTCCACGCGGTCAACCGGCTCACGCCCACCATCGTCGAAGTGGTGCTGCACGCGCCCTTCGCGGCGGCCCGCTTCAAGCCCGGACAGTTCTTCCGCCTGCAGAATTTCGAATCGCACGCGCCGCTGCTGCGCGGCACCCGCATGGCGATGGAAGGGCTGGCCCTGACCGGCGCCTGGGTCGATGTCGGGCGCGGCCTGGTCGCCTGCATCGTGCTCGAGATGGGCGGCTCGGCCAACCTGGTGGCGCTGCTGCAGCCAGGCGAGCCGGTGGTGCTGATGGGGCCGACCGGCGCGCCCACCCACATCACGTCCGGCGAGACGGTGATGCTGGTCGGCGGCGGGCTCGGTAACGCGGTGCTGTTTTCGATCGGCGCGGCGTTCCGGGCGGCCGGTTCGCGCGTGCTCTATTTTGCCGGCTACAAGAAATGCATCGACCGCTACAAGGTGGCCGAGATCGAAGCGGCGGCCGACCTGATCGTGTGGTGCTGCGACGAGGCGCCCGGGTTCACTCCCGGCCGCCCACAGGACAAGCGATTCGTCGGCAACATGGTGCAGGCGATACAGGCGTACGCCAGCGGCGAGCTGGGCGAGCGCCCGATCGCCACCGACGCGGTCGAGCGCATCATCGCGATCGGTTCGGACCGCATGATGGCCGCGGTCGCGCTGGCGCGCCACGGCGTGCTCCAGCCTTATCTGAAGGCCGGTCATTTTGCGATCGGCTCGATCAACTCGCCAATGCAATGCATGATGAAGGAGATCTGCGCCCAATGCCTGCAGCCCCGGGTGGACCCGGAAACCGGCAAGACCAGCTATGTTTTCACCTGTTTCGACCAGGACCAGCCGCTCGACAGCGTCGATTTTTCGGGACTGAACGCGCGCCTGCGCCAGAACTCGCTGCAAGAAAAACTGACCGCGCAATGGATCGACAGTTGTATCGAGCCGCCCGATGGAGATAGAATGCAGATGGTGGGCTGAATGTGAAATATAGTGCAGTTTTGCTTGATTTCCGGGGAGCGCCCACTATTTGTCATCACTACAAGAAGAAATCTTTTCCAGGGGCGACGTGAAGACAGGCAAGGGCATTGATCCAATCCGGGCGCACTCGCCCGCGAGCGCGAGCGAGCTCGCCTCGCGGCTGCGTTTCGCGTTCGAGACCGGCCATATCTGGCTGGGCGAGACGCGCATGATCCTGCTGCACGGCGCGGCGCTCATCGCGCTGCGCAAGGAACTGATCGATTCGCTCGGCGCCGACCGGGCGCGCGGCGTGCTCACGCGCATGGGCTATGCGTCCGGCGCCAGCGACGCGACCTGGGCGCGCAAGCTCTACCCGGGCGCCACCGAAACCGAATTGCTGGCCATGGGGCCGCAATTGCATACGCTCGAGGGCATCGTGTGCTCGCGCAACGGCAAGCTCAGCATCGACAGCGTCGAGGGCGTGTTCTACGGCGAATTCAGCTGGGAAAGTTCGTTCGAGGCGGACGCCCATGTCGAGCTGTACGGACTGTCCGCGGAGCCGGCCTGCTGGATGCAGCTCGGCTATGCCTGCGGCTACGTCAGCACCCTGATGGGCAAGTTCGTCCTGTTCCACGAAACCGCCTGCGCGGCCGCGGGGGCGCCGCTTTGCCACATCGTGGGCCGGCCGGCGGACGAATGGCCAGACGCCCAGGCCTCGCTCAGGTATTTTGAGCCCGATTCGGTGGCCGACCACATCATGGCCTTGCAGACCCAGGTGCAGAACCTGCGCTACTCGATCGACGACGAGCTGCAGATGGACGACCTGATCGGCGCCTCGCCCAGCTTCAGGCAGGCCGCCAGCCTGCTCAAGAAGGCCGCGGCCAGCCAGGTGACGGTGCTGCTGCTGGGAGAAACCGGGGTCGGCAAGGAGCGCTTCGCGCGCGCGCTGCACAATATCAGCCGGCGCGCAGACCGGCCCTTTATCGCGGTCAACTGCGCGGCCTTGCCGGAACAGCTGATCGAATCGGAACTGTTCGGCGTCGAGAAGGGCGCCTTCACCGGCGCCCAGCAATCGCGCCCGGGGCGCTTCGAGCGCGCCCACGGCGGCACCTTGTTCCTCGACGAGGCGGGCGAGCTGTGCGCGTCGGCCCAGGCCAAACTGCTGCGCGTGCTGCAGGAGGGGGAACTGGAGCGCATCGGCGACAGCCACACCCGCAAGGTCGACGTGCGGGTGGTCGCCGCCACCAATGTCGACCTGGCGCAGGCGGTGGCGGAAGGGCGCTTTCGCAAGGACCTGTATTACCGCCTGAACATCTACCCGGTCACGATCCCGCCGTTGCGCGAGCGCAAGGACGATATCGCGCTGCTGGTGCAGCGCTTCCTCGACAAATATGGCGTGCGCCACAGTAAGAAAGTGATTGGCGTGACCGACCAGGTCATGCACGCCCTCAAGCAGTATTCCTGGCCTGGCAATATCCGCGAACTGGAAAACGTGATCGAGCGCGGCATCATCCTGGCGCAGGAAGGCGGCCGCATCGACCTGGCCGATATCTTCCCCGCCATTACGGTCGACGCCGGCCAGCCGCGCCTGTCCGGGCTGGCGCGTGACGGCAGTGTCCTGAAGCAGGACGAGGAAACGGTCGAAGCGTTCCTCGATTATGTCCAGAAAAACAAGGTCAGCCTCGACGATGTGGAGAGCGTGCTGCTCAAGGCCGCCATGGCGCGTGCCGGCGGCAACCTCAGTTCGGCCGCGCGTTCGCTCGGCATGACGCGCCCGCAGCTGGCCTACCGTCTCAAGAAGTCTCCGCAAGGCGCGCCTGAAGTCTCCTAGGAAGAAGCGGGAGCCGTTTCCCCCGGTGTCGCATGCCTACGATTGCGCCTCGACCCTCACGCCATTTTCCTGCAATCGCCGCAGCCTGTAGGCCAGCTGCGCCCGCGTCAGGCCCAGCATCCTGGCCGCCGACGACAGGTTGCCGCGCGCCTTGTCGACGGCATTCTCGACCAGCATCGCCTCGACCTGTTCGAGCGTCATGGCGCCGTTGAAGACCGCTTCGCACAGGTCTTTCCCGGCCTCCCACGGGGGCGGGTTGATGTCGCCGTGGATGTCGAGCCCGAACTCGCGCGAATGGTCTTCGCTGTAGGCCGAGAACATGTGATCGACTTCGATCCGCGTCCCGCTCGGCGCCAGGATGACGCCGCGCTCGACCATGTTCTGCAGTTCGCGGATATTGCCCGGCCATTCGTAGGCGAGCAGCGCGCGCTTGGCCTTGTCGGTGAAGCCGCGCAGGCGCTTGCCGTTGATCGCGGCGTATTTTTCCAGGAAGCTCTTGGCCAGCAGCGACACGTCTTCCTTGCGTTCGCGCAGCGGCGGGATCTTGATCTGGTAGGCGTTCAGGCGGTAATACAGGTCCGAACGGAACTTGCCTTCCTTGACCAACTGGCACAAGTCGATATTGGCTGCCGCCACCAGCCGCACGTTGACCTTGCGAATCTTGTGGTCGCCCAGCCGCTCGATCTCGCCTTCCTGCAGCACGCGCAGCAGCTTCGCTTGCGCCGCCAGCGGCAGGTCGCCGATCTCGTCGAGGAACAGGGTACCGCCGTCGGCGCGCTCGAAACGCCCGGCACGCGAGGCCAGCGCGCCGGTATATGCCCCTTTTTCGACCCCGAACAGTTCCGATTCGACCAGGTCGGGCGGTATCGCCGCGCAGTTCACCGCGACGAACGATGCGTGACGGCGCGTGCCGCGCTCGTGCAGGGCGCGCGCGAACACTTCCTTGCCGACCCCGGTCTCGCCTTGCAGCAGCACCGTGATCTGGCTGTTGGCCGCCTGCTTGAGCAAGTTGTAGGCAGCCCGGAACGCGGGCGAATTGCCGGCGATGTCGTCCGGGCGCGTTTCCTTTTCGCTGATCGAGGAGCGCAGCTGAACGACCTGGGTCTGCAGATCGATCAGCTGGTCGGCGATCGATTCGCGGTTGAAGAAGTTCGCATATTCGCTCGCGTCCTCCCATTGCTCGATAGGCTTGCCGACAATGCGGCAGTTGGCGTCGCCCATGCCGGTGCAGTCGACTTCCTTGTACAGGATGGGCCGGCCCATGAAGGCCGAGGTATAGCCGCAGGCATAGCCGATCTGGGTCCAGCACACCGGTTCGTCATGCACGCCGTAGTCGTGCCGGTGCCATTGTCCTTCCCACGAGTTCTTCCAGTGGAATTCGCCGTAGAAGGTGCCGGCCACCCGGTCAAACTCGAGCCTGATCGGAGTGACCCTGACTATCCCTTCGAGCGTGTGCAGTTGCGGTCCGGTCATGAAGGCATCGTGGTCGCTCAGGCTTTCGGCGCGCGACCGCGCCAGCTCGGCATCGCGCACGCCGGACTCGTAACCCATGCGGCTAAACAGTCCGCGTGCGCGCTCCATGCCAAGCGTGTCGATCAGCTCGCGCCGCAACAATGCCTGCGCTTCGGCATGGATGAGCAGCATGCGGTGCTCATGCAGCCAGATCTGGCCGGTCTCCTGGCAAAAATGCACGCGCGAACGCAAGTCGTCGCCAGCCTGATCGCCTGCGGTTTTGCTGTTCCTGCGAGGTTTGCTCATACTCGCCCTTTTTTTTGATCTGACACTCTTATGCTGAATCGCCTTCACTTGCAATGATCCAAAGCAAGCTTAAAAGGGTTCCGGCGCTCTTCAGACAGGGGGTTCGCTGAAGCGGGTTTGTCACTAATTGCGAAACAATTGATCCATATTATTTTGTTTTGTTTAAACCTAATTTTAACCGGACATTCAGTTTGACATCAAACAGTTCCTCTGTATTATTGGTGGCATCTACTACTGCTTTTGGAGTCCATCATGTCGTTTATCGAGACCAACTTCCTGTTCCAGTCCAGCCTGAGCGGCGCCTGGCCAAGCGCGGCGGAATCGACCGCCTGGCGCCTCGATTCGGCCACGGCATGCCGTCCGACTTCGTTCTATCCCAACATCTACGGCTGGTTCAATCGCACCAAGCCTGAGCTTCCGAAGCAAGCTGCCGTGCGCCACGAGTCGCGCCGCGAAAAATGGGGCGCGTTCGGCAGCGCACTGCTGAACGTGCGCGCTCTGAGCGGCTCGGCGGCCTGAGACTGAATGCCGCGCGGCGCGCTGCGCCGCCGCTGCACTGATTTAACCCGGATTCCCGATGCGGCCATGCCGCAGGGATCGTGACGCTTGGCGGTATTGGAGCCAAGGGAGGAAATGCGCAACGTTTTGATGTAAGCACACTGCGAAAAGCACAGGCGCGCGCGGTGATGTGGCGGTAGACAGACCTGACTAATAAATTAAAAACCGGAGACAAGAAATGAAGAAACTCATGTTGTGTGGGGTATTCGCGCTCGTGGCAGGTCAGGCCTTTGCGGCCGCGGACACCATCAAGGTCGGCGTGGTGGCCGAGATGTCCGGCACCTTCGCCGATTTCGGGCTGCAGATGACGAACGGCGCCAAGGCTTACATGAAGCAGCATGGCGACAGCGTCGGCGGCAGGAAGATCGAGTTGATCATCAAGGACTCGACCGGGCCTGCGCCGGAGGTCGCACGCCGCCTGGCGCAGGAGCTGGTGGTCAAGGACCACGTCGATTTCCTGGCCGGCTTCGGCCTCACGCCGAATGCGTTCGCAGTCGCGCCGATCGCCACCGAGGCGAAGAAGCCGACCATCATCATGAACGCGGCGACGTCGGCCATTACCGTCAAGTCGCCCTATATCGCACGGGTTTCCTTCACGCTTGCGCAAGTGACCGAACCGATGGCGCAGTGGGCCTACAAGAGCGGCTTGCGCAAGATCTATACGGTGGTGGCCGACTACGGCCCGGGCCACGACGCCGAACAGACCTTCAAGAAGGCCTTCACCAGGCTCGGTGGCGAAGTGCTGGGCGAACTGCGCGTACCGCTGAAAAATCCGGAATTCGGACCGTTCGTGCAACGCGTCAAGGACAGCAAGCCGCAGGCGGTCTTCGTGTTCGTGCCGGCCGGCGAGCTGGCGGTCGGTTTCATGAAGGCCTACGAGGAGCGCGGCCTGGCCAAGGCCGGCATCAAACTGCTCTCGACCGGCGACGTGACCGACGACGCCGTCATCGATGCGCTTGGCGACAGTGCGCTGGGAGTGATATCGACCCACCAGTACTCGGCCGCCCATCCATCGCCTGAGAACACCGCCTTTCTTGCGGCGTATCGCCAGGTGGACGCCAAGACCCGCCCGAATTTCATGGCCGTCGGCGGCTATGACGGCATGGCCGCGATCTATGAAGTGGTGCGCCAGCTTAAGGGCAACGTCGATGGCGACAAGGCGATGCAGCTGCTCAAGGGCATGAAGCTGACCAGTCCACGCGGCCCGATCCAGATCGATGCCGCCACCCGCGATATCGTGCAGAACGTCTACGTGCGCGAAGTCAAGCGGGTCGACGGGAAGCTCTACAACGTCGAGTTCGAGTCCATCAATGCGGTCAAGGATCCGGGCAAGTAAGGCGCGGGAGCTGCCATGCTTAACCTTTTTGGCGTACTCTTCGACGGCCTGGCCTACGGCACCTTGCTGTTCCTGATCTCGGTCGGGCTGTCGATCACACTCGGGCTGATGCGTTTCATCAACCTGGCCCACGGCGTGTTCGCCATGACCGGCGGCTACCTGCTGGTCATCCTGATGGCGCATGCCGGCATCGGCTTCGTGGCCGCCTTGCCGATCGTGTTTTGCGTCACCGCGCTTGCCAGCCTGGTGCTCGAGCACACACTGTACCGTCCGGTCTACAAGCGCACCCCGCTCGACCAGGTGCTCATTACGGTGGGGATCGTGTTCATCGCAATCGCATCGGCCAACTTCGCCTTCGGGCCCGGCCAGCAGCCGGTGCAGCTGCCGGCCGCGCTGAAAGGCCAGCTTGACGCGTTCGGACTTGAGCTGTCGCGCTACCGCCTGTTCCTGATGGCCGTTGGCGCGGCAATCACGCTGGCGCTGGTGTTCGGGCTGGAGCGCACCCGCATGGGCGCCATGATCCGCGCATCGGTCGACAACCGGCGCACCGCCCAGTCGATGGGTATCCGGGTCGACCGGGTGTTCCAGATCACCTTTGCGATCGGCAGCGGCCTGGCCGGGCTCGGCGGCGCGCTCGGCGTCAACGTGCTCGGACTCGATCCCTATTTTTCGCTCAAGTACCTGGTCTACTTCCTGCTGGTGGTCGTGGTCGGGGGCCCCGGATCGGTGATCGGCACCCTGCTGGCGGCCCTGCTGCTGGGAGTGGCTGACACGGCCGGAAAATATTACGTGCCGCAGCTTGGTGCGTTCGTGATTTACGCGGCCATGATCGTGCTGTTGCTGTTGTTTCCGCATGGCCTGCTGGGACGGAGGTACGCGAGATGAACATGATGGAAATCGCAGTGACGAAACGGCACCACCTGGGGGCGCTGAAGGCACGCGAACGCTGGAAGCCGGCCGAGATCGTGTTTTGGCTGGCGCTGGTGGCCGTCTATTTCGTGTTTCCCACCAGCCTGGTGTTCGCCAGCCAGATCCTGATCACCGGCCTGTTCGCGCTCTCGCTCGACCTGATCCTCGGCTATGCCGGCATCATCACGCTGGGACACGCGGCGTTTTTCGGGATCGGCGCCTATACGGTCGGCCTGCTGGCCCGGCACGGCTGGCATGAACCACTGAGCGCGCTGGCCGTGGCCGGGATGGTGGCCGGCCTGGCCGGTTACCTGACCAGCTTCATCGTCTTGCGCGGCAACGACCTGACCCGCCTGATGAGCACCCTGGGCATCGGGCTGCTGCTGTACGAGGCGGCCAATCGCGCCACCGATATCACCGGCGGGGTCGACGGCATGCAAGGCGTCGAGATCGGCGAGTTGTTCGGCCTGTTCAGGTTCGATATGTACGGAAAGAGCGCCTACCTGTACGTGCTGGGAGTCGCGTTCCTGCTGTCCGCGTTCACCCGCGCGCTGATGCATTCGCCGTACGGGCTGTCGATGCGCAGCATCCGCGAAAACCGCACTCGCGCGCAGGCCATCGGCATTCCGGCCGGGGCGCGCCTGACCAACATCTACACCTTCGCGGCCGTGATCGCCGGCGTGGCCGGCGCATTGCTGACCCAGACCACGCAGTTCGTGGGCATCGATGTGCTGGGCTTCCAGCGCTCGGCCGACCTCCTGATCATGCTGATCATCGGCGGCACCGCCACGCTGTATGGCGGTTTCATCGGCGCGGCCGCATTCCTGCTGGTGCAGGACCAGCTGTCCAATCTCGACCCGCGCTACTGGCTGTTCTGGCTGGGTATCCTGCTGATCGCGATCACGCTGTACCTGCCGGGAGGACTTCTCGGCGCACTTGGCCGCGTCAGTGCGGCTGTGGCGCGCAAGCGCCGTGGGGAGGACGCATGAACGCCGTACTCGAAACGCGCTCGCTGTGCAAGGCCTATGGCGGACTGGCGGTGACGCAAAACCTCAACCTGTCGCTCGCGCGCGGCGCGCGTCATGCGCTGATCGGGCCTAACGGGGCAGGCAAGACCACGCTGATCAACCAGCTGACGGGCGTGCTGCGTCCGTCGAGCGGGTCGGTGTGGCTCGATGGCGTCGACATCACGCAGATGGCGCCGCACGAGCGGGTGGCGCGCGGCCTGTCGCGCACCTTCCAGATCAACACCCTGTTCCCGCAACTGACTCCATTGGAGGCGGTGACGAACGTGATCTGCGAGCGCGAGCGGGCCCGGCTCGGCGTGCTGCAGCGGCGCTTCTTCAGGCTGTCGCAGCGGGTCGACGAAATCGACGAAGCCTATGCGCTGCTCGAAAAGCTCAACCTGGCGCAGGATTGCCAGGTCGAGACACGCGCGCTGGCCTACGGCAAGCAGCGCCTGCTCGAAATGGCGCTGGCGCTGGCGGCCCGGCCCAAGGTGCTGCTGCTCGACGAACCGGCCGCCGGCGTGCCGGAAGGCGAGAGCGATGAATTGTTCGAGGTGCTCGGCGCCTTGTCGAGCGACATCAGCATCTTGCTGATCGAGCACGACATGAGCCTGGTGTTCCGCTTTGCCTCGCGTATCACCGTGCTGGTGTCCGGGGCCGAGCTGGTGACCGGCACGCCGGCCGAAATCGCACACGATCCGCGCGTGCGCGAAGTGTATCTGGGGAAGGGGCACTGACATGCTTGAATTGAGAAACCTGTCGGCCGGTTACAGCGATGCGACCGTGCTCGATGGCTGCTCGCTGTCGATGGGCGAAGGCGAGAGCCTGGCGCTGCTTGGCCGCAATGGCGTCGGCAAGAGTTCGCTGCTGCTGACCATCATGGGACACACCCGGGTGCACTCGGGCTCAATGCGCTGGTGCGGGCAAGACCTGGTGAAGATGGTGCCGCATGCGCGCGCGCGCGCCGGCTTGGGCTGGGTGCCGCAGGAGCGCGAGGTATTCCCCTCGCTGACGGTGGAAGAAAACCTTACCGTCAGCGCGCTGGCCGGAAAATGGGACCTGGCGGCGGTTTACGCCCTGTTCCCGCGCCTGAAGGAACGTCGCAGGAATTTCGGCAATGAGTTGTCGGGCGGCGAGCAGCAAATGCTGGCGATCGGGCGTGCGCTGATGCTGAACCCGAAACTGCTGATGCTCGACGAGCCGCTGGAAGGACTGGCGCCGGTGATCGTGGACGAGCTGTGCGCTGCGATAGAACGCATGGTGCGGCGCCAGGGACAGGCCGTGATTCTCGTCGAGCAGCACGTCGAACAGGCGCTGCTCCTGACCCATCGCGCGATCCTGCTCGAGCGCGGGCGCGTGGTGCACTCGGGCGCGAGCGCGGATCTGCTGGCCGACCTCGGGTCGCTGGAAAAATGGGTCGGCGTGCGGATCCAGGAACCCGCCGCCGCGTAAGCCTCACCCGCCCTGCGGCGTTCCGGCCTGCTGGTGCAGCGCGACCAGCGCGGAGCGTTGCAGCTTGCCGGTGGCGGTATGCGGCAGCGTTTGCACCCAGTGCACCCAGCGCGGCCGCTTGTGGCTCGGCAGCGCCTCGATTTCTTCCCTCACGCGACGCTGCGCCGTCTCTTCCTGCTGTGGCGCCGACACCAGGAAGGCCGCGATGGCGGTCAGTCCCGCGTCGCTTTTCACGCCCACCGCCGCCAGTTCCTGCACGCTGTCGCCGCACGCGGCCCGCAGCGCCTGCTCGACCCACTGGGTGCTGACCCATTGGCCGGCAATTTTCAGCATGTCGTCATTACGCCCCGTGAATTCGAGCCAGCCGTCCCGGCGCAGGAACATGTCGCCCGGAGAAAACCAGCCCTCGCGAAAGGCGTCGGCCTGCTCCGCCGGACGCTGCCAGTAGCCGCGCGCGATGGCAGGATGCCTGAACCATACGCGCTGCGGCAGATCCGCTTCGACTTCCTCAAAACGCAGCTCCGTCAGCGGGGTCGGTTTCAGGCGCCCCGAGTCGTCGTCGCAATACAGCATCAGGCTCAAGGTCTCGGAAGTGCCGTAGCATGAAATCGGCTTGTGCCCCGTCGCTTCTTTCCACGCACTCGATACGGTCGCGGGCATCGCTTCCCCGGCCGACACGAAATGCCGGATACCGCTGTCCTTGAACTGCGCCACCACGCCGCTTTGCACCATCTTGTGGTACAGGGTCGGCACGCAGAACAGCAGGGTCGGCGAATGGCGCCTGACCATCTCGGCCACCCGCTCGGCGTTCGGCCATTCCGGGTCGAGGATGACCGTCGCGCCCAGGCGCAGGCCGGCGAACAGGCAGTTGGCCAACGGATACGCGAAGAACAGCTTGGAAGTTGCGTACAGCCGGTCGCCGGGTCCGGCCCCGAGGATCTCGCGGGCAAAGGCGGCCGCCGGCGCCGCCACGCCGTGGGTGTGCATCACTCCCTTGGGCGTGCCGGTGGTGCCGGAGGTTCCGATCCATAAAGTCACGTCATCGGCACGGCGCATCAGCGGCGCGGCCGCAAGCGCGTTTGCGCAGGCGCCGTTCCAGTCGGTTTCGCCGATGGCAACCACCTTGACCGGCAGCCCGCAGCTGCGCACCAGTTCAAGCAGTTGCGGCGCCAGCTCGGCGCTGGTCCAGATGAAAGACGCGCCCGATTCGCTCAACACCGGCGCCAGTTCGCGCATCGACAGGCGCGGGTTGACGCCAAGGGCGGCGCCGCCGGCCCACATGACAGCGAGATAGGTTTGCACGTATTCGATGCTGTCGGGCGCGAACAGCACCACCCGTTGGCCGGGCGCGAGCCCCATGCTTTTCCAGGCGCCCGCTGCAAGCGCCACCGTTGCGCGCAGTTCGCCGTAGCTGATGCGCTGCTCGCCGCATTCGATCGCCGTGTGGATGTCGGCGCCGGTCTCGAGCAGGCACGCCGCTGCGTTCATTCTAGGTTCCATTGCAACCCTTCTGATTTTTTTGATGAGGGAATAAAACGTGCGCCTTTCACTGGCTACAGTTTTGCATAAAACTGTTTGATATAAATCGATTTATCGAGCGAAATCGGCCGTAGACTTGACCTAAAGCAAGCCAGACGCAATTCGGGTTGCGCCTGCGCGTGCTACATGTTTGCATGTGTCGCAGCGTGGTCAACGTTTGCTTAAAATTGTTTGATATCAAACGAATTTCGTAGCATAATTAACTCCAAGCTTAATGAAAGCAAGTCTCATCAATCCCATTTGCCGGAGCCGCTTGACGGACCGGTGCAGTTTCCACGGAGGGCATCATGCAAGTATCAGAACAGCGCACCGACAGTGCGGTCCGGCGTCCGGTCGAAGCGCTCGACAGCGTCGTGATCCGCTTCGTCGGCGATTCGGGCGATGGCATGCAGTTGACGGGTACCGGTTTTTCGATGGCGGTGGCCAAGGCCGGCCATGATTTCGCCACCCATCCCGACTATCCATCCGAAATCCGGGCCCCGACCGGCACCTTGTTCGGGGTATCGGGCTACCAGATCCAGTACGCGACGCGCCAGGTGCATACCTCGGGCGACGCGCCGGACGTGCTGGTGGCGATGAACCCGGCGGCGCTCAAGACCAATATCTCCGACGTCAAGCACGGCGGCATGATCATTGCCAATACCGGCGCCTTTAACGACGCCAACCTGAAGAAGGCGGGTTACCAGAGCAACCCGCTGGAAGATGGCAGTTTCGACGGCTATCGCCTGTACCAGATCGACATTTCGGCACTGACCACCAAGGCGCTGGCCGATTCCGGCTTGTCCAAGAAGGATGTCGGGCGCTGCAAGAACTACTTCGCGCTGGGGCTGATGCTGTGCCTGTACGGCCGCCCGATGGAGCAGGAAATTGCGGAGATCAAGGAAAAATTCGCGCGCAAACCCGAGTTCGCCGACGCCAATATCCTGGCATTGGAGGCCGGTTACGCCTACGTCGACGCTACCGAAATGTTCGTCACCACCTACCAGGTGCGCCAATCGGCGCCGCGTCCGGGCAAGTACCGCAGCATTACCGGCAACCAGGCGGCCGCGCTCGGTTTTGTGGCGGCCTCGGAACTGTCCGGCACGCCGCTGTTCCTGGGATCGTATCCGATCACCCCGGCAACCGACATCATGCACGAGCTGGCGGCGCTCAAGCACTTCAACGTGACGACCTTCCAGGCCGAGGACGAGATCGCGGGCATCTGTTCCACCATCGGCGCGGTGTATGGCGGCTCGCTTGGCCTGACCACGACCTCCGGTCCGGGCATGGCGCTCAAGACCGAGGCGCTCGGACTGGCGGTGATGCTCGAACTGCCGCTGGTGGTCGTCAACGTCCAGCGCGGCGGTCCGTCAACAGGTTTGCCGACCAAGATCGAGCAGTCCGACCTGCTGCAGGCGGTATATGGCCGCAACGGCGAATGCCCGGTGCCGGTCATCGCCGCCAGTTCGCCGGCCGATTGTTTCGACTGCGCGCTCGAGGCGATGCGCATCGCCGTCAAATACATGACGCCGGTGATCCTGCTGTCGGACGGCGGCATCGGCAACGCCGCCGAACCATGGCTGATTCCCGATGTGGCCAAGCTGGCGCCGCTGGAGGTGACGTACCGCACCGATCCGGATGGCTTCCAGCCGTACGCGCGCGACGAGCATCTGGCGCGCCCGTGGGTGGTGCCGGGAACGAAGGGCATGGAGCACCGTCTGGGCGGGCTGGAAAAGGATTTCTTGACCGGCAATATTTCGCACGACCCGAAGAACCACGAGCGCATGGTCAACGTGCGCGCGGCCAAGGTGGCCGGCATCGCCAAGGAGATCCCGGCCTCGAAGATCGAGGGCCCGGCCAGCGGCGAGCTGCTCATCGTCGGCTGGGGCAGTACCCACGGCGCGATTGCCCAGGCGCGCGAACAGGCCGCGGCGCAAGGCATCGAGGTGGCGCACCTGCATCTGCGCCACCTCAATCCGCTGCCCGCCGACCTCAAGGAGATTCTCGGGGGCTACCGGACCGTGCTGGTGCCGGAACTGAACCTTGGCCAGCTTTCGCGCCTGCTGCGCGAGCGCTACCTGGTCGACGCGCTGTCGCTGTCGAAGGTACAGGGCAAGCCGTTCATGGTTTCGGAGATTGTCCAACGCATCGTGGAACTGAGCAAAGGAGAGGCACATGTTTAATGAGAGCGCAGTGATTAATATCGTATCGGAAGCGCCCGCAGGCGTTCCTGACTGCCTGACCAAGAAAGACTTCGAGTCGAACCAGGACGTGCGCTGGTGTCCCGGCTGCGGCGACTACGCGGTGCTGGCGCAGGTGCAGAAACTGCTGCCCACGCTGGGCATCGCACGCGAGAATTTCGCCTTCATCTCGGGCATCGGCTGTTCCAGCCGTTTTCCGTATTACATGGAGACGTACGGGATGCACAGCATCCACGGCCGCGCGCCGGCCATTGCCAGCGGGCTGAAACTGGCGCGGCCCGACCTGTCGGTATGGGTGGTGACCGGGGACGGCGATGCGCTTGCCATCGGCGGCAATCATTTCGTGCACGCGATGCGGCGCAATGTGGATCTGAAGATCCTCTTGCTCAACAACCGTATCTACGGACTGACCAAGGGGCAGTATTCGCCCACCTCGGAAATGGGCAAGAAGACCAAGACCACGCCGATGGGCAGCATCGACCGGCCGTTCAACCCGCTGGCGCTGGCCTTGGGCGCCGGCGCCACGTTCGTCGCGCGTGCGCTCGACACCGACCTCGCGCACCTGCAAAGCGTGCTGGCGCGTGCGGCGCAGCACAAGGGCACCGCCTTTGTCGAGATCTACCAGAACTGCATCGTCTTCAACGACGGCGCCTACGACAAGCTGACCGACAAGGCAACGCGCGCCGATGCGCGCGTGCTGCTCGAACACGGCAAGCCCATGGTGTTCGGCAAGGACCGCAACCGCGGCATCGTCATGCGCGGCATGCAGGCCGAAGCGGTCACCATCGGCGAAAACGGCATCACCGAAGCGGACCTGCTGGTGCATGACGAAACGGCCGACAACAGCGCGCTGGCGTTCTTCCTGTCGCAGTTCGAAGGTCCGGATTTTCCGGTGCCATTGGGCGTGTTCCGCGCGGTCGAGACCCCGACCTACCAGGACCGTGCCGCATGCCAGGCAGCCGAGGCGCGAATCGCCAAGGGGCAAGGCGAGCTCGACGACCTGCTCGGCAGCGGCGATACCTGGACCATTGAATAAACAACCAAGGAGCGTGACATGGCTTTACTGATTACCGACGATTGCATCAACTGCACTGTGTGCGAACCCGAATGCCCGAATAGCGCGATCAGCGCCGGCGACGACCGTTACGTGATCGATGCAGACAAGTGCACCGAGTGCGTGGGTCATTTCGACGAGTCGCAGTGTATCGACGTGTGCCCGGTCGATTGCATCATCGTCGATCCGGCCCGGACCGAGTCGCCCGAGCAGCTGCAGGACAAGTACGAGAAGCTGATGGCGGCGTAGGAGGGTCACGCCGCGCTCTTGCGCACCTGCCTGCAAGTAGGCGGCGTGGTTATTCAAGCATGATTATAAATATATGGCGCGCATTTAAATGGCAGTCGGAAACGAATATATAAGATTCCGGTTTTTGATCCAGATCAAAAAATTACCTAGACGTAATAAAGCCAGCTGCCATACTCAAATCGAAGCTCATTGATTGCGCTCAAATAAATAAAATCAATTCAAGAGGTTTGATCAATCAAGCCTGGCGCCGCAGCAGGGGAATCGCCGCGCCTGTTACTCCCTTTACTCAATATCTCGCCATAAAAAATCGCCAGGATTTCAAATGACGAAGCGCAGCGCGAATGCTTGACTTGTATCAAGCATTTCTTTTCTAAGCAACAAAATTAGCTGCCATAATATGATACGAATTTAGATCGATACATATCAAAAACTGAATCAATTAATTATTGAAGGCGGGACACATGAAAGACACACTTCAAGCAGGCCTGGCATCGACCCGGCGCATCCTCATCGACAAGCCGCGCACCATCGATTTCCTCGGCGAAGAGCTGCGTGTATACGCAACCCCGGAACTGGTGCGTGACTTCGAAATCGTCTGCCGCGAGTTCCTGCTCGAGTATTGCGACGGCGGCGAGGACTCGGTCGGCACCGGCATCAATATCAGCCACAGCGGCGCTACGCTGCTTGGCAACCCGGTCGACATCTCGATCGTGGTGACGGCGGTCGAAGGACGCAAGGTGACGTTCTCGCTGATCGCGCGCGACGGCGCCGAGGAAATCAGCCGCGGAGAGCACGGCCGCTTCGTCGTCCAGGTCGACAAGCTGCGCGCCAAGGTTGCTGCCAAGGCTGCACAGGCGGCATGAACGCCTTCGGGTTCCGGACTTTAGCGATGGGGTGAGGAAATGACACGTTTTGTGATGGTCGTCGATTTGCGCCGATGTATCGGCTGCCAGACCTGTACCGCGGCATGCCGGCACGCCAATGCCACTCCGCCCGGGGTGCAATGGCGCAAAGTGCTCGACATCGAAACGGGGGTCTTCCCGGATGTGAAGCGCAGCTTCATGCCGGTCGGCTGCAATCACTGCGGCGAGCCTCCCTGCGTGGAAGTGTGTCCATCCCAGGCAACCAAAAAGCGCGCCGACGGACTGGTCACCATCGACTACGATGTCTGCATCGGCTGCGGCTATTGCGTCGTCGCGTGCCCGTACCAGGCGCGCGACATCGTGCATCGCGTGGACTTCGCCTACAACGGCACGGCGAGCGCCTCGGAAGCGATGCGCGCCGACCCAAAGCGCGTCAGCGTCGCCACCAAATGCACGTTCTGTGTCGACCGGCTCGATACCGCCAAGGAGCGCGGACTCACTCCCGGGGTTGACCCTGAGGTGACGCCGGCCTGCGCCAATTCCTGCATCACGGGCGCCATCGCGTTCGGCGACCGCGACGACCCGGCCAGCAACGTGTCGACGCTGCTGCGCGAGAACCAGCACTTCCGCATGCATGAAGAACTCGGGACCGATCCTGGAATGTACTACTTATGGGATAAAGAATGAACGCCCAAGACCAGATCAAGTCGCGCCGCCAGACCAACTGGGACGCGCGCGCAGCCGGCAATTTCATCGGTGGCGGCAGCGGCGCCGGCGTGCTGCTGTTTTCGGCGCTCGTTGCGGGCCCGGATCTTCCATATTATCGATTGGCGTGCGCGGGGCTGGTCCTGATTGCATTGGGCCTGTTCTGCGTGTGGATGGAGATCGGGCGTCCTTGGCGTGCATTGAATGTTTTCCGCCATGCGCAAACATCGTGGATGACGCGCGAAGCGCTGATCGCCCCGCCCCTGTTTCTTTCCGGGGCGCTCGCCATCTGGAGCGGCGGCGCGCCGTGGAGCTGGATCACGGCGCTGCTGGCGCTGCTCTTCCTGTACTGCCAGGCGCGCATGATCAATGCCGCCAAAGGGATTCCGGCCTGGCGCGCTCCGCGCATCGTCGCACTGTTCCTCGCAACGGGACTGACCGAAGGCGCCGGCCTGCTCACGCTGGGGCTGTCGCTGGCCGGCGCCACGCCGCAGGCCAACTGGATGGCGCTCACGCTGCTGGTGCTGCTGATCGTGCGCGCCATGTTGTGGCGCGGCTACCGCAAGCAGCTGGCCGACTCGGCCGCGCCGCGCCAGACGCTGGCCGTGCTCGACGAGATCGACCTGGCGCTCATCAAGATCGGCCATTGGGGCGCCGTGCTGCTGCTGTTGCTGGCGCTGACCATGCCGGCGCTGGGCGGCGCATGGCTGGCCGCGGGCGCCGGCTTGCTGGCCGTGCTCGGCGGCTGGCTGCTCAAGTACGCACTGATCGTGCGCGCATCGTTCACCCAGGGCTATGCGCTGCAGCGCGTGCCGGTGCGCGGCGCCGCCTGACGCAATAACGTAACGCGCCGCACAAGCGGCGACACAGGAGAATGTAAATGATCGAGGTCCGGATTCATGGCCGTGGTGGACAAGGCGCAGTGCTGGCCGGCGGCATTCTGGCCGCCGCGCTGGGACACGAAGGCAAGCACGTCATCGCCATTCCCTCGTTCGGCTTCGAGCGCCGCGGCGCGCCCGTGGCCAGCTACCTGCGCTTCGACGAGCGCGAGATTCGCCAGATGACCAATATCTATCACCCCGACTGCGTGCTGTGCATCGACCCGACCGTGGGCCGCGCCGCGAATATCTTCGAGGGCGTCAAGGACAACGCAGTGTGGATCCAGACCACCGCCAAGCCGCTTGGCGAACTGCAGTTTCCCGACCAGATCGCGACCATCGGCCTGTGCGACGCCGTGCCGATCGCGCTCGACATCTTTCGCCGTTCGATCACCAACACCATCATGCTCGGCGCTTTTGCAAAGACCACCGGCATGGTGTCGCTCGACGCCCTGCGCGCGGCGATCGAGGATTCCGATTTCCGCGATGCGGGCCTGCGCCAGAACATGGAAGCGCTCGAGCGCGGCTTCAACGAAACGATTGTGCACCGGATTGAAAAAAAGGCAGCAGCATGACGAAACAAGCGAAGGCGCCCTTCGATGCGTCGACCATCCCCAACGATCTGTGTCCGATCGCGTCCACACCCAATCCGATGCTGCCAGGCGACTGGCGCAGCATGCGGCCGGTGGTGAACCGCGACAAATGCGTCAAGTGCGCGGTGTGCTGGCTGTATTGCCCGGTGCAGTGCGTGGTTGAGAAGGCGGCATGGTTCGATTTCGACCTGGCCACCTGCAAGGGCTGCGGAATCTGCATGCGCGAGTGCCCGCACGGCGCCATCACCATGGTCGAGGAGGCATCGTGAGCGCGGTTCTCAAGCCAAACCAGAAATTCGTCGTTTGCGACGGCAATGAAGCGGCCGCGCTGGCGGTCACGCTGGCCCAGGTCGACATGGTGGCGGTCTATCCGATCACGCCGCAATCGTCGCTGGTCGAATACCTTGCCAAGTTCGCCGCCGACGGCAAGCTCGATGCCGAGATCGTCGACGTCGAGGGCGAGCATTCGGTGCTGTCGGTGCTGCATGGCGCCACGCTGGCCGGCGCGCGCACCTACACCGCGACCTGCGGGCCGGGCCTGGCGTTCATGTTCGAGCCCTACATGCGCACGCCCGGCATGCGCATGCCGCTGGTGATGACGATCGTCACGCGCGATACGCTGACCCCGCAAAGCGTGTGGGGCGGGCACCAGGATGCGATGTCGGTGCGCGAGATCGGCTGGATCCAGATGTATTGCGAAACGGTGCAGGAGGTGCTTGACACGACCATCATGGCCTACAAGATCGCCGAGCACCACGATGTGATGCTGCCGGTGAACGTCTGCCACGACGGCAATTACCTCTCGTATGGCGCGACCCGATGCGAGTTGCCCGACAAGGACAAGGTGCACGCTTTCCTCGGCACGCGCGACGTCAACTGGCACGCCGCGCTCGATCCTGAGCGTCCGATGGCGATCGATCCGCTCACCGGCGGCGCAGGCGGGCCCGGGCCGGCCATGTTCGTTCGTTACCGCAAGGGCCAGTGCACCGGCATGCAGAATTCGCTGCGCGTGATCGAGGAAGTGCACGCCGAGTGGGAACGCGTCTTCGGGCGCGGCCACTCGCCGCTGATCGAGCAATACCGGATGGAGGACGCCGAATACGCGCTGGTGACCATCGGTTCGATGACCGGCGCGGCCAAGGATGCCGTGGACGAAGCGCGCGAGCGCGGCCAGCGGGTCGGCCTGGTCAAGGTCAAGACCTTCCGCCCATTCCCATCGAAGGTGGTGGTGCAGGCGTTCAAGAATGTCAAGGCGATCGGGGTGGTCGACCGTTCGGTCAACTTCAGCTGGAACAACGGCCCGCTTTTCCAGGAAGTCGTGGGCGCCCTGTATCAGGCCCCGACCCGCATTCCAGCCATGAGCTTCATCGGCGGACTGGCCGGCGCCGACCTGACCACCGGGCATTTCGGCCGGGTGATCGAACGCGTGGCCGACATGGCGCGCGGCGGCGAACCGGGTGAAACCGTGTGGCTCAACCAGGATGACTGACGCCAGGCAGGATCAAGGGATTTTTCGAGCCATATTTTAATTTTGGGAGCATCCGCTCATGCAGCAAACCCATTACCTGATCGTCGGCGCCAGCCATGCAGCGCTGGCAGCCGTGCACGCGATTCGCATGCATGACGAGACGGCAAGCCTTACGGTGGTATCGAAGGACGATGCACTGCCATATTCACCAACCGTGCTGCCGTACGTCGTGTCGGGCCGCTCCGACCCCGGGCGCGTGTTCCTGCGCGACCAGGCCTACTTCGAGGCGCACAATGTAAATTACCTGAAGGGCGAGGCGGTCACTGCGATCGCCGCCGCCGACAAGTGCGTCAGCCTGGCGAGCGGCGCGCGCATCTCTTACGAAAAATTGTTGCTCGCCACCGGCGCGGCGCCGCAACTGCCTCCGATTCCCGGCCTGGACACGGTCGACTTCCACGTACTGCGCAGCCTCGACGATGCCCTGCGCCTGCGCGGCGCCGTGGCCAAGGCGCGCCAGGCGATCGTGCTCGGCGCCGGACTGGTCGGCATGCACGCGGCGGAAAATTTGGCCAAGGCCGGCGCCCAGGTGACGGTGGTCGAGATGCAGCCGACCGTGCTGGCCGGCTATTTCGACCGCGCCGCCGCCTCCATCATCGAAGACACCTTCAGCGCCAAGGGCGTGCGCCTGATCATGGGCAGCAAGGTCGTCAAGCTCGCCCCCGGCGAGCAAAGCGGCAGCGCGCGGGTGACCCTGGCCGACGGCACCGAACTGCAGTCGGACCTGCTGCTGGTGTCGACCGGGGTGACGCCGGTGATGGATTACATGGATGGCTCGGGCGCGCAGGTCGAACGCGGGATCGTAGTGGACGACACCATGCGCACCAGCGTGGACAATATCTGGGCCGCCGGCGACGTGGCACAGGCGCGCGGCTTCTATGACGGCGCGAAGATCATCAACGGCATCCTGCCCGACGCGGTCGAGCAGGGCAAGATCGCCGGCATGGCGATGGCCGGCGACCCGGCGCTCAAGCATTACACGGGCGGCGTGCCGCTCAATACCTATACCTTTTTCGGCCAGCAGGCGGTATCGGTCGGCAGCCAAAGCGAGGGCGAGGTGGCTGCGCACCGCGTCGATGCGGCGCACAAGCGCTACCTCAAGATCATGATCAAAGACGGCCGGCTGACAGGAATTTTCGGCATCAACGTGGCATTCGATCCGGGCGTGATGTGGGAGCTGATCCTGCGCCGCATCGATCTGGCCCCGGTGCGCGAACAATTCCTGGCCGACCCGCAACGCATCGGTCGCATGCTGATGTCCAAGACCTGGAGATAAACAATGGGCGCAGCCTACAATACGATTTCATTCAAGACCGACCAGTGCGATGGCTGCAATGCCTGCATGGTCGCCTGCGCCGAGGCCAAGAGCGGCACGGCCGACGTTCTCAATTCGCGCATCCAGATCGTTCCCGACCTGGCCGGGCGCTTCGACCTGGCGATGTGCCGCCAGTGCGCCGACCCGAAGTGCGTGGCCGATTGCCCGGCCGGCGCGCTGACCAAGAACATGACCAGCGGCGTGATCGAGTGGGACGATTCGAAGTGCGTCAACTGCCTGCTGTGCACGGTCGGTTGTTCCTATGGCGGCATCGTGCACAACCAGGCCGCCGGCCACGTCGTGAAATGCGACACCTGCGACGGCGACCCGGCCTGCGTGAAGGCGTGCCCGGGCGGGGCGCTCAAGTTCATCACCACCTCGCGCATCTATCAGGAGGTGGGCGACCTTGAAGACCTGTTCGTGCCGGGATTGTCCGGCTGCCTGGGCTGCAACACGGAACTGATCATGCGCCACACGCTGCGCCGGGTCGGGCCGGAAACGGTCTTGGCCACTCCGCCTGGCTGCATTCCCGGCATGGGTTCGGTCGGCTACAACGGCCTGACCGGAACCAAGGTGCCGGTGTTCCATCCGCTGCTGACCAATACCGCCTCGATGCTGAGCGGCGTCAAACGCCACTACAAGCGCCAGGGCCGCGAGGTCAATGCGATGGCGCTGGCAGGCGACGGCGGCGCTTCCGACGTCGGCTTCCAGTCGCTCTCGGGCGCGGCCGAACGGGGCGAGCAGATCCTGTTCATCTGCGTCGACAACGAGGGCTACATGAATACCGGCATGCAGCGTTCGAGCTGCACCCCGTTCGGCGCGTGGACCACCACCACCCCGGTCGGCGAGCATGGCAAGGGCAAGACCCAGGACGCCAAGAACATGCCGGTGCTGATGATGATGCATAACTGCGCCTACGTGGCGACCGCATCGACCGCGTTCATGGAAGACCTGTACCAGAAGCTGGACAAGGCGATCGCCGCCTCCAAGCACGGCTTCGCGTACCTGCACATCTACTCGCCGTGCACCACCGGCTGGCGTTTCCCTTCAGAGGAAAACATCGAGGTGGCGCGCAAGGCGGTCGAGACCAATTTCGTGATGCTGTGGGAATTCACCCCGGGCCAGGGTCTGCAGCTGAGCCGTCCGCTCGACGACGCGCTGCCGATCGAGAGCTACCTGAAGGCGCTCGGCAAGTATCGCCACCTGTCGGCCGACCAGGTCGAACATATCAAGAGTGCGCTCGCGCGCAATGTCGACGTGATCCGGGGATTCGCCAGGAACGCCGAAGCATAAGCACAAGCGCAAGCGTGAAGCCAGTCTTCACGCTTGTGTGTTCGCCGCCACACGACGAGCTTGCGCACGTCGTGTTCCCTGCGCTCGTCCAGCGCACGTCGTTTCTTGATCTGGATGCTGTACATGCATTATCTTGCTTGTTTCGATATGCAATATATGTCATATTGGATGCCGTGCAGTTGCACTCCGAATTACCTATGAGGTGTTGAATGGAAAGATCGTTCAAAAAAGAAGTCGCCTCCTTGAGGCTGGGGAAAGGCGAGGTCTTCCATGGTGAAGGCATCCTCGCGGTAACCAAGGCATTATTGCAATCGGGCGTCAGCTATATCAGCGGCTACCAGGGCGCGCCGGTGTCGCACTTGCTCGACGTGCTCGAAGACGCGAGCGACGTGCTCGACGAGCTTGGCGTGCACTTCGAACCGGCCGCCAACGAAGCCGGCGCCGCAGCCATGCTGGCCGCCTCGATCAACTACCCGCTGCGCGGCGCCGTCACCTGGAAGTCGATTGTCGGCACCAATGTCGCCTCGGACGCCTTGTCCAACGTCGCTTCGGCCGGCGTCAAGGGCGGCGCCCTGATCGTGCTGGGAGAAGATTACGGCGAGGGCGCATCGATCGTCCAGGAGCGCAGCCACGCGATCGCGATGAAGTCGCAGGTCTGGCTGCTCGACCCCCGGCCCAACCTGCCCACCATCGTGGACATGGTGGAAAAGGGCTTCCAGCTGTCGGAGGCGAGCAATACGCCGGTGATGCTGGAACTGCGCATCCGCGCCTGCCACGTGCACGGCAGCTTCGAGTGCAAGGACAACCGCCCGGCCAAGTTCTCGCGCAAGAACCATGTGAAGCAGCCCATATTCAATTTCGGCGTGATTCCGCTGCCGCCTTCGATCTACACGCAGGAAAAGCACAAGGTCGAGGCGCGCCTGCCGGCCGCGATCAAGTTCATTCGCGAGCAACGCCTCAATGAGATGTTCGAGGGCGACAACCGCCAGGTCGGCATCGTGCTGCAGGGCGGCTTGTACAACACGGTGATCCGCGCCTTGCAGGAAGTCGGGCTGGCGGACGCCTTCGGCGTCTCGCCGATCCCGCTGTATGTACTGAACGTGACCTATCCGCTGGTGCCCGAAGATCTGGTGCGTTTCTGCTCCGGCAAGCGCGCGGTGCTGGTGGTCGAGGAGGGCCAGCCGGCCTTCATCGAAGAAGCGATCAACGCCATCCTGCGCCGCTCCGACATGAACGACACCTACATCATCGGCAAGGAAGTGTTGCCGGTGGCCGGAGAATATACCGGTGAAGCGGTGCTGCACGGGCTGACCCAATTCCTGCAACTGAGCGTGCCCGACGATGTCGACCACTGGCACGTGGCGAAGGTGCGCGACAGGCTCACCGGCCAGAAAGCGAAGGCCGACGCACTGCTGAAAGAGCCGGTGCCGCCGCGTCCGCCGGGCTTTTGCGTGGGCTGCCCGGAGCGCCCGGTATTCTCGGCGCTCAAGCTGCTGCAGCAGGACACCGGAAAAATCCATGTCAGCGCCGACATCGGCTGCCATACCTTTTCCACGCTGGCGCCCTTCAACATGGGCAGCACCGTGGTCGGCTACGGGCTGGGCCTGGCCAGTTCGGCGGCAGTCGGCCCGATGCTGGGCAAGCGCGTGGTCAGCATCATGGGCGATGGCGGCTTCTGGCACCAGGGCCTGACCACCGGCATTGCGAACGCGGTGTTCCGCAACGACGACAGTGTGCTGATCATCCTCAAGAACGGCTATACCTCGGCCACCGGGGCGCAGCAGATCGCCTCGACCAGCACCGGCGGCGCGCCAGGGCCGGTTGAAATCGACATGCAGGCGGTATTGCTCGCAACCGGCGTGACGTGGCTGCGCACGGTGCGCTCCTACGATGTCGGCGACATGCAGGCCACATTGCGCGAGGCGATGGACACGCCGCACAAGGGGCTCAAGGTCATCATCGCCGACGGCGAATGCCAGCTTGAACGGCAGCGCCGGGTGAAGGCGGTGAACGCGCAGAAGGTCGCCCTGCAGCTGCCTACCGAGCGCACCCGCTTCGGCATCGACGAGGACATGTGCACGGGCGACCGCTCCTGCATGCGCCTGTCGGGCTGCACCTCGCTCACGCTCAAGGAAAGCGCCGACCCCCTGCGCGACGAGCCGGTCACCACCATCAACGAAAGCTGCGTCGGTTGCGGCACCTGCGGCGAAGTGGCGCATGCCGCAACGCTTTGCCCGTCGTTCTACAAGGCCGACATCCTGCACAACGCAAGCGCCTTCAAGCGCCTGCTCGACCGCACCCGCCGCGCCATCATCAGCAGCCTGCAGGGGCCATCCGAGCGAGGAATATCGTGAATCAAGAAACCCAGACCCCCCTCATGCCAGCACGTCCCGTCACGCTCCTGATCGCAGCACTTGGCGGCGAGGGCGGCGGCATGCTCGCCGACTGGCTGGTCGCAGCCGCCACCGAATGCGATTATCCGGTGCAGAGCACCTCGGTGCCGGGCGTTTCGCAGCGTACCGGCGCGACCACCTATTACATCGAGCTGTATCCGGTGCCGCTCGCGCAACTTGGCGGACGCACGCCCGTGATGGCGCTCACGCCCACTCCAGGCGCGGTCGACATCGTGGCCGCGTCCGAACTGATCGAAGCCGGGCGCGCACTGCAGGACTGCCGCATCGACCCCGAGCAAACCACCCTGATCGCCTCCACCCACCGGGTCTACACGGTGGCGGAAAAAGTCGTTCCGGGCGACGGGCGCGCCGACAGCGAAAAAGTGCTGGCGGCGGTGCGCGCGGGCGCCAGGAACGCGCTGCTGTTCGACATGTCGCAGCTCGCGCGCGCCAATTCCACCATGATCAACGCCGTCCTGTTCGGCGCACTGGCCGGGTCCGGCGCGCTGCCGTTGCCGCGCGAGGCCTGCGAACGGGCCATTCGCAACACGGGCAAAGGCGCGCCGGCGAGCTTGCGCGGCTTTGCGGCCGGCTACGAGCGCGCCAGCGGTACCCAGGATGTTGCCGCATTGCCGGCACGCAGCGTCGATGACGCGAGCCCGGCCGAACGCGTGCACAAGACATTTCCGCCCGAGACTTTCGAGGTGCTCGACGCCGGCGTTGCGCGCCTGACCGATTACCAGGACAGCGCGTATGCCGAGCTCTACCTGAAGCGGCTGGAGCCGATTCTGGCGCTCGACCGCGAGGCCGGCGGCGCGGCCGGCGGCTACAAGCTCACGCGCGAGACTGGCCGCCGCCTCGCGGTGTGGATGAGCTTCGAGGACCTGATCCGGGTGGCCGACCTGAAGACACGCAAGAGCCGTTTCGAGCGCGTGCGCAGGGAAGTTGGCGCCCGGCCGGACGATATCGTGGTGGTGACCGAGTACCTGAAACCGGGCCTCGACGAGGTCTGCTCGCTGCTGCCGAAAGGCGCCGCGCAGCGCCTGCGCCAGTGGGCCGTCAAGCATGGCAAGGAAAAGACACTGTCCAGGCCGCTGCACTGGAAGACCAGCACGCTGACAGGATTCCTGTTGCTGCGCGCGGTGAGCTGGCTGCGGCCATGGCGCCGCGGCACGTCCGGCTACCAGGCCGAACATGCGCGCATCGAGCGCTGGCTGGGCGCAATCAAGCGTCTCGGCTTCGCGGTGCAGGATCTCGACCTGGCAATGGAAATCGCCGAATGCGCGCGCCTGGTGAAAGGCTACGGCGAGACGCACCGCAACGGCGTCAGGCAGTTCGAGAAGATATTCGACACCATCATCGAAAGCGGCACCGAATCGGATCCGAAGAAACTGACCGCAGCGATCGAGCGAGCGCGCAAGGCGGCGCTGGCCGACCCGGACGCGCCGCCGCCCAAGGCATCGATGAGCTCCGACCCCGGCAAGAAGATGTTCTGGGCGCCGCGGGTAAGCAAGGACAAGAGTACGGAAACGAGCGCCGTAAAGGCGTAAGCAGCTTGCCCAAGCCAATTTACATCATGGCTTTACAGCGGTTCTTGGCAATAGAATCGAATTCAGATAAATGGAGGCGGTATGAACAGCATCAGTGATTTCATGACGAACAATCATCGCGAATGCGACAACTTGTTTGCGGTAGCCGAGGAAAGCGTCGGCAACGGAAAATGGCCGAAGGCGCAAACGGAATTCGACGCGTTCCGCGGCGAGATGGAGCGCCACCTTGGCATGGAGGAAGAAGTTTTTTTCCCTGCGTTCGATGCCAAGACCGGAATGCAAGGCGGGCCGACGCACGTGATGCGCCTCGAGCATGACCAGATGCGCAAACTCATCGCCGAGATGGCGAACACGGTCGCGGCCAAGGATGCGGACGGTTACCTGGGCGCCGCGGAAACGCTGATGGTCCTTATGCAGCAGCACAACATGAAGGAAGAGCAAATGCTCTACCGCATGATGGACCAGACCTTCGGGTCCGAAGCGGGAACCATGATCGAACGCGCGCACGCGCCAACGAACTAGCCAGTAAGTAGTGGGGCACGGCCCCATCGCCAGAATTTCACCGAGGGCTAGACAACACGATGCAGCAGGACGGTCTCGATTTCAAACAGGCGCCCCCGATCACGGTGCCTTTCCGCTTTTTCCTGACCGCGCCCCTGTTCGGCGTGCTCGCTGCGCTGGCCATGCTGTGGTACGGCCCGGACCTGTTCGTCTCGCGCTGGTCGCCGGCCACGCTGGCCGTGGTCCACCTGCTCACGCTCGGTTCAATGACCATGGTAATGGCCGGCGCGATGACCCAGATGCTGCCGGTGCTGGCCGGTGCCCCCGTGGCCCGTCCCAGGACGGTGGCGGCCATCGTGCACTCGACGCTGGTAATGGGCACCCTGATGATGGCTGGCGGTTTCCTGTTCGCCCAGCCGCTGTTGCTGAAAACCGCACTCTGGCTGCTTGGCTCGGGTCTGTCGATCTTCCTGGCCGCCACGCTCTCGATCATCACCCGCACGCGCAACCCCACCCCCACCGTATTCGCGGTGGGGTTGTCGGCCGCGGCACTGGCTGTCACGCTCGTGCTCGGGCTGACGCTGCTCGCCAGCCGCGCCTGGGGCTTCGCCTTGCCCAGCGCCGCCCTGCGCGACCTGCATCCGGCCTGGGCACTGATGGGATGGACCGGATTGCTGGTGGCCGGCGTGGCCTACCAGGTGGTGCCGATGTTCCAGATCACCCCGCATTATCCGCACTGGCTCACGCGCGCTTTCGCGGGCGTCATTTTCGCCGTGCTGGCGTTGCTGTCCCTGGCGCAGTGGCAGGCCCAAGGGGCCGGCCAGCCGAGCTGGGAATGGCTGGCGCTGGTATGCATCTTCGTGCTGGCGGCAGCGTATATCCTGCTTGCCGGTGTCACCATCGACCTGCAGCGCAAGCGCCGCCGCCGCCTGCCCGACGTGACAGTCGAGTTCTGGCGGTACGGCATGGCCTGCCTTGGCTTGTCGGCATTGCTGCTGGTGTCGCAGACCGTTGCGCCGTTGCGCTTTGCGCAGTCGGACCTGCTGCTCGGCGTGCTCGTGATCGTGGGCGCCGCCATGTCTTTCATCAGCGGCATGCTGTGCAAGATCGTGCCGTTTCTTGCGTGGTTCCACTTGCAGTCAAAGGCCGGGGTCGGCAAAAGCGTCCCGAACGTGCGCGCCATGTTGCCCGAAAAATTGCAGCGCCTGCAATTGCGTTCGCACCTCGCGGCGCTCGCAGCCTGCGTCGGCGCGGCGCTGGCGCCGTCGCTGTTCGCCTATCCGGCCGCGCTGCTGTTCGGGGCCGCCTCGGTCTCGGTGCTGTGGAACATGATGAGCGTCGCGAAGGTGTACCGGCGCCTTGCCGCTGCATAAAGCTGTTTTTCAGTACGCCAGCGGCATCCGGGGATCGCATTTCAGCTCGCGCAATACGATGCTCGAGCGCACGTGATCGACTCCCGGCAGCTTGAACAACACGTTGTGCATGAAGGTTTCGTAGCTCTTGATATCGGTCGTGATCACCTTGACCAAATAGTCGGCGTTGCCGCTGGTGCTGTAGCACTCGGTAATTTGCGGACACGCCGCCACTTCCTTTTCGAATTCAAGCGAATTTCTTTCCGAATGCTTGCTCAAGTTGATTTCCGCAAGCACGCAGATGTGCAGGCCGACCTTGTCGCGATCGACCAGGGCGGTATAGCCCCGGATGACGCCGTCGCCCTCCATGTCCTTGATGCGTTTCCAGCACGGCGTGCTCGACAGGCCGATACGTTGCGCAAGCTGCTGGATCGTCTGGCGGGCGTCGCGCTGCAGCTCCGACAGTATCCGAACACTGAATCCGTCCAGGGAAGACATGATGCTCCAATCGAGAAGAAGAAAAAGAATATCCTTCTCGATAATATATTTTTCAGGGAATTATAAGAACAAATATCTCTTCGCCCAGGCATAAACTTGATCTTGATCAGCTAAAAAAAGTGAAGGCCATGGAAGAGACAAAATTTCGTTCTGACTACAAATTATCCGATAATTTGCTGGCATCGAGCGGGCAGGTATTTTTGACCGGAACCCAGGCGCTGGTACGCCTGCCGCTCATGCAACGCGCGCTCGACGAGGCGCGCGGGCTCGACACCGCCGGCTTCATCAGCGGCTATCGCGGCTCGCCGCTCGGCATGGTGGACCAGGCGCTGTGGCAGGCGCAAAAGATCCTCGAGCAGAACCGCATTCGCTTCCTGCCTGCGATTAACGAAGAACTCGGCGCCACGGCGGTCCTCGGCTCGCAGCAGGTGGAGTCCGACCCGCAGCGCAGCACCGACGGCGTGTTCGCCTATTGGTACGGCAAGGGGCCGGGCGTGGACCGCGCCGGCGACGCGCTCAAGCACGGCAACGCCTTCGGGTCCTCGCCCACCGGCGGCGTGCTGATCGTGGCCGGCGACGACCACGGCTGCGTGTCCTCGTCGATGCCGCACCAGAGCGACATCGTGTTTCAGTCCTGGAGCGTGCCCACCGTTTCGCCAGGTAACGTGGCCGAATACCTCGAGTTCGGCTTGTACGGCTGGGCCTTGTCGCGCTTTAGCGGAGCCTGGGTCGGCTTGACGGCGCTGTCGGAAGTCGTCGAAAGCGCAATGACGGTCGATATCGGCGAGACCTCGGCACGCGTCGCCGCATGGAAGACCCCCGCCCAGGTCATGCGGGAAACCGGCTTCCAGCCACCGGTCGATGGCCTGCACTACCGCAGCCAGGATCCGCCATCGCCAAAGATCGAAGTGCGCCTGCAACACAAGATCGAGGCGGTCAAGGCCTTCGCCGCCGTGAACAGCATCGACCGCGAGGTCATCGCCGCGCCGCAGGCGCGGGTCGGGATCGTTACCTGCGGCAAGGCGCACTACGACCTGATCGAAGTATTCCGGCGGCTCGGCCTGTCGCTCGAAGAGCTCGCTGGCGCCGGTATCCGTTTGTACAAGGTCGGCCTGTCTTTTCCGATCGAGCAAAAGCGCATGATCGATTTCGCGCGCGGGCTCGAGCAGATCCTGGTGATCGAGGAAAAGGCGCCGATCGTGGAGGGGCAGCTGCGCGACCTGTTCTACAACGGCGAACACGGCGTACGGCCGGCCATCACGGGCAAGCGCGATGTCAAGGGCGCAGAACAGATCTCGTCGATCGGCGAACTGCGCCCGTCACGCCTGATCGAGATGGTGGCGAACTGGCTGGCGCGGCACAGCGCCGCGCTCGACCGGCGCCAGAACGTGGTCGACTTCACGCCGCCGGACCTGCTCTCGAATGCGGGCGATGCGGTCCGGCGCATTCCCTATTTTTGTTCCGGTTGTCCGCACAATACCTCGACCCGGGTGCCGGAAGGTTCGCGCGCACAGGCCGGCATCGGCTGCCATTTCATGGCCAGCTGGATGGATCGCGGTACCAGCGGCCAGATCCAGATGGGCGGAGAAGGCGTCGACTGGGCCGGGCATGGCCAGTTCAGCCGCACCCCGCACATCTTCCAGAACCTCGGCGACGGCACCTATTACCATTCGGGCTACCTGGCGATCCGCCAGTCGGTCGCGGCAAAATCGAACATCACCTACAAGATTCTGTTCAACGAAGCCGTTGCGATGACCGGCGGGCAGGCAGTGGACGGCACGCTGCCGGTCGATGCGATGGCGCGCCAGGTCGAGGCCGAGGGCGTCAAGGCGCTGGCGATCGTCAGCGACAATATCGGCCAATACGACGCCATCCGCGGCCGCTTCCCGGCGTATACCACTTTCCACGACCGCGACGAGCTCGACGAGGTGCAGTGCAGGCTGCGCGAGGTGCCGGGCGTGACGGTACTGATCTACCAGCAGGCTTGCGCGGCGGTCAAGCGGCGCCGCCGCAAGAACGGTTCGATGGCCGATCCGTCCAGACGTCTGTTCATCAACCAGGCGGTATGCGAAGGCTGCGGCGATTGCGGCCTGCGCTCCAACTGCCTGTCCATCATGCCGGTCGAAACAGAATTCGGCCGCAAGCGCATGATCAACCAATCGAGCTGCAACAAGGACTATACCTGCGCCAAAGGTTTTTGCCCGAGCTTCGTCGTGGTAAAAGGCGGCGCGCTGCGCAAGCGCGCGGGCATCCTGCATGGCGCCGCCGGCAAGGCGCTGGCGGCGCGCATCGACAAACTGGCGCCGCCGGCGGCGCACAACTGGAGCGGGCCGTACGACTTGCTGGTGACCGGTGTGGGCGGAACGGGCATCATCACAGTAGGCGCCGTGCTTGCGATGGCGGCCCACCTGGAACACAAATTCTCCAGCGTGCTCGATTTCATGGGATTTGCGCAGAAGGGCGGAGCGGTGTTGTCGTTCGTGCGTTTCGGCGAACGGCGCGAAGACCTGAACCAGGTCCGTATCGACACCCAGCAGGCCGACGCCTTCCTGGCCTGCGACCTGGTGGTCGGCGCCTCCGGCGACGCCTTGCAAACGGTGCGCCACGGCCGCACACGGATACTGGCCAACACCCATGAAATTCCGGTGCCCGACTCGCTGCGCAATCCGGATGCCGACCTGCATGTCGACGCGCTGCTTGAAAAGCTGCACCACGCCGCCGGCAAAGACATGGTGGAGACCTTCGATGCGCAGGAAATGGCGGAGCAGTTTTTGGGCGACACGATCGGCGCGAATATCCTCGCCATGGGGTATGCATGGCAGCGTGGCCTGATTCCGCTCGGGCTGCGCGCCATGCTGCGTGCGATCGAGCTCAATGAGGTTGCCGTGGAAATGAACAAGATGGCGTTCAATCTGGGGCGGCTGGCGGCAGGCGATCCGCAGGCACTCGATGAATTGACTGGCGCTGCGGAACCGGCTGTGCATGACGCGTTCACGCTCGATGAATTAATCAGCCGGCGGGTGCAGCACCTGCGCGGCTATCAGGATGCGGCATATGCGATGCGCTATCTGGCGCTGGTCGAGCGCGTGCGGGTTGCGGAGCGCGCGCTCAATGGTGCGCAGGGCGCGCCGGAGCTGACGCGCAAGGTGGCGTTCGGCTTTGCCAAGCTAATGGCCAGCAAGGACGAATACGAGGTTGCCCGGCTCTACACCGATGGGGCATTCCAGAAGCAGCTGGAAGCGCAGTTCGAAGGCGACTACACGCTCGAGTTCCAGATGGCGCCACCGTTGTTCGGCTGGTTCGAACGCCAGGGCAAAGCGCCGCGCAAGGTGCGCTGCGGGCCTTGGATGATGGGCGCGATGCGCGTGCTGGCCAAGGCGCGCGGGCTGCGCGGGACATGGCTGGATGTTTTCGGCAAGACGGCGGAGCGGCGCATGGAACGCGAGCTCATTGAGCACTATGAAAAGCGCATGCTGGAATTGCTGCCGCAGCTCACGCAGGAGAACATCGGCGTGGCGATCGAGATCGCCGCCATTCCGGAACGGATCCGCGGTTATGGCCATGTGAAGATGGCCAGCGTGGGGCTGGAGCGGGAACGGGAGTTGGAATTGCTGCACCGGTTCGATCCGGTACTGTATCCGAAGCCGTTGGCCGGCAAGGCAATGGGTGCGCGCCGGCTGAACGAGATTCCCGTGGTGCTTGCGCGTTAAGATCTCGTCGTTCCCACGAAGGAGGCTGTCGCAAAACGTCAAACGGGCTTTGACGAAGACGGATAATCCGTCGTCTTCGCCATTGGCGAAACCGACTTCCCGCGAAGGCGGGAACCTGATTTCGCTGCGTCATAGCGGCTAAAAATGGGGTTCCCGCCTTCGCGGGAACGACGGAGGTAGTAGCGGGAACGACGGAGGTAGTAGCGGGAACGACGGAGGTA
>Ga0066461_1000116_pt1 | contig 40191 bp, 31 predicted proteins | sample LakWasMe91_HOW11_2_FD_59572 | JGI IMG/M metagenome (GOLD analysis project Ga0066461, IMG submission 59572) | Freshwater sediment methanotrophic microbial communities from Lake Washington under simulated oxygen tension - Sediment Metagenome 91_HOW11 | ecosystem: Environmental > Aquatic >...
CTGGCGCGAGATGCGGTTCATCTTGTTGATGGTCTCGATCATGTGCACCGGAATGCGGATGGTGCGCGCCTGGTCGGCGATCGAACGCGTGATCGCCTGCCGGATCCACCAGGTCGCATAGGTCGAGAACTTGTAGCCGCGCCGGTATTCGAACTTGTCGACCGCCTTCATCAGGCCGATGTTGCCTTCCTGGATAAGGTCGAGGAACTGCAGGCCGCGGTTGGTGTACTTCTTGGCGATCGAAATGACCAGGCGCAAGTTAGCCTCGGTCATCTCGCGCTTGGCCTTGCGCGCCTTCATTTCGCCGGCCGCCATCTGGCGGTTGATGTTGCGCAGGTCCGGCAGCGGCAACACCACGCGCGCCTGCAGGTCGATCAGGCGCTGCTGCAGTTCCTTGATGGTCGGGATGTTGCGGCCCAGGATGGCGCTGTAGGCATGGCCTGCGTTGACTTCGCCGTCGACCCAGTCGAGGTTGGTTTCATTGCCAGGGAACACCTTGATGAAGTGGGCGCGCGGCATGCCGCACTTGTTCACCGCCACGTCGAGGATCTGCTTTTCGATGTGGCGCACTTCGTCGACCTGGCCGCGCAGGGTGTCGCACAGCTTCTCGACCACCTTGGCGGTGAAGCGGATTCCCAGCAGCTCGTTGGAAATGGCTTCCTGCGCCTTGACGTAGTTCTTCGAGTTGTAGCCTTCCTTCTCGAAGGCCTTGCGCATCCTGTCGAACTGCATCGAGATCAGGTCGAACTTCTCGATCGCCTGGCGTTTGAGCGCTTCGAGCTGTTCGGCCGAGAAGCCGGCCGCGCCCGAGGCGTTGCTCTCTTCTTCCTCTTCCTCTTCTTCCTCGTCCGCTTCTTCGTCTTCCTCGTCGTCCTCGGAAGGCTGGGCGGCAACGACCGAGGGGCTGGTATCCTCGTTGTCGACCATGCCGTCGACGATCTCGTCGATCTTGATCTCGTCGTTCTGGATGCGCATCGCGGCCGAGATGATCTCGGCGATCGTCACGGGACAGGCCGAGATGGCCTGGATCATGTCCTTGAGGCCGTCTTCGATGCGCTTGGCGATCTCGATTTCGCCTTCGCGCGTGAGCAGCTCGACCGAACCCATCTCGCGCATGTACATGCGCACCGGGTCGGTGGTGCGGCCGAAATCGGAATCGACCGTCGAGAGCGCAGCTTCGGCAGCCGCTTCGGCTTCATCGTCGCTGGTGACGGTTGCAACGTTGTCCGACAGCAGCAGCGTCTCGGCGTCGGGCGCGTGTTCGTAGACCGCAATGCCCATGTCGTTGAAGGTGCCGATGATGCCTTCGATCGCTTCCGGATCGACGATGTTTTCGGGCAGGTGGTCGTTGATCTCGGCGTAGGTCAGGAAGCCGCGTTCCTTGCCGAACTTGATCAGCGTCTTGAGCTTCTGGCGGCGCCGCTCGAGTTCTTCCTCGCTCGCTTCGGTGTCGGACGAGAAGGCGTCCTTGAGCAGGGCCTTTTCCTTGGCCTTGCGGTCCTTGGCCTTGGCCTTGTCGACCGCCTTGAGCTCGGCGCGCTCGACCGCGTTCAGGGCCGCGACTTCGTCATTTTCCGGCTGGAATTCTTTCGGTTTGCGCCCGCGCCGCCCCGGCACCTTGACCGACGGCAGAACATAGCCGGACGTGTCGATCGCTGCCAGGGCGGCGGCATCGGTGGTCTGGCTGACGACAGGCGGGGTGCTCGCGGTGCGTGCTTCTGCCTTGTCTTGCGCTTTGTCCGCCTTGGCGGACACTCTGGTTGGCTTTTCAACCACTTGGGATTCGGGTTTCTTGATTGGCACAGGCGCTTTCGATGTCACAACGACTAGCTTTACGGTGGATTAAGATAAAGTTTCTTGCCGGGCTTGTGAGCCCAATGTCTCCCGACCAGCCTTGCGGGCCGGTCTGGCAATGCTGCACTTTTTTACACCTTTACATCACCTTGCAGGCACGATCCGCGATTGTCGCGCAAACCTTCTGCCACAGCCAGGAACCCGGCCGTTGCGGCAGAAATTCTACTGCGATATGACGGCTGCGGTGGGGGCGAGGGCCGTTTGCGGTTGGGGGCAAACCGGGGTTTGCCATGCGCGCATCTTGCGCTGCCGCAACCAAAGCTGGCCCTGGCCGCCGACGCTGCCGTCTTGCGCCGATCAAGAGCCTAACTTACTAAAAGAAAAACAACTCCCGAAACAAAGAATCATTTCAAATAACACAACACTTAGCGTTTTATTATAGCACGCAGCCGGACTTTTTCCAGTCGCCAGCGCCCTGCCCCCGGCGCCGCGTTTTCAGTCTTAGCGCGGCGTCATTTCGGCGCTCGCTTCGCGCAGCAACTGGTCCTGCAGCGCGGTAATTTCGCGGTAGCGCACACCCATTTGATCTGAGGTCAGTCCGGAAGAAAACAACTGACTTAATTCCTGTTTTAACGCATCCATTTTGATCTGGCGCACGGCCCCAGCCAACCACAATTTGCCGCTTTCGGCGTCCGATTCCGGCTCGGATGCGATTTCGGCAATCAGGCCGTCGTACTCCGGGCTGGCGGCCTTCAAATGCTGAGACAACGCCGCGAAGCCTCCGTTCGGTCCAAGTGCCTGTCCGGCCGCAATTAATTGCGCCAGCCGCTCGGCCGATTCGGCGCCGAAGAACGCGAAGGCCTTGAGCGCATCCTCCCCCAGCTCGAGCGCCAGAGCCGGGTGCGCCACCAGCATGCGCAGGATTTGCAGTTCCAGTCCGACCGGCTGGGGTCGCCCCTGGCGCGGCGGCGCGCGGCGCGCGACCGACACCGGCTTGGCCAGCTCGAACAGGGCCTCGATCTCGGCCGGGGTCGATTCGGTCATGCCGGCCAGCCCGCGCACGATCTGCAGCCGCAAGGAGGACGGCGTCATCGACTGCAGCAGCGGCTTGGCGTCGAACTGGACCCGGGCCCGCCCTTCCGGCTCGGACAGATCGTGCTCGCCCGACACTTCGCGCAGCAGGAACTGCGACAGCGGCATTGCCTCGTGGATTTCCTGTTCGAAGGCCTCATAGCCGCGCTCGCGCACGAAGCTGTCCGGGTCGTGTTCGGTGGGCAAAAACAGGAACTTGATGGTCTTGTTGTCGCTCACCTGCGGCAGGCAGGCTTCGAGTGCGCGGCGCGCGGCGCGGCGCCCGGCCTTGTCGCCGTCGAAACTGAAAATCACGGTGTCGGTCTGGCGCAGCAGTTTCTGCACGTGGGTGGTGGTGCAGGCGGTGCCGAGGGTGGCGACCGCTTGCGGGAAGCCAAGCTGGGCCAGCGCAACCACGTCCATGTAACCTTCGGTCACCAGCACATAGCCGGCGTCGCGGATCGCCTGGCGCGCCTCGAACAGGCCGTACAGCTCGAAGCCCTTCTGGAACAGCGGCGTTTCCGGCGAGTTCAGGTATTTCGGTTCGCCATGGTCGAGCACGCGTCCGCCGAAGCCGATCACCTGCCCTTTTGTGTTGCGAATCGGGAACATGATGCGTTCGCGGAAACGGTCGTAGCGCTTCTTGTTGTGGCCGTCCTCGTCCACCTTGTCGATCACCAGCCCGGACTCGACCAGCGCGAGCGCATCGTAATCGGGGAACACCGCGCGCAGGCTGTCCCAGCCGCTGGGCGCGTAGCCCATGCCGAAACGAGCGGCCACTTCGCCGGTCAGGCCGCGCTTCTTGAGGTAGGCGACGGCGTTGGCGGCGCCGCGCAGCTGGCCGCGGTAGTAGTCGCAGGCGGCAGTCAGTGCGTCGGACAGGGCCATGGTCTGGGCCTGGTGTTGCGCGCGTTGCGCCGGGGGAATCTTGTCGTCGGCCTCGGGCACCACCATGCCCACGTTCTGGGCCAGGTCCTTGACCGCGTCGACAAAGCCCATGCCCGAGTATTCGATCAGGAAGCCGATCGAGGTGCCGTGCGCGCCGCAGCCGAAGCAATGGTAGAACTGCTTGGTCGGGCTGACCGTGAAACTGGGGGATTTTTCGTTGTGGAACGGGCACAGGCCCATGAAATTGGCGCCGCCCTTCTTGAGCTGCACATAGCGCCCGACCACGTCGACGATGTCGACCCGGTTGAGCAAATCGGTAATAAACGATTGTGGAATCACTTGGATGAACAGTCTTTGTCTTAAGTCAGACTATACCGCAGAGCGCATCACGGGTTGATCTGTGACAATACCTGGCGTCAGCTGTTCTGCAGGGCGGAAAAGCGAAGCGGCCGCCCTGCGGCGTAGCGGCCAGCGCTTCAGGCGCCGGACAGGGCCTTTTTCACCAGGGCCGACACCACCGTCATGTCGGCGCGCCCGGCCAGCTTCGGCTTGACGATGGCCATCACCTTGCCCATGTCTTGCGGGCCGGCGGCGCCCGAGGCCGCCACTGCGGCCGCCACTTCGGCCGCCACTTCCTGATCCGACAGGCCGGCCGGCATGTAGCCGGCCAGCACCGCCAGTTCCGCCTTTTCGATATCGGCCAGGTCGGATCGGTTGCCTGCTTCGAACTGGCTGATCGAATCCTTGCGCTGCTTGATCATTTTTTCCACGATCGCCAGCGTCTGGGCGTCGTTCAGCTCGATACGCTCGTCGACTTCCTTGCGCTTGATTTCAGCGAGCAGCAGGCGGATCGTGCCCAGCTTGACCGCTTCTTTCGCGCGCATCGCCGCTTTCATGTCTTCGGTGATTTGTTCTTTCAGGCTCATGGCATCCTCTTCTGCAAGTATAAATAGCAAAACCCGCTGCGGAAAACCGGAGCGGGCCTGCGACTCAGTCTGAACAACTACATTCAGAACGAATCAACACCGTGGCCGGACAGGCAGTGCGCCTCGACCGGTTCAGTCTTGACTGGACAGTCTTAGAATAATTTCTTAGGCAGTTGTTGGCTGCGAATGCGCTTGTAGTGGCGCTTTACAGCAGCTGCCAGCTTGCGCTTGCGCTCAGCTGTTGGCTTTTCGTAGAACTCGCGTGCGCGCAGTTCGGTCAGCAGACCAGTTTTTTCGATAGTGCGCTTGAAGCGACGCATTGCGACTTCGAACGGCTCGTTTTCTTTAAGGCGAATAGTGGTCATGTAAAAATCAAACCGTTAGATTTAGGGAAGAACGAGATTCTAACAGCTTTTAATAATGAAGGGAAGGTTTTCGCTTTCCTGTTTCGCAAGTGCCACACGCGGGAAGCGCGCTTCACTCACCTATTGCGCGGCCGGCCGCGACGCCCGACGCCCATGCCCACTGGAAGTTGTAACCGCCCAGCCAGCCGGTCACGTCAACCGCCTCGCCGATGAAGTACAGGCCCGGCATCTTGTTGGCCATCATCGACTGCTGGGACAGCTCGCGCGTGTCGACCCCGCCCAGGGTCACCTCGGCCTTGCGGTAGCCTTCGGAGCCGGTCGGCACCAGCGACCAGCGGTTGAGCGCGTCTCCCAGCGCGCGCAGCCTGGCGTCGGGCATGTCGGCGAGGCGCGCATCGGGGGCGAAACCGTTGGCCTGGAGCAAGCCTTCGGCCAGGCGCGCCGGCAGCCATTGCGACAGCACATTGCCGAGCTGCTTCTTGAGGGTCGCCTTGCCTTCGATCAACACCTTTCCCACGTCCATTTCCGGCAGCAGGTTCAGGATGATCGGGGTGCCGGGTTGCCAGTAGCTCGAAATCTGCAGGATGGCGGGACCGGACAGGCCGCGGTGCGTAAACAGCAAGTCCTCGCGGAAATGGCCACGCTTGGCGCCCTTGCCCTTGCCGGAGCCAGTCTCGACCTCGACTTCGAGGGCGATGCCGGCCAGCGGCACGAACGGCTCCCAGCTAGGTCCGTCGAAGGTCAGCGGCACCAGGCCGGGACGCGGCTCGACCAGTTTCAGGCCGAACTGGGCCGCGATGCGGTAGCCAAAGTCGGTCGCGCCGATTTTCGGGATCGACAGGCCGCCCGTGGCGATGACGACACTGTCGGCCAGGATATCGCCGCTGTCGGTTTCCAACAGGAAGCCTTCGGCGGTCTTGGCCAGCGTTTCCACCTTGCACGGCATGCGCCAGGTCACGTCGCCGCTGGCGCACTCGGCCTTGAGCATCTGGATGATCTGCTCGGCCGAGTCGTCGCAAAACAGTTGACCGCGGTGCTTCTCGTGCCAGGCGATGCGGTGCTTCCTGACCAGCGCAAGGAAGTCCTGCGGGGTGTAGCGCGACAGCGCGCTCTTGCAGAAGTGCGGGTTCTCGGACAGGAAATTCTGCGGTCCGGCGTTGATGTTGGTGAAATTGCAGCGTCCGCCGCCCGAGATGCGGATCTTCTCGGCCAGCTTGGCCGCATGATCGATCAGGACCACGCGCTTGCCACGCTGGGCGGCGAGCGCCGCGCACATCATGCCGGCCGCACCGGCGCCGATCACTGCTACATCAAATTGTTTTGCCATGGCTGTTGCCGGTTTCCGCTGTTTAACTAAAGGCGTGATTGTAAGCCCGGCAGCGTTTGGGCGAGCGGATCAGCCTCGCGCGGCAGCGGCCACGGCGGTGCTCGCCGCCAGGTCGGCGCAGCGCACCACGTCGCCGATCACGATGATGGCGGGACTGCCGATGCCCGACACGGCAAGGTCGTCGGGCAGCGCGCCGAGCGTGGTCAGCAACTGGGCCTGGCGCGCACCGGTGGCGGACTGGATCACGGCCACCGGGGTGTGCGAGGCCTTGCCGCCGGCCAGCAGCGCAGCCTGGATCTGGCGGCAGCGCGCCACGCCCATGTAGATCACCAGCGTCAGGCCGCTTTGCGCCAGCAAGGCCCAGTCGGGGCTGCGCGCGCCTTCGCCCTCCTCGTTGCGGTCATGCCCGGTGACAAAGATGGCGCCCGAACTCCAGTCGCGATGCGTGAGCGGCACGCCGATCGAGGCCGGCGCCGCCAGCCCGCTGCTGATTCCGTTGACCACCTCGACCTCGATGCCCTCGGCCATCAGGTGCGCGCGCTCCTCGCCGCCACGCCCGAAGATGAAGGGGTCGCCGCCCTTCAGGCGCACCACGCAGCGCCCTGCGCGCGCCTCGGCAACCATCAGCGCCTCGATGAATTGCTGCGAGGTGGAGCGGCAGCCGCCGCGCTTGCCGACCGGAACCCTGCGCGCCGTGGGGCTTGCGTGTCCGAGAATCTCGGGATTGACCAGGTCGTCGACGAGCAGCACCTCGGCCGCGGCAATCGCCTTGACTGCCTTAAGCGTCAGTAATTCAGGATCGCCGGGACCTGCGCCAACCAGATAAACCTTACCTTTGTTCCTCATGATTTACGTCCGCGTTTGCCTGTAATGACTGTAAAACTAGCAAACACTGTGCCACTTGCTGTGCGATCGATGGCGGCACCGGCACCTCGCCGCGCAGGGCTTGCGCGATCCATGCCGCGGTGGTGGCTGCATCACGTTCGTGCGGCAGTTGCGCCAATTCGTCGGTCGGCGCGTCTTTTTGCACCAGAACCGTGCGTGCACCAGCGTGGAACCAGTCGATCTGTTGCGCCCGGTTGGCGTTGGCCACGGTTTCGCCTTCGGTGCCGCGCATCAGGAAGGCGTCGCCGCGCGCATGCGGCGCCGCCGTCGTGAAATATTCGCCGAGCATCTCGAGGTACTCGGGGTGCGTGTATGAAACCAGGCGCAGCGCCGGTCCGTCGAACGGCTGCAGGATCTTGACCAGGGTGTGGGTCGAATTGCGCACCCCCAGGATGCGGCGCAACTCGAGCAGTTGCGCCATCTTCGGCGCCAGCGCCTCGATCGGCATGAAGGCGGGAGAGCGCTGCGCAAACGCGGCTTGCGCATCTGCAATCGAGTGCGCGGGCGCCAACCCCATCGCCTGGAAAATCTCCGCGCTGGTGACCCGCCCCGGATCGTGCGTGACCCCGTGCACCAGCACCGGCACGCCTTCGCGCGCCAGCAGCGTGGCCAGCAGCGGCGTCAGGTTGGCCATCTTGCGCGAGCCGTTGTAGCTCGGAATGAGCACGGGCGCATAAGCGCCGCGCGCGGCCGGAAAGTGTTCGAAGGACGCCTCGGCCGCTTCCTGGAAGCCGGCGATCTCGTCGACCGATTCGCCCTTGAAGCGCAGCGCCAGCACCACGGCGCCGAGCTCGAGGTCCGACACGCGGCGCTCCAGCATGGCCGCGTACAGCTCGTGCGCATCCTCGCGCGACATGCTGCGCGCGCCTTTTTTTCCGCGCCCGATCTCCTTGATGAAGCGGGCGGCGGGGAATGGTTCGTGGGAAGTATTCATATAAGTGGAAGCTTACACCGCCGCCCCCGTCCTGAAGGAAGCTTGGCCGAAAAATATTTCATCAAGATTGAATCTGGCGCTAAGTCCCCCGCGTATATCGACAGTAGGCTAAACCCAACACATGACTGAGGAGAGCAACATGAAACAGATAAGGCTAGGCGCAGCAATCGGCGCTATCGTCGTCGGCAACCTGCTTGCGTTCGCATATGCCTCGCCGGCATTGGCGTCGAGCCATCGGGAGGCGCCGTTCATCACGCGCCACCCCAAGGTCGACGCCACCGACTTCTATATGTTCCGCAGCTACCAGGCCGGGCGCCAGGATTACATCACCCTGATCGCCAACTACGTGCCGCTGCAGGACGCCTACGGCGGCCCGAATTATTTCATGATGGACCCGGATGCGCTTTACGAAATCCATATCGACAACAACGGCGACGCCAAGGAAGACCTGACCTTCCAGTTCCGCTTCAAGAACACGAACAAGGATGCGCAGTTCCGCGTCGGCGCCAAGCAGGTGTCGATACCCCTCATTATCAACGGCGGCCCGATCGACAGCGTCAATCCGGCCGGCATCAACGTGCGCGAGACCTACTCGGTCAACGTGGTGCGCGGCAGCCGCCGCGGCGGCGTGCGCCAGGCGATTACGAATGCAGACGGCGGCTCGGCCACCTTCGACAAGCCGATCGACAACATCGGCAACAAGTCGATTCCCAACTACGAAGCCTACGCCGGCAAGCACGTCTTCAACATCAGCATTCCAGGCTGCGCCGCCCCGGCCCGCATGTTCGTGGGACAGCGCAAGGACTCGTTTGCCGTGAACCTTGGCGAAACGTTTGACCTTATCAACATCAAGGCCCCGGCTGTCGAATTCGATCCGAATGCGGAACGCGCCGAACGCGACGACCTGGCCGACAAGAACATCACCTCGCTCGAGCTGGAAGTGCCGACCTCGTGCCTGCTGAGCGCCGGCGCGGGCGACCCGGTCATCGGCGGCTGGACCACGGCCAGCCTGCGCCAGGGGCGCCTGCTCAATCCCTTCCCGCGCTCCGACACCGACGCCTCGATTGAAGGCGGACCCTGGGTCCAGGTGTCGCGCCTGGGCATGCCGCTGGTCAATGAAGTCGTGGTCGGGCTGAAGGACAAGGACAAGTTCAACCACAGCAAGCCCTCGGCCGACACCCAGTTCGCCGACTACGTCACCAATCCGACCCTGCCGGCGCTGATCGAAGTGCTGTTCGGCAGCGCCGGCGCGAAAGCCCCGACCAACTTCCCGCGCAACGACCTGGTCGCCGCCTTCCTCACGGGGATCAAAGGGGTGAACCAGCCCAAGACGGTCACGCCATCGGAAATGCTGCGCCTGAACACCGCGATCGCGCCTACCCTGGCCGGAGTGCAAAAGCGCCTCGGCGTGCTTGAAGGCGACAACGCCGGCTTCCCGAACGGGCGCCGCCCCGGCGACGACGTGGTCGACATCGAACTGCGGGTGGCGATGGGCAAGCTGTGCACCCTCAATATCGGCTGCGTACCGGCCGACGCCCCGGCCGGATCGATCCGCTTCACCGACGGCGCCTTCCTCGACGAGACCTCGTTCAACAGCGCCTTCCCGTACCTGAAAACGCCACTTCCCGGCTCCCCGCAGCAGTAAGGGCGCCTTATCCATGAACAAGGAGAGCAGCATGAAAAAATCAAGTCTGATCCTTGCCGCCTTGCTGGCCGGCTGCGGCAGCGGCACCTTCATCCCCGAACCGGAGCCGCCCGCCCCGCCGGTGGACGCCTTCTACGCACGGGTAAGCGCCGTGGTGGCGGCGGCGGCGTCCGAGGATGCCGAGCCGGCCAGCATCGACGCCATCGTCGCCACCACGCCGGAAGACTCGGAACCGGTCGCGCTTTGACAGACGCATGAAGATCCGTCTGTCCCTGGCCGCATCCGCGCTTGCGCTGCTGGCAACAGCGGCGCAAGCTGCGCCCTACATTCCCAACAACGGCAGCGCGGTCCTCGAACGCCTGCCGCGCCGCACCGATCCGCTGCGCCAGGAATTGCAGCGCATGCGCGCGCAACTGGCGGCCAGCCCGAACGACCTCGCGCTCGCCACCCGTACCGCGCAGCGCTACATATCGGTCGCGCGCAGCGAGACCGATCCGCGCTACTTCGGCTACGCGCAGGCCGCGCTCGCGCCGTGGTGGAGCCTGGCCGCGCCGCCGCCCGAGGTGCGCCTGCTGCGCGCCACCCTGCTGCAAAGCACCCACCACTTCCCGGAAGCGCTGCAGGACCTGGACGCGGTCATCGCCGCCGACCCGCAAAACCCGCAGGCCTGGCTCACGCGCGCCACCGTGCAAACCGTGCGCGGGGAATACGCCGCCGCGGCCGCGAGCTGCGCGCGCCTGGCGGCACTGGCCGACGAACTCATCACGCTGACCTGCATCTCCGGCGTGGCCAGCATGACAGGCCGCTCAGCCAGGAGCGAAGCGCAGCTTGCGGCAACGCTGCACCGCAACCACGAGGCCGAGCCGGACCTGCAGTCCTGGGTGCTCACCCTGCTGGCCGAGATGGCGGCGCGGCGCGGCGACAGCGCCGCCGCCGAAGCGCGCTTCCGGCGTGCCCTCAGCCTCAGCCCGCGCGACAGTTACCTGATCGGCGCCTATTGCGACTTCCTGCTCGACCGCAGGCGTGCGCGCGAGGTGGTCGAGCTGGTCAAAGACCAGGGGCGCATCGACGGCCTGCTGCTGCGCCATGCACTGGCCCTGCAACAAATCCCGGGCCAGGAGGCGGCCCTGCGCGCCGCGAGCGCCGAACTGGGGGCGCGCTTCGACGCCGCCATGCAGCGCGGCGACTCGGTGCATCAGCGCGAGCAGGCGCGCTACGAACTGCACCTGCGCGGCGACAGCAAGGCCGCACTGGCGCTGGCCCGGAAAAACTGGACGGTGCAAAAGGAATCGGCCGATATCCGCATCCTGCTTGAAGCGGCCCTGAAGGCCGGCGACAAGGGCGCAGCCGCACCCGCGCTCGACTGGGCCAGCAAGAACAAGCTGGAGGACGTGGACGTGGCCCGCCTCGCGCGCCAGATCGCGGGGAAGGCATGATGGCGCGCGCCCTGCTGTTTTCGCTGCTGCTCACCTTCCTGGCGGGCGCGCAGGCGCACAAGCCGAGCGACAGCTACCTCGCGCTGGCGGTGGACGGCCAGCAGGTCACGGGCCAATGGGACATCGCCCTGCGCGATCTCGATGTCGCCCTCGGCCTCGATCAAAACGGCGACGGCGAGCTGACCTGGGATGAAATCCGCAACCAGCATCAGGCCATCGCGGCCTATGCGCTGGCAAGGCTCGAGCTGGCGTCAGAGCAGGGGCGCTGCACGCTGCGCGCCGGCGAACAGCTGGTCGACCATCACACCGATGGCGCCTACACGGTGCTGCGCTTTAGCGCCGCCTGCCCGAACCGGCCTGCCTTACTCGATGTCCGCTACCGCCTGTTCGCCGAACTCGACCCGCAGCACAAGGGACTGTTCAAGATCACTCACGACGGCCTGACCAGCACCGCGATTTTCAGCCCCGACAAACCACGCCAGGCCCTGTCGCTGGCCGCGCCCGGCCGCCTGCGCCAGTTTGGCGACTACCTCAGGCACGGCGTGTGGCACATCTGGATCGGCTTCGACCACATCCTGTTCCTGCTCTCGCTGCTGCTGCCGGCGGTGCTGGTCAGCTCCGGCGTGAAGCAAGCGCACAGCCTGAAGGCCGCGTTCATCGACGTCCTCAAGGTGGTCACCGCGTTCACGCTGGCGCATTCGCTCACCCTCACGCTGGCCAGCCTGCACGTGGTGGCGCTGCCGTCGCGCTGGATCGAATCGGCGATTGCGGCCTCGGTCGTGATCGCCGCGCTGAACAACCTCGTTCCGCTGTTTCGCGGGCGCCGCCCGGTGGCCGCCTTCGTGTTTGGCCTGGTCCACGGCTTCGGCTTTGCCGGAGTGCTGGCCGGCCTCGGCTTGCCGCAAGCGTCGCTGCTGCTCTCGCTGTTCGGGTTCAACGCCGGCGTCGAGCTTGGCCAGCTCGCCATTGTCGGCGTATTCCTGCCGTTCGCCTTCCTGACCCGGCGCACCTGGTTCTACCGGCAACTGATGGGCACAGGCTCGGCGCTGATCGCGCTGGTCGCCAGCGTATGGCTGGTCGAGCGCGCCTTCGACCTGAAGCTGCTGCCGCTGTGAATGAAAAAAATCGGGGTCTGTCCCCGATTTCCCGCTATTGGGAAATCGGGGACAGACCCCGATTTTTTCTCTGTTCCCGGCAATATCGGCGAATTAACGCTAAACTCATAGGTCCATCCCGCTAACAACACTCGTACAGAAGCTGAACCATGATCACGTCAGATATTGAAAATAGCAACGTCACCTCATTCGCGTTGATGCCTTCGCCCGAAGAGCTGCATTCCAAACTTCCGCTCAGCGACGGCGCCTGCGACACGGTGATGAAGGGCCGCGAAGCCCTGCGCAATATCATCGACCGCAAGGACAAGCGCCTGTTCGTGGTTGTGGGGCCCTGCTCGATCCACGATCCGGTCGCGGGCCTCGACTATGCGAACCGCCTGAAACAGCTGCAGGCCGAGGTGGCCGAGACCATGCTGCTCGTGATGCGCGTGTACTTCGAAAAGCCGCGCACCACCACCGGCTGGAAGGGCTATATCAACGATCCGGACATGGACGACTCGTTCCGCGTCAACGTGGGCATGGAAAAGGCGCGCCGCTTCCTGCTCGACGTGTGCGAAATGGGCCTGCCGACCGCGACCGAAGCGCTCGATCCGATCTCGCCCCAGTACCTCGGCGACCTGATCGCCTGGACCGCCATCGGGGCGCGCACCACCGAGTCGCAGACGCACCGCGAAATGTCGTCGGGCCTGTCGACGCCGGTCGGGTTCAAGAACGGCACCGACGGCGACATCAGCATCGCGGTCAACGCAATCCTGTCGTCGTCCCATCCGCACTCGTTCCTCGGCATCAACGGGCAGGGCAACGTGTCGATCGTGCGCACGCGCGGCAACGCCTACGGGCATGTGGTGCTGCGCGGCGGCGATGGCCGCCCGAACTACGACTCGGTGTCGATCGCCATTGCGGAACAGGCGCTGACCAAGGCCGGCCTGCCTGCCAACCTGGTGGTCGATTGCTCGCACGCGAACAGCTACAAGAAGCCGGAGCTGCAACCGCTGGTGATGGCGAACGCGGTGCAGCAGATCCTGTTCGGGAACAAGTCGCTGGTCGGTGTGATGATTGAATCGAATATCGTGGGCGGCAACCAGAAGATCCCGGCCGACCTGTCGCAGCTCAAGTATGGCTGTTCGGTGACGGACGGCTGTATCGACTGGGACGCGACTGCGACCATGCTGCGCGCGGCGCATGCGAAGTTGCTGCAGCGGCCTTGATGGCTCGAGGGCGTGCCATCATCGGCCGTGCCCGGCCAGCGCCGCCACTTTCCCTGTGGCGGCCGCCATTTGCTTTAACTCCGGCACGCACGATCCGCAGTTGGTGCCGCATTTAAGCTTGTCCTGCAGTGCGGCCAGCTTGTTCTCGGGCGCCACGTCGCCCATTCGCGCCAGCTGCGCGCCAATCTCGGCCTGGGCCACGTTAAAGCAGCTGCACACAATCTTTCCGCGCGCCTTGAACCCTTGCGGCGCGGTGCCCGACGGCGACAGCAGCAGCCGTCCCAGCCCTGCCACCGAACTCTCGGACTCCAGCATCTGCTTGAGCCAGTGCTCGGCCGTGATGTCGCCGGTCAGCGCAACCGCCCCAAGCTTGCCGTCCTCGATCAGGATATTGCGCGAATTGCCGCGCTTCTTGTCGTCGTAGCGCAGCACGTTGGGGCCGTCGATCCCGAACAGCCGTTCGATCTCGCGCACCAGCGAAGCTTCGGCCGGGTAGTCGTCGGCGCTGCGAAACAGCACGCCGGTGCGCTCGCGCCCGAACAGGGTGCACGAGGCGAACGCAAAATGCTCCATGAACGGGCGCAGGCTGGCCTGCAGCCGCACCGCGCGCGTCTCGTCGGCCCAGCCGAACACCAGGAAGCGTCCGGGCAGTTCGGCCTTCAGCACCTTGACCGCGCAATGCTTGAGTTCGGGCTGCTTCGAGCTGGGGTCGTATGCCGGTTGGGTCAGCACGTTCACGCCGTGCGAGGCGCCCCGCCCTGACAGGTATTCCTGGCCCCAGTGCATCGCGATGAACGCCTGCCCGCTGCGCATGTCTTCGCCTGCCTGCGCCGCCAGTATCTGCGAACCGCGCCGGCTCGTCACGTGCACCAGGTCGCCGTCCTTCAGCAGGCGCCGGTCCATGTCGGCGCGCGCCATCACCACCGTTGGCTCGGCCGCATGCGAGAACGCCTGCGCCACGGTGCCGGTGCGGCTCATGCCATGCCACTGGTCGCGCAGGCGCCCGGTGTTCAGGTGCAGAGGATAGCGCGCGTCGACCGGCTCGGCCAGCGGCTGGTACGGCGTCACGACGAATCTGGCGCGCCCGTTCGCGGTAGGAAAAACGCTGTCTTCGTAGAGGCGTTTCTTGCCGCTTGCGGCGCCTTCGGGATAGGGCCACTGTTGCGGCCCCTGCTCCGCAAGGATCTTGAACGACAGCCCGGTGATATCGAGATCGCGCCCGCGCGTGGTCTCGCGATGCTCGTTCCAGATGTCTTCGGTGCTCTCGTAAATGAACGGTTCGGCTGGGCGGTCCAGCAGCGGCGCCAGCTTGCGCGCGAACTGGCCGACGATCTCCCAGTCGTGCAGCGCCTGCCCGGGCTTGGGCAGCACCGCGTTTACGCGCGTGATGCGGCGCTCGGAATTGGTGACCGTGCCTTCCTTTTCGGCCCAGGTCGTGGCCGGCAGCAGCACGTCGGCATAGGCGACCGTCGCTGTGCTGGCGTACGCTTCCTGCACGATCACCAGCTCGGCTTTTTCGAGCGCGGCGCGGATCAGCTTCTGGTCCGGCATCGACTGCGCCGGATTGGTGCATGCGATCCAGACGATCTTGATTTCGCCGCTGGCCAGTGCGTCGAACATCTCGACCGCGCTCTTGCCGGGATTTGCCGGCACGCTCTCGACGCCCCATAAGCGTGCGACTTCGGCCCGGTGCCATGGATCGGCCAGGTCGCGGTGGGCCGACAGCAGGTTTGCCATGCCGCCCACTTCGCGCCCGCCCATCGCGTTCGGCTGGCCGGTCAGCGAGAACGGTCCGGCGCCCGGTTTGCCGATCTGGCCTGTGGCCAGGTGCAGGTTGATCAGCGCGGCGTTCTTGGCCGTGCCGTGCGCCGACTGGTTCAGGCCCTGGCAGTAAAGCGACAGCGTGGCGCCCGACTGCGCGAACCAGCGCGCGGCCGTTTCCAGGTCCGCCTGCGCGATGCCGCAGATGTCGGCGACGAACTTGGGTGTGTACTCGCGCACCAGTTCCTTGAGCGCGGCGAAGCCTTCGGTGTGCTCGGCGATAAAGCCTTGGTCAATCTGTCCGTCCCACATGCACAGGTGCAGCATGCCGTTAAACAGCGCAACGTCGGTGCCGGGCAGGATAGGCAGGAACAGGTCGGCGTCGCGCGCAGTGTCGGTGCGGCGCGGATCGGCCACGATAACCTTGAGATTCGGGTTGCGCTTGCGCGCGTCTTCCAGGCGCCGGTACAGTATCGGGTGCGCGTAGGCGGTATTCGAGCCGGCGATGAAAATCACTTCGGCCTGGTCGATGTCTTCGTAGCAGGCCGGCGGCGCATCGGCGCCGAGCGTCTGCTTGTAGCCGGCCACCGCGCTCGACATGCACAGGCGCGAATTGGTGTCGATGTTGTTGGTGCCGATCAGGCCTTTGGCCAGCTTGTTGAATACATAGTAGTCCTCGGTGAGCAACTGCCCCGAGATGTAGAACGCCACGCTGTCCGGCCCGTGTTCGGCGATGGTCGATGCAAATTTGCCGGCCACGAAATCGAGCGTTTCATCCCAGCTCGCTGCGCTGCGCGCGCCTGCGCGCGAACGCCGCAATGCCGGTTCGAGCGCGCGCACCTGCTGCTGCAGCGCTGGCCGGGCCGACAGGTGCAGTGCGCTGCCCTTGCTGCACAGGCGGCCGAAATTGGCGGGATGATCCGGATCGCCGCGCACCGCCAGCACCTGTGCCGAATCGGTGGTGGCGATCACGCCGCAGCCCACCCCGCAGTAGCAGCAAGTGGTCTTGACCTCGTGCGTGGCGTCCGGGTTCATGCGGCCTCGATGCGGGTGGCGACATTGAACAGGCCGGCCAGCGCCTCTTCGGCCTTGGTGGCGGGCGCCGCGAGCTCTTCAAGGTCGAGGCTGACATCGCCATTCTCGACTTTCACCTTGAAGCTCTTGGTGCAGCCGACATCGGGCGCCGCGGCGCAGCCGCTGTCGAGTTCGATGTTCCAGTTGTGCAGCGGGCATGCGACCTTTTCGCCGAACACGATCCCTTGCGACAGCGGCCCGCCCTTGTGCGGGCAGCGATCGAGCAGCGCGAATATCTTGTCTTCGGCATTGCGGAAGATCGCCACGTTGGGCAGCTCCTGCCACGCGAGGCCGCGCTTGACCACGCGCGCGCCAAGCACCGGAATATCGTCAACCTTGCAGATTACTTTCCATTGTTCCGACATGTTTGCTCCTTGTTAAACGGTCAGTGGGTCGAACTGGCGGGTGTCCACCATCGCTTTTTCCGACTGGTGCCACGGATCGGGTTCTCCTTCAAGCGCGAACTGCAGGCGCGCATACAGCGCCTTGCGTTTTTCGGCGTCTTCCACGATGTGTTTTTTCACGTGCTCCAGGCCGACCCGGGCGATGTAGTGCACCGTGCGTTCCAGGTACCATCCCTCGGAGCGGTACAGTTCGAGGAAGGCGCCGCAGTACTCCATCACTTCTTCGTGGGTCTTGAGCTTGACGAGGAACTGCGCGACTTCGGTCTTGATGCCGCCGTTGCCGCCCACATAAATCTCCCAGCCCGAGTCGACACCGATCACGCCGACGTCCTTGATGCCGGCCTCGGCGCAGTTGCGCGGACAGCCGGACACCGCGATCTTGACCTTGTGCGGCGCGTACATCAGGCACAGTTCGCGCTCGAGCTGCTGGCCCATCAGGGTCGAATCCTGGGTGCCGAAACGGCACCACTCGCTGCCCACGCAGGTCTTCACGGTGCGCAGTCCCTTGGCGTACGCCAGCCCGCTCGGCATGCCCAGGTCCTGCCACACGCCGCGCAGGTCTTCCTTCTTCACGCCCAGCAGGTCGATGCGCTGGCCGCCGGTGACCTTCACGCTCGGGATGTTGTACTTGTCGACGACGTCGGCGATGCGGCGCAGGTCGCCCGCCGTGGTCTGCCCGCCCCACATGCGCGGAATCACGGAATAGGTGCCGTCCTTCTGGATGTTGGCGTGCGAACGTTCGTTGATGAAGCGCGACTGCGGATCGTCCTTGGCCTGGTGCGGCCAGGTGGAAATCAGGTAGTAGTTGAGCGCCGGGCGGCAGGAAGCGCAGCCGTTGGGCGTGCGCCAGGCCAGGAACTCCATGGTTCCGGCGATCGTCACCAGCTTCTCGACGCGGATCGCGTCGCGCACTTGCTGATGCGTGTGGTCGGTGCAGCCGCACATCGGCTTGGCCTTGGCCGAGACCGAATAGTCGCCGCCGGCGGTAAACATCAGGATCTGTTCGACCAGACCGGTGCAGGAGCCGCACGAGGCCGACGCCTTGGTGTGCTTGCGCACGTCTTCCAGCGTGAACAGGCCCTTTTCCTTGATCGCCTTGACGATGGTGCCCTTGCACACGCCGTTGCAGCCGCACACCTCGGCGCTGTCGGGCATGGAAGCTGCCACCGTGACGCCAGCGCTGCCGGCGTCGCCCAGGTTCGCTTCACCGAACATGAGCGAATCGCGGATTTCGGCGATGTTCTTCGACTCGCGCAGCAGCTTGAAGTACCAGCTGCCGTCGACCGTGTCGCCATACAGGCAGGCGCCGACCAGCTTGTCGTCCTTGATCACCAGGCGCTTGTAGACGCCGCCGATCGGATCGGACAGCAGGATTTCCTCGGTGCCCTCGCCGCCCATGAATTCACCGGCCGAGAACAGGTCGATGCCGGTCACTTTCAGCTTGGTGGAGGTGACGGAGCCCTTGTACTGGCCGATCCCGAAATTGCCGAGATGGTTGGCGCACACCTTGGCCATTTCGAACAGCGGCGCGACCAGGCCGTACACCATGCCGCGGTGGTTGACGCACTCGCCCACCGAATAGATGCGCGGGTCGTAGGTTTGCATGGTGTCGCTGACGACGATGCCGCGGTTGCAGTGCAGCCCGCACGACTCGGCCAGTTCTGTGTTGGGGCGAATCCCGACCGCCATCACCACCAGCTGCGTCGGGATCTCGAGCCCGTCGGTGAATTCGATGGCGCGCACGTTGCCGTCGGCGTCGCCGATGATTTGTTTGGTATTTTTTTCGAGCAGGAACTTGAGGCCGCGGTCCTCCAGCGACTTTTGCAGCATCTTGCCGGCGACCGGATCGAGCTGGCGCTCCATCAGCCAGCTTGGCAAATGCACCACGGTGACGTCCATGCCGCGCAGCTTGAGGCCATTGGCAGCCTCCAGCCCGAGCAGGCCGCCGCCGATCACCACCGCGTGCGTGTTCTTTTCGGCCGCCGCGATCATCGCGTTGGTGTCGTGGATGTCGCGGTAAGCGATCACGCCTTTCAGGTCCTTGCCCGGCACCGGCAGCATGAACGGATTCGAGCCGGTCGCCAGCAGCAGCCGGTCGTATTCCGCCGTAGTTCCGTCCTCGGCAATCACCACGCGCTTGACGCGGTCGATCTTGACGATCTTTTTCCCGAGGTGCAGCGTGATCTCGTTTTCCTCATACCAGTCGACATCGTTGAGCATGATGTCCTTGACTGTCTGCTCGCCTGCCAGCACCGGCGAGAGCAGGATGCGGTTGTAATTGGCATAAGGCTCGGCACCGAACACGGTTATGTCATACAGGTCCGGCGCGATCTTGCGCAGTTCTTCGAGCGTGCGCACACCTGCCATGCCGTTCCCTACCATTACCAGCTTCAACTTCTTCATGACCATCTCCATCAAAAGGCTATAGCCCCTCTAAGCAAGACCGGTGCCAGCTGTTTGGCCCCGTAGCGACGCACGCGGCGATCGCGCATGCACCGTCGTAGTGCGGGCTGCGGCCGTGCTGGTGCGTCATGGTCCGCCGCCCGCCCGGCGTGGCGATGGCACGGCGCTTGCATTGTCCCCCATCGACATCAACCTATCGCGAGACCATCATGCAAAAGACCTCCTTCTGGAAAGCCGGGCATACGCCGACGCTGTTTGCGGCATTCTTCTACTTCGACCTCAGTTTCATGGCGTGGGTGATACTCGGCCCGCTCGCGGTGCAAATCGCAGCCGACCTTGGGCTCTCGCCCGCGCAAAAAGGGCTGATGGTGGCGACCCCGCTGCTCGCTGGCGCGCTGCTGCGCATCGTGATGGGCGTGCTGGTCGATCACCTGAAACCGAAGAAAGCGGGCCTGATCGGGCAAGTGATCGTAATGCTTGGCCTGTTGTGGGCCTGGCAAGGCAGCCTGGATAGCTACGCCAGCCTGATCGCGCTCGGCGTGCTGCTCGGCGTGGCGGGCGCCGCGTTTGCGGTGGCGCTGCCGCTCGCTTCGCGCTGGTACCCGCCGGAACACCAGGGCACCGCGCTCGGCATCGCCGGCGCCGGTAATTCGGGCACCGCGTTCGCCGCCCTGTTCGCGCCGTCGCTGGCAATCGCATTCGGCTGGCAGAACGTGTTCGGCCTGTGCCTGATTCCGCTCGGCATTGCGTTCGCCGTCTACCTGACCATGGCCAAGGACGCGCCGGGCGCGCCGCCGCCCAAGGCGCTGACCGAATACCTGCGTGTGTTGCGCGACAAGGATGCATGGTGGTTCATGTTTTTCTACAGCGTCACCTTCGGCGGTTTTTCCGGCCTGGCCTCGTCGCTGACGATCTACTTCAACGGCGAGTACGGCCTGGCGCCGGTCACCGCCGGCTACCTTACCGCCGCCTGCGTATTCGCCGGATCGGCGGTGCGCCCGTTGGGCGGCTGGCTGGCCGACCGCATCGGCGGCATCCGCACGCTCTCCATGATGTACGCGGCGGCCGCCGGCGCGCTGCTGGTGGCCAGCACCGGCATGCACTCCTACGCTGGCGCGGTCGCGGTGTTCGTGGCCGCGATGCTGGCGCTGGGCACCGGTAACGGCGCCGTGTTCCAGCTGGTGCCGCAGCGCTTTCGCAAGGAGATCGGCATGATGACCGGCCTGGTCGGCATGGCCGGCGGAATCGGCGGCTTCTACCTCGCGTCGAGCCTTGGCGTGTCGCGCCAGCTGACCGGCAGCTACCAGCTTGGCCTGACCGCGTTTGCCGCGCTGGCGCTGATCGCGCTGTTCGGCCTGTCGGCCGTGAAGGGGCGCTGGCGCACCACCTGGGGCAGCGCCGCCATGACGACCGCCAAAGTCTGACCGGACCGGCACCATGTCATTGACCATCACGGCCGGGCACGCCACGCGCTGTGGCCTGCGCGCGCGCAACGAGGATTTCGTGGGCATGGTCACGCCCGCGGAACCGGACTTGAGCGCGAAGGGCGTGCTGGCGGCGGTGGCCGACGGCGTGTCGGGCTACGAAGGCGGGCGCGAGGCCGCCGAGTACACGGTGCGCGGCCTGCTGGCCGATTACTACGCCACGCCCGACACCTGGCCGGTGGCGCAGGCGCTCGACCGCGTGCTCAAGGCGGTCAACAGCTGGGTGCAGCACGAGGGCTCGGTACGGCCCGCGCTGGCCGGCATGGCCACCACCCTCACCTGCCTGGTCCTGCGCGGCACCTGCTACTATTTTTCGCATGTTGGCGACACCCGCCTGTACCTGCTGCGCGACGGCTTCCTGGCGCGCCTGACCAGCGACCATGTGTGGGACCGCCCCGAGATGGAGCATGTGCTCACGCGCGCTATCGGCCTGGACACGCGCTTGTCAATCGATCACGGCATGGGTCCGATCCGCGCGAACGATGTATTCCTGCTGGTCAGCGACGGCGTGTGGGGCTCGGTGAGCGAATACGAGCTTGGGTTCCAGCTGGGGCGGCTGGGCCGGGGCGAACTCGATGGCGACGCCTGCGCCAACGCGCTGCTCGACGCCGCGCTGCACGGCGGCAGCTGCGACAACCTGAGCGCGCTGGTGATGCAGGTCAGGACCTTGCCGCTGCAGGACCTGCGCGACAGCCTGTCGAGCATGCAGCATCTGCCGCTGCCGCCGCGCCTGCGCGCGGGCCAGCGCTTCGAGGGCCTGCTGGTCGAACGCGAGCTGCACGTCTCGCCCAGCACGCTGTTGTACCGGGTGCGCGAAGAGGGTGCGCTTGGACGCCAGCTGGTGCTCAAAACGCTGCAGCCGGCGCGCGCGGGCGACGAACGCGAACGCGCGGCGTTCGCGCACGAGGAGTGGCTCGCGCGGCGTGCGGTGGCGCGCTTTTTTCCGCAGGTGATCGCGTCCGCGCAGAAAAACCATCTGTACTATTTATCGACCTGGCACGAGGGCTGCACGCTGCAGGAGCGGCTCGACGCCGGCTACCATTTCACCGTGCCGGAACTGCTTGCCCTGGCCGAACAGCTGGTGCGCGCGGTTGGCGCGCTGCACCGGCGCAGCATCATCCATCGCGACATCAAGCCGGCCAACGTGCACCTTGGCCTCGATGGGCAGTTGCGCCTGCTCGACCTGGGCGTGGCGCAATCGGGGCTCGACGGCGGCGACCCGGCGCCGCGCGCGGGCACGCCCTCGTTCCTGGCGCCGGAGCAGTTCGACAACGCGCCCGCGAGCGTGCAAACGGACCTGTACGCGGTGGGCGTGACGCTCTCGCTCGCGCTCACGCGCCGCTATCCGTACGGCGAGATCGAGGCATTCCAGCATCCGCGCTTCGGCGAGCCGGTCAGCGCCACCCGTTATCGGCCCGACTTGCCGGGCTGGCTGGACAGCGTGCTGCACAAGGCGCTCGCGCGCGAGCCGCGCGAGCGCTTCGAGAGCGCAGACGAATTCCTGCTTGCACTGGAACGGGGCGCAACGCGCCCGCTGCCGGCGCGCGCGCCGCTGCCGCTCGCCAGGCGCAATCCGGCCGGAATGTGGCGTGCGATTGCGCTGGCATCGGTGCTGCTCAACCTGTTTCTGCTCTACCTGCTGGCGTAAGGCCCGCCCGGCCCGGTCCGCGCCTTGCACGCTGCTGCGCTACAATGGTGCATTCAGCTTCCACTTGTTCACCCCCATGATTGTTCTTGGCGTCGAATCGTCCTGCGATGAAACCGGCCTTGCGTTATATGACACGCAACGCGGCCTGCTGTCCCATGCGCTGCACTCGCAGGTGGCCATGCACGAGGAATACGGCGGCGTGGTGCCGGAACTGGCCTCGCGCGACCATATCCGGCGCGCCATCCCGCTGCTCGAGCAAACCCTGTCCAGGGCGGGCGTGGCGCTAAGCGAGATCGATGCGGTCGCCTACACCCAGGGTCCGGGCCTGGCCGGGGCGCTGCTGGTCGGCTCCTCGGTCGCGTGCAGCCTGGCCATGGCCATCGACAAACCGGTGCTGGGCGTGCACCACCTCGAAGGCCATCTGCTCTCGCCGCTGCTGGCGAACGATCCGCCGCAATTTCCCTTCATCGCGCTGCTCGTTTCGGGCGGACATACCCAGTTGATGCGGGTCGACGGCGTCGGCCAGTACACCCTGCTCGGCGAAACGCTCGACGACGCGGCCGGCGAAGCGTTCGACAAGTCGGCCAAGCTGCTTGGGCTGGGCTACCCCGGCGGGCCGGCGATTTCGCGCCTGGCCGAATTCGGCGATCCGGAAGCGTACAAGCTGCCGCGCCCTATGCTGCATTCGAAGGACTTCAACTTCAGCTTCTCGGGCCTGAAGACCGCGGTGCTGACGGTGGTGAAAAAGCACGAGCAACAAGTCATCGCCAACATCTGCGAGCAGGACAAGGCAAACATTGCGCGCGGTTTCGTGGACGCCATCGTCGATGTGCTGACCGCCAAGTGCGTCAGCGCGCTCAGGCATACTGGACTCAAGCGCCTGGTGATCGCGGGTGGAGTAGGCGCCAATTCGCAGCTGCGCGCCTCGCTCGACGCGGCGGCGGTGGCCAGGAAATTCCGGGTCTACTACCCCGAGCTCGAGTTTTGCACCGACAACGGCGCCATGATCGCTTTCGCTGGCGCGATGCGCCTGCAGATCAATCCGGAAGCGGCCCGGCGCGACTATTCGTTCAACGTGCGCCCGCGCTGGCCACTCGAAGAACTCAAGGCGGTGTAGGCGCGCGCTGAACTCGCACTCCTGAATTCGATCCTACCGTGTACCGTCCTTTTTCAAAAAATGGCAATATCAGCCGGTGATGTTTTTCCGGAGGTTATGTATGCGCGTAGTCAGTTGGAACATTCATTGGGGCTGTGGGAAGGACAGTCGAATCCGCATCCACGCGATCATCGACGTGCTTCGCAAACTCAATCCCGACGTGATCTGCCTGCAGGAAGTCGCAGCCAATCATCCCGAGCTCGAGGGCAACGCCAGCGCCAACCAGTTCCGCCAGCTGGCCGGCGCATTCGGCGGCTACCAACCGGTACAGGAGCCGACCAGCGAAATCTACAAGAACAACATGCCACGCCTGTTCGGCAACCTGCTGTTGTCGAAATTTCGCATCACCCAGGTGCACCGCCACCTGCTGCCCTGGCCGCCAGATCCGGCCAGCCCGGCTGGTATGCCGCGCGGCATGATCGAAGCGGTGCTCGACGCGCCAGGCGGCAAGCTGCGCGTGCTCACCACCCACCTTGAATACTATTCGCCGGTGCAGCGCATGGCCCAGGTGCGCCACCTGAAATACCTGCATTGGGAAGCCTGCGAACGCGCGCGCATCTTCCAGCCCGACCCCAGCCTGGACGCGCCCTACCAGCTGGGCTTTCGGCCGGGCTCGGCGATCTACTGCGGCGACTTCAACTGCACACCGGACTCGCCCGAGTATCGCGAAATGATCGCGCCGGACACCGCCATCACACTGCCGCTGGTGGACGCGTGGCGCGCCAGGCACCCGGAAATTGCGCGCGCGCCGACCGCCGGCCTGCACGGCTTTCGCTGGCCCGACAAGGCCGACTGCTACGACTATTTCTTCGTGACCGACGACCTGCTGCCGCGCGTGACCGAGGTCGAAGTGCAGTCCGAATCCTCGGCCTCGGACCACCAGCCGGTCGTCCTAGACCTGGCCTGACACTCAGGCCGCTTCCCTCACGGGGCGCGCCTGGCGCTCGTACAGGAACTCCAGCACGCGCGCGCGGTACTCGATGTACAACTCGTCGTGCGACAGCGCCAGCCGCACGCGCGGACGCGCCAGGCGCACCTGGACGATATTGCCGATCGTCGCGGCCGGGCCGTTGCTCATCATGACGATGCGGTCCGACAGCAGCACCGCCTCGTCGACATCGTGCGTGACCATCACCACGGTCGAACCGGTCGCCGCCACGATGCGCAGCAGTTCGTCCTGCAGGTGCGCGCGGGTGAGCGCATCGAGCGCGCCGAACGGCTCGTCCATCAGCAGCACCTTCGGCTCCATCGACAGCGCGCGCGCAATGCCCACGCGCTGCTTCATCCCGCCCGATATCTCGTTGGGGCGCTTGGCGGAGGCGGAGCTCAAGCCCACCAGCGCCAGCGCCGCCGCTGTGCGCTCGCGCATTCTTGACGCCGATTCCCTGGCGCCGAACACGCGTTCGACCGCCAGATGCACATTCTGGAAACAGCTAAGCCAGGGAAGCAGTGAATGATTCTGGAATACGACGGCGCGCTCGGGCGACGGTCCGGCGATCTCGCGCCCGGCGCAAATAAGCACGCCGTCGGTCGCCGTGCTCAAGCCGGCGAGAAGATTGAGCAGCGTCGACTTGCCGCAGCCGGAATGGCCGATCAGGGTGATGAATTCGCCCTGTGCGACCGTCAGGTTCACGTTCGCGAGCGCGTGGAAGCTCCCCTTTTTGGTCTCGAACACCATTTCCGCGTGCTGCACTTCGATAAATTTTGACGTGCCCATGTCAGCTCCCGGTTTCTTCATACGTAAACGATCTGGCCAGCGCCACCAGCGCCTGCTCGAGCACCAGCCCGACCACCCCGATCACACCGATCGCGACGATGATGTGCGGGACGTTCAGGTTGTTCCATTCATCCCAGACCCAGAACCCGATGCCCACGCCCCCGGTCAGCATTTCGGCGGCCACGATCACCAGCCAGGCGGTGCCGATGGCCAGCCGCACGCCGGTGAGCATGTAAGGCAGCACCGACGGCAGCAGGATCTTCGTGAAGACCTTCCACTCCGACAGGTTCAGCACGCGCGCCACGTTCATGTAGTCCTGCGGCACGCGCCTCACCCCGGCCGCCGTGTTGATGATCATCGGCCAGATCGAGCAGATGAAGATCGACCAGATTGCGGCCGGATCGGCGGCCTTGAACACGAGCAGCCCGATCGGCAGCCAGGCCAGCGGCGACACCGGCTTGAGCAGGCTGATGACCGGGTTGAACATCCCTGCCAGGAATTTGAAGCGCCCGATCAGGAAGCCGAGCGGGATGCCGGCCGCGGCCGCCATGCCGAAGCCCACCGCCACGCGCTTGAGCGAGGCCAGGATGTTCCAGCCGATGCCCTGGTCGTTCGGTCCCTTCCGGTAGAACGGATCGGAGAACAGCCTTAGCGCCTCGTCCCAGGTCACGCGCGGCGTAGGGATGCCGGGGTTCCTGAGCGCGATGATGTGCCAGGCCAGCACCAGCAGGGCGAGCCCGAACAGCGGCGGCAGGACCGCAAGCGCGAGGCCGCGCATGCGCGCCTTGCGCTTGCTGAAGCGCACTCCCTGGCTGGCCAAGCGCTCGCTGCGCGGGCGCTGGTGCGCCCGCCCTCCTGTCGAGGGCAGTGCGGCGGCGGAATGCGTCGAGGATTCCAGCGTTGCATTCATGATGGCCTCCATGGTCAAGCCTTGATCTTGAACGAGTTGGCGTAGGCCTTCGGGTTCCTGCCGTCCCAGACGGTCCCGTCGATCATCTTCACGCTACGCAGCGGCGCCTTCGGCACGCTCACCTTGGCCAGCGCCGCTCCCTCCTTATAGAGCGCAATCTGGTTGACGGCGCTGGCGGTGGCCAGGTAATCGGGCTCGCCCTTGAGCAGGCCCCAGCGCTTATGCTGCGTCATGAACCACATCCCGTCCGACAGGTACGGAAAGTTGACGCTGCCGTCATTGAAGAACTTCATGCAGTCCGGGTCGTCCCAGGTCTTGCCCAGGCCATTCTGATAGCGCCCCAGGATGCGCTGGTTGATCACGTCGACCGAGGTGTTCACGTACGACTTGTCGGCGATCGTCGCGGCCATCTTGTTCTTGTTCGACAGCGAGGCATCGATCCACCTGCCTGCATCGAGCACCGCGGCGACCAGCGCGCGCGCAGTGTTGGGATACTTCTTGACCCACTCGAGCGTGGTGCCGAGCGTCTTTTCCGGATGGTCCTTCCAGATATCCTGGGTGGTGGCGGCCGTGATGCCGACGCCGTCGACGATGGCACGGTGGTTCCACGGCTCGCCCACGCAAAAGCCGTCCATGTTCCCGACCCGCATATTGGCCACCATCTGCGGCGGCGGCACCGTGATGACCCTGGCGTCCTTCATCGGATCGATGCCATACGAAGCGAGCCAGTAGTACAGCCACATGGCGTGGGTGCCGGTGGGGAAGGTCTGCGCGAACGAGTACTCGCGCTTGTCGGTGTGCATCAGCCTGGCCAGCGAAGGTCCGTCGACGCCGCCCTTGTCGGCCACCTTCTTCGACAGCGTGATGGCCTGGCCGTTGTGGTTGAGGTTCATCAGTACCGCCATGTCCTTGCGCGCACCGCCCACGCCCATCTGCACGCCGTACACAAGGCCATACAACGCGTGCGCGGCATCGAGCTCGCCGTTGACCAGCTTGTCGCGCACGCCGGCCCACGAGGACTCCTTGCTCGGAATGATCTTGATGCCGTACTTCTTGTCGAAGCCCAGCACCGACGCCATCACGACCGAGGCGCAGTCGGTCAGCGGAATGAAGCCGACCTTGACATCCTCTTTCTCGGGCTTGTCCGAGCCTGCGGCCCATACGCCCGTGCCGAGGGCGCCCAAGGCGGCGGACGCGCCGGCCTTGAGCAGGCTGCGGCGAATGGGATTGGTTGTGCTATCGGTAGTCATGGTTCCCTCGTTGGCAATTGGAAGCAGTTGGCAAGCGCACTTGATTGCTGCAGTGCGTCAGTCGTTAGCCAAGCTTCAGCAATTGGCGTGCCAGCCGAAATCAGGGCACGCGCGGGGGGAACGCCGGCTGCAAGCGACAAGGCCGGGCGTTTTCAGGCACCGTGATTGTGCAATGCACCAAAAAGTGTGCACCGCCGGGGACTCAGGAGGAAGGCAGTCAGGACTGCGAGGCGATCTGGCGCAGCGCCTGTTCGAACACCTCGACCGGCTGCCCGCCCGAGATCAGGTGGCGCTCGTTGATGATAATCGCCGGCACCGAGCTGATGCCCTGGCGCTGATAGAACTGTTCGCGCTCGCGCACCTCGGCGGCGTAGCTGTCGGAAGCGAGGATGCGGGCTGCCTCGGCTTCATCGAGCCCCGCTTCGCCGGCCACGCGCTGCAGCACCGCGTGCGCCCCGGGGCTGTCGCCCTTGGTGAAATAGGCCTCGAACAGCGCGTGCTTGAGTTCGCGCTGGCGCCCTTTCAGTTCGGCCCAGTGCAGCAGGCGGTGCGCGTCGAAGGTGTTGTAGATGCGGTCGCGCCGGTCCATCTCGAAGCGAAAACCCAGTTCGGCGCCGCGCGCGCGGATCATCTCGCGCGTTTTGGCGCCCTGCTCCGGCGTGGCGCCGTATTTTTGCGCGAGGTGCTCGCCGATGTCCTGGCCTTCGGGCGCCATGTCCGGGTTCAGCTCGAACGGCTGGAAGTGCAGCTCGGCACTTGCCACATCCTTGACGCGCTCGAGCGCCTGCTCGAGGGCGCGCAGGCCGATCACGCACCAGGGGCACGATATGTCCGACACGAAATCGATCTTGATTTGTTTGCTCACGTCCAACCGCCTTCCTTCGCTGTGGCCGGCGCACGGCGCGCCGGCCCAAACACCCCATATTGGCGCAGGGCTTGCTAATTCAATAGCGGCGTCTCGTAAGCTCAGTTACGGTGGAAGCGCACTATTTTTTCTTGTGCACCGGCTTGGCGGCGGCGGACTTGGCGCCGATGCGGCTTTCCTTGCCGGCCAGCAGGTTGGAGATATTCTTGCTGTGGCGGAAGGCGAGCAGCGCGCTCATGACCACCACGGCGAACAGTTTTTCGTCGACGCCGAACAGCAGCCCGTAGTAGAACGGTGCGAACAGGGCCGCGAACAGCGCTGCCAGCGAGGAATAGCGGAAGGCGTAGGCAACCACCAGCCAGGTCACGAAGGTGGCCAGCCCGAGCCAGGGATTGAGGCCGACCAGCACGCCGAGCGCGGTCGCCACGCCCTTGCCGCCGACGAAGCGGAAGAAGACCGGCCACAGGTGGCCGAGGAACACGGCCAGCGCCACCAGCGCGATGCCCAGGTCGCCCACGCCGTACTGGTCGGCCAGGCGCTCGGCCAGCCAGAGCGCGAACCAGCCCTTGGCGCCGTCGCCGACCAGGGTCGCGATCGCGGCCGCCTTGTTGCCGCTGCGCAGGACGTTGGTCGCGCCCGGGTTTTTCGAGCCGTAGGTGCGCGGGTCGGACAGGCCGAACAGCTTGCTCATCACGACGGCAAACGAAATCGAGCCAATCAGGTAGGCGGCAATGGTAAACAGCACTGTGTTCATCTTTTCTCTTTCTTATAAGCCAGGGCATGGAGGCGGGCGTGGTGAATATACACCATCGATATCGCCTGCGCCAAGGGCCGGCGCCTACTCTTCCAGCGCGCACCTGACCGGGCGCGCGCCAAGCAGCTCGGCCAGCACCTGCGGGGCGATCCCGACCAGGTAGCCGCGCCGCCCGCCGTTGATGTAGATCTTGTCCAGTTCAAGGATGCTTTGCTCGACATACAGCGGCAGCGCCTTGCGCGTGCCAAACGGCGAGGTGCCGCCCACCTGGTAGCCGGAATGGCGCTGCGCGACCTCGGGCTTGCACGGTTCGACCGACTTGCACGGTATCGCGCGCGCCAGGTTCTTGGTCGATACCTTGCGGTCGCCATGCATGAGCACGATCAGCGGACGCGCCGCTTCGTCCTGCATCACCAGCGTCTTGACGACTGCGTGCTCAGGCACGCCGAGCGCGCGCGCCGATACCGCGGTGCCGCCGTGTTCTTCATATTCGTAGGGGTGTTCGGTAAAGTCCACCTTGTGCTTGCGCAGGAACTGCGTCGCCGGGGTCTCCGAAACATGCTCTTTCTTGGCCATGCGTGTTACGCTAATCGTTCAATGAGGAGTTTCTTATTATGCAGCAAGAAATTCGCTTTGCCACCTTCAATGTGTGCAATCTTGCCCCGCCCGGCATGAAACTGTACGACAACCTGCCGCCTTCGACGCAGGAGGAATACGAAGCCAAGGTGGCCTGGACCGCGCGCCAGGTCGACCTGCTCGATGCCGATGTGATCGGCTTCCAGGAAATTTTCTCGCAAGCCGTGCTCAGGGAGGTGCTGGCGCGCACCCGCAATTACCGCGACGCGCTGCACGTCGGCTTCGATCCCGATCCGGCCGCCGAGCGCTTCACGCCCAGCGTGGCGATGGTGTCGCGCCTGCCGCTGGCCGCGCCGCCGGTGGCGCATGCGCGCTTTCCGAGCGGGGTGACGATGCCTGCCGGCAGCCGCGACGCCGACCGCTTCACGCGCCCGGTGATCCATGCGGCGCTGGTGGCCTCGCCCGACTGCACGGTGGACGTGGTGGTGGTGCACCTGAAATCGAAGCGCCCGGACTACCGCAACGGCGACACCGGCGAGGACCCGCAGCTGTATGCGATGGCCTGCCTGCGCTCGCTCATCAGGCGCGGCACCGAGGCGGCCGGCCTGCGCGTGTTATTGAGCCACCTGGCCAAGGCCAACCAGCGTGCGCGCGTGGTGCTGGGCGACTTCAATGACGTGGCCGACGCCGTCACCACCGCCATCGTGCTCGGCGCCGGCGGGCCGCTCGGGGGGCGCCTGTTCGACGCCTGCCAGCTGCAGCAGCGCCAGGGCCACTTGCACGGAGTGGGCTTCAGCAGCCTGCATGAAGGGCACGCCAGCACCATCGACCATATCCTGGTGTCCGAGGAGTTCAACGGCGCGCTGCCGAACGCGATCGGCGAGGTGGTCGAGGTGCTGTACCTGAACGACCACCTGGTGCTGGCGCTGCCGGAGGCGTCCGACCACGGCCAGGTGCTGGCGCGCATCCGCCTGTTCGACGAGACGCACGGCCTTAGCGATGCCGGCGTGTGAGGTCGGGCTCGCTTGAGGCCATGCTGGCGTAGTAGCCCTGGTATTCGTCGCAGCCGTGCTGCTGCAAGAAGCGCAGCTGCTCGGCGGTCTCGACGCCTTCGGCGATCACGCGCAGCTTGAGGCTGCGCGCGACCGCGATGATGGCCGGGATAATGGCGGCGTCGGCCGGGTCGCGCGTGATGTCGTGCACGAAGGAGCGGTCGATCTTGAGCTTCGAGAGCGCGAAGCGGCGCAGGTTGCTCAGGCTCGAGTAGCCGGTGCCGAAGTCGTCGATGGTCACCTGCACGCCGCGCGCGCGCAGTGCGTTGACGGTGGCGATGGTCGCCTCGTTGCCGTTCATGATCACCGCTTCGGTGATCTCGAGGTCGAGGAACTGGGGCGCCAGCCCCGAGCGCTGCAGCGCTTCGTCCACGTAATCGACCAGCTTGTCGTGGATGAACTGCACGTTCGACAGGTTGACCGCCACCACCACCGGAAAGCCCTGGTCGCGCCACTTGCGCGCCTGCTCGCAGGCCTGGCGCAGCACCCACTGGCCGATCGGCACGATCAGGCCGCACTCCTCGGCGATGCGGATGAACTGGTCGGGGGCGAGCAGGCCGCGCTCGGGGTGGCGCCAGCGGATCAGCGCTTCGACCGCGATCGTCAGGCCGCTGCCGATATCGACTTCGGGCTGGTATTCAAGCACGAATTCGTCGTTGGCGAGCGCCTGGCGCAGCTTGTTTTCGATCTCCACGCGCTCGATCACGTGCGCGTTCATCTGCGGGCTGAAGAAGCGGAAAGCGTTGCGCCCGTTCTGCTTGGCGTGGTACATGGCCACGTCGGCATGCTTGAGCAGGGTGTCGGCATCCTCGCCGTCGCTCGGGTAGATGCTGATGCCGATCGAGGCGGACAGGGAAATCTCGTGCCCGTCCACCCTGTCGACCTGGGTAATGGCCTGCATCACGCTGCCGGCCACGTGGGCGGCTTGGTCGACGCCGCCGATATCGGCCAGGATCACCACGAATTCGTCGCCGCCCTGGCGGCTTACGGTGTCGACCCCGCGCACGCAGCGCGAGATGCGCGCCGCCACTTCCTTGAGCAGCAGGTCGCCGGTCTGGTGGCCGTAGGTGTCGTTGATGCTCTTGAAGCGGTCGAGGTCGAGAAACAGCACCGCCACCATGGTCTTCTGGCGCCGCGCCGCCGCCAGCGCCTGGTGCAGGCGGTCGAGGAACAGCACGCGGTTGGGCAGGTCGGTCAGGAAATCGTGCTCGGCCAGGTGGCGCGTGTGTTCCTCGACCCGCTTGCGGTCGGTGATGTCGGACAGGATCGCCATGTAGTTCGAGATGTGTCCGCGCGCGTCGCGGATCGCGGTCAGCGCGACCCGCACCGGGTACTCCTCGGCGTTCTTGCGCACGCTCCAGAGCTCGCCCTCCCAGTGATCGTGCGCGGCCACGTAGTCCCAGATGTGCTGGTAGAAGGCCGGCTCGTGCCTGCCCGAGCGCAGGGCCGGCACTTCGGCGCCCATGATGTCGTCCGCGGAAAATCCGGTGATGCTGGTAAAGGCGCCGTTTACCGCCACCACCCGGTATTGCTGGTCGGTGATGAGGATGGCGTCGCGCGCGTTCTCGAACACCTGGGCCGCCATCGACAGCGTGCTTTCGGCGACCTTGCGCGGCGAAATGTCGCGGATCACGGCGTACGACAGGAATTCGTGGTCGATCGTCACCGAGGTCAGCAGTACTTCGGCCCAGAAGCTCTCGCCCTCGCAGCTTTGGTAGCACCATTCGTAGCGCCTGTTGCCCTCACGGAAGGTCTGCGCCGTCAGCGCCGCGTCGCGCAGGGCCGAAGGTTCGCCCGAGGGCTGCAGCGCGGGAGAGAAGTCGAGCAGGGTGTGGCCGGCCATCCCGGCCGCGCTGGGGCAGCGAAACAGCCGGACCGCGGCCGGATTGGCCTCGACGATGCGCGAGCCGCGGATCAGCACGATGGCGTCGGTCGAGCGTTCGAACAGGTGGCGGAAATTGGCGCCGGACTGCTTGAGCGCCTCTTCCTCGGCCTTGCGCGCCGTGATGTCGATCTCCATGCAGAACACCTGCTGGGGCAGGCCGTTGCGGCAAACAGGGAAGATGGTGGAATAGACCCACAGTTGCTCGCCGCCGGGGCGCCGAACATGCCAGTCGCGCGGCTTGGGCGCGCGGCCGCCGTGCCAGATCGATTCGACGAGCTGCCCGAACTCGGCTTCGTCCTCGAGGTGGGAAACCAGGCTGACAAGGGGCCGGCCGAGCGCCTCGTGCGGCGCCACCCCGAACAGCTCGGCGCAGGTATGGTTCCAGTAACGCACGATGCCGTTGCGGTCGATGCTGTGCACGGCCACAGTGGGGGTCAGTTCGATGGCGGACACGAAGCGATGCAGTAATTCGAGTGCCTCGTGCACAGGTCCCTCCGGTTCGGCGGCAGGCGGTGAAACGGAGGACTCGGCACTCACGGTACTTCCCTTCATGAAGGCGCTTCATTCTCAAGCCATTCTTGACGATGGGCGGGGTAGCGCACTTGCGCGGGCGCAAAAGGCTGCTTGTATCGCTGCCTGGATCGGTCCGGGTGTTCGCACTTTATCGCCGGTTTTCTGCATCTCATCGTCGCCAATCGGCCTCCTGTCGCATTCCGTTGGCGCTCCGTGTTGTGTTTTTCTATAGTGTCTGCCATGCGCGTGGGGCTCCACCTTGCTGCACAAGGCGGAGCACATACGCCCCCCTTTCACCTCTTTCGTCAAAAGAAAATCAATATGAAACTGGAAACCCTTCCCCTCGCGCAAGCCAAGCCGACCAGCACCAGGAACCGCTGGCGCGCACCCGTGCTGGTCCTGCTGGCCGCGGCCATCGCCGCGGGCGGCTGGGCCTACATGCAGCCCAAGGGCAAGCCGGCCGGCGCGCAGGCGGCCACGGCCGGCCCCGACAAGGGCCCTCCCAAGATCGATGTCTATGAGCTTGCCGGGACCGACGTGGCCGCGATCGAGGCGCGCGAGCTGAGCGTGCGCCTGCCGCTGTCCGGCTCGCTCGAGCCGCTGGCCCAGGCCACCGTCAAGTCCAAGGTCTCGGGCGTGGTCACCGACACCAGCGTGCAGGAAGGCGTGAGCGTGGCCGCCGGCCAGGTCATCGCCCACCTCGATCCGGCCGACCAGCGCGCCCGCCTGGCGCAGCAGCAGGCCGCGCTCGACGAGGCCAATGCGCGCCTGGCGCTGGCGGCCAAGAACAAGGCCAACAGCGACGCCCTGCTCAAGCAAAACTACATCTCGCAAAGCGCGCACGACACCACCGACAACAATGTGGCGCTGGCGCAGGCGAGCGTGGACGCGGCCAAGGCCCAGGTGGCGCTGGCGCGCATCGCGCTGGCCGACACCGTGATCCACGCGCCGCTTGCCGGCGTGGTCAGCAAACGCCACCTGCAGGCCGGCGAGAAAGCCGCCCCCGACATGCCGGTCTTTACCATCGTGAACCTGCGCCAGCTGACGCTGCAGGCGCAGGTTCCTGCCTCCGACATCCCGCGCATCAAGGTCGGACATGAGGTGCAGTTCCGCGTCGACGGCTACCGCGAGCGCGTATTCAGCGGCAAGGTGGCGCGCATCAGCCCGACCACCGAAGCCGGTTCGCGTTCGATGCTGGTCTATATCAGCGTCGACAACGCCGACGCGGCGCTGCGCGGCGGCATGTTCGCCAAGGGCAGCATCACGACCGAGAAGTCGGGCGTGATGCCGCTGGTGCCGCTGGCGGCGCTACGCCGGGACAATAACGTCGACGTGGTGTACGCGATCGAGGCCGGCAAGGTGGTGGCGCGCCCGGTCAAACTGGGCCTGCGCAATGAAGACGAGGGGTTCGCCGAAGTGACCGCCGGGCTGGCCGCGGGCGCGAGCGTGATCGTGGCCAAGGTCGAAGGCGTCAAGCCCGGCAACAAGGTCAAGCTGGCCGGCGCGGCTGCGAAAGGCTAAGCCATGTGGATCACTAAAACCAGTATTCAACAGCCGGTCTTCGCCACCATGGTCATGGTGGCGCTGGTGGTGCTCGGGCTGTTTTCGTACCGCAGCCTGGGCGTGGAGAGCATGCCGAACGTGGAGCTGCCGTTCGCCTGGGTCGAGGTGCAATACCCGGGGGCCTCGCCCGAACAGGTGGAAAACGACGTCACGCGGCCGATGGAGGACGCGATCAACACCGTCAGCGGCATCAAGACCATCCGCAGCAATTCGTGGGAGGGCCGCAGCGGCATCGCGCTCGAGTTCCAGCTCTCGGCCAACCTGGACAAGGCCATGCAGGAGCTGCGCGACAAGGTCAACCGGGTGCGTCCGGCTTTTCCCAAGGAGGCGAAGGAACCGTTCATCCTGCGCATCGAGGGCGACAACGCGCAGGCGGTGGTCGAACTGACCCTGATGTCGGACAGCCGCGACCTGCGCGAACTGTCCACCCTCACCGATCAGGTCATCACCAAGCGACTGCAGGCGGTGGCCGGGGTGGGCCAGGTGCGCATCAACGGCAAGACCAACCGCCAGATCCTGATCAGCCTCAAGCCCGAGCACATGCGCAGCCAGAATATCGGCGTGGACGAGGTGCTGCGCGCGATCCAGAGCACCAATACGAATCTGCCGGCAGGTAATATCAGCTACGGCGCGGCCGAGCGCCTGGTGCGGGTGGAAGGCAAGATCGCCGACGCGCGCGGCTTCAACAAGATCATCGTGGCGCGCCGCGCCGGCGGCCCGGTGTTCCTCGAGCAGGTGGCCGAGGTGGTCGACGGCGAGCAGGAACGGACCTCGATTTCGCGCATCAACGGCGCGCCCGCCATCTCGATCGAAGTGACCAAGGTGCAGGATGCGAACGTGGTGACAGTGGGCACCGGGATCAAGCGCGCGGTCGAGGAACTGCAAAAGACGCTGCCGCCCGACATCAAGCTGCGCATCATGGAAGACCAGTCGGTGCGCGTGCAGAGCCAGCTCGACAACGTCAAGGAGACCATCGCCGAAGGCGCCTTGCTCACCATGCTGATCGTGTTCCTGTTCCTGCACTCGTGGCGCAGCACCGTCATCACCGGCCTGACCCTGCCGATTTCGGTCATGGCCAGCTTCATCGCCATGAAGTTTTTCGGCTTCACGCTCAATTTCCTGACCCTGATGGCACTGTCGCTGTGCATCGGCCTGCTCATCGACGACGCGATCGTGGTGCGCGAGAACATCGTGCGCCACCTCGGCATGGGCAAGAACCACCTGAAAGCGGCCAATGAAGGCACCAGCGAAATCGGGCTGGCGGTGATGGCGACCACCTTCGCGATCGTGGCCGTGTTCATCCCGGTCGCCTTCATGGACGGCATTATCGGACGCTTCTTCCTGCAGTTCGGCATTACCGTGGCGGTGGCGGTGCTGGTGTCGCTGTTCGTCAGCTTCACGCTCGACCCGATGCTCTCGTCGGTCTGGCGCGATCCGGTCAAGAACCGTTTCAAGTACCTGCCGTGGCTCGGTCGCCTGATGGAAGCAATGGAGCACGGCATCGACCGCGTGCACCTGTGGTACGGCAAGACGCTGGAGCTGGCGCTGCGCTGGCGCAAGTCGACCCTGGCGCTGGCGCTCGCGCTGTTCGTCGCCAGCCTGGCGCTGGTCCCGATGATCGGCGGCGAGATGATGCCCGAGATCGACCGCGGCTACGTCCAGCTCAGGTTCAAGACCCCGGTCGGCTCCAGCCTGGAGTACACCGACAGCAAGGTCAGGCAACTGGAAGCGGCGCTGGGCGAATTCAAGGAAATCGACAGCATCATCACCAACATCGGCGCCTTCGAGGGACGCAACACGGCGCAGGTCAACCTGAAGCTGACGGATGTGAAGAAAACCGGGCGGCGCTCCCAGAAGGAACTCGAAAAGCTGATCCGCGCGCGCCTGGCGCCGGTCGCCGGCATCACCCTGTCGGTGGGCCAGAAGCCGATTTTCATTGCGATCCTGGGTCAGGACGAAGCCAAGCTCGACTCCGTTGCGCGCAAGCTGATGGACAAGATGCGCTCGATCAAGGGCGTGGCCGACATCGAGTACAGCCAGGAAGGCGCCAGCCCGGCGACCATCGTCAAGATCAACAATGAACTGGCGAGCGACCTGGGCTTGTCGACCCAGCAGATCGGCAGCGCCTTGCGTCCCTTCGTGGCGGGCGACCAGATCAGCCGCTGGCTGGCGCCGGACGGCCAGAACTACGACGTCAATGTGCAGCTGCCCAAATCGGGACGCCAGAAAGTGGCCGACCTGGCCGACCTGTCGCTGGCCTCGACGCGGCGCGATGCGCAAGGCAACCCGGTCATGGTGCCGCTGCGCCAGGTGGTCGACTTCGTGCCCTCGACCAGCCCGCAGGTGCTCAAGCGCCAGGCGCTGGAACGGCGCGTGGCGATCTACGCGGGCGTCGAGGGCCGCCCCGGCGGCGACGTCGACGGCGACGTGAAAAAGGCCATGAAGTCGATGACGCTGCCGGCCGGTGTGCGCTTCGACGTCGGCGGCAACGCCCAGGAGATGCAGGAGACGATGGCCGGCGCCGCCACCGCGCTCGGCATTGCGGTGATCTTCATCTACCTGGTGCTGGCCTCGCAGTTCGGCAGCTTCCTGCAGCCGATCGCGATCATGGTGTCGCTGCCGCTGTCGATGATCGGGGTGCTGCTGGCGCTGCTGGCAACGGGCACCACGCTCAACATCTTCTCGGTGATCGGCATTGTCATGCTGATGGGGCTGGTGACCAAGAACGCGATCCTGCTGGTCGACTTCACCAACCACGGCCAGCGCGCCGGCCAAAGCCAGCATGACGCGATCCTGGCTGCCGGCCAGGTGCGGCTGCGCCCGATCCTGATGACGACCCTGGCGATGATCTTCGGCATGCTGCCGATGGCGATCGGCGCGGGCGACGGCGGCGAACTGCAGGCGCCGATGGGGCGCGCGGTCATTGGCGGCGTGATTACCTCAACCCTGCTCACGCTGGTGGTGGTGCCGGTTGCCTACACCTACCTCGACAGCCTGGGCAAACGGGCTGCGCGCTGGTTCAAGGGCAAGGATGAGGATGAGGATGACGCGCACGACGATGGTCGGGACCAGCGTGGGAAGATGGCGGAAGTCGCGTAAGCACGAACGCGCCAGCAGGCCGGGCAAGCAGGGCTTGTTGTCCGGCCCGTTCTTGAAACGACCCGGCCGGTGCTTCAGGCCGGGTTTTGTGCCTCTGGCGTTGCCTGGCCGGCGTCGTCGTCGTCGGGCGCCTGGGTTGCGTCGGCGTCCGGATTGCTCTTCGCGTCAAGCTTGCGCCGGGCTTTTTCGTCCGCCTTCTTCTTCTTTTCTAATTCCCGCTGCCGCTTTTCGTACTGGAAATTAGTTTTAGCCATGAATCACCTCTTGGTTGTCGGTAAAGAAAGGGGGTGCCGCCCCTATATTATGACGCAGTTATGCGACTTGCATTTGAATTAACCACGCGGGTGATGCACGGCGTGCAACTGCTTTAATCGTTCCCGCGCAACATGGGTGTAAATTTGTGTGGTGGAAATATCGGAATGGCCCAGCAATAGTTGCACAACGCGCAAGTCGGCGCCATGGTTGAGCAAATGGGTGGCGAAGGCATGGCGCAAGGTATGCGGCGAGAGCGGGGCACGGATGTCCGCCCGCAACGCGTGTTTCTTGATCAAAATCCAGAACATCTGGCGCGTCATGGGGCCGCCGCGGGCGGTCACGAACAGCGCGTCGTCGACCTGCCCGTCCAGGATCACGCCGCGCGCCTGCCTGAGGTAACGCTCGATCCACTGGCGCGCCTCCTGGCCGAACGGCACCAGGCGCGTCTTGCTGCCCTTGCCGGTAACGCGCAGCACGCCATCGTTCAGGCTTAATTCGACCAGTTTCAGGCCCACCAGTTCCGACACCCGCAACCCGCTCGCATACATCAGCTCGAGCATCGTGCGTTCGCGCAGGCCAAGCGGCGTGTCCACGTCCGGTGCGGCCAGCAGCGCCTCGACCTGGGTTTCGGTCAGGGTGTGCACGAAGCGGGTGGGCTGCTTGGCCGAGGCCAGCTTCAGGCAAGGATCGGCCGCCACCTGTTTCTGGCGCAGCGCGAGCTGGTAGAAACGCTTGAGGACGGACAAGCGCCGGTTCGCCGAGCTCGGCTTCGATTGCGCGTGGCGCTCGGCGAAGTAAGCGGCCAGGTCGTGCGGCTGCACCTGGTGCAAGGTGGCGCACTCGGGGCGCCTGACTTCAAGCCAGCGCGCGAACAGACGCAGGTCGCGCCGGTAGGCGTCGAGCGAATTCTGGGCCAGGCCCTGCTCTAGCCACAGGTTGTCGCAGAATTCGTCGATCAGGACCAGATTGTCTGCTGCTGCCATGAAGTGTCGGTGCCCTTCTCGAGGGAAACGCCTTCGTGCGCCAGCAGCCAGCGCTTGACGCCCAGGTGAAAGCCGGTTGCATCGTCGTGGTTGGAAAAGCCGCCCAGCCCGCCGGCCGCGGTAACCCGGTGGCATGGAATTACCAGCGGAAACCAGTTGGCGCCGCACGCCTGACCGACCGCGCGCGGAGCGCCGCAGCCGATGTGTTTGGCGACCTGGCCGTAGGTGCGCACGGTGCCGCGCGGAATCGACGCGATCGCATTCCAGACCCTGTGCTGGAACGCGCTGCCGACCTCGCACAACGGCAAGGCAAACTTGAAATCAGGGTCGGCCAGGTAGCGCTCTACCTGGCGCGCGGCCAGTTCGGCGAGCGCATCGTCAGCGTCTTTTTCGTGGAAATGGGGTGGCAGGTAGACCAGTTCGCGCAGCAGGCCCGCGTCGGTGCGGATGCCGAGCGCGCCGAACGGCGCCGCCACGATGGCCGAAAAGATCTCGCTGCCCTGTTGGATTTTCATAGGCGCGAGTGTAGCAAAAATCCGGGGCAGATCCCACATCCCCCGCCATGCACCAAAAAGAATCGGGGACAGACCCTGATTTTCGCGACGCACCAAAAAGAATCGGGGTCTGTCCCCGATTGTAGTTTTGCTAAAAAAAACGCACCCCTGGGGGTGCGTTCCAAATTTTGTTCACGTTTTCGACCGTTTAGCGGTGCTAACGGCATTCTGTAAAACGCGTGTCTCCCTGATATTTCTCCGGTATGGACTACCGTGCTTTTATCTACTACTCCCCAAATCTTCAATCCGTTTTGAGCCCGGGCACCGCCTGCGGCGCTCACAAGAGGTGCCCATCATAACGTATTTGAATCAGGAGATCGTTGCTTTTATGTAACGGACATTTTAATTATTTCATTTGTAGACCAAGTTTGGCAGCCAGAGCGAAATCTGTGGTACGTAGGTGATGAGTAGCAAAAATCCCAACATTGTCAGCAGCCACGGCATCACTGCGATCGTCAGCTCGGAGATCCCCATCTTGGTAATTCCGGAGGCGACGTACAGGTTCAGCCCGACCGGAGGATGACACATTCCCACCTCCATGTTCACCACGATCAGGATGCCGAAGTGAACCGGATCGATGCCCAGCTTCATGGCAACCGGGAACAGGATCGGCGCCATGATCAGCACGATCGACGACGGTTCCATGACGTTGCCGGCCGGCAGCAGCAGCACGTTCACCACCAGCAGGAAG
>Ga0066461_1000139_pt1 | contig 33116 bp, 33 predicted proteins | sample LakWasMe91_HOW11_2_FD_59572 | JGI IMG/M metagenome (GOLD analysis project Ga0066461, IMG submission 59572) | Freshwater sediment methanotrophic microbial communities from Lake Washington under simulated oxygen tension - Sediment Metagenome 91_HOW11 | ecosystem: Environmental > Aquatic >...
TGTTTATAGTGTGAACCATGCAAACACGCAAACATTTCTGAAAGGGAATCATCATGAAAAAACTGGCTTTTATCAAACGCAGCAACGGTAACCACTGGGTAGGTGACGGCTTTCCGGTACAAAGTATTTTCTCTTACCGTGACATTGCCAATGACATTTCGCCTTTCTTGCTGATGGATTACGCCGGGCCTGCCAGCTTTGAGCCGACCACGCACAGACGCGGTGTTGGCCAACACCCGCACCGTGGCTTTGAAACCGTGACCATTGTTTATGACGGCCAGGTCTCACACCATGACTCCACTAACGCTGGTGGCTCCATCGGCCCAGGCGAAGTGCAGTGGATGACCGCAGGCAAGGGCATTATTCATGAGGAGTATCACGGTGATGACTATGCACGTACAGGTGGCCCGTTTGAAATGATCCAGTTATGGGTCAACTTGCCGGCCAAGGACAAAATGACCGCGCCAGGGTATCAGGGGATTACCCGCGATCAGATTCCAGAAGTGGCTTTGCCAGGGGAAGCGGGGAAAGTCCGCGTGATTGCCGGTGAATATGCTGGTCACAAAGGCCCGGCAAATACCTTCAGCCCGATGAATGTGTGGGATGTGCGCCTGAATGCGGGCACACGCACCACCTTCACCTTGCCGGAAGGCCACACCACCGCCATTTTTGTGCTGCATGGCGCGGTGAAAACCGGTGAAGTACATACCATCCGCCCGGCCGAACTGGCGGTGATGCAACGTGAAGGCAATGAGCTGATATTGCAAGCCCAGCAGGACACCGTGCTGTTGTTACTCAACGGTGCACCGCTGAATGAACCTGTGGTAGGTCATGGCCCATTTGTCATGAATAGCTGGGAGGAAATTGACCAGGCGATTAATGACTTTAACCAGGGTCGCTTTGCCACTGCTTAAATCGGTAAACCATTTTAAAAACAGGAAACACGGCAGCCAGCGCCCCATTCTTTAATGCTGGCTGCCGTGATCTCCAACCAACATATCTTGAGAGGATATTCACCATGAACAACAAACCTTATGTACGCCTGGACCGTGACAACGCTGTGGTCTTGCTGGTAGACCACCAGGCTGGCCTGCTATCACTGGTGCGCGATATTGAACCAGACCGTTTTAAGAATAATGTACTGGCGTTAGCTGATGCCGCCAAGTTTTTCAACTTACCCACTATTTTAACTACCAGCTTTGAAACAGGCCCGAATGGCCCGTTGATGCCAGAATTGAAGGCCTTGTTTCCTGATGCACCCTATATTGCCCGCCCTGGTCAAATCAACGCCTGGGATAACGAAGACTTTGTCAAAGCGATTAAGGCCACCGGCAAAAAACAATTGATTATCGCTGGTGTGGTCACCGAAGTCTGTGTTGCCTTCCCTGCACTATCAGCCATAGAAGAAGGCTTTGAAGTATTTGTCGTAGGCGATGCCTCAGGCACCTTTAACGAACTGACGCGCGATGCGGCATGGCGTCGCATGGAGGCCGCAGGTGCACAAATGATGACCTGGTTTGGCGTCGCCTGCGAGTTGCACCGCGATTGGCGCAACGATATCGAAGGCCTGGGTGCCTTGTGCGCCAATCATATTCCAGACTATCGCAATTTGATGACTGCATTCAATGCGCAACAAGCCAGGTAAAAATTGGCAAGTTGTAGAGAGATGCGGAACTTTTTTTGCGTAATTTTTGTCTAATAATTGCATGGCATTTTTTAGTTTTATGCCATAAAGCGTTTCCTACATCACAATAGGAACATTGCTTATTAAGTATTCAGGTCAATTAGCGTAATCTGCAATTGTCGTGTGTGAAATGAAGTGTCGAATGCATTTCGAGTTTCATTCATCACATGGCAAATACGGCAGCCTTAACGGCTGCCGTTTGTACTCAACGAGTGAAGGAGTATGCATATGCCTAGAGGATCCAGTCCCAAGCGCGAACAAGAATACGAAACCCTCAAACACGCGTTCAAGCAAGACCATCGTTACCCCGGCCGCGAAGAAGAAGTCGCCGCCAGAATTGTCAACAAGCAACGCAAACAAGCTGGTGAAACCAAGGATAACTCCTCCTGAGTCTCCTAAGCTTTAACCCATCAATACAGTGCCAATGTTTGGTAAACATGCTCAAAAAATCCATTCAGGTTTGAAAGGGTGAGTCTTTTATAAAACCCCTGCCAGACTTGCTTAAAAAGTGGGGGTTGTTATGCAACAAACTGCTGATATTGGAATTTCACCACTCAACTATCAACCAGCGTATGAAGTGCTGGCGGACAGCGAAACCCAAAGCCGGGAAAACCTGCAATATACCCTGCGTAAAATCTCCGAAATCACGGCCAGACATTCTGCTTATAGCGCGCGTAGCGTGCATATTAAAAGTCACGGCCTGATCTCTGCAGAAATGGAGATTTACGATAACCTCCCCGCGCCCCTGGCACAGGGCATGTTTGCCCAAGCGCAAACCCTGCCGCTGGTCATGCGCTTTTCAACCGTGCCGGGCGATATTTTGCACGACAAAACCTGCACGCCACGCAGCCTGGCCATCAAGGTGCTTGGCGTGAATGGTGACCGGCTACCTGGTAGCGAAAAAGCCATCACGCAGGACTTTTTATTTGTGAATGGCGCCAGTTTCCTCTCGTCCAGCGTACAGGTGTTTCTTTCCAACCTGAAGCACATCGCCTCCACGCCAGAAACCAGCACTGAGTTCAGGCATTTTTTATCACAAATATTCCGCTCAACGGCCAAGCTGGTCGAATCACTCAAAAGTGGCCAGCAAACCCTGATCAGAAACCTGCACCAGGCACAAGAAACCAATATTCTGGGTGAAACCTATTTTAGTCAGGACCCGATTCTATACGGCAACTACATGGCCAAAATTGCCTTTGTACCGATCTCACCCGACCTGCTCACCCTCACCAACAAACCGATTGATACCCTCGCCTCCGATGGCCTCAGAAAATCCATTGTCGATTACTTTATTGCCCACACCGCAGTGTGGGAGTTGCGCGTACAGTTATGCACCGATATCAAGCAAATGCCGATCGAAGACTCTACCGTGATCTGGTCAGCAGATGTGTCGCCCTATATCCCGATCGCCCGCATTACCGCTAAACCACAAATTGCCTGGAGTCCCTATCGTTCGCATGTAGTGGATGAGGGCATGATGTTCTCGCCCTGGCATGGCATTCAATCGCATCGGCCCTTAGGCTCGGTGATGCGCTTGAGAAAAATGAGCTACGAGATGTCCAGAAACCTGAGCGCGGCACCGACAGGCATGCCGGTGTGTGAGCCAACCAGCCTGGATGATTTGTGCTGATGCACAGATCACCACAACCTCTCAACAAATCGTCCTAGGCGGGGCGAGGCGCACGCCAGCGGTATGCCCACATATCCGGCAGGTAGGTGGCAATCACCATCAATGCCGCCAGGGTTAGAAACAGCCACTTGACCGAATAGCTGGTGACAAATTTGGCGGCGGGCGTTTGCGACTGCACAAACGTATAAAATGCCGGTTGGTCTATGCCTTCAATATATTGACCCTTGATCTCCGTCGCCATCTCCTTCAAATGTTCCACATCCTGGCTGGATAAATAGCGGTCAAACTCAGCGTACGCCACCGGTGGATCAGGATCATCCTTGCTGGCATCACTGTAATTGACACCACCACCCGCGCTTTCGGCCGCGGCATCGGTGCCCCAATAACCGACAAAGTGATTATTCGAATTAAAGCGCTTGATCGGTGCAGGCTCTTTACCGCCGACGCCAACAAAAATAACATTTTTACCTATACGCACATCGCTGATATCCAGCTTGTTAATGCCATTGGCTTTGGGCGCTTCGTCACCATCGGTAAAAAACAGCATTTGTGCCGGAATATTCAGGTAATCAAACGTCGCCTCGGCGGCCTTCACCCCAAATGTCATGCGGCTGTTACCACTCCAGGCCATACGCCATTCCAGGTGGTTAATACTGTCAGTGATAATATCGAAGTTAGCGCACACTTCCAGCGGCATAAATAATAAAGCCACATTCTCAGCGGCAAACACACCCACGCTGACATATGTGCCGCAAGGTGATGTTTTCACCACTTGCTTCATCAGGTGCTGTGTATAAGCCAAGCGCGTGGCGGGTTTGTTATCGACCTGCATATCTTCCGCATTCATGCTTTGCGAAATATCTGCCAGCAACAAATAATTGTGTACTTCTTGCTTGAGTTGAATGTCCGGCTTGACCAGCGCCAACAGCAGAAAGACAGCAGCGCCCAACAAAAAAGCCGTTTCGTAGTGCGCTTTTAACAGTGAAAAAAAGCGTTTCATGGCAACCCCTGTGGCAAATTGCTGATTTCCATGCCTGAAGGATCCTGCGGCACAGTCTTGATATGGGTCGGAATCACGCCATGCAATAAACTCAAATTGAACTTGGCCGCCTGGTTGCCCGGATCAAGTTTGAGTGACTGCTCATACGCCGCCCTCGCCTGTAAATAATCAAACTTGGCTTGCTCCTGAATCGCACCATCTGCCTCCACCAAGCGTTGCAACCCTGACCGGAACAGCTGGTTGCCGATATTGAAATGGATCTGCGACTTCAACGTTTGACTAGGCGTGAACAAGGCCTCATCGTGCTGTTTAGGCGCCTCTAACAACTGGCCGAAATTCTGTATCGCATGCTTGTAATTACCCGTTTTACCTTGCTGGTAAGCATCGGCAAACTTCTGGTGAAACGGAAACAAGTCGCCCTCTAACACGTCACCATGTTGCAACGCTGTATTGGCCGAGGTGATTTTGTGCACCTGGTAAGCTTCGTAGACACTGCCCAGCACGCCGACAATGAAGACAACGCCAAGCAGCTGGTTTTTGCGCATTAAATGGTTTTTCATTCGTACACCCTCAAATTTTTAATCACCAGCATCAACAACACCAGCAGCAGCGCAGAGACCATAAACACCTTGGAATAGTCATAGCCAGCAATGGTCTCGCGATATTGAATCGCCTTTTTTTCACGTGAGTCGATGTCATTAATTGCTGACTGCAAGGTCTCCGGATCATCCGCCTCATAGGCTTTGTATTTCAGGCCCAATGACTGGAAATACTTATGCAGCACGATGGAGTTTGGCGTGCGGTCTTCGTCATATTGCTCTTTGGAGAAAATACTCGGCTCACCTGGTTCGCGTAACATGATCCAGTAAATACTCAGCTTGCGGCTTTTCAGGCGCTCACTCAGTAAAAACTTCACACGCGGACTGAGTTTGCCGGCGCCGTCCGAAAGTAAAATCACCGCCCGTGAACCAGAGCTCTGGATGTTATCGAACAAGCCAACGGCCTCGGTTAATCCAGCGCCGATATTGGTCTGGTTCAATGACGGGCTGGTGGCCGCCACGATCGCCGCATGAATCGCATCGCGGTTAGTCGTAATCTTGATGCCATACAACGCCGAGTTGGTGAACCCGACGACACCCATCATGTCATTCGGCCGTGAATCAATAAACTGCGTAATAATGCGCCGCGCTGCAGCAGATTTGATTTCCGCCACATGCCCTGAAGCATCGCCCGCAAACGGGTGATCCATACTCACGCTACGGTCTATCACCATCACGGTTTGCGCACCCTTACCCACGCGGGGCACTTGCTCATCCGCGCCGCGCGGTGCCGCCAGTGCAATGACGATGCTCAGCAACAGCAGAGACATAATGACCTTCACCGCCAGGTTCAACCGGTCTGAAAACAGGTCTTCCGGGATGATGTCCAGCCAGCTGTAATGCTGGCCTTGATGGCCCTTTAACCAGAAAGGTAACAGCGCGATAGGCAATAAGGCAAACGCCCACGGATTTAAAATAATCATGCCACGCCCCGCTCGCAATCCCGCAGCTGCTTGCTGAACTGCACCAGTTGCGTAATCACCTGCTGGCTATCACGGGCACGCACGTCATACAGGGATTGATTCGACGCGGCAAAAAACTGTGTGATCTCAGGTTGCAGGTTTTTAAAGCTCGGGCGCAAACGCACAAACTCGTCCACATCCCGCGCAAAAATATTCGCGCCATAGTGCTGATTAAATGCCTGGTGCAAATAGACCAATGCCTTCTTCTCTTCTGCGGCGGTTTTGGGCCGGGAGGATTTTGCCAGGCGCTTGAGCTGCCGGTGCGCCCGCGCAAAGGCCCCGCCCATAAATGGCAACCAGTGGCCATCAGCATTCATATAAAGCAAGGCCAGCAGGCTTGTGATTGCCAGGGTTAAAAACAAGCCCAGGCGTTGTCGATCGGCACGGCTGTCTATCAGCGGTGTGTTCACTTCCGGCAATAGATTTTTCTTGGCGGTTGATGTGCCGCCAGTCACCAACGGTGAAAACCAGAATCCCCACGCCGGAATATCAATAGCGGTAGCGCTTGCCGCAGGATGACTGAAATTCAGTTTCTCAGCGGGTAAATGCATCACACTAGGGGTCGTGCTCACCGCAAATACCTGGTAACGCAATTGCAAGGTGTACTGGGTGTGGTCCGATTGCGCTTTGGTTTGTAAGGCCACCTCCACCAGTTCGATACCATCATGTTTGCTGCCTTTTTTAGGCAAGCCACTGTCGGCCAGTTGATACGCGGTTGGCGCATCTACAATGACGGTTCTGCTGAGCACATCGCCAATATGTACACCATGGCTTGACGCTGGATTAGTCACGCCCAATGTTGGTGATGCCGGTTTGCTTGCGGACGTATCTGCGTCCGCTGCCAGCGCATGGTTAACCGTGAATAATAGACTGCTGACGATCAACAGGCGTTGCAGCACCCGAGTTGTCGTCCTGTGTGAAATCTGTGCTTGCATAATGGTCTCTTCGCGTCACATGGCTTGTTCAAAATAATGCGTCATCAGCTCTGGCCTGTAGTCGCCATGCATAAACAACGCCGGGCTCTCAAAGCGCAAAAATAAAGCCTCTAGCGCATGCCTGCGCGCATTAAATGCGTTGATGAATTTGGCTTTCACTTCACTGCGGAAAAACAGCGTACGATTGCGGCCACTTTCCAGGTCTATCATGGTGCCAAAGCCAAACTTGGGCAGCTTTTTGTATTCCTCATCGTCCCACAATACAATCGGCACCACTTTGTGGGCAGACATCGCCAGCAAGGTTTTCTCGATCACTGGCAGCGGCATATGAAAGTCCGAAATCCAGAACACCAGTGCACGCGTCTGGCCCAAAAAGTTAGGCACATCCGTCACACCATCCACGCCAATACGCAACTGCTGGTAATCATGTAACAAGCCGATGGTTTGTTTGCTCTGGTGATAATTGCGGCTCAGCGGCAAGGTGAAGTCTTCGAGCACTTGCTGGTTGTAACCAATAAAACCGAACAAATCGCCCATGTGATAAGCCGAATTCGCCACCGCCGTTGCAATTTCAATCGCCGTATCCAGCTTGCGTTTATGCCCCTTGAATTGCATGGAGCTGGACAAATCGCACACCGCATAAATCGGTGTCGTACTGTCCTGGTTAAACTGCCGCACCTGCACCTGCTCAAACGGGTCACGTATGGTTTGCCGTAAATCCATGCGCCTGGCATCCGGGTAATCCACCAGGTTAATCGTGCCGCGATAATCCGAACCAAGGCCGCGCTGCGTGCCTGGATGATCGCCAAGCTGAATGCTGTCCGACCTCCAGCCAACCACATACTCAAAAGGCCGCGCGTAGCTCGCCTCATCGAGATGCGCGCGCGCCTGGCTGTCGACGACTTTCCCCGCTCGTTTTGTCAATGACCGCATGATTGCTGCTTTCATATGCAGAGACCTTAAGCAGCTTTGCTAAACGACAGGCTAGGCACGGCCACGGTGCTGATAATGTTGCTGGTCAGCTCCCTGGCCAGCGCCGTTCTGCGATTTTCATAGGCCGCGTTAAATACCAGGCGATGTGAAATCACCTCATGAAACACGGCATGAATATCTTCCGGGTACAAACTGTCACGGCCATTCAGCCAGGCGTTTACACGGGCGGCCTTCATCAGCATACCCATACCGCGTGGGCTAGCACCGGTCTGGATCACACGCCCCACATCTACGCTGTCCATGGTCACGCCAAATTTTTCCGGATGCTGCGTCGCATCCCACAAATCCATGGTGTACTCCTCCAGCACATCGCTGGATTTGATATGGTCCTGCAAGCGATCAGAAAACGCATTCAACTGGTCGAATTTCAAAATATCGCTCTCAACCTGTTGTGTCAGTTTTTCGGCATGCTGGAACTTGGTATTGAACACCAGTGACTTTTTCAACTCACGATCTGTTGGAATCTCAATCGGGATTTCCATCATAAAACGGTCACGCGCCGCAGATGGAATCTCAAACGTCTCGTTCTTTTCCACCTGGTTGCGGTCGGCAAACACAATCATGTGCGGCATGCGATATTCTTTTTTAAACGCGCTGATATGGCGCTCTGCCATCACCCGCAACATCAAGGCATGCACCTGCGGCCGCGCACGGTTGATCTCGTTAAAAAAGAACACGGACAAATTCTCACCCGCACGCAGCAACGGGCCCTCATCAATCTGTGGTCGTCCATCCGGCCCCAAAAACGTGTGGTAGATCAGGTCATTCGGCATCAGGTCGACCGTGCCTTCAATCCGCTCATACGCCCCGCCGATACCGCGCGCAATCGATTGCAGCAAGGTGGTTTTACCCACACCGACGCCACCATCCAGCAACACATGGCCACGGGCAAAAATAGCGATGTTCATTAATCGCACGGCTTTGCTTTGCCCCACAATCACTTGATTCACCTGCTTTTCAAGGTTCAAAGCATGCTGACGCCAGTCTGTCAGTTGGTTATCTAATGCCAATCGAATATCAGAGGTAGGTGACATGAATCTTTCCTTTAATAGAATGTTTCAAAAATGTAACAGAGTGTTACAAATCCACAATCCTCCAGTTTCAAGAACTTTGCTGGTCCAGTGAGTTGTGAGATATAGTGATACTTGAGTAATCCAGATTGACGCCCAAGGAAAGGGATTTTTTCCCGATATTGAGGATGTGCTGTGAGTAATGGAGAGATGAAAAATGCTACGTTCGTGGAGCCTTAAACTAACAATCACCGAGACCTCAGGCTTGCCGGTCTATCTGCAAATTGCCCAGCAAATCATGGAAGAAATCCAAAAAGGCAGGCTCGCGCCCTCCACCGCCATGCCAGGCACGCGCGAACTGGCAGAAAAGCTCAATGTGAACCGCAAAACGGTGATCCTGGCCTATGACGAACTGATCGCGCAAGGCTGGCTGGTCACCGAGCAACGCCGAGGCTCGTTTGTGTCGGCCAACCTGCCCAATTTCAATACGCAAGCGCAAACTGCCAAAACCAGCCAACAACCTGCCAACGTGGTAGCCGCCACCACACACCCGCTGCTGTGCTATCAATCACCGCTTGAAGGTGTGATTGACTTTAATGATGGCATCCCGGATTCACGCCTGATCCCGTTTAATATTCTGTCACGCGCATTCCGGCATGCCCTTATCGGCTCCAGCAAAGGCAACAACCTGGGCTACGGCGACCCGCGTGGTACGCTGGCATTACGCCAATCCATCGCCACCATGCTCAATATGGAAAGAGGCTTGAGTGTAGATATCGACCAAATCTGTATCGCACGTGGCAGTCAGATGGGCATCTTCCTCGCCGCGCGCGTCCTCACCCGACCAGGTGACAATATTGTGGTGGAACAACTCAGTTACCCGGCAGCCAAAGAAGCGTTCCGATCCTGCGGCGCCAATATCCTCACCGTGAAGCAAGATAAGCACGGCATCGATGTAGTCGCGCTGGAGAAACTGTGCAAACAACACCCCATCCGCGCCATTTATGTCACACCGCACCACCAATTCCCCACCACTGTCATCATGACCGCCGAACGGCGCCTAAAACTGCTGATGCTGGCAGAGCAATATGACTTCACGATTGTGGAAGACGATTACGATCACGAATTCCACTTCTCGCATCACCCAGTATTTCCCTTGGCCAGTACCAATCACGGCGGCCGCGTCATGTACGTCGGCTCGCTCTCCAAAGTCCTCGCCCCCGGTTTGCGGGTGGGCTACCTGGTGGCAACCCCCAGCCTGATAGACCGTTGTGCCAAAGAAGTCATGCTCATAGACCGACAAGGCAATTCAATCACCGAACTCGCCGTGGCCGAGCTGATGGATTCCGGCGAAATCAAACGCCATATCCGCCGGACTTTTAAGGTGTATAACGAACGCAGAAACCTGCTGATTGCGCTGATTAAAAAAGAACTTAAAGAATACGTCATCTTCGATGCACCCGATGGTGGGTTAGCGATCTGGTTACGTTTGAAGGAAGGTTTTGACGTTGAGAAAGTTGCCGAACAAGCTTTAAAACATAAAGTGCGCATATTGCCCGGCACCTTGTTTTCTGAATCGCAGCAAAGCGTGCATGCGATTCGGTTAGGATTTGGTAGCTTAACGATTACGGAATTAGAAAAAGGTGTATTGGCATTGAAAGCGTCTTTTTAATCGAACTACCGAGAAATCCTCGGTAGTTGCAAACTGCCTTTATTATCGAAATTGGTTTATTGAACGGATTGCAGAATTATTTTCTGAGTGTGAGTACTGCAATCTAAATGTGCCTGAATAAATAATAAAAATTACCATAACCATATAATTACTTAAATCAATTCTCGTTATCTAATGGAAATGATGCCTTTCCTTTCCTCACAAAATTTGAAAGCTTCAATAATCTTCTGTAGTGTGCCATTAAAAATTTAGAAGTCTCTTCAACATCCTTAGTTTGAGATTCAAGCTGCTTGAGATTTTCAAAGTCCAATCCTTTTGCTAATTCCTTATTTAATTCATTAGCTAATTTAGCTCTTTCAATATCTAACTTTAATAGGTCATTTTTATTTTTAGCTCTCAGTTTTGAAAGATCACTGTAAATTTTGTATAGCTTTTTATATACAGTAGTTACTTCAGTGGCTGATTTCAGAAATATTGAAATTGCACCGGCCAAGGCTAGAGCAGTTTTAATATCAAGAGCCAACTCAAACCAACCTGGCGAGTTGTATTTCATAGATTTGATTTTAGGCTTATCAACACTTGGAATTACCCTTTTGAAAACCTCATAAATATTCACATAACTCAAACCTTCTCTTAATTCGTAATCGTGTAATATTTCTGCGACTCTTAAAGGAATATACTTACTCTCAGTAGTTTCAAGACAGTAAATAAAGGAATAATTCTGAAAATACAACGTTAAGAACTCTGTTAAATCCTCGAGTGACCAATTTTCATCTAACAAAATCTTATAAGTATTTTTATCGTTTATTTCCATTTCAAATTTCCCTGTTTATTAATCGTAAGTAATTGAAAACTGATTACAACTAAATAACTAACAAAAATTCCCCAATCACTACTAAGCTTTCTGATGAGTCACTAAATATTATAGGTTTATAACCAAAAGCTGTTGTGTCCGGTTTTAAGACTATTCTCGAATTTATTAATACCTGCTCAGCAAGAGTTTTCTCACTGCTGTACACTTTTACTGTGTACTCTCCACCATGATCAGGGTCCTCTATTTCTCGATGCTGAACAAGAACAACCTTTCCATTGCGAGTGCCACCTGGGCTCGCTTTAAATAAGCACCATGATCCATTAGGTATGCGTCGATTCATTGACTCGCCAACTACCCGCATCACAAACATACCTTCGCTGGCATTGATATGACTTGGCAACTCAACCCACTGACAGTCCTCCATAACTTGAAAGTCACTGAATCCACCAGCAGCAGCTTGCAAATCATAAATTGGGACATGTGTTTTATATGGTTTCGCTTCCTCAAATGGAACAACGTTTAACTCTAAACCCTTATATTTCATAGTCACATCATCTGTGACTTGCTGTTGTCGATTTGCTATTTCCTTAAAGTATTCCCGTGTTTCTTTATCAGTACAAAAGATATAACAACCCTTTTGTCCTCGAGTCATTAATGTGCGATATGTATTTTTAATAATTTCGCTGGTTAATTGCTTGGCTTTATCGTATTCATTTTTTAATAGGGTCTTATAACCACGTATCGATTTATCGTTTGAAGAACGTTTTGCAGCATCTGTAATAGCTATCCCATCACGAATAACAAAGTCATCGCCAATAATCACACCAATGTAATCTAGCTCTAATCCTTGGCAAGTGTGAATGCACCCAATTTGTTCTACTGAATGCTCCGCTATTAGCCATAGACTGCCATCTTCATCTAAGTTCCAGCGCGCTTTGAAGTTAAATTCTGGAATGATGATATCGAATACAGATTTGTCTTTTTTGCTTGTCCAATCCCAGCAATAGCCAGCTACTAAACGAGCCTTATTTGAAGCTCGGTTTTTATCAACTATCGCCGCTCTTAACTGATTAGGATCATCAAATATTTTGACTTCATAATCGATATCCTCAAGTGTTGGGTTAGCAGTTTCACGAATTTGCAGGCTGTTATCTACCCATGCCAGATAACCATCGGAACCATTGCATCTAAACTGAGAAACCAACTCTAACTCAGTAACGGTGGAGCCAATTTTATTAGCCCAAAGTTTTATTTCATTGATCGTACCAATATCATCTAAGGTGACTCGTTGAGCTTCATCAATGAAAAAGACATTAAATTTTGATGCCTCTATCAGCTCTTTAATTTGATTTTCACCTTGATTGCCGTAAAAACCTGACTGCTCATTAAGTCGATGAGCTTCATCAACAATTAATGTTCCAAATTGGTTCGGCTCAACTTCAATGTAAGCTCCTGACCCCTTAAACATCTGGTCAATTTGTGCTTTCTTTTTCGAACCTGCGAGTTTTATTTTGAACACTTCACGAGGTGCTGCATTTTTAGAAACATACTGTACAAGCATCTCACGCTTGGTCAGCTCACCTAATAGATTGATAGCGACAACTGATTTACCCGTACCTGGACCACCTTTTACTATCAGTGTTTGCTTTTTACCATGCTGAGCTTTGTGTCCTAAATCAAGAGCAGTTTCATAAACCAATTTTTGCTCATCAATCATTAAGAACTCCGCATTGCCAGCCAGCATTGAGGCTAAAGCATCCGCCAAATTTTTGGATGGTTTAATAACACCATGCTCTATGCGATACATGATGTTATTACTGTCGCCATACTTTACGTGCTTCTTTAAAAACTCTGATAACTTGATAGCATCTTGAGAGACGAAGACCGGCGCTTTTTCTGTGTGGCTGGAGTAAAAAGAGTCGTCTATTACCGACCTTGATTTGAGGTTATGGAGATATGCACATGGTTGCAACCGAATGGACTCTTTACGAACCGTTTCGTTATAGTCTTCAATAAGTGCAGCATAAGACCATGCTTGATATGAGGGATGATTTGTTTCTACATCACCGCGTTGTAAACGCGTTCTGACAATCGCGTCTTTATTTGTTTTTTCTACGTATTGCCACTGCTTAAGCTCAACAATGATTGCAGTGTCATTGTGTTCTTGATCTTTGCCAGTAAGAATGAAATCTACCCGCCGATTTGTCATCGGTAAGTTATATTCAATTGCTACCCCAGCCGCAGAAGGAATTTCCTCATCCCAAAGAATTTGAGACATATATTGCAGAGAGTTTTCCCAAGATAATCTCTCATTTCGCGGAGAGTTACGATTCAACTTTCGCAACACCTCACACTCAATGATTTCAGCGATTCGATTGGACCGAACATCATCAAGAAATTCCCTTTTAGTTGCTGAATAAACAATCATTAAATTGATACTTTCTTATTATTCGTATTGATTATATTTTTTTGAACTGCCTTTAACTTTACTAGCTGGGTACTTCTCTTCGTTCTTTCTAATTTTCTGCTCAATAGCGGCTGATATATCGACCCCTAATTTATCTGCCAAAAGAATCAAATATAACTGCACGTCTGCAATTTCATCAGTGACAGCATTTACCTGTTCAGTACTTAGTGATTTTGACTGTTCCTCCGTCAACCATTGAAAACATTCAACGAGTTCGCTGACCTCTACACTTAGTGCCATTGATAGATTCTTTGGAGAATGAAATTGCTCCCAATCACGCGCCTTAGAAAATTCCCTGAGCCTAGTACGGATTGCTTCTAAATCTGTCATGGATATTGGACTCTAAATATATAAAACAAATATACCTTGGAATTATGATGTCGATGTCGAATCACTAATAATTTGTGCTAATACTAAATTAGGCCCTAATACTACCTAATTTCAGGAGGGTTCTAAAAGTGAAAGGTTTTTTTCGTTAGGTTAAACTTATAAGAATACTAACTACACACTTCTTCAGAATGATCGGCGAGATACTTAGTACATTAAATATTTTGGAAAAAGCAAGTCGGTTCCTTTCTTGGGTTAGGAAAACAAGAACCACTCCTGCTGATACCGTAGGCCATCGCTTCATTAAGTTGTTTGAAAGCCATAATGTTCATCGTAATCAAATTCCACGTTTTTTCGGTCATGGTTTAACTCTCAAAGACGTTCAAGATGAAGCATTTCTCATTCAAAAACTAGATGAAACTTTGCTTGATGCCGCTTCAAATTTATTTGGTGTTCGTCGTGAATGGTTAGAGGGTGCAGAATCTCAGATTTATCCATGTCATGATTTTTACAAGCATCCAGAAGAAGTCTTGCCCTTCTTGACAGGATTACGCGATGCAAATCCGAATGGCGATTTAAATGGAGTGTTATTAGCTCCAGTAGAATATCGAGATGACGCTGTCATTATTCTTAGTGAGTTGATAGGAAACATTGGTGATAAACCAATATATAGATACCACATTTGCAATAATTGGTTATTTGATTACTGGAAATCTCGAGCCTATTTGACCGCTTTTGTTGCAATTGCTTGGAAGTGCAATATTTGTTTACGAGGACGCTATTTACCTTTAAAAGAGATTCAGCAGCTTGCAGATGGCTATAGTTTATTGAGCGTTGAAGATGAAGGCATATTTCTCAGAGGGAGATTGTGGTATCCAGAGGATATGGCTATAGAGGCCGAAGCATTCTTGTTAGGAATTGATCCTGAAAAAGATAATTATGGGCTAACCTCAGCTTTAAAGTTGTGGCTCAGCCTAGAGGAGAAAGGCTATATGAATACTGGATTATCAATGTATACAAAGGAGGAAATTCAGAGCTCTTTTAAACATGCACTTGAGCAAGAACTAGAATCTTAGCACCGCCCTTTTTCTGATCACTATCCCTAGTCCCTTAAAAATCTTGTCGTTTTATGTTGTGTATGTGTAATCTCCAACTGCGTATTTTTATCCACCAACCCTATTTCCACAGATTTACCGGTCTCAGTATCAATCAATAAAACATCCGGCCCTTCTTCAGCGTAATATTTGTTCCCCCACTGCATTATGGTCAATAACACCGGTCTGAAATCCAGCCCTTTTTGGGTAATGACATATTCATACCTTGGCGGTTTTTCACAGTACATATTTTTTTCGAGTAAACCTGATTCGACCAACGCATTCAGGCGTTTGGTGAGTGTGCTTGTAGCGATGCCCAAACTGGTTTGAAAGTCATCAAACTTGGTGACGCCCAACATGGCTTCGCGCAGAATTAATATGTTCCACCACTCCCCCACATGTTCGAGGCTTCTGGCAATTGGGCATGGCATATCGCCCAGGCTTTTGTTTTTCATCGGTGATCCGTGTATGTGATTACAGTTACTTTTATATTGAAAGTTACTGTACTATAGTGACTTCAGTTACGAAAGTGACAGTATAAATAGTTACGCTTGAGGAAGATATGGAAAGAATTGTCATTACCGGTATGGGCATGGTTTCTCCTTTGGGTTGTGGTGTGGAGCTGGTCTGGCAACGCTTGCTGGCCGGGCAATCCGGTATTAAAAAACTGCCGGCAAATATTGCTGATTTCCTGAATACCAAAATCGCGGGCATTGTGCCGGATAAGGCTGAAGATGCCGCTGGCGGGTTTGATGCCGAGGGTGTGATTGCGGCCAAGGAAATCAAAAAGATGGATAGGTTTATCCAGTTTGCCTTGGTGGCAGCGGAAGAAGCGATCAAGCAGGCGAAGTGGTTTCCCAGTAGTGAACGTGCCAAGGCTAGGACGGCAACGGTGATTGCTTCTGGGATTGGTGGCTTTCCGGCCATTGCCAATGCGGTGCGCACCACGGATAACAAAGGTGTTTCACGACTATCACCTTTTACCGTGCCTTCATTTTTGGTGAATCTGGCAGCGGGACATATTTCTATTCGCCACGGCTTTAAAGGCCCGTTGGGTGCACCGGTGACTGCTTGTGCCGCTGGCGTGCAGGCGATTGGCGATGCGGCGCGCATGATACGGGCGAATGAGGCGGATATCGCCATTTGTGGTGGTGCTGAAGCTTGCGTGGATTTGGTGAGTTTGGGTGGTTTTGCCGCGGCCAAAGCACTTTCAGCTGGTTTTAACGATCACCCGGAACAGGCTTCGCGCCCATTTGATAGCCAACGTGATGGCTTTGTGATGGGCGAAGGCGCGGGAGTGTTGGTGATTGAAAAACTGAGCCATGCGCTGGCAAGGGGCGCGACGCCGATTGCAGAAGTGGTCGGTTATGGCACCTCTGCCGATGCTTACCATATCACCGCCGGGCCAGAAGATGGTGATGGCGCCAAACGTGCGATGGAAGCGGCGATTGCGATGGCCGACATTTTGCCAAGCGATATCCAACACTTGAATGCACACGCGACTTCAACCCCTGTGGGGGATGCTTGCGAAATTGCGGCGATTAAGTCTGTGTTTGGCGCTGACAACTCGGTGGCGATTGCATCGACTAAATCGTCTACCGGGCATTTGCTAGGCGCAGCCGGTGGCATTGAAGCGATTTTTACTGCATTGGCCATCAGGGACCAGATTTCGCCATTCACCTTAAACCTGGCAGACACGGATGCACAGGCCGAAGGGCTTAACTTTGTAAAAAACAGGCCACAAAAACTGCCGATTGATTATGCGATTAGTAATGGCTTTGGCTTTGGCGGCGTGAATGCCAGCGTGATTATCAAACGCTTTAGCTAGATTTCATCGCCGCTGAAATCACGAGGCGATGACACGCTGCTTAAGGCGGCTCTTAATTCCGCGGCGTCAATTTGCCTGACCAGGCGCTGAATCTCGACGCCATCTTGCATAAAGATTAATGTGGGCCATAGTTTCACGTGGAACGATCGGCCCAGCCTGCGGCCTTTGCCGTCTTCAATTTTAAGATGGCGAATAGTTGGGAACTGGGCCACTTCAGCGCTGATGGTGGCTTGTGCTGCCTGGCAATAACCGCACCAGCTGGCGCCAAACTCGAGCATGGTCGCGCCTTTGAGGTTATTCACCTCGTCACGTGAAGGTTCTGTGGGAGTCAGTTTTTCCATATTGACCGTTATCGTACTGCAATCTGTGCCGCCTGGTGCCTACATTCTAAAGCTAAGCCAAAACACGCATCGCTTCCATCGCCCAGGCAAGTGTGATAGTTTCCCCTGCAAATAGCACACTCACAAAGGCATGCATGAATACCTCCAGCTTTCTCGTCCAGGCAGCGATCTACCTGTCTGCCGCCATCATTTTAGTGCCCGTATTCAAGCGGCTGGGCTTGGGCTCGGTGCTGGGGTATTTAATTGCGGGCATTTTGATTGGGCCTTATGCCTTAAAACTGATTGCAGACCCTGAACATGTGCTGCACTTTGCCGAATTTGGCGTGGTGCTGATGTTGTTCCTGATTGGCCTGGAACTGGAATCGCAAAAAGTATGGGAGTTACGCAAGCTGCTGTTTGGGCTGGGTGGTTTGCAAGTGACGCTGACCATAGGCTTGGTGACGGTGATTGCGCATAGCCTGCATTTTAGCTGGCCTGAGGCACTGATTATCGGCATGGGCGTCGCCATGTCTTCGACCGCCATTGGGCTGACCGCGCTTATTGAGAAAAAACAGTTACACACGGCTGGCGGCCAGGCCGCGTTTGCCACCTTGCTGTTTCAGGATTTATCGGTGATCCCGCTGTTTATGCTGCTGGCGTTTATTGCGCCCAACCATACAGGCTCCAGCGTTGACCTGTTGGCTGTGGCTAAGGCGATTGCCGTGATTGTCGCCATTATTCTGGCCAGCCGGACGGTGTTGCGCCCGATCATGCGCGTGATTGCACAAACCGGTGTGCGCGAGATTTTTGTCGCTTTTTCATTATTGCTGGTGATTGGTATCTCGCTCGCCATGGAGTCGGTAGGCTTGTCGATGGCGCTGGGCACGTTTCTGGCCGGTGTGTTATTGGCCGACTCGGAATACCGCTATGAGCTGAGGCTGGATATTGAGCCGGTAAAAGGCTTGCTGCTCGGCCTGTTTTTTATTGCCGTGGGCATGACCGTCGATTTAGCGCTGGTTACCAACCAGCCATTGCTAATTTTTGGCGGCGCCTTACTGATTGTACTCACCAAACTATTAGTGCTGGTGGGCCTGGGCTGGCTGTTTAAATACCCGCTGCGTGACAAGTTGTTGTTCGGCGCATCATTGTCGCAAATCGGTGAATTCGCCTTTGTGATTTTTGGCCTGGCACTCGCGCAAGACTCCATTTCACGCGACACCTACAACATCCTCAACGCCATGGTCGCCGTCTCCATGCTGACCACACCGATACTGCTGTTGCTATATGACGCGTTTGTCGGCCTGCAATGCAGCGAACGCCCCAAAGACGCCATCCCGGAAAATAACGCCGTCATCATTGCCGGTTTTGGCCGCTTTGGGCAAATCGTCGGCCGCGTACTCATGGCCAAAGGCATCACCCCTACCCTGATTGATAACGACCCTAATCAGGTTGATTTAACACGCCAGTTTGGCTGGCGTTGTTATTACGGCGATGCCTCCAGACTGGACTTGCTGGAAGAAGCAGGCATTGCCGAGGCAAAATTACTGGTGATTGCGGTTAATGACTCCCATGCGGCGTTGGAGATGGCAAGGCTGGTTAAAGAGCGCTGGCCGCAGGTAGCAATTGTGGCCAGGGCCAGAAGCAGAACGGACGCGTTTGATTTACGTGAGCTGGATTTACATCCGATTAGGGAAACGTTTTACTCTTCGTTAGAAGCGGCTAAACAATCCCTGGTCGCTATTGGTGAAACTGCCAGCGCAGCGGCCAGAATCATCAAGCAATTTGAAAAACACGACCAGGAACAACTGGAAGCCACACTTAAAATCAGGCATGACAGAAAAGCGTTATCCAGTGTGATGGAACAAGGTCGCCAGGATCTGAAAACCCTGCTGGAAATGGAAAGCACCAGTGCCGAAAAAAATGAGGCGCAGGCAGCGCCTTGATTCAGCGTACGTTCTGTAGCAAGCTACATTCAGAAAATAACTCGGCCACCCACTCAATAAAGGCCCGTACCTTCGATGAGAGATGTCTGTTTTGTGGGTACAGCGCATTGATAGGCAAGCTGCCGGCCGGGTAATCCTTCAATACCTTTTCTAACTTACCGTCAGTTAAATAGCCTTGCACCATAAACGTAGGCAATTGGCAGATACCTATGCCTGCCAGCGCGGCGGCGACAATGGCGTCACCATTATTAATGGCCAGTTTGCGTACGGTAGGGATTTCTTGCTCTACGCCATTTTGCTGAAGGATGAAGTTGCGCACTTTGCCGGTTTTGGATGAAAAAAAATGCACAGCCTGGTGGCGTTGCAAGTCATCCGTGGTTTGTGGTGTGCCGTAGGTTTTTAAATACTCTGGCGAGGCGACCAGCAAAAACTGCATGGTGCCAACACGGCGGGCGACCAGGCTGGAATCGAGCAGATTGCCAATGCGGATCACACAATCAACGCCTTCCTCCAACAAATCAATCGGCCTGTCATCACAACCGATCTCCAATTGTATTTCCGGGTATCGTTTAAAAAAATCCGGCAGCGACGGAATAATCACCAGCCGCCCAAGCGGTGTAGGTACATCTACCCGTAACCGCCCTTTGGCACTGACCGTGGCCTGATTAAGCGAGGCTTCGGTTTCTTCGAGCTCGTTTAATAGCCGGATCGCCCTTTCGTAATAGGCGGCGCCATCGGTAGTGACGCTAATACGCCGGGTGGTGCGGTGCAGCAGTTTGACGCGCAGGCGTTTCTCCAGCGCCAGCACCTGCGCCGAGACCGTGGTCTTGGGCAGGTTGAGTGACAGTGCGGCTTTGGTGAAACTCTCGAGCTCTACCACTCGCGTGAACGCCAGCATGGTGTCAAAGCGGTCCATACACTTCCTTGTTGATCTTGATTGTCCAATAAATTAGCACAGTGATTGCATATTTAGCTTATTTATCTGTGATTTTTATTTATTTATAGTGATCAGCAGATTTAAACAACTTCATTACTTTTTATTTAGGAGATTTTTATGAGCAAGAAACTTGAAGGTAAAGTGGCCGTGGTGACTGGTGCATCCAAAGGCATAGGCGCTGAAATTGCCAAACGTTTTGCACGGGATGGCGCCGCAGTGGTCGTTAATTATTTATCCAGCAAAGCAGGTGCAGATAAAGTGGTGGCCGAGATTACCCAAGCCGGTGGCAGGGCGGTTGCCGTGGGTGGCAGTGTGAGCGAGGCGGCCGAGGCGCAAGCCATTATTGAAGCAGCGATCAGCAACTTCGGCAAACTGGATATTTTGGTCAACAACTCCGGTATCTACGAATTTGCCACCATTGAAGAGATCACCCCTGAACATTTCCACAAACAATTCAACATTAACGTGCTGGGCTTGTTGCTCACCACGCAAGCCGCGGTCAAATACTTGCCTGAGGGCGGCAGCATTATCAACATCGGCTCCGTGGTCAGCCGCTTAACGCCTCCAGGTGCTGCTGTATACACCGCCACCAAAGGCGCAGTGGATGCGATTACTGGCTCATTATCTAAAGAACTGGGCCCACGCAAGATTCGCGTCAATGCCTTGAACCCTGGCCTGGTAGCAACAGAAGGCACCCAAACCGCAGGTGTGATTGGCTCAGAGATGGAGAGCGGCTATGTGGCACAAACACCGCTGGGTCGCACAGGCCAGCCGAATGATATTGCATCAGTGGCAGCCTTTTTAGCCTCTGAAGACTCCTACTGGCTGACTGGCGAGCAATTGTTGGTAGGCGGTGGCTTGCGTTAATTTTAGAGAGTAAATAAATGATCAACTTATATACATGGGCAACGCCGAATGGTCGAAAAATCTCCATCCTGCTGGAGGAGTTAGGACTCGACTATGCGGTGAGCCCGGTTGATCTGGGCAAGCTGGAGCAGTTTTCTGCCCATTTCAGCGCGATTTCGCCCAACAACAAGATTCCGGCCATTATCGATACTGAACCAGATCGCGACCCGGTCGTGATTTTTGAGAGCGGCGCTATTCTGACTTACCTGGCGGAGAAAAGCGGCCAGTTTCTGGCACCTCATGGACAGGCACGCTATAGCGCTATTGAATGGTTGCACTGGCAAACCAGTGCACTGGGGCCAATGTTAGGACAGCTTGGTTTTTTCGCAGTGAGAAGTAAAGAGAAATCACCATTAGCCATTGCGCGATTTACCGAAGAAGTGGAGAGATTGCTCACCGTGATGGAAAAGCAGTTAACAAGCAATGCTTATCTGGCAGGTGAAGAGTATTCAATCGCCGATATTGCCTGTTACCCCTGGGTGCAAGCGGCTACGGTCTATTTCAAAGAAGCGTTGAATGGCTCGTTTGATACTAAACCAGCGTTGCAACGCTGGTTAAAAACGGTGGGCGAACGCCCTGCGGTTAAGCGAGGCATGGCGGTGCCAACACTTTAAGCCATGTGGACAACAACCTTTGAATACTCGACCAGTGCAACACCAATTACTTTGCAGGTGTTTGGCAAAGGCGATGCTAAACGCAAACAACCCGTCCTGATTTATTTTCATGGCGGGTTGTTTAACTGCGGCAGTATTGAAACCGCTTATGACATCGCCCATGCGCTCTCTGAGCACATGGTGGTAGTGTGTGTCGCCTATCCTTTGGCGCCGGCCATGCAGTTTCCTGACACCATAGAAGTCGCCTACGCAGCGCTGGCGTGGGTAAGTGCGCACGCGAAAACGATAGGCGCGGATGCCAAAAGGATCTTTGTTGCCGGGGAGCAAGCCGGAGGCAATCTGGCCGCAGTCGTCGCCATGCTGTTTCGCGACCGCGGATTAACTTGCGGTAATCAATGCAGCTTGCAGGGACAAATATTGATCAACCCCATGCTGGATGCACTGCAAACCTCAAAATCACTGGCAGCTGTGGCAGATAGCCCGTGTCGCCGGGCGTGGGCGGATTATACGCAGGTAGCCAGCAATGCCTTGCATCCGTATGTGTCGCCAGTCAACTCCTGTCGACTGGCCGGACTGGTACCCGCCATGATCATCAACAGTGACACCAACCCGCTCAGGGATGAAGCTGAAACCTATGCCACAAAACTGGTGCTCGCTGGCGTGCCAGTGCAAGTACAAAGACTGGAGGATAATGCTTTTAACTTAAGTAATAGCCAGCATCCTGCTTTTCACACACTCTGCCAGTTAATCAGGCAGTTTATCGGGCCGAAGCTGCTGACTCAGTGGTAATTCATCCTGTCGAGCGCCAGGGGCCTGCCCTTTATCCGACGTAGATGTAACAGAAAGTGCTAGCAAGGCCGCCTAGCGCACGAATAGGCTGCTGCCCACCCCAATGTATGGCTTGAGGAATATTTTGAGCGCAGGCGCGCCGATAGTGATATCAGCGAATCATCCGGCAACGCTAAAAATCAAACGAATGGCGGAATAATAAAAAAGCGCCCTCAGGCGCTTTTTTAATTCAGATGAAAACGAATTTCCTTAGACATCCAGCGAGCTGACGCTAAGCGCATTGCTTTCGATAAACGCACGTCGTGGTTCCACGTTGTCGCCCATCAGTGTCGTGAAGATTTCATCGGCACCAATAGCATCTTCAATTTGCACTTTGAGCAGGCGGCGTACGGTTGGGTCCATGGTGGTTTCCCATAATTGTTCCGGGTTCATCTCGCCCAAGCCTTTGTAACGCTGAATATTCAGGTTATGTTTGGCTTCGCCCAGCAACCAGTCCAGCGCTTGTTTGAAGGTGCTGACTTTTTGCTCTTTCTCACCGCGCTTGATCAATGCGCCCTCACCTAACAGGTTGTTGACCATGTTTGAGGTACGGTTGATCTGGCGGAAATCGCCACTATTCAGGAACTCGGCATCGATGACGCAGCTTTGCAGGTTACCGTGCACGTATTTGTTTACTTCAAGGCGATAAGCACTGGTTTCAGTATCTTGCGCCACAATGACTTCTGAACCAACCGCACCCAGGATAGGACGCAATTTTTCAGCTGCAGTATTGGCCGCAGATTCTGTACTCAAATCCAGGTCGCCTAAATCCTGAATCGCGCGCAACACGCTTTCATCATAAAGGTTGGCGATACGGCGGATCACAGCTTCTGTCAGCACCATTTGTTTGGCGATACTGGTCAAGGCATCGTCTTTAAGAATGTCGCCACCGTCTTTGGTCACCAGCACGGCATCACGCAGGGCTGAGTTAAGCAGGTATTCATCCAGCTCGTGTTCGTCTTTGAGGTAGCGCTCGTCGCGGCCTTGTTTGACTTTGTACAGAGGTGGTTGCGCAATGTAGATATGGCCGTTTTCAACCAGCTCTGGCATTTGGCGGTAGAAGAACGTCAGCAACAAAGTACGGATATGGGCACCGTCGACGTCCGCATCGGTCATGATGATGATGCGGTGATAGCGCAATTTTTCCAGGTTAAAGTCATCTTTACCGATACCCGTGCCCATGGCAGTAATCAGCGTGGCGATTTCCTGTGAGCCCAATAGTTTGTCAAAACGTGCTTTTTCTACGTTTAGGATCTTACCTTTGAGCGGCAGAATCGCCTGGAATTTACGGTCACGACCTTGTTTGGCTGAACCACCCGCAGAGTCACCCTCGACCAGGTAGAGTTCGCTTAAGGCTGGATTTTTCTCTTGGCAATCAGCCAGCTTGCCTGGCAGACCCATGGTATCCATCACACCTTTACGGCGGGTGATTTCACGCGCCTTACGCGCCGCTTCGCGCGCACGCGCTGCTTCTACAATCTTACCGCAAACAATTTTGGCATCGACCGGGTTTTCTTCCAGGAACTCTGCCAGTTTGGCTGCCACAATCTCGGAGACCACTGGCTGCACTTCGCTGGACACCAGTTTGTCTTTGGTTTGTGATGAGAATTTAGGATCTGGCACTTTGACTGACAGCACGCAGGTAATCCCTTCGCGCATATCGTCACCGGTGGTTTCGACTTTGGCTTTTTTAGCGAATTCGTTTTGTTCGATATATTGATTCAGCGTGCGCGTCATCGCGGTACGCAAACCGGTCAAATGGGTACCGCCATCGCGTTGCGGAATGTTGTTAGTAAAACACTGTACAGTTTCAGAGTAGCTATCGTTCCATTGCATCGCTACTTCAACCGTCATATTGTCTTTTTCGCTGATGGCATAAAACACTTTTGGGTGCAGCACCGTTTTAGTACGGTTCATGTACTCCACAAAGCCTTTGATACCACCGCTAAAAGCGAAGTTTTCAGATTTGCCTGTGCGTTGGTCGATCAACTCGATCTTCACGCCATTGTTCAGGAAAGACAGTTCACGGATACGCTTGGCCAGAATTTCAAAGTGATATTCAACCAGGGTAAATGTTTCAACCGATGCCAGAAAATGGACTTCTGTGCCCTTTTTTTCAGTGGTACCGGTGATGGCTAACGGCGCTTGTGCCACACCACGATGAAACTCCATCTGATGCACTTGGCCCTTGCGGTAAATTTTCAGTCTCAGCCAGTCAGACAAGGCGTTCACTACAGACACACCCACACCGTGCAAACCGCCAGACACTTTGTAAGAGTTCTGGTCAAACTTGCCGCCCGCATGCAACTCTGTCATCACAATTTCAGCGGCCGAGCGTTTAGGCTCGTGTTTGTCGTCGTCTTTAATATCGGTTGGAATACCACGGCCGTTATCAGAAATACTGATGGAATTATCCGGATGGATAATCACTTTAATATCGTCACAGTGGCCTGCCAGTGCTTCGTCAATCGCATTATCGAGCACTTCGAATACCATATGGTGCAAACCGGAACCATCTGACGTGTCACCAATGTACATGCCCGGACGTTTACGTACAGCGTCCAAACCTTCCAAAATCTTGATACTGTCTGAGTTATATTCTTGTGGCTGTGCCATAACAAAAGTTTCTTTAATTGAGATTTAAAAGTCACTGCAGCGTGTTTCACGTGAAACACGGGTGCAGGCATTATATGCGCATTGGCATCACAACGTATTTATAGTTGCTATCGCTGGCAGCTGTGATCAGGCAACTACTGTTGGCGTCGGCAAAAGCAAACTCAATTTGCTCATCACTCAGGTTATTCAGCACATCAATCAGATAAGTGACATTAAAGCCAATATCCAGCGCTACCTGGCTGTAATCAATTTCCAGTTCTTCTTCCGCTTCTTCTTGCTCGGTGTTAGTACTAATCAGCTTGAGCAAGCCTTGCGTGATGACCATGCGAATACTGCGGTATTTTTCGTTAGACAAAATCGAAGCACGTTGCAAGGCACTCAAAATCGCTACCCGGTTCACCATAAAGGTATTTTGATGGCCGGTTGGAATCACGCGGTTGTAATCGGGGAACTTGCCGTCAATCACTTTGCTGATCAGTTGAATATCACCAAACTCAAAACTGACCTGGCCATTGAGTAAATCAATGACGACAGGTGCTTCAGATTGTTCATCCAGTAACTTGGTCAGCTCCAGCACGGTTTTACGCGGCAAGATGACTTCCGTTTTTTCAAAACTCTGATCCAGCGTGGTGTTGGTATAGCTCAAACGATGGCCATCAGTGCCCACAACATGCAACTGGTTGCCATTCACTTCGAGCAACAAACCATTCAGGTAATAACGGATATCTTGCTGTGCCATGGCAAACTCAACCTGTTTCAACAGGCGCTTAAGCTCTGACTGCGCCAGGCTGAAACTGATGTTCTGGCCGCTGGCTTTACTCATCAAAGGATAATCAGCTGCTGGCAAAGTTTGCAAGTTAAAACGGCTCTTGCCCGCCTTGAGCGTAATGCGGTTGTCCTGGTTGTTCATTTCAATAGACGAGCTATCTGGCAATGAGCGACAAATATCCAGCAATTTTTTTGCAGAGATGGTGGTACTCAATTCACCTTCTACCCCGCCATTGACTCTCAGCGAAATCTGCATTTCCAGATCCGTGGCTGTCAGATGCATTTCTTGCTGCTTGATGTTCACCAGCAGATTAGAAAGGATAGGCAGTGTATGTCTGCGCTCTACGATGCCAGTGACACTATTGAGGGGTTTAAGCAGTACCTCACGGTTTATTTTGATTTGCATGGCCTGACCTGATTAATAACTTTATTTCAATATATAAAAGATAAGACTAATAGTAATGTACGACTTTTTTGTGGGTAACTCTAAAAATTAATTTAATTCAAAGACTTACAAACATTTTAGCTTGTGCATAAATTGCGTTTTAAACATGCATTATTTGTGGCTGATATTGTAAACTGATTTTATCCTGTCTATACGCAATATTTAAACACACGTCATTCTCAACTTATCCACAGCTTATCTTGTTAAAATTTTTTTCCCTAATCACGAATGACTTGCGTCAGCAAACCAATATCGCGCGCTAACGTTTGGTCATTTAAGCGTAATTGTTCAATTTCTTCACAGGCATGCATCACGGTGGTGTGGTGACGTCCGCCAAAAGCTTCACCGATTTCCGGGAAACTGTGATTGGTCAGTTCACGTGCCAGTGACATCGCGACCTGACGCGGTCTGGCGACATTCCGTGAACGTTTTTTACTAAACATATCGCTGACTTTAATCTTATAGTAGTCAGCGACTGTTTTCTGGATGTTTTCAATGGTGATCTGGCGTCCACGCACAGCAATCAGGTCGCGTAAGGCATCTTTAGCCAGATGCACATCAATAGCATGGCCGGTGAAATTGGCCATGGCAATAATACGGTTTAGCGCACCTTCAAGCTCACGCACGCTGGAGCGAATCTGTTTGGCGACGAAGAACGCCACATCTTCATGCAGGTTGATTTTGAGGTTTTCAGCTTTTTTGCGCAAAATCGCGACGCGCATTTCCAGTTCCGGCGGTTCAACTGCTACAGTCAGGCCCCAGCTAAAACGCGTACGCAGGCGCTCATCCATGTCTACGATCTCTTTGGGATACGTATCGCAAGTGATGACGATTTGTTTTTTCTCTTCGATTAAAGAGTTAAAGGCGTAGAAAAACTCTTCTTGTGTACGGGTTTTTTTGGCAAAGAACTGAATATCATCAATCAATAATAAATCGAGCGAATGATATTGCTGCTTGAACTCGTCAAAGGCCTTGTTTTCGTAAGCTTTCACCACGTCAGACACATAACGCTCAGCGTGCAGGTAACGTATATTGGCTTCTGGCTTGGCTTTTTTCAGCTCATTGCCAATCGCCTGCAACAAATGGGTTTTGCCCAAGCCCACACCACCATAAATAAACAAGGGGTTATACGCCTGGCCAGGATTGCCTGCTACTTGAATTGCTGCAGCACGTGCCAATTGGTTGGCGCGGCCGGTGACATAGTTATCAAACAGGAAGCTGTCATTGAGGCCACTGCTTTTCTCTGACTTGAGATGTTTGGCCGGGGCGCGGTTGCTCACCGGTTTTTTATCAATGACTCTGGCTGTGTGTTGTTGTGTGGCCGCTGCAACCACCGCTTCTACTGGTGATTGCGCAGATGGCGCAGTTTTTATTGGCGCTGCGCTAGGTGCGGGCGCGGCCTGCTCAGACGTATCTACGATGAGTTCAACGACTGCGCTGGGAGATAATTCGGTCGCAATGGTGGCAATGCGGGTGAAAAACTTGCTTTTTACCCACTGCATGACAAATTTATTAGGCGCGACAATCTGCACCGCCTCGCCATTGACGCGTGCTTTCAGGGGTTTAATCCAGGTATTGTATTGTTGTGCCGAAAGTTCTTTTTCGAACTTGAGCAAACAATAGGCCCAAAAATTTTCCATTGCTCCAGTGCTTTTTAAAAGTGTCAGCAAAAAGCCAGCCTGTTTCCGTGTTTCAGGCGCTGTTTGCGTTTATTCGTTATAATTGCCGGGAAGAGTGGCAGAAGACGTGGTCTTGATGGTGATTGTCACCTTGACCTGTTGCAGACATTCTAAACGTTTTAACCTGAGTTATCCACAGCCACGACCTATAAAAAAATAAAAAAAATCATTGACATAAGGTCGCGATTTGCTGTTTAATTAAGGGTTTTTGAAATCGGCAAATATTCACTGTTAAATCAGCGTTGCCGGATTAGAGTTTAATTGCCAATTTGGCAGGAGTTTAATAATGAAACGTACCTATCAACCATCCAAAACCCGTCGTGCACGTACCCATGGCTTTCTGGTACGCATGAAAACCAAAGGTGGCCGTGCAGTGATTGCTGCTCGTCGCGCTAAAGGTCGTAAACGTCTGGGTCTGTAATCCCTGACGATGCATTGCTTGAAACTCAATGCATGACATTGTACAAGCTAAAAAAAACGGATGAATTTTCATCCGTTTTTAGTTTCAGGAAACGGTTTTATGGTGAGTGGCTGTTTGCCAACATCATGCCTAACCAGCAAGACCATCATCGCTACGGTTTGGTCGTGTCGAAAAAAGTCGCCAAACTGGCGGTTAAGCGTAACTATATGAAGCGTGTCTTGCGCGAGTTATTGCGCGCGCAAACCTCTCCAGTAGCCAGTGGTTTTGATGTGGTGCTGCAAGTGCGCAAAGGTTTTCAACACGAAGATTTTCCGGCCATACAACGTGATTTGTCACAATTGCTGGCTAGACTGAAAAAAACTGCACCTGTTTCCTAATGACGCTGATGAAAACGATACTGATTACATTAGTAAAATGTTACCAGTGGGGGTTAAGCCCCTGGCTGGGGCGTCAGTGTCGTTTTCATCCAACCTGTTCACACTACGCCATTGAGGCGCTGCAACGCTATGGTGCCTGGCATGGTAGCCTGTTGGCCTTGCGCCGCATTGGCCGCTGTCATCCGTGGCATCCGGGTGGTGTGGATCCCCTTCCCTGACTTGTAAATACGAAACCTTATGGATACTCGCCGTTTAATTCTGTTCGTGATCTTTTCCTTCTCCATTATGTTGCTATGGGACGCCTGGCAGCAGCAACACGCACCTGCACCGGTTGCACAGCAAGAGGCAGTGCAAACCTCGCCGGCTGACAAACCACAGGAAAATGGTTTTAAACTCAGCCAGGGTGCACGTATTGCTGTGAAAACAGACCGTTATGCGGCAGTGATTGATACAGTTGGTGGCGATTTGCGTCAGCTGTCCTTGCTGGAGCATAAGGCCGATGACAACTCCGGCCCTTATGAGCTCATGAGTGATGCCAGTGCGGATAAATTGTATGTGGCACAGACCGGTTTAAAAGGGGATGGTTTACCTACGCATTATGTAACGTTTACGGCTGCTGAGACTAATTACAGCCTGCAAGAAGGCCAGGACACATTGGAAGTGCGTTTAACTGCGCCAGAAACCAATGGTGTGGCTGTGGATAAGGTGTATCGCTTTCACCGTGGTCAATACCTGATCGATGTGCAGTACGAAATCAAAAACAACAGCGATAAAGCGATTTCGCCTTCTGTGTATTACCAGATTATTCATGATAACGAGTCTAACCAGGGCTCTAAAATGATGCCGACGTTCACTGGCGGCGCTTACTTTACTGAGGCAGACAAATACAACAAGGTCAAATTTGATGAAATGGCCAAGAAGGATGTGTCGATTAATGCCAAAGATGGCTGGGTTGGTTTAGTACAACATTATTTCGTCAGCGCCTGGGTGCCGCAATCCACCGCTGAGCGCAAGTTCTACACTACCAAGCTGAGTGAGCATGATTTCTCTATCGGTACTATTTTGCCTGTCGGTGAAATTGCAGCCGGTAGCAGTAAAACGGTAGATGCGAAACTGTTCAGTGGCCCACAAGCCCAGGATGACCTGGCTGCTGCTGCGCCTGGTCTGGAGTATGTGGTGGATTACGGTATTCTGACCGTGATTGCCAAACCTCTGATGTGGTTGTTGACCCATATTCACGAACTGGTGAAAAACTGGGGCATTGCCATCATTGTACTGACCATTCTGATCAAGGCCGCATTCTTTAAACTGTCTGCTTCTGGCTATCGCAATATGGCGCATCTACGTGAAATGGCGCCTAAGATGCAGTCTCTCAAAGATAAATTTGGCGATGACAAGCAAAAGTTGCAACAAGCCATGATGGAAATGTACCGTACCGAGAAAATCAACCCGATGGGTGGTTGCTTGCCTATTCTGGTACAGATTCCGGTATTCATCTCACTGTATTGGGTATTGCTGGGTTCAGTTGAGTTGCGCCATGCGCCTTTCTTTGGCTGGATTCAGGACTTGTCAGCGACCGATCCCTACTTTGTATTGCCAGTGCTCATGGGCGCGACCATGATTATTCAAACCTTTTTGAATCCGCCGCCAACGGATCCGATTCAAGCCAAAGTAATGAAAATCATGCCGGTCGCATTTAGTATTTTCTTCTTCTTCTTCCCGGCTGGCCTGGTGTTGTATTGGTTGGTGAACAATATTCTGTCTATCTGGCAGCAATGGGCGATCAACCGCATGATTCATGCAGAAGCTGTGGCAAAAAAAGGGCATGGTAAATAATCAGATCGCCTTAAGCACTGACACCGTTGCCGCCATTGCAACGGCGCCTGGTGCAGGTGGTATTGGTGTGGTGCGGGTATCTGGGCCATTGGTAGCAGATATCGCCACACAAATCCTCGGCCACTGCCCTGCCCCACGGCATGCGGCTTACCTGCCTTTCTTGCAAGCCGATGCTACGTTGATTGACCGTGGTATCGCCATTTACTTCCCTAATCCACACTCTTATACCGGCGAAGATGTGCTTGAGCTGCAAGCGCATGGCGGAACTGCGCTAATGCAAATATTGCTGGCGCGCTGCATAGAATGCGGCGCCCGTCATGCACAAGCTGGTGAGTTTACCCAACGTGCCTATTTAAACGACAAGCTCGACCTCGCACAAGCAGAGGCTGTTGCTGACCTGATTAATGCGGCAACGGTAGAAGCTGCACGCAGTGCTGTACGTTCTCTCTCGGGCGAGTTTTCACAAGCCATACAGACCTTGTTGCAACAACTGGTCGATTTACGCATGTATGTTGAAGCTTGCCTGGATTTTCCTGAAGAAGAGATTGATTTCATCACCCAGGGCCGCGTGTTGGAAAAGTTACAGGCGAACCAGGCGGCTTTGCAACATATCTTTCACCAAGCCAAGCAAGGCGTCTTGTTGCGCGAAGGCATCAACGTCGTACTCATTGGCCAGCCTAATGTAGGTAAGTCCAGTTTATTGAACGCCTTGTCAGGTGAAGAGGTGGCGATTGTGACGCCGATAGCTGGTACCACGCGCGATACCATTAAAAGTGTCATCCAGATTGAGGGAGTGCCCTTACATGTGATTGATACTGCTGGCTTGCGTGAGACCGAAGATACGGTGGAACAAGTGGGTATTGCTCGCACCTGGAAGGCGATTGAAACCGCGCATGTCGCTTTATTGTTGGTGGATAGCCAACATGGTATTGGCGATCAGGAAAAGGCTATTTTGCACAAATTGCCAGCAGAAGTGAAAAAAGTCTGGGTGCATAACAAGATAGATGTTTCACGTGAAACATCGCGCATTGAAAAACGTGAAAATGAGCAGCACGTGTTTTTATCGGCCAAGACAGGTGATGGTATTGCCAGCCTGCAAAAAACGCTGCTAGAGATCGTGGGTTATCAGCCTGGTGGTGAAGGTGTGTTTATGGCCAGGGCGCGTCATTTGCAAGCACTTGCAGAAGTTGAGCAGCATTTAGACCTAGCAATGTTGCAAATGCATGCGGCCGAACTAGTCGCAGAAGAGTTGCGTTGTGCGCAAGAAGCGCTAGGAACGATTACCGGTGAATTCACCCCAGATGATTTGTTAGGTGAGATTTTTAGTCGATTTTGTATCGGCAAATAAAAACCCGCATTAGCGGGTTTTTTTTCGAGGGAATGGCGTATTGCGTTGATCAAACCGTTCATCAATACTACACACCCGTTTACAACCGGTGATCATGGCCCAGATCAGGTTGTCGTGATGAATGAAGCTTTCAAAAATCACGCCTAATACATGCACCACCACCACTGCCAGCCAAGTCCAGGTTGCATAGTGATGCAGTACCTGCGCCATATCGTCATCAATAAAGCCCCAGCCGCTGTTATACACAATGCAACCAGAGCCTACGGCAACAATTCCTAAACCCAGCATGGCATAAATAGCAATTGAGCCAGTGGGGTTGTGGCCAATATAGTGTCTGGCAGTGCCTTTCAGTAGCTTAAACAGGTATTTCGCAGCCCAGACCGGATTTAATGGAAAGCTGTGAAAGTTGGCGTAACCTGTAGCAATCAGGCCCCAGATAATGCGTGCAACGATTAATGTACCGGCGACATAGCCCGCGTAAGCATGGTGTAGACGGTCCCACATGGAGGCGTGGGTATAAAAAGCATACCCAAACGCCGCCACAAGAGACCAGTGGAAGATCCTGATGAAAGGATCCCAGACATACCGTAGCATTTGAATTATTTGCTAGGTTTGGTTTCTGTTAACAGATAAGCAATAAAGTTGGCTTTTTCTGAAGGAGAGCAATCAGCACCCAGAATGTCGTTGCAGTGTTTGGTGAACTCTTCTTCTACTTTATCAAGGTCAGTAAAGCGTTTGGTGTTCACACGTGGTGCCAACGGTGGGATCTCTTTGTTGGTCACAATGTTTTTGCCGACGTTAGCTGGATTGTTGGTGTGGCATGAGGCACATGCCGCTTCTTTACCGCTAGGGGTTTTGAATTTGCGGTTAAAGAAAATTTTACCGTCTGTAATAGAAGGTGCTTCATACATTGAGTTGGCGGAGTGTGCGATGTTGGTGTACTTGTATACCAGTTTTTCGGCATTAGTCACATCAGCCATGGCGTGTACAGAAAACAAGACCCCGAATGTAGCAATAATTGTTTTGATTTTCATGGTAAGAGCTCCTTGGTTGTTTTGAAAAA
>Ga0066461_1000143_pt1 | contig 32806 bp, 28 predicted proteins | sample LakWasMe91_HOW11_2_FD_59572 | JGI IMG/M metagenome (GOLD analysis project Ga0066461, IMG submission 59572) | Freshwater sediment methanotrophic microbial communities from Lake Washington under simulated oxygen tension - Sediment Metagenome 91_HOW11 | ecosystem: Environmental > Aquatic >...
TCTGAGGTCGGCACTCCCCCCCCTTCGCAGCCATTTTGCCGATGGTGTACATCATGCGCTCCACCTCGCTAAAGCCAATATTCCCAATATAAACCTTGGTGCAGACACCGTGGTCAAGGTTTTGGCGCACGCCATGTTTCTACCCGGTTGTTGCCGAAGTCGAGCGCGAACACGGTCCCATCATCGGCTACTGCCACCGCGCTCACGTGATTGAACTGAGCCGGACCGCTGCCCTTGGCGCCGAACGTGGTCAAAAAAGTACCGTCAGCGGCGAACTTCTGTATCCGGTTGTTGTAGAAGTCGGCGGCGAACAGATTCCCTTGGGAATCGACGGCGATTGATGTCACCGCCGTAAACCAGCCATTGAACGGACCGTAGATGCCACGCGCGAACGGGCCGCCCCATTTGCGCAGAAAAGTCCCGTCGGGACCGAATACCTGAATCCGGTTCCCATAGCCGTCTGCCATGTAGATATTCTCCGTTTGATCGAGCGCCGTATCGGTCGGGTAGTGGAACTGTCCGATTGCATGTCCAGTCCGGCCCGGCGTTCCCCACTCGCGGATGAAAGTGCCGTCGGCCTTTAGCTTCTGCACGCGCTGCCCGTAGAAGTCGGCGACATAGAGCTCGCCGTTTCGATTAACAGCAACCCCGCCGGGCGCGCTGAATTGTCCCGTGCCGCTGCCTTTTTCGCCCCAGGCGCTGACGAATTGGTAGGGAGGCTCCTTTGCCGAAGGGACGAAAGCCAGCCAGCCGACAGCGAGGAAGACAGCCAGCGCAACAAAGGTGTGGCGGCCGGCCTTGATCACGGTTTGACGTTTCACTTGGGAATCGACCTTCAGAAACTGATGCGGACACCGGCGTTCAAGGTGTAAGCGTTCTTCAGCGCCGTGCCGTTCAGACTCTGAGACACCGGAATCTGAACCCCGGCCTCGGCTATCCATTTTTTGGTGACGTATTGCAGCCCTGGTGACAAAAACAGCGTGGTGCCGCCGCTATTCGGGTCGTCAGCGCCGCTGAGTCGATCCTTGGCCGCATGCACGAGAGTGGCTTCCACACTCACAGACGCATCATGGGTCGGATGGGAAAGAGTAGGGGCGCTCAATGAATACCGGCTTTTTCTCACCCTGCGCAGCACGAAAGTTGCTTCACATCCTTGTTGAATGTCTGCGCACAGAGTTTCAGGCCCTCCACCATTGTCAGGTAAGGGAACAACTGATCAGCCAGTTCCTGCACCGTCATCCGGTTGCGAATCGCCAGCACCGCCGTCTGGATCAGCTCCCCCGCTTCGGGCGCTACGGTCTGCACGCCGATCAGCCGTTTGCTGCCTTCCTCGATGACCAGTTTGATGAAGCCGCGCGTGTCGAAGTTGGCGAGCGCACGGGGCACGTTATCCAGCGTCAGCGTGCGGCTGTCGGTTTCAATGCCATCGCGGTGCGCCTCCGCCTCGCTGTAGCCCACGGTTGCCACCTGCGGGTCGGTAAACACCACCGCCGGCATGGCGCTCAGGTCGAGCATCGCTTCGCCGCCTGTCATGTTGATCGCTGCGCGGGTGCCGGCGGCCGCCGCGACATAGACAAATTGCGGCTGGTCGGTGCAGTCGCCGGCGGCATAGACGTGCGCGTTGCTGGTGCGCATGGACTTGTCGATGACGATGGCGCCGTGCGCATTGACCGCGATGCCCGCCGCTTCCAATGCCAGGCTGCGCGTATTAGGCGCGCGGCCGGTGGCAACCAGCAGCTTGTCGGCGCGCACTTCGTCTTGCCCGGTGCTGAGCACGAATTCACCGTCCGCATAGGCGACATGGCTGGCTTGAGTGTGCTCCAGCACCTCAATACCCTCGGCCCGAAACGCGGCCGTGACGGCCTCGCCGATGGCAGGGTCTTCCCGAAAGAACAGCGTGCTGCGCGCCAGGATCGTCACCTTGCTGCCCAAGCGGGCAAAGGCCTGCGCCAGTTCCACGGCCACCACCGAGGAGCCGATCACCGTGAGCCGGGGTGGAATGGTGTCACTCGCCAGGGCCTCGGTCGAGGTCCAGTACAGCGTCTCTTTCAGGCCGGGGATCGGTGGCGCCGCCGCGCTGGCGCCGGTGGCGATCAGGCAGCGGTCGAATGCGAGCTCGCGCTCACCGCCGTCGTTCAGGCGCACGATGAGGTGTTGGCTATCTTTGAAATACGCCTCACCGCGCAGCACCGTGATGGCCGGATTGCCGTCAACAATGCCTTCGTACTTGGCGTGCCGCAGTTCATCAACACGGGCCTGCTGCTGGGCGAGGAGGGCATGCCTGTCGATCCTCGGCGCACTGGCGCTGATGCCGGCATCGAAAGGGCTGGTCTGCCGCAGATGCGCAATATGCGCGGCGCGGATCATGATCTTGGACGGCACGCAGCCGATATTGACGCAAGTGCCGCCTATGGTGCCGCGCTCGATAAGGGTGATTTGCGCGCCTTGCTCGGCGGCCTTCAGTGCTGCAGCCATGGCGGCTCCGCCGCTGCCAATGACGGCGATATGCAGACCGCTGCCCCCGCTCGCGTTGGAAACATCGGTCGGAGAGGGGGCGCCAGCTTGCTTCAAATCCGTTGCCGCTCTTGCGCTGTAACCCGCGGCCGAGACGGCGGCGATTAACGCCTGCGCTTCCAGCGCCCGTCCACTGACAGTAGCGCGGCCTGTGGGATAGTCCACGTCTGCGCGTTCGACTCCCAACACCTTGCGCAGGGCATCACCCACATGGCTGGCGCATGATTCACACGTCATTCCTTCAATAATCAAGCCGATCATTGTTTTTCGCCTGAGTTGTCCTTGTTGCAGCAAGCCTGTGTCCGTCGCCGTTTTTGCAGTGCGTAAATCGTGATTCCGACAAATACCACCAAGGCGGGCACCAGCACGTAGTCGAGATAACCGGTGAGTGCGCCGAGCCCGACGGCGCCGAGCAGGATAAGCAGGATCGGTGTGACGCAACACAGAGCCGCAATGGATGGTTCCGCCAATACCCAGCTTGAGCAGGGTTGCGTTCTTGAGCATGCCTTACTTCTTGACGCTGGACGGATAGCCCGCGTTTGTTGTTGCCAAGTTCAGCTTCTGAACGCTGGTTTTGGTATTGTCAAAGGTGACGACGGCTTCTCGTTTCTCGAAGCTCACGTCGATCTTACTCACTCCCTCGACCTTCGAGATTGCATTCTTGACGGTGATAGGGCAGGCGGCACAGGTCATGCCCGGCACCGACAAAGTGACGGTCTGCGTGGCAGCCCACACAGGGGCGACGATGGCAGCAAGGGCGAGAGAGGCAAACAGTTTTTTCATGCTGAACTCCTGATTAATAGAATAAGGGAAGAATGGTGGGAAATCCGATCGAGACCAGTACCAGGACGGCGACTACCCAAAAAATGAATTTGTAAGTGGTGCGCACCTGTGGAATGGCACAGACCTCACCCGGTTTGCAGGCTTGCACCGGACGATAAATGCGGCGATAGGCGAAGCACATTGCGACCAACGCCGCACCGATGAAGATCGGTCGGTACGGCTCCAGCACGGTCAAATTGCCGATCCAGGCGCCGCTAAAGCCAAGTGCGACCAGTACCAGTGGGCCGAGACAGCAGGTTGATGCCAGAATCGCCGCCAGTCCGCCGAGTGCCAGCGTAGCGGATTCTGTTTTGTTGCCGGTTTCCATGCCTCGAATCCTTCAAAACGATTGGGAGTAGACTAAGCATAGATACGGAGTTAGGTACGGAATCAAGGAGAATTTGACCATGGAGGAAAATAAATTGACGGTGGGGCAATTGGCCAAGACGGCCGGCGTCAATGTGGAAACGGTACGCTATTACCACCGGATCGGCTTGTTGATGGCACCGGAGCGCGCTTATGGCCGCATCCGGCGCTACGACCGCGATGCGCTGCGGCGCCTGCGCTTCATCAAACGGGCGCAGCGCCTAGGCTTTATCTTGGAAGAAGTGTCGTCGCTACTGATGTTGGAGGACGGCAAGCATTGCGCGGAAACGAAGGCGCTGGCTGAACAGAAGCTGGTGTTGGTCCAGCAGAAGATCAGTGATCTGGCGGTGATTGAAATTAACCTGCGCAGTTTCATTGACGCTTGCGCCCATACGCGCGGCAGCTGCGGCTGCCCGATGATCGATGCCCTGAGGGCGGACGAGTAGGAACGATCTATTTCTGCTGTACCTGCGGCAATTCCCGGCATTGTTGCAGTTCGGTTTGCAGGGATGCCAGTTGTTGTAGGAAGGAGAGCGTTTCCCGTGCCAGGTCTTCGGACTGGCTTTCCGTACGCGTCAGACGGTCAGTCAGTAACGCAGTTTCTCTGGCCTGGACAGCCAGCCCGGTTCGTGTGCGAACGCGGCCACCATCGGCACGCTGACGCCAGGCAGCAATTGCAGTAGCCGTATCGACTTGCCCAATGATCGGGACGGGTTCAAGATAAACCTCGACGCCAGCGCCGCCTACAGCTTTACGGCCACCACTGACTCAGGGACCGCCAGCGCCGTGAACCTGAGCATGTGCTATCGCGACCCGGCCAGCGGCACCATAGACACCTTCGTCTATGGACCGGGGCCCTTCGTTCCAAGTTATTCCGGCGACTATTATCTTGAAGTGGGCGGCATCAGGCCCCGACGTGCCCACCTGCACCGGCCGTTTACACCCTTACTTCGCCGGATGACTGATGCTTGCGGGGAGCACGCACCGTGCTCGATCGGCTGCCAGCTCGCTGGGACGCCGTGCCATCCGGCCTGACGAGCAGTATGACAGGCGATGCCTGGGCTGCATCGGCAGCCACTGCATTGCTGCCGGTACCATCCGTGATTGTGCCGGACGAATTAAATGTGCTGATAAATCCGCTGCACGCCGACTCGACGACGATTACCGCGACAACGATTAGACGCTGGATGGACGACCCAAGGTTCTTCCCATAGGCCTGACTCGGCGCGACCTTGCCGGCTTCCGAGAGCTTTGGGAGAATTGCATTATTAGCCAGTTTTCTGGCTGCACTTTTGATTTCGCATAATTTATATTATGTTAAATTAATACCGGACGCGGGTTTCAACGCGTCAGCAGCCGCGTGCACGATAGTAAGCCGACACAATATTAGGGTGTATAGCGACAACATCATGGGGTGTTCAAAGAATCATCGGCAAAACGCCAAATTGTTGTCGCGACGCCGATACGGATAAGGCGCCCCGTGCCTATGCTTTGCCCCCCAATGATTCCAACGCAAATTCCACACCGTGACAAGCCGAAGGTCCCAAGTGACCTAAATTGGGTCGGCCGTGACCCGTATACGGGTCATCCGCTGTCGGACTTTGCCGCGCGACTCACTCGATCTCGATGGAATCAACGTTCAAGCTCTTGCGGATGTGTTCGTCATACGTCGGAAGCCAGGTACATGGGTCCTCCTTGCAAGGTCTCCTGCAACGCAGGATCACTCATCCTCCTCAAGCATCGCCTTCTTCTCCCTAGCCTGATGCTCGATGTTCTCGTTCGCATACTTAAGCAGGCTGGAGTAAAGGCCGTACGCTGGGTCCAGCTTGCTAAGCCCTTTCAGGACTGCTTCCGAATGCGCCTTCAAGTCCAGGTCAGCCTGGAACGGCTCACCCACCGGACCGCCCCTGCCGCCGGTGACTGTCGCAGTCCGCAGGGCCGAGGACAGATTCTTCGCGGCCTGCTCGCTGACAACGTCGGCTAGGTAAAGCGCCCGCCGGACAAATGACGTTTGCTCGATCACGAACGTCTGGTGGGCGCTGCGGAATATGCTGCCCACGACATCCACATGCGATTGTGTTCCGCCACCGAGCACTTCGAGCAGCAGGTCCGGGAGACCCAATGCATACTTCCCGCAAAGGCCGGACACGGTGGAGCCGATGTCCATCGATAAATCATGGTCGGTTTTCTGGGAGACCGCCCAGCCCAGGAAGGCCCGCAGAAGTGTCAGTCCGTCTGGATGCGAAAGAATCCCGAGCCCAGCGCCATTGCGGTCGCGCCGCAGGGTGTGGTAATCGAAATTCCGTGCGCCCGCCAGCAGCCTTGCCTGCAGCATCTTGATGACCTCACCAGGATGTGCGGCCACTGCCTTCTTGAGGAACGCGCGAATCCAATTGTCATCGAACTGGCGCAGCAGCGTAATCCGCTGAATCAGGGTTTCCCATTGCTGCTTGGTGACAGCTTCCGGCGGAATCGTGCTGCTATGCGAAAGCCACATGAAGAACTCGCGCGTCGCTGCGGCATCGACGGTGAAGTCCACGGTGCAAATCAGCTCCACCGCGAGCGCCGGCTTTTTCACAGCAATCTGACGCGCGATATATGCCGCGTTCCGGAGCACCACAGGTTCACGCGACCGGAAGATTTGCCGCACGATGTCCATGTCGGCATCCGTAAAGAAATCGCCCGCCTGGCGTGCATAGGCCTCCGCAACAAGCGCCCATGCGCGTGGGGAGCTACTAGCCAAAAGCCCAGCGAGCACGGTGTGCCGACTTGGGTCAGCCATAAGCACTGCCAGGGCGGTTCCAGCGAATTGCTTGAGCAGTGACTGAACGTCATCCTGCCTTGCCATCACCACCTGGGCAAGGTCTGAACGCTTCTGCAACAAGGCGTCGACGAAGGGCTGTGGAGTCGCCCAACCTGCGCCACCCACCTTCACGATTTCCTTAAGCCAGTGCTCCACGAACTCGTACAGGCGCTCGGCATCGGGAAACTCCAGGGACAGGTCTTCGATAGCACGTTCCAGGTCCGCCTGGTGCCCCTTACGGCTGAAGGATTCATCGTCATGCCATGTGTCGCCACCCCACGCGTCCACGACCAAGCGGACCACCCTGGTCGGCAGATCACGGTCCAATAGCGCAAGGATGGCATCGGCCCGCGACTGGCAGACGCCATCCTTGTTATAAAGGGCATGCCAGCTTACGGACTGCGCGGCTTTCATCAGCACAGCCGGATGTACGGCTTCGTCATCCAGGACATCGCGAACACGCTCCAGTAGCTTCGCGTGCATGACGTTCCAAACCGCATCTTCGTCATCATCGCGCATCGGGCTGCGCAATGCCTCCGAAAGCAGCTCCGCTGCAAGAAAAGCCTTCCGGTGCGAACTATCGGTCAGACAGCTGACTATCGCGTCAATCACACGCGTGCGCACGGCCTCTGCCAACTCGAGGTCTAAGCGGTAACGGGTAATAGTGAAGGTGCGGCCGCTGGAAGACTGTTCTTCCATCTCTGTGCGGAGGGCACCTTCCAGGATCGAAAACGGTGTGTACACGCCATGTAGGGCCGAAGGCACGTTCAGCAGGTCCAGGGCAAAATCGACTACCTTCTCCACGTAGTCCACCGGCTTTTGTGGCGCGAGTGCGGCGAGCTCCTTGAGGATGCGGATGCCATGACTCGACTGCTGATGGAGAGGACGGGCGTCCGACTTGCCGGCACGCCACAGAAGGACGCACGCATCCTCCAGGTACTCGAAGTTGAACGCGGCGTTACGCACCATACCGCAGACGCCAGATACATCACCGTGGCCATCTTCGATAAGCCGGCGGGCGAAGTCCAGCGCCAGGCGTGGTTGGTAGTACGCGACTGCTTCGACGGCCTCGATGTGCGGGCTATGGTACTCGTTCAGCCATTGCAGCTTGTTCTCGACACTGGACAGCAGCGTGCTGCTATCGGTGGCACCGTTATGCATGCGCCAGTCCAGGCGGCCGAGATTGACCAACAGGTTCGTCAGGTACTGAGAATCCGCAAGGTCAAATACCTGCTGAACCTTTGGGCTGGCCGCACCATTAACGTCGATGAAGTTCCGCTGGATGATGGAGTCAGCAAGGAGGTCTGGCGCCAGGCGGTGACGAAGACCGCGCCTGAACAGGACGCCCCCCTCGCTCAACAAACGCAGCAGGCGCTGAACATCCTCTTGCTCCAGGCCTTCGACGTCCCGCAAGATGTTCAGCAGGCCCGGATCATCAAAAACCACCGGCTGAAGCAGCGCGACCATTCGCAGCACCGACTGAAGCTTCGGTACGTCGCTGCCGGTGACGATTTGACCTGCGATGATCTTCTCGAGCCGGGCAAGCACGTGCTCCTGGAAATTCTCGCTGTTGCCAATCAGTTCTGGCGTCAGATTCTCCTTCGCGACGATTTGCGCGGCCAGCACCGTCACCAAAGGAGTCAGGTACGTCAGCTCGGCGATAGCCGCTGCCGCGCCAGCCGGACCATTGCATTCACGCAGAACATACTCCGCCAGCGCCTTACCGTCTTCCTTAGTGCGGTTGCGCAGCTCGACCGTCACTACTTGCTGGCTATCCAGTGCAGCAAGCGATGCTTGATTACGAACCATCGCACGGCCATAGGGACGCAGAGCCAACAGCAACTTTGCCTTATTTTCTGGCGCCGAAGCGTAGCGCATCAGCAGGCTAAGGTCCTCCCGGTCGTGCGCGTCGTCGACGATAAGCAGCGTCGCGCCGTGACCAAGCTCCTCCAGATGATGGGACTTCACATCTTCTGTAGGCGAGACAAATCGGACTGATACTTCCGGCCATTCGCGCTTCACGAGGTTGACAACTTCACGCAGCACGCGGGTTTTGCCATTACCCGGCGCGCCCAGCAGCATCGTCACCAGGAAGCTGTCGTCCGTCAGATGATCGATCAGCTCGTGCAACTCATCCTGGCGACCTATCAGCTCCCAGCCATGGGTGAAGTAGCGGCCTGGCTCAATGAAGCCCTTGAAGAATTCCGTAGGGGTCAGGAACGGTCCCGCTTCGGGCTCGCCCAAAAGCGCCTGCCGGCTGCCACGGAAGTACGTGTCCACCAGGTCGCGTCGGTCGACCATTGGCAGTTCGCGGAACTTTGCCGCAATATCCACCCGATCCCACAGCTGCCAGCTGACATGCCGCGCGATGGCGATCCGAGCACGTGGGCTTGCGATATTAGACAGCAGCAGGACCTTCACATCTGCGTCGTAGGTCTGCGCCGCAACGGCTGCGTGAACTTTCTGCTCCCCGAACTCGTCCACGCGCTTGCATTGGAACGAATGCACGCCCAAGGACTGCCCGCGGACTTCGATGTCGATGCCGTATTGCTTGCTACCAGTGCCGCCAAAGCGGTTCACCACGCCACCACGGTCTCGGTAGTAGCGAGCCAGGAAGTCGGCGCAGAAGTTCTCGAAGCTGTCTGGCCGCAGGAAGTGAAGCGGCAAGACCACGTCGTACGTCGGCGCGCCAGGCGCGCCGCCCTGGATGGCTTCTTGGGATGCATACCCCGCAGCGGCTTCAAGCGACGCCAATTCCGTCTGCAGGAGCAGCGCCAAATTCGGCAGTTCCTTGGGTCGTGGGCGGGAAACGCCCTGCTCCCATTTGCTGACGGTCTGCTGCGTCACGCTAGCCCGGGCGGCAAACTCGTGCTGAGTGGAGCCGAGCCCCTTCCGCAGGGATAACAACAATGTTCCAAGTTCAGGATATTTAACCATTTTTGTGAGTTGCTTTTCTAATACGCACTTAAAGTGTATCAGAAAAGATTGCAGTGTCAAGGATATTCCCGCCACCGTGTTCGCACCCGTCAAGGCGCCGTTATAAGCGCTTCAGTTTTCCACCCGACGCAAGCATGCCTTTGTCCGCCGGCACCTCATTTGTAAAATCTACCCCGAGCTGACCTTGCAATTCCAGGCAGGCAGCGGATGTCCCCACCTCTCCATAACACCGCTCCAGCGCGCCGTCCAACTCGGACAGCCGTTCGCGGAACCCAGTCATTTGCCGATCAGTCATTCCGGCCAACAGGTCGCAATCACCTGGTTTCGGAATTTTGACAATGACGCGCCCCGACACACCAAGTGCAGCACCAGACTTCTCCAGTATCTTTTTTACCAGCTCGTGCAATGCCTCCAGGTCTGATGGCTTCCCGTCGGGGCCGTGCTTAGGCTGAAACCAGTGCGCCGCGGCGACCGTGAGAGCGATGCTAATCGGGCCACCGGAACTAAACCGGTAGTCGCGCCATCGTTTAAGGTACCTAACACATCGGCGAAATTGGGCCTGCTCTCCCCCTGAAAAACGCCCCTGGATGTATGCGGTAAGCTCTTTCGGGAAGGTCTGGACCCACTTACGCTGATCGCCACCAGAAAATTCACGGCCTTTCGCAAGAAGAAGGCTTCCGCTCTTGTCCCGCACGTACAACGCAAGGTCCACGTGATAGTCCGGTCGCCCATCACGTATATAAGTAACGGTAACGCAGGAGCGTCGGATGTTGATGGTTCGGCCATACCCCGTCAGGGCATCACGAACATGACGCTTCAGGATGACCGGGTCGGGGAATTCCTTCTGCGAGCACTCAAAGATAAGCCCAACGTCGATATCATAGTTGCCGTCGAGCGGCACCACGCCAGTTCGCATAGCATAGCTGCCCTGGACGAAGGGGGTGAACTTCGGAAAGTCCTGAGGAAGGCCATCGACTAGAGACCGAAGGAGCACTTCCCGCTTTTCCCTCAACTTACGCTGCTCGTCGTCCTCATCCAGTTTTATCGCATTATGAAATCGCTCAAACTGCGACTGTAATGGCGCCGGCCGTTTTCGGTCATTGCTTGAGAAGCCCAAAATAGCCAGCCCTACTAATCCTAATAACTGCCACATGCGATTTTCCAACCTTCGGTTATATGAACGCTACGGTTCGAACTGCATGGGTACGCGCACGCACCCCACCAAAGGACTCGCCCATCAATAACATCGTGTCCTGCAGGAATTTTGCTATAGAATACTGTATATATAGCCAGTTTGCAGATCAACAAATAGTTAACTCAAGATATCGAGTTTTCTCCTTGACCACCAGTAGTTGCTTGACTATATTATCCATTAGCACTCACCTGATGAGAGTGCTAACAAATCTCGGCTTTCAATCGCATTTCCTGGCGGCCGTCTTACTCATGACGCGCTAGGAGGGGATGTGGGAGGAGTTCAGAATGTTGAAACCGCGGCCGTAAGCAATGCCGCATTGGCTCAGCCCGCCAAGCCGTCAACCTTAACGGATACAGAATTGGCAGCCATCGTCAAAGCCCTGCTGGCAGCTGGGCGGGACGTGCTGGTAGTTGCCAATAAATACACAGCAGCCGTATTCAGCGGCAGCTCCGATACCGGGCCTTGGATCATCGCCTGCGCTGGCGAGCTGGGTACTGAGTTTTTTGCCGTGGCCAAGGCGAAATCAATCGCCAAGCGTCTCTGGGTGCACAACACTGTAGAGTCCGCTCCTTGGGCTCTTGACCCGTCTGCACTGTCGAAGAACCAGCTGATCGTTGGCCAACTTACGAGCTGGATGAAGTCGTTGGATGGCCGCCATGGTCACGCCAGCGCGGAGACCAAGGCCCAAGTCGCAGCGCTAGCGGCAAACCGCTGCCAATTCGCTGGCTGCGGTGAAGACCTTTCAACACATTTGGTCACTGGCCGCACCGGGAATTTCAGCTATTTCGCTCACATTGTTGCGGCATCGGAAGATGGTCCGCGCGGCCACGCAACGTTGTCGGCGCAGCTGGCGGACGCCCCCGACAACTTCCTGCTGCTGTGCGATAAGTGTCATCGCTTGATAGATAGGGTGGACCCGGACTCCTACCCTGCCGACATGCTCCAGAAAATGCGCACGGACTCAATTAACGAAGTGCGGCGCCTGCTCGACACGCTGCGTTACCCAGAAGTCGAGCGGCTCTATATCCTTGGGAACGTCACTGGCCAGATGCCACAAATCAGCGACCGTGATGCGGATTCCGCGCTGTGGAAGGCGAAGCTTCGCCCTTCACCCAAGGCAGCTGATTCAGTTTTTTCTTTTGGTGGCGCCCACCATGCGCCACATGACGACGCATACTGGCCGACTGTGTTCAAGACGTTGCAGTTCGACCTACCGCTGTTTCAATCGAAGTTGAATGGGGTCGGGAACAGCGGGCGCCCGCGCCCGCCGCTGGCTGTTTTCCCTTTCCATGGAACCTCAATCCTGATTCTCGCCGGCCGCATCCTTGGCGATATGGCCGGCACACATGCGCTCCAGCCGCACCGCAACAAGGTCGGCGAGCACTTGGAAACGCGCTGGGCGTGGCCCGATGACGCAGTAAGTCCAGCGCCCGGCAAGTACCAAGTCAAGGTATTGAAGTCCACAGCGCAAGCTGATGAAGCTGCGCTCCTGGTATCCCTCACTTATGGGATTACCACCAAGCGGCTGCCCTCGCCGGTTGCCATCAACGGCGAGCTGGCGATACCCGCCATCGAAATTGCGGTCGATAGCCCAAATCCGGCCATCATCCGCCACCCAGACGACCTGGTGCACTTTGGAGCTGCGGTCGACGAAGCCTTGCGCACGCTGCAAGACACCTGGAAGGTGAAGAAGGTCCATCTGTTTGTGGGTGCTCCTGCATCGGCAGCCCTGCTGCTAGGCCAGAAAATGCAAGCCCGCCACCACGCTACGTTCCATTGCCATGAAACGCTGCCCGGAGGTCCTGAATCTGTTTTTGCACCAACCATCGCAATATCCGCTACTGCAGTCCGCACAATCCGAAGCGGTCAAGCCGTTTCACTTCAGACCTGAGAGGCAAAAATGAAGAATCCGCCCGTCATCGCACAACGCATCTTGAAGTCGCTTACAGACCGAAGCGAAGTACGCCAGTGGGAGGTGCTGATTGGAGGTCTGCTCCACAGGCTTGAACTTGATGCTACCGCACGGGCAGAAGCTGAGCGCGCGTACAAGGCTCTCGGCGCTTCGATTGCACGTAAGCTGGACATCCCAGCACATGACGTCATCGTCTCCCCGCAGGGCTCGATGGCGACGCAGACGACAATTCGCCCCCGAGGCAACACGAACTTCGACCTGGACATTTTCGTGGAGCTGCTGGGCCCTGGCTATGATCAACTGGGATCGGAGCAGATGTTCAGCCTGTTCGGCAAAGCATTGGAAGGTAACGAGAGCGTAACCGGAGTCCCTAGGGCAAAACGCCGCTGCTGGCGCCTGCCCTACCCCGGCAAAGCCTTCTACTTAGATGTAACGCCGGCAGTAAAGGGGCAGTCTTATGCCGGCCAAGGAATGCGTGTTCGCGATCCAGATACGCAGTGGGCGCCAACGAATCCACGGGAGTTCGCGGACTGGTTCTGCGAGATTGCGAAGCATCGCTTCCAGTTTTCAGAGAATTTCTACCGCAGCTTGGTAATGGATTCCGCGACCGTGAATCCACTTCCTTCCGCGAAAGTCGGGATTGATGATGTACTGCGTCGTGCAGTACAGCTTATGAAGCTGCACCGTGACAACATGTACTGGGAGGCTTCCCCGCGCGACAAAGAGACGATGCCAATCTCCATCATCATCGTGACTTTGGCCGCGCATGCATACAACGACCTGCGTGCGCAGGGCGCCGTGTTTAGCTCCCCGCTTGATGCCGCTCTGACTTTGGTCGAGAAGATGCCCGAGTTTGTTGGCCACGTCAAAGGTGCGTACAAAGTGCTGAACCCCAAGCTGGCCGGCGAGAATTTTGCCGACAAATGGAACTATGATGGTGATGCACGAGTAAAACAGTTCGGACGCTGGCATACCGCGCTCCTCGACGACCTGGAAAAGCTCACCCACCAAAGCCCCGACCATGCGGACGAAGCCTCCATCAGGAAGGTCTTCGGTGCAGCAGGCGTGGATGCATGGAATGCGAGCCGGCCGGCGGCGCCGACCCAGCTGGGCGGGCTGATTTCTTCCGGGCTCGCAAGTGTCAATCCCAAGGCTCCGATTAACACAGGGTCGTCCAATACGTTAGGTTGATTCGCCGGGTGACAGAGAAGATGTTTAGTCGGCACCGGTTTCCCGCCGCTATCAGCGAAGTTGAGGCTTGGCTCGCCGCGTCCGATTACCACAAAGCTGGAAGCGTCCGATCTGTTCACAACAGCTCGCGCGCCGAGTGGTGGCTTGATTTTTCAAGCTTGGGCTATCCGATACGAGCCGTAAAGATTTCGTTGAAACTGGAGTTTCCGGCCGTCCCATGTGAACTGTTTGTCGATGCCAAGCATTGCCTCGCACTGCCGCATGTCGAAGAAGACGGCCGGGTGTGCTTGGCAAGGGCTCCACGGCCGGAGGACCATGCTTCCCCTGTGACTGCAGTCGCCGAAGCACTGAACCAGTTTTGCACACAGCTCCTTGAAAAATCAATTGATCCACTTTGGATTGAGCGCGAGTTTCACGCGGAGCGCTCGTCGTACTGGAACCGGTTTAACTTTATAGCGCTCGAAGCACGTAGTGCTCGGCAGCCGCCGCGGGTGACATTTGTTGACGTAACGCCCATTGACGGTTGGCTGGAAGGAACCATTGCTGCGTACGTGCGCTCTACTTCCAAACGACAGCGCATAGCCGTCCAGGTGGTCACGCCAAAAGACCGTGACCCAGAAGAGCTGGCGCGGCGCCATTCGTGGGCCGACGGCACCTTCATGCGCGGCAACGCGGTTTTTATTAGCCTGCCCGAAGGACAGCTGTGGACGCCAGCGACATGGCCTCGAACTTTTCAGAAAATTGTGAGCCTCGCGCATGCCGCGACCGGCGGGACGCTGCTGCTGGAACAGTGGGTACGGTCATCGGCAAGCGCCGTACATTCAGGCCCTGCCGGTAAGAATAAGGTGGCTATCGGCCAGCAGCCCCTTCTCGTGGTCTTTGCCCTCGGCACCGAGTTATATGGCTATCAGCTGTCTCCACCTGCGGTCTCCATCGTGGAGTCATTGCACGTAACACCAGTCATCATTCATCGCATTGATCCATCCTGGATTTTTGCCCGCGATCATGCGGCCACAGTAGTCAATCAAAGGCTTTCCAAGCGCGTGCTGCTGCTTGGCTGTGGATCGTTAGGATGCCAAGTCGCAGAGGTCCTGGCTCGAAGCGGTGTCGGAAAAATCGACATCGTGGACAACGAGATTTTGGACGGACCAAACATTTCACGGCATGTGTTAGGCATGTCCACTGTCCGTCGCGGGAAGGCCGTCACCGTCGCGGCACGCCTAACGAAAGAGATTCCAAAGGTTATTGTGCAAGGTTTCACGGAGACGGCGCAACGGTGGGTTCTCGAGCATTGCAAACCTGGGAAGTATGACCTGGTCATCGACTGTACGGCCGATTCAGGCGTGCGGCAGTTTCTCGCTTTGAATCGTGACCGGCTTCATGGAGATGTGCCAGTAGTACACGCTTGGGTCGAGCCGTTTTGTGCGGCAACGCAAGTGGTTGCGTCGACGCTCGATTCTCCGTGGCCGGCAACGGACCCAGTACACCCGAACGTAAGCGCGGCCACATATCCAGCCACAACTAAGGTCCAGCTGCCGGCGTGCAGCGACGGATTCCATCCTTATGGCAGCGCGGACATTATGCAAGCGGCCGGGTTCTGCAGCGAACGGATTGTCAGCATCATTGACCGTCCGCTGGTTGATTCCACGGTATGGAGTTACGTCCGCAGCAAGGCGTTCTTCGATGGGCTTGGGGTGCCTGGCATCGAGACCAATCCTATAGTCCCTATTCTGCGGGCGCCCAGCGATGGAATTTCGATGACGCGCCGCCTTGTAGACCTCATAAACAAATAATGAGAGAAGTCCTCTTCCAGCTCCCCGGGGCCACGTGGTCGCTGCAACTCACGAAGGAAGTCGTTGATTTCCTGGGTAGTCATGCCCAGCTGGATTCGCTCGCCCCAGAATCGGTCGGCCAGCTGTATTCACGCGACCTGACCGCGTCCGTGATTGTCGTTGAACGCGCCACGAAGTTACTGGCAAAGTCGGCCTCTCGAGTTAAGGTGAAGTTCGATTCCAAGGAGGCGTATGCTGAGCGCAAAGTGCTGTTCGAATCCGGCCTGCATTGTGTCGGCCTATGGCACACCCATCCAGAGCCAACTCCATCGCCTTCAGGTGATGACAGGCGCCTGGCCAGAGACTATGCGCTAAGCGCCAAAAGCTACGTGACCGGGATCGTGTTTGCAATCGCGGGGAATCGCGCCCTACCAGACGGGTTGCGGGTTTGGGTTGATCATGGAAGCAAGCTTCTGCCTGCAAATCTCATTGAAGCAAAATCGAACCATGGTAGCGTGCTGTGACAGCTACGCCTGGATAGCTCGACCTTGACCTAGCTGTCATATTCCGCTGATGATGCCGTAGGCGCTGCTGACAGCCGCACGAAAGGTTTCGAATGGTTTTATTCCTCGATTTTGATGGGATACTTCATCCAGCGACCGGCGTCCACAACCTTTGGATTGAATGGCTCGATCAGCTGATGCAATTGCGACCAGGGCGTCACCTTGTCGATCTCCGCAAGGAAGCGGTCGCGCCGGCAATGGCGCGCCCTTTTACAACGATATGCCAACAGCACCGGCGGTTTTTACGACTTCGTAGGCTGACCCTAGTGCCGTTTTGCCCCGGCGCCCATTCTCAGTGGTGCATATGCCCGTGCGCGGCATGGTCAGAGCGTTGTGTCGCGAACCAGTCACGGATAGCCGCGATGACGTCACCGTCGTTGCTCACGTACGTGATACTCGCGCCGTCCGGCCGTTCCTTGTACGTTATTGTGAGCTTCCCGCTGGAAGCTGCCAACGTAGCGAGGCCAGGCATGCCGTTCCCGTGGATCCTTGCGGGGTCCGAAAAATCGCCCTTCGCAAATTGTTTTGCCTCGAGTGCGAGATGGCTGCGTATGAGCGCAATTTGAGCGCGGTCGTTTTTGTCGTTCGCCGTCACGGTCTGGACTCCGCCTGTCGCGTTGGCATCGAAGAAATGGGTGGTGCGCTTCAGATCGAACGGCATCACTCCGGCGCCCTGTTCGGCCACATGTTTTTGGCGGGACTGTGGGTTTTCGGCCCCTGCAACGGCGACAGCAGTCGCCGTAAAGAGCACCACACCAAACAGGAGGCAAGGCAAGGTGCAAAGTGTCTTCATTTCATAAGCCTTTTTTGTCGGAAGTGAACATTCGATTACAGTTTGGATGAACGGTACGCTGCGAAGGAGCATAGTTGACAACTGCCTCCTTAGGGTGGTCACATTGTCGCGGAAGCCAGGCGCCACGACAGCTAGTCAGGGTTATGTCGCTAATACTATATGTTGTTATGCGAGGGGACTCAATGGAAAAATTCTCCCTCGCTACGATTCAGTCCAGGCCATCATCCTGGCCATCGTTTAGAGGAGCGGCGCGCTGCGACAGCGCATGGCCTACAGCCGCGATGGCGAGGGCGACGACGATCAGAACCGCAGCGACGGCGAACGTGGTCCGCATGCCGGCCGCAACAGCTTCAGGAGGCGCTGCCATCATGTCGGCCGATGCCGATCCAAGAGCAAACACCGTGCCCATGACGGATGCGCCGGTGATGAGACCGAGATTGCGCGACAGGTTGAGTATGCCGGAGATCACGCCCCGTTGGTCAGGGTGAATATTCCTCATTACGGCAGTGTTGTTGGCCGCCTGGAACAGTGCATAGCCGGCGGTGATGACGACCAGCGGAGCGATGTAACCGGGGACGCCGAAGCTCGTCGGCACCATGGTCATGATGGAGGCGCCGGCCGCCATTCCGATAAGTCCGGCGATGGTCATTCGGTGTGCTCCGAACCGGTCCACCATGCGCCCGGCCGGCACGCCCGTCAATGCGGCGGCAACCGGACCGGCCGACATGACGAATCCGACACTGGCTGCGTCGAGCGCAAATGCGCCGGAGAGGTAGAACGGCCCGACCACCAGCGTGGCCATTACCACGGTCGTGACCAGGGCGCTCATGGTGAAGCCCGCACTCAGTACCGGATTTCGGAACATCGCCAAGCGGATCAGGGGTGCCGCCGCTACCGACTCGGCCAGCGCGAACAGGCCGACGCCGAAGGCCGCCGTGACCAGCAGAGCCAAGTTGAGCAGGCCGAAACTGCCCCGCCCCGTCGTCATGGCGAGTGCATAAGCGGCTAGCGTCAAGGCAAGCAATAGCGTCCCAACATGGTCGAAACCGGTCCGATCCGTCTCCCTCCCCCGCCGCTCAGCGGGCAGGAAGCGATGCGCTAATAGCAGGGTCAGGATGCCCAGCGGTACATTGATGAAGAAGATGGCCGGCCAACCTGAGCCACTAATGAGTACGCCGCCGAGCGAAGGCCCGAGCGCGGTGCCGATGGCGGACATCGTGCCGAGCAGTCCCATGGCGTTACCGGTCTTTGCCTGCGGTACCGTCTCACCGACAAACGCCATGGTGAGAGCCATCATGATGGCCGCTCCAAGACCCTGCGCCGCCCGGGCTGCGATCAGCAGCCTGAGCGTGGGGGCAAGGCCGCACAGGACTGAGGCTGCCGTGAACAGGAAGATACCGGCCAGTAGCAGCCGCCGCCGCCCGATGAGATCACCGAGTCGTCCGACGCTGACAATCAGGGTGGTGATGGCCAGTAGATAAGCGAGCACGATCCACTGGACTTCCTGGAAGGAGGCGGTGAACGCCTGCGCCAGCGTTGGCAAAGCGACATTGGCGACGCTGGTGCCAAGCGAGGACAGCAGCATCGATAGCGACAGGCTGGCGAGCGCCCAGCGAACCGAAGTACTACGTTCCGCAGTTCCAGCGCGTACCGCATCTCGTTTTGCAATAACCGGCTTCAATGTAACCTCCGTTTTGTTGGTAACGCTCGATATGGAGCTATCTGAACAATACCCTCTGGTGTCGCGTGGCGGAAGGCGCAGCATTTGCACTTTATTCGTGCGTTTGACGCCATATCAAAACAAGTTGCGCTAAAATCAATGCATGTCGATTCCGGATTTGAACTTGCTTGTCACGCTTGATGCGGTGCTCGCCGAAGGGAGTGTTGCGCGCGCGGCCCAACGGTTGCGGCTTAGTCCGTCGGCGATGAGCCGCGCGCTTGCGCGATTGCGCGAGACGACGGGCGATCCGCTGTTGGTCAGGGCCGGACGAGGTCTCGTGCCCACACCCCGGGCGCTCGAACTGCGTGAGCGGGTCGGCCAGCTCGTTCAGGATGCAATAGTGGTTCTTCGCCCTGCCGAGAAACTCAACCTCAAACAGCTCGTCCGGACGTTCACGCTTCGTGCCCGCGATGGTTTTGTCGAGAACTTCGGATCGGATCTCATCGTTCGCGCAGGCGAGCAGGCTCCTGGAGTGCGGCTCTGCTTCGTGCACAAACCGAACAAAGAGAGCAGCTTCCTTCGCGACGGGACCGTCGATCTGGAGACTGGCGTGGTGGGGAAGACGACTGGTCCGGAGGTTCGTACACGCGCCTTGTTCACGGATCGTTTCATTGGCGTCGTGCGCATGGGGCACGCGCTGGGCCAGGGCGAGATGACCCCTTCCCGATATGCGGCGGGCCGGCACATCTGCGTCTCGCGGCGCGGTCTCGACAAGGGACCGATTGACGAAGCCTTGAAGCCGTTCGGACTGGAGCGAGAGATCGCCACGATCGTCGCTGGCTTTTCGACCGCACTGGCTTTGGCCAGGACCTCCGACCTGATCGCCAGCGTCCCCGAACGACAAACCGGGAACCTGCGCGCGGGAATGCATAGTTTTGCCCTTCCCGTGCCCGCGCCGGAGATCACGATTTCATTGCTCTGGCACCCGCGGCAGGATGCCGATCCGGCGCATCGCTGGTTGCGCGGCCTCATTGTCGATACCTGCGCGGCGACTCGGTGAAAGGGCTAGTCGCCCGCAGTCCACCCTCAGGCTGTCTGCCTTATCCCGCCATCTTCATCAAATGGCGTTCTTTTCCTCATGTTGTCCGACGAGTTCGAGCAGGCGGCCGAGGCCGACCGGCTCGGTCTCCAGCAGCGGCACAACCGCGTAGCGCCGCGCGTGCAGCCTCGCTACTGTGTCGATTTCCCGCAACTCATTGCGCGCCCGCTGGCGCAGCAAGGGCGAGCGCGGCTGGGCAGCCGCGACACTGTTATTGACGATCCAGGCCCACGGCTCGATGCCGGCGCGCCGCAGGTCCGCTTGCAGGCCGGCCGCTTCGAGCACGGGCGTTGTCTCTGCCAGCGTCACGAGCAGCACCTTGGTCTGTGTGGGATCCTGCAGCTGCATCATCGGCGTCACGTAGCGCATCGTTTTGTCGCCCATCTGGCGTGCGACTTCGCGATGGTAGGCGCCGGTCGCGTCAAGCAGCAGCAAGGTGTGGCCTGTGGGTGCGGTGTCGAGCACGACGAATTTCTTGCCGGCTTCCCGTATCACGCGTGAAAAGGCCTGGAATACGGCAATCTCTTCGGTGCACGGCGAGCGCAGATCCTCTTCCAGCAGCGCGCGCCCTTGCGCGTCGAGCTGTGCGCCTTTGGTGCGCATCACGTGCTCCCGGTAGCGCTCGGTTTCGGCGTGCGGGTCGATCCGGCTCACCGTGAGACTGCCCAGCGAACCATCGAGCGTCTCTGCCAGGTGGCCTGCGGGGTCGGACGTGGTGAGATGCACCGGCAGGCCGCGCTGGGCCAGCGCCACCGCCAGCGCGGCGGCCATGGTGGTCTTGCCCACCCCGCCCTTTCCCATCAACATCACAAGGCCGTGCCCGTCGGCGGCAATCCGGTCGACCAGGGCGGCGAGTCCCGGCGCGGCAAATTCGAACGGGCCTGCATCCACGTCGCTCATTGGTGACGCCGTGTCACTGAACAAGGCATGCAGCGCATCGAGCCCGACCACGTTGAACGGCTTGAGCGGCACCTGATCGCAGGGCATGGCGTTGAGCACATCAGGTATCGCGGCCAGCGCCGCGCTCTCGCGCCCGCAGATCGCGGCGGCGAGCGGATCGTGCCCAGCTTCGGCGGCCGGCAGCACGCCGTTGATGACAAGATACTGCCGGGACAGGCCGATGGCGTCGAGTTCGGCGTGCGTGCGGGCCGCTTCGCGCAAGGTCGACGCTTGCGCGCGGGCCACCAGCACCATGCGCGTGAGCTGCGGATCGGCCAAGGCGTCCAGCGCTGCCCTGTACTGCGTGCGCTGTTTCTCCAGGCCGGCAAGCGGGCCCAGGCATGAGGCGTCGCCCTTGCCTTCCTCGAGAAAACCGCTCCACGCGCCGGGCAGTTGCAGCAGGCGTATGGTGTGGCCCGTCGGGGCCGTGTCGAATACGATGTGATCGTAGTCGGCGTCGAGGTTCTTGTCGGTGAGCAGGTCGGTGAACTCGTCGAACGCGGCAATCTCGGTGGTGCAGGCGCCGGAAAGCTGCTCTTCGATGCCCTTCACGATGGGCTCCGGCAGCAGGCCCCGCACCGGGCCGACAATGCGCTCGCGGTATGCCTGCGCCGCCGCCTGCGGATCGATTTCGATCGCCGCCAGGCGCGCTACCGCCTCGATGCCGGTGATTCGGTTGCCGATCGCCACGCCAAACACCTGGCCCACATTGGAGGCGGGATCGGTGCTCACCAGCAGCACGCGCTTGCCCTCCCCTGCGAGAAATATGGCGCTGGCGCAGGCGAGCGAGGTTTTTCCGACCCCGCCTTTGCCGGTAAAAAAGAGAAAACGCGGAGGCTGTGCAAGAAATTTCATAGTGCTCTTTTTGCGCTCAGCAGCAGCGCCCGCCGCTGCAGCAGTCGGCAGCCGGCGCCGCTTCGGCCGCTGGCTGGGCAAGACCTGCCCAGCGGGCCAGCTCGGCGCGGTTCGGATACCGGCCTGCCAGGGCAACTTCACCGTCGACGAGAATGAGCGGCAGCGCTTCCTGTCCGGAGCGTTCCAGAAAACCTCTTACGGTGGCGTTCTCGGCGAAGGCCATCGGTTGCTGGGCCAGGTTGAAGCGCTCGATTCCGGCGCCATTCTGATTGGCCCATGCCACGTCGGCTGAAAAGCTGACCAGGGCCTGGTCTACGTCCACACCACACACGCCGGTACTGCAGCACAGCGCCGGATCGAACACCTGGATCGTTTTCATTTTTAGCTCCGTTAAATATTTAAATGTCTGGTCAGGGCAACAGCGTGCCGATGCGATCGAGTTGCTGCTTGAGGCGCGCTGGTTGCTTACTCAGCTCATCCAGCGGCAACGCAAGAAAGGCTTCGATCCGGGTACGCAGTGTCCGGTAAGCGGTCATGAAGGCTGCGTCGATTTCCTCATCGGTACCGCTCGCGTGGGCGGGGTCTTCGACGCCCCAGTGGCTGCGCAGCACCTTGCCAAGGTAGGCCGGGCAGGTTTCGCCAGCGGCGCTCGAACAGACGGTGATGACCACGTCCGGTTGCAGCGGCAGGTTTTCCCACGACTTGCTGTGATAACCCTCGGTCGCGATGCCTTCGCGCCTGAGCAGCGCCAGGGAACGTGGATGCACCTCGCCTGTAGGCTTGCTTCCCGCGCTCATGGCTGTCCAGCCAGCGGGGGCCAGATGATTGAATGTCGCTTCGGCCAGGATCGAACGACAGGAGTTACCAGTGCACAAAAAGAGTATGTTCATGAATAATGCATTCGATTGAGTTGAGTTGCGACAAGTAACATCTCCGCGCCATAGCGTCGAAGACGTCAACGACGCACTCATGATACAACACTTCGATAACCATTGAAATATTGAAACGTCACATCGAAATGCCTTAATCGATTGCGATCCTGGCGCGGAAAAACAGCATGTATCCTGACGGGCTGGCGCCATAAATGCTGTCCAGCACCGCGGGCGCCCAGTATTTGCTGACCAGCGCGCCGGCGCCAAACTTTACCTTGCCCGCGCTAAAAAAATCACGCACGACCCCGACGCTGAGCTTTCGGACCTTGAACACGTGGCCATGCAGCGGCTCGTCGTCGCGAAACAGCTCGTCATTCTCGACACGCTCGAAGCGGCCGAACAGGCTTGTATCGCGCCGTATGTGCAGCGCCGATTCCAGCAAATAGCCGTCGGTAGTGGCGCCCGGATCTTTGCGGTTGCGCCCCCATGCCAGCGTGGTCTGCATCGGACGTGAGGCCAGCGCATGCTGGTAGCTGGCCGAGGCGGTCGTGCGCTTGAGCGCCACTTCGGGCTCGAGCAGCTCCGGGCTGTCGAGCCGGCCGTGGCTGACCTGCAGCGACCATTGCGGCGCCGGATTCCATGACAGTCGCGCAGACGAGGAATCGAACTTGCGCGTTTCGATGTTCCACCGATGCTCGTCGGGTTCGCGGCCGTTGAAGGCGGACGCTTCCAGTTTGAACGTGCGCCACGCATACCCTGCGGTCAGCACGCCGAAGGTGATGTGGGTCGAATCGAGCCAGTGGTGCGTGAGCGGAGCCTCCGGATTATCCATGCCGGAGAAACGGTGCATGAACGCGGTCGGCCCGAGTGCGGGCTCGCCGGGCAGTCCGGCATAGCCAAAGACTGCCGCACCGGGCCCCACCTCATGGCTGTAGCTCGCAGCCAGTTCCATCAGCAAGTCATGCGGGTGCTGGCGGTCGACCAGGGGAGTTCTGCCGTCGGCCGTTTCGCCCGTTTGAAACAGCAGTGGATACCCTCTTTTGCCAATCGTCGGATCCAGCGACACCATGCCCCGCAGACCTAAGGTGCCGTTTCCCATCGGTCGTTGCGCCGTTGCCATCAGCATGCTCTCGGCGAACGACTGGTTGTCGCCACGCGCGCCGCTTTGGTGATCGTACACAAGGTTGACGTAGCCGTGGATCATGGTCGCCCACTGGCCATTCATGCTTTCAATTCCTTCCATGGGGGTGCCATCGGGCTGCCAGCTCGTTCCCGACGCCTCCCGCGTCATGGCATAAGGACCGAACATGCCTTTTTGATGGGCTCCGGCAACGCTGGCGCCGCCGGTTTGCATTGGCATCTGCTCATGCGTCATTTGCGCTTGTGCAAAAGCCTGCTGGACAACGAAGGCAAGTGCGAACGCAAGCGGTGTCGTTTTCATGCTCCCCCCCGTTGTCTGGACAGACTTCGAGCTTAGTGCCGGTGCTCCGCACTCAACTGCGCATTCGCACGAAGTGTCGTCGTTGACGCGAATATCCAACGCCATGGCCGCGGCGGATGCGCGCAAGGTCCAAAATAGGAAGCGCCCTACAGCGCCGCGCCGGCACCACGTGTGCGCATTTGTGCACTCTCAAGCCCGTGCAAGCGATGCGGTCTAGTATGAGAAATGTCCACTTTCGTGCGGTTCCCATCATGTTTTCCATTCGCTTTCCACAGGTACAGTCGCTCCCGACAACCAACTTGAGCCAGGGTTTTCACCACTCAATCCTGATCTCCGTATTGCGCGGTCTTGCGGCCATCGAAGTCGTGGCGGCCCACCTGCGGGCGCAGCTCTACCCTAGCCTGAAGACACTGCCGGACCCCACCATCTGGTACCAGGCACTGGCGTTCTTCACCGGCTTTGCACACCAGGCTGTCGTCATATTTTTTCTGCTGAGCGGCTGGCTGGTCGGCGGCAGCCTCCTGAACAAACTGCACGAACCCAAGGCGCTGGCGTCGTACGCGATCGACCGCGTCACCCGGCTCTGGATCGTGCTCATTCCCGCGTTCGCGCTCACGCTGCTGTTCGCCATCGTGAGCGAATCGGTCGATCCCAACCACGTCAGTTATGCGCTCGAAAACCAATACTCCGCCACTTCCTTCATCGGCAATCTGTTCGGGCTGCAAGGCATGGCGGTGCCGCGCTTTGGCGGCAATTTCGCGCTATGGAGCCTGGCAAACGAAACCTGGTACTACGTGCTGTTTCCCCTGGTATTACTGGCCGGCCTGGCCAAGTCCATGCTGGCACGCGGGGCTGCCGCGGCCACCGTGGTCCTGATCCTGTACTGGCTCAATTTCGCGATCGTTCTCTACTTCTCGATCTGGCTGCTGGGCGTGGCGTTCTCGCGCATCAGGATCGATGCTTCCCTGGGTGTGCGGTTTTTCATCACCGCATTGCTTGCCTGCATCTCCGTCTTTTTCCGTCTTACCGGAAGCAACGACATCCTGGTGGAGGACTCCTTTGTCCAGGATCTGGTGTTCAGCGTTGTGTTCCTGCTGCTGCTATGCAGCCTGCAATTTCCGGCCAACCCCGCAAACCGCTTCATGAGCCTTGCCGACAAGGCCGGCCGTTACTTCGCGGGGTTCTCGTTTACGCTCTACGTGATCCATGTCCCGCTGCTGCAGATGCTGCGCGCCACCTACATTCCGCTCGCCGGCGGCATACGCTTGTCGCCACACGAAGCCGGTGACTTCGTCGTGTATATGCTTATGCTCCTGTCGATCATTTCCATTGCCTACCTGTTTCACCTGCCATTCGAGGCGCAAACCTACCGCCTGCGCCGGGTGATCAGGAAGATGGTGTTCAGGGGCGCGATGAAACGTGCCGAGGTCGCCAATCCGACTGTCCTGACGCCGTAGGCGTCAGGACGGCTGCGTCAGAACATGGCGTAGACGTAGGGTGAAAGTTCGGCGGCGTCGGCGGCGCGCTCTGCCTGGGATGCCCTTGCAGCAGCGGCCGCAAGGCCGACCAGCGCAACCTTCGCAGCCAGTTCATGCCGGCCCAGCGCCTGCCAGTGCTGCGCCAGCTTTTGCTCGAACTCGGCAATGTCCGAGCATGACGATGTGAGGAAATCGGCGCTCGTCATCTGGCTGTGCTTGCGCCGCACGTAGTAGCTAAGCCAGCTCACGTCGGGCTCCATCGGGAAGGCAAGCACGTTTTCCGCACGCATGCGTTGCGCGATCGGCAGCAGCATCTCGTCGAACAGCGCCGCCAGCGGCGCGGCCACGCTATCTTCGTTAATCGAGTTCATAAGTGGTTTTCCAGTCTTCCTTGTCTTCAGTTGGTGGCTGCTCGTGGCGCCACAGGATCACATCCTCAAGCACCAGCAGGTCCATTTCGGTCCGCATGAAGCAGCGGTAGGCATCTTGCGGCGTGCACACGATCGGCTCGCCGCGCACGTTGAAGGATGTGTTGACCAGCATCGGACAGCCGGTCAAGGCCTCGAACGCGGTGATCAGGGCGTGATATTCGGGATGGGTGCCGGGATCGACGCTCTGGATGCGCGCGCTGTAATCGACGTGGGTAATCGCCGGCACGTCGCTGCGCGGCTGGTTGATCAGGCCGCGCATGTCGTCGTCGCCCCCGTTGAAACGCGACAGGTCCATCGGCAGCCTGCGCTCCTTGCGAACCGGGGCGACCAGCAGCATGTACGGGCTGTCGCAGTCGAGCTCGAAATAGTCGCTCATGCGCTCGCGCAGGATACTGGGCGCGAACGGACGAAACGACTCGCGGTACTTGATCTTCAGGTTCATCGTCGCTTGCGTGGTTGTGCTGCGCGGATCGCCGAGGATGGAGCGCGCGCCGAGCGAGCGTGGCCCGAATTCCATGCGTCCGCAGAACCAGCCGACGATCTTGCCGTCGGCCAGCGCGCGCGCCACCAGTTGCAACCGCTCGGCCTGGTCTGCAATGCGCTGGTGCGGATAGCTGTGGCGGTCCAGGAAGGCGCGCACTTCCGCGCTGGAATAACGCGGCCCGAGGTAACTGCCCTGCTGCAGGTCGCGCCCGCCCGCCGCTGTGCTGCGCGCCAGGTCGAAATACATGTGGTGGGCCAGCAGCGCCGCGCCCAGCGCACCGCCGGCGTCGCCCGCGGCGGGCTGGATCCATACCTGGTCGAATATCTTTTCTTCGACGATTTTGCCGTTGGCCACGCAGTTCAGGGCCACGCCGCCAGCCATCACCAGGTTTCTCTCGCCGGTGATCGAGCGCAGGTGGCGTGCGGTGCGCAGCACGATTTCCTCGGTCAGCTTCTGGACGCTGGCGGCCAGGTCCATCTCGCGCCGGGTAATGGGCGACTCGGGCTGGCGCGGCGGCCCGCCGAACAGGGCGGAAAAGCGTTCGTTGGTCATGACCATCGAGTCGAGGTAACCGAAAAAGCCCGTGTCCAGGCGGTACGAGCCGTCGCTGCGCACGTCGATCAGTTCGCGCTGCATGATGTCGTAGTAGCGCGCTTCGCCGTACGGCGCCAGTCCCATCAGCTTGTACTCGCCGGAGTTGACCTTGAAGCCGCAAAAATACGTCATTGCGCTGTAGAGCAGTCCCAGCGAATGCGGGTAATTGATTTCAGAGAACAGGCGCACCGTCTTGCCGTCGCCGCTGCCCAGGCTGGTGGTGGCCCACTCGCCGACGCCGTCGATCGTCAGGATCGCCGCCCTCTCGAATGGCGACGGATAAAACGCACTGGCCGCGTGCGCCATGTGGTGCTCCGAAAACAGCACCCTGCCCTCGCGCCCGAGCGTGCCGATCGTGCGTTTGACATGCTCTGCCACCCATACCTTGTCCCCGAGCATTTGCCCGGCAGCCTTGATGAACTGCGCGCGCCCGTGTGCCCCGGTCGCCAGCGCGTTTTCAACGATGCGGTCGAAGGTGGCCAGGGGATTGTCGTAAAAGATGACGGCGTCGAGTTCCGATGCGTCGACGAATCCTTCTTCCAGACAATAATTGATGGCATTGGCCGGGAAGCGAGGGTCATGCTTCTTGCGTGTAAAGCGTTCTTCCTGCGCGGCCGCGACAATCGCGCCATCGCGCACCAGTGCAGCGGCGGCGTCGTGATAAAAGGCCGAAATGCCGAGGATGAGTTTGGACATAAGGGTTTCCTGTGCGGTCAGGCGCGCTGCGCAAGCAGGCGTTCGAGCACCGGCGCGAGCGAATTGGCGAGCGCGCGATGTCCTTCGGGTGTGAAGTGGATATCGGTCTCCCAGCGGAAGCGGCGGCGCTCGGCCTTGTTGTAGCGCATCAGGTCGGGCAAGGGATCGTGCAGCGTGCAGCCAAGTTCGGCCGCCAGTTCGGTGAAACGGGCCTGGTATGGCGCGGCGTCGCATACTTCGTCCAGGTGCTGGGGCAAGGGTAGCGGCATCAAGACCACCGGCCGCGTTTGCGCGCGGATCCATTGCGCCAGGATGGCCCGCATCAGGCGCCAGCCGATGGTGGCGGCCGAATCGTAGGCCGGCAGCGGCTGGTAGTGCGTCATGCGCTGTATTGCTTCCTTCGCGCCAAGCTTGTTGACGATGCCGCGCAGCAGCGGGAAGCGCCCTCCGTTGTCGACCGCGCCCTGCTCCTCGGGCGACAGGTCGCCCAGGTCGAACGGCTCGGCGGACGGCGGCACCTGGTGCAGCTGCAGTTGATCGCCTTCGAGGGTATAGAAGGGCTTGGCGTAGAGCCGCTCGACGCCTTCCGCATCGCGGTGAGGCCGGAAGCGCGCCACCACGCGCCGCACGTTTTCGACAAACACGGCAATGACCAGCACATCGTGTTCGATGTCCTGCGCGAACTCGCGCCAGGCCAGGTATTGCTGGTCGGTTCCAGTCGACGACAGGCCGAAGTTGTAGACCTCGGCGTGCGGCAGGATCGATTCAAGCAGGTCGGTGTAGCGCTGCTGGTTCGATACCGCGTCGCCGGCGGTAAACGAGTCGCCGAACACCAGCACGCGCCGGTAACCGGGTGTCGCCTTCGGAACGAAGGGACGGTTCGAACGAAAACCCGTTTCATTGGCCTGCAGCAGGTAACCGCCTCCCTCGTGGGGAATGCGTGCTTTCAGATTGGGGACAAAGCGGTAGCCGACTACGGGATGATATTCATAAAGTTGTCTCATCGCAAAACCTCCAACAGGGCCATGGCAGAAACCTTCATCGGGAAGGTCCCTGCCTCCAATGGTGTGCAATAAATGACAACTCGCTCTTATTCAAGCGCAAGCATTGCGCTCAGCGCCGCATCACTGCTAGAAACCCAGCTTGGCACCCGCACCCAGCAGTGTTGCAGCCCCAAGAAACGCGAAGATCGCGGCGGCAATCGAGTGAACCAGCTTCATCGGAATCTTCGATGCGAGCTTGTCGCCGACGAATACGGCTGGCACATCAGCGATGAGCATGCCCAGCGTGGTGCCGATCACCACCATCAAGGGCGAGGCGTAGTGAGCGGCCATCGCGATGGTGGCGATCTGCGTCTTGTCTCCCATTTCGGCCAGGAAGAAGGTGATCAGGGTCGCACCGAAAACCCCGAAGCGCTGGGCGACCTGGGTTTCTTCGTCTTCGATCTTGTCGGGGATCATCGTCCAGATGGCCATGCCAATGAATGACAGGCCTAGCACCCAGCGCAACATTTCAGGGCTGACGGTGGTGGTGATCCACGCGCCCAACGCGCCTGCAAGGCCGTGGTTCAGGATGGTCGCAGCCAGGATGCCCAGGATGATCGGTACGGGTTTTTTGAAGCGCGCGGCGAGGATGAATGCCAGCAGTTGGGTCTTGTCGCCAATTTCTGCAAGGGCGACGACTCCGGTGGAGACGAGTAGAGATTCCATGAAATTTCCCTGGCCGGATAAGAACGATTGACCACGACGCATCCCCGGCCAAGTCGGAGGCGTTGTGGTCAAAGGTCTTGCCAGGTACGGGAACTGCTTACGCCATGGCCTGTGGGCCAAGTATGTTGACGCAAGCCTCTTCAATGCGAAGAGCGGCTACTCCCCAATGACAGCGTGATTGTAGCAGACTCGGAACTTGTGAACAAAGCGGCGCGTGTTCACTTGATCCGCGTTATCATTTGCGTACTGTTTCCACCATTTTCCAGCAACGATAACCCGCCACCACGATGCCCACCTCTTGTACATCCTGCGCAGGCAAGCTTGCAGACCAGGCCATTGAGTCGATCAACCGGCAGTGCTTCTGTATCAGCCTCGAGCCCGATGCCGTGAAGAAAACACTGGAATCGAGCCTTGAATCGCATGAGGTGTTCGACCTGATCGCGCAGCGCTGCCCTCACCTTTTTTCGGCCCATCCGGTATTTGTGTCCGATGCCCAGACAGCACGCATGGCGCAACTGGTGCGCGCGGTCGAGTCGGTCGTTGCACTGCCTGCCTACCGCCAGCGCGTGCTGGCGCAGGCGCCCGATATTGCCGGCCACGACCCGGGCGGCGCGCAGGGGGTGTTCTTCGGCTACGATTTCCATGTGCACGCGGACGGTCTTGGCCTGATCGAGATCAACACCAATGCCGGTGGCGCGATGCTCAACGCAGTGCTGGCGCGCGCCCAGCATTCCTGCTGCGCCGTCATGTCCGATATCGTGACGAACGCGGAAACCGCGAGCGCGTTCGAGCAGCGCATGGTCGACATGTTCCAGACCGAATGGCGCCTCGCGAAACGCGAACGGCCTTTGCGCACGATCGCGATCGTCGACCTGGCGCCGCGCGAACAATACCTGTATGCGGAATTCCTCTTGTTCCAGCAACTGTTTCAACGGCACGGCATCAGCGCGCTCATTGCCGACCCGGCCCAGTTGCAGTGGCGCGATGGCGCCCTGTGGCATGACGGCACACAGATCGACCTGGTCTACAATCGCTTGACCGATTTCTATCTGGAATCGCCCGCCAGCGGCGCCCTGCGCTCGGCTTATCTCGCGCACGCCGTGGTCCTGACGCCGCATCCGCAGGCGCACGCGCTGTACGCGAACAAGCGCAATCTCGCGCTGCTGAGCGACCCGCTGCAACTCGATGCCTTGGGCGTGCCCGCCGATGTCGCGCGCATCCTGATGGAGAATATTCCACGGACCGAAGAAGTGCGGGCGGAAAACGCCGAGCGGCTGTGGCGTGAACGCCGGCAGTTGTTTTTCAAGCCGGCGGCCGGCTACGGCGGGCGCGCCGCGTATCGCGGCGACAAGCTCACCAAGCGGGTATGGGGCGAGATCCTGGAGGGCGATTACATCGCGCAGTCGATCGTGGCGCCGGGCGGGCGTGTCGCCGGCACCAGGACCGAGCCGGAGCTGCTGAAATTCGATATTCGCCTCTACACCTATGACGGCAAGGTCCAGTGGACGGCAGCCAGGCTGTATCAGGGACAGACCACGAATTTCAGGACGCCCGGCGGTGGCTTTGCGCCGGTGTACAGCATTCCGAACGACGACCAGGTGTTTCGATTAGCCGGGCAAGCGAGCTTGTAGGGCGCCCCGCCCTACAAGGCCGCTGGCGGAAGTTGGGCCACCATGCCGATCAGGGCCGATGGTCCGCGGTGCCGGCTTCCTTCATTGAGCTCGCTTTCGTACACCTTCATCTGCACGATCCGCAGGTCGGCAAACTCGCTTCGCAGCAGTTCCTCGGTGTAGAGGTGATCGAGTTCGCCGGGGCCGCCCGTGTCGAACTCAAGCTGCTTGGGCGTATAACCCTGCAGGATCAGGTAGCCGCCCGGCTTGAGCGTCTTGATGATGTTGGAAAACAGCCGGTGCCGCATGTCGGGATCGGCAAACTGGACGAAGATCGCCACCACGTAGTCGTAGGCGGTCGGCTTCCAGTTCCAGCTATCGCAATCGGAGACGTTGAAATTGACAGCGACGCCGGCGCGTTGCGCAAGCTGCTTCGCCTTGGCCACGCCGACCGGGGAAATATCGAAGGCGTCCACCACCAGCCCCTGCTGCGCCAGCCAGACGCTGTTCCTGCCCTCCCCGTCCCCGACCGACAACGCGGTTTTTCCGCTGCCGAACAAGTGACGGTGGCTCGACAGGAAAGCGTTCGGTTCGGTCCCGAACACGTACTCGGTTCCGCTAAAGCGCTTGTCCCAGGTGTTGGCTGGGTCGGAAAATGGTTTGCTTGTCATGGGATTGGTCTGCTCTCAGTTGAACGGCGAACATATTCGATAGCATACCAGCAGATCCGGAAGTGGCCGTGAACGGCGGTCTACTTCGTGCCGCCTGCCGCCTTTTGATCGACCACGCCCGGAATATCCAGGGTCGGCCTGTTGAATTTGCCCTTGAGGTCATCCACACCAGACTGCGGTTTGGCAAGCGGAAGCAAATCGGCGCGCTGCCTGCGCTTTTGCGCGGTATTGAGATCCATCCTCTTGTCGCGCGCTTCGGCCAGCCCCGGCATCGCTTCGCCATCGCGGCTGAACGACCAGGCCAGCAGCGGCTCGCCAAGCGGCAATTTGTCGGCGCCCATCCCTTGGTGCCCGGTATTCCACACCTGCCAGGTCTTGCCATAGCTGTTCATCTTTGTCTTCATCAGCGCGTGTTCGGCCGCATCGGGGATGCCGGGTGCGACCAGTTGCCCGGACAGGATTTCGCCGTTATGCGGATGCCAGAATTTCCGTTCATCTTGCTGGAGCGAATTGAACAGCCGTTCGGAGATGATGTACTCGATGCCGTTCATGTTGGCGCTTGCGCTGTTGCCGTCGAACAGCACGCACTGCGCGAAGTCCTCGTTGACCTGGCGGCAGTAATGGTGCGCCTCCATTTGCATGTCGGGATGCTCTTTCATCGCGTGGAAGCCATCGAGGTAGATGTCGAATCCCCTGAGCGGGGCCTTGCTCTGCAACAGCTTGGCGCCCGCTTCCAGGGTTTTCGTTTTTCCCGACTTGGGCTGGCCGGGCGGCGCATCCTGCGCCATCACAGATCCTGCCGCCAATGCCCACACGAGGCAGCACGCAATGCTTGCCATTTTTCCGAAGCGCATGATCCGGTTCCTTTGCAGAGTAAATCTTGATTGGACCCTTGGCGTGCGGATCTGTCGCGCTGCTGCGTCAAGCGGGCGCGCCGCGCGCGCTGCAAAAGCGCAGGTACCGGGCCGGCGCCACGAACATGTTCAGCACTGTCGAAGTGAGCAGCTGGCCGCCGACAATCTGCTAAGGATCGATCGCGGCCGCGCACGCGTCAGTGGGCAAGGCGGCGGCGTGTCCCACCACCGGGACGATCTTGATGACAGCCGACGTGATGCGGCACGGAGCGGCCAGCACGCCGCAGCCGGAGAGGATGATTGGCAGCAGCAGAAAAAGGCCCGCCTTGCGCATTGCACTGATGTTCATGTTTTCCTGGTGCCCGTCTGGCAGGACAAAGAGTCATAAAACCAGATTGTAGAGGTCCAGTGATCATGCTCGCAAGGAATTCACGGTAACAAGACGTTGCAGAGCAACAGGCCGCACACCGCTTCATCCGTGTCTTCGTGAAACCCCGCCGTTCAGGGCGGGGAGGTAAGGAGACGGTTTTCGCCGCTCCGCAAAT